>Ga0209034_10000023_pt1 | contig 68944 bp, 66 predicted proteins | sample MarorgKNORR_S2LV_2_FD_188219 | JGI IMG/M metagenome (GOLD analysis project Ga0209034, IMG submission 188219) | Marine microbial communities from the Southern Atlantic Ocean, analyzing organic carbon cycling - 250m_A/KNORR_S2/LV (SPAdes) (version 2) | ecosystem: Environmental > Aquatic > Marine... | reverse complement strand
ATGAAAGCATTTGAAAATGAACTAGTTAAGAGATTTTTTCCAAATAAATCATTTGAAAAAACTTTTAGATTAAATGGATTATTTAATTTTTTATTGTTTCCGTTTTTATTTTTCATTTTACCGATAATTATATCATTTATTTATAAAATGGGAATGGATTCTTTATTCTTTGTTCAGTTTCTTGGGGCTGGTTTTGGAATCCTTATATTTCCATTTTCTATGTATTCACTAACCTTATTAATTTTATCATATTTTATTAATTATGAAAAAATATCTTTCAATAATAATATACTCTATTTTCTTTACTTTATTTGGATTGGTTATATTTCATCTACTCTTGCTGATGAATATGCAGGAGGGTTTTTAATGACTTGGTGGTTTGATAATATTAGTCCTATTCTTAAATAAAAAAGTATTTTACATCTTCAATCTACAACTATCCAAGAAAAATTCAAAAGGGGAGTGGGGTTAGTGTTATTTGACAGTTATTGATTAATCAATCTTTTTCAAAATAAAATAACTTATCAATTTTACAATTTAATTTCATTGAAAGTTTCATTGCTAATTCTAAAGTTGGTTTATACCTATAAGTTTCAATAGATATTATTGTCTGCCTACTTACACCGACTGAATCTCCAAGTTCTTCCTGAGTTAGTTTTTTTTTCTGACGAACTTCTTTCAAAATATTTTTTAATACCATACTATGATGTCCTATACAAATAGAGTTGATATGCAGATTTAATAAATGATACTAATACTAACCATAGCACAATCATAAAAACTAATCCCCCGCTGTTTTGATACATTTGGCTGTCAAATATCGCAACTGACAAAATAACTCCAATAAATAAACATAAACTGATTTCATATAAAATATATCCGAGTTTATATGATTTTAAATCGATGAGAATGTCCCTTTCATCATTAATTAATTTTTTCTTAATAAAAATTTCAAGTAATGTATACGCTAATGAAAAATATATTATTGAAAAAATAGTTATTTGAATTAGCTTATTTACAGATGTATTTAAATCATATGTTTCAAATCTGTTATCATAAAAATATGGTAAGAAAAAAATTGCAAATAAAATACTAAATACAATTTCAATTAAAATTGATAATTCTTTTTTCGAAAAATTCATATTAAAATTTTATCCTTTAACTAAGTTCAAGCCTAATGAAAAAATATAAACAATAAGACCATACATAGTTGTTGTAAAAGCCACCTTAAGCCCACCTGCTAAGATAGCTGGTGATACATTTCCAGCTTGTTGAATAAATTCAAAAGCTGTATAAAGACCTATAAATGACCCGAGAATACCAACGGCTAATGACATATTACCAAATAATCTAATTTTCTCTGGATACTTAAAATAACTAACAATAGTGCCTATTAATAGAATTGTTATGATAGACATAAAAAGTACACCTCCTTGATAAAAAAGCTCAATAATTAACGATGCAATAATTCCTACAAGTAAACCCATAATTCTTAAAATTTTAGTTTTCATAAATATTAAATGTTAAGTTAACTTTACAAATATAGGAAATTAATTATGTTAAGCAAACTTAACATATTGTTTTTCTGATTGTGGTTCAGGAGGTCGCCGGTTCGAGTCCGGTCTTCCACCCTTTTTTCTTACAATGCTTGCAGTTTTTTCTTCTACAATATAAATAATTCTGACAGTTATTTGACAGTTATTGATTAATCAATCTATTAAGGCTTTGAAGGTTGGGTGATTTATTATATTTGTTTTATGAAAAAGTTATTATTAATATTTGTTTTTCTAATTTCATTTAGTTCATTTTCACAGACTTACTATAATACAGAAAAATATTATGGAAAAGAATTTTCTATTTTGGATCTCAAAGATTATAAATCCAATAAACAAAAATTTATTGCTGATACAGAAAATCCAATTAAAATAGAAGGTGAGATTTTATCATCTTGCCCTATGAAAGGTTGCTGGATGAAAATTAAATCAGAGGAAGATACAATTCTTGTAAGATTTAAAGATTATGGATTTTTTGTTCCTAAAGACGGTATAGTTGGAGACAAAACAATTATAAATGGTAAACTTTCTATTGATACTTTAAGTGTTACTCTTCTTAGGCATTATGCTGAAGATGCAGGTAAGTCATCAGAAGAAATAAATAAGATTATAGAGCCTGAGGTTTCAATGACATTTCTCGCTGAAGGTGTCTTAATAAGAAAGGAACAATAAAAATATTTATTTGGCACCTTTTGATTAATCAATCTTTATTAAGATAATTACATATAATTAGTACCTTTAGTAGATGAAATATATTTTTCTTTTTATGTCCATTCTATTTTTATTTTCTTGTGAAGAGGAGGAAAATTTTTCTGAACCTTTTTATGTAGCTGAAAATGGCGTAACCATTAAAGCAAAAGATTGGGTTACTGTTGGCACTACTGGAGTACTCAATGGAATAAATTACATAGCTATTGATGATACTCTAATATCTATAAGCGATTTTAAATCGAGATATCCTGAAATAACAGAACTAAAACAATTGGTGACAACTCTAGTTACTGATATGACTAACTATAGCGGAGGGTATTTGCTTTTTTGGCAGTTTGATGATTTTAAATCAATTGAAACTTGGGATGTGAGTAATGTTACTTCTATGGCTAGTTTGTTTGATACTTGCAATTGCTTTAACCCTAACTATGGTAATGTTGAAAATATGCCGGATCTTACATATTGGGATGTTAGCAGTGTCACTAATATGAGTACGATGTTTTCTCATATATATGGAGGTGCTATGTTCAATCAAGACATTAGTGGGTGGAACGTGAGTAATGTCACTAACATGTACAGAATGTTTATGGGCAGTAACCAATTTAATCAAGATCTTAGCAGTTGGGATGTAAGTAAAGTAACTAATTGCGATCAGTTTTCTGACTGGACTGCAAAGTGGACTCTTCCAAAACCGAATTTTCCGATTAGTTGTAATTAACTGACTTAGATTACTCAATTAATAATTCTGGGGAAAAACATATTAGTATTTTTTTTATATTTTTTATAATCAGGTCGTTTCTTTAATGAATAATATTCTGATGGTATTGCACCCGTATAATAAACCAATGTTTTATACATAATAATAGATAAGTAGAATAAAGAAACCAAAAGTCCTAGCCAGATGAGATTTCTTTCAGCTAAATAAAAATAGAACAATGATGGTAAAGAAGATAAAATAAGCGAATTCCACACCATCCATTCTGCAAAGTAGTTTGGGTGGCGGCTATATTTCCACAACCCAACATTACAAACTTGTTTTTTTCTATTTTCTAAAAAAGCTTTCTTAGAAAACTGTTGTTTTTGAATATCTGCAAAATGTTCCATTCCAAAAAATACTAACCAAAATAAATATCCTAAAATTTCTAGTGGAGATAAAAATTCTTGAGGATTAAATGCCTGCAAAATAGCGGGGATCACTAAAAAAGTTATATTGGCAAAACATTGTAACATTATTTCATATTGAAGAGAAATATCAATATTAGTATACCCCGCTTTTTTCCATCGCTTTCTCTGATATTTATATCGAGATAATTCAGTATCAAGATGGCCCTTTTTAAGTAAAATTAAGGACCCTATACCCATTCGCAAACCGGCAAATAAATACATTCCACTTACAATATACTTTCTTAACCAATAACCTTCACCTAATACCAAAACCAAAACACCAATCAAAACAAGTCCCCAAGGCCATCCAATATCAACATAAGACATGCGCTTAGTGAAGTAAGCCGGAATACAGACAACTGAAATAAAAAGTAGCACTTGTAACAATCCATTCACAGACGCAAACCAACCAAATGTATTACTGAAATAGAGAATAATAAAACAAATTAAAAAAAAGATATAGCCAAAAATTCTTTGAATTATTTTTTGGTAAAAAGTTCTCATATTTTACTTAATAAAATCAAAAGTATGTGTATACTTAATAGTAAGCCTCTGATTATTAACATAATCTAAAAGATCATCATCCTTTAGTATATTTAAGACTACAAATAAACCTGTATTTGCATCTCCCAATAACCCATATCTTGTATTAACAGATAACAAATTAGTTACATTATTATATTGAATAAAACTTTGAACGAACATTCTTGGTGTAAATGAATAAGTTAATCTCATTCCACTTATTGATACATTTAAATCTCCATGGTCAAGATTTATATTATTACTGTTAAGAAATAAAGATGAGCTGAATTTATCTCCTGATCTCACATTTAGAGTTAAGTTGTTGAAAAATTTATTGCCCCCAAAATAACCACCTATAGTACTTCTACTACTGAATGAAACTTTTTTATTTGAATTCGTCTGAACAACTAATTGAAATTCACTGTTATTGTATTCACCTTCAGCTATATTCAAATTTACAATTTTAAATTCATCACTTACCCATTCCTTTCTAACATTATAACCTGTATGTATTTCTAATCCACTTTTCCATACCCAATGAGTATCTATGTGCGTGAAAGTAGTAACAACATTACCTTGAAAATCAAAATAGTACCTACCTGAAACATGAGGTCTATACTCTAATAATTTACTTTTTTCACTCATTCTTATAGTTTTAAATATTAAAAATTCAGGCTTTTTAAAAGGACCCCTTTCTAAATATCCAACTTCAGGATTAAATCCTTCACCAACTTCAGAATATTGAGCAAGTATATTCCATCTATTCCAATTATAATTACCTGAGAATTTAAAGGTGTAATCATCTAATTTGATCCCAGGCGTGGTACTCTTTGATACGAAACCAGATATTTTAGCTTTCTTACCAATCCCCCATACCCCGTCAATAGCAAAAACTCTGTTATAATCATCATCCACTTCCTTTCCCAAACCTTTCCTTGCAATATAAGCCCCACCAATAGAGGATCTTGAATTACTAAAATTATGATTTACTCTTGCAACACTAAAATTATTTTTATTTATTCCTAAACTTTTCACATCATCAGTTATCATAGACAAAAGACCAACATTTGTCTGACCGACCTTACCTGATAATCTAGCACCTCCAATTATAGGAACAACAGATCCATTATCTGATATACCAATTCTTCTGGTAAAAAATAAGTCAACTTCTCCAGGACTTCCTATTGAGAATTGACCTGCATTTTCTAAAAAGAAGGCTCGTTTCTCTGGATAAAATAAATTGAACCTATCTAGATTAACTTGCTGTTTATCAACTTCTACCTGTGCAAAATCAGTGTTATAGGTAAGATCAAGAGTTAAAGCAGGTGTTATGCTATATTTAATATCAGCACCAAATTCATAGTCTACAGAATTATCCTTAATTGCTTTATTTCGAGTTGCTTGAGTTAAAACATAAGGAAAAACCTTTAGGTTGCCAGGATTTTTTAAATTCAATCCATGCATCTTTCCTGCAAGGGATACTCTTTTAATACCAAAACTTAACCCTACAGGTAGTGGAGCCCAAAATGATACCTCATTGGTTTTGCTAATGTTTCTTTGAAAGTTTATTCCCCATGTCTTATTATTACCAGGGATGAATCTTATAGAATTAAGCGGAATTGCAAATTCAGCACTCCAACCATAATCACCAACTTCTGTTTTAACAATCCAAGAAGCATCCCAATTCAAATTAGTACCACCTATTACACCGCCCTGCTGTCTTTGCATAGTTCTACCCTCTACACCTTCTTTATCTATTTGGGCATCGTATTCCATTCCTGCAGAATTAGTACCAAATAAAAATCCATTTTGCTGATCATTGTATGTATCCAGTATAAATAGAAAACTATCATCATCATCTAAATTCGCATCTCGTCTAGAATCTGATACGACAAGAGTGTTTGGGCTAGAATCAAAACAAACTACTCCTAAATAAAGTATAGAGTTAGCAAATGCTATTCTAATTTCTGTTTTTTCAGAAGACTCATCACCAAATATTGGTTTAGTTTGAATCATTTTATTTAATGCTGGAACTGACATCCAAACTTCATCTGAAAGAACATTACCGTCTATAACTGGATTAGAATTTAATAATGTAGCATTAAAAAATGGGCTATCGGATAATTGATTATTTTGAGAAAAAAGAAAAAAAGGAAACAAAAAGAAAGGGATGAGATTTAAGAGTTTTATTCTTTTCATATCTCTAATGTAATTACAAAATATGTAATTACATTCTGGGGTCAAAGAAATTAATTTTTTAAAATAATTTTTTAAGAATTCTCTCAGGAATAAACTTAAGAATGAAAGCAACTATATTATATCTTTTAGTAATATAAACCGACTTTTTCTTTTTATATATTGCCTTCATTATTTGTTTAGTAGCCTTTTCTAAACTTTGCACCCAATATATTTTATCCTTATTGCCTTTTAAAATTTCAGTATCAACATATCCTGGTCTTACATCAGTAATATCTATTGATTTTTTTAATCTAAATGCTTTAAATCTTAATCCCTCAAGGTAATTTATTTGATATGCTTTTGATGCATTATAAGATGGCGCTAATCCATTGCCTCTTATTCCAGCGATTGAACTTATTGCAACAATGTGACCAGAATTTTGTTTAGAAAAATAGTTAAATCCCCACCCAACCGTTTCAGTAAATGCAACAACATTTAATTGATTGGTTTTATTTTCAATAGAAAACTCTAAACTCTTATTTACATCACCGAATCCAGAACTAATAACTAACATGTCAAGACCTCCCATTAATTTTTCTAATTCACCTAATTTTTTAGCATTACTTTCTTTGGTACAATCATAAGAGCTTACAAATACATTTTTTGGATTAATTTTTTTTATCTCCTCTAAATTATTAATCCTTCTTCCTGTTATCCCAATTTTATAATGATCTCTTAAAAGAGAAAGAGCAATTCCTTTTCCTATTCCCGAAGAAGCTCCAACTATAATTGCTTTTTTCATTTTAGATATTTTTTTATCTTTCTAATCTACCAACAACAAATCAAAATTCAAAAAAACAAAAGATTATAACAAAAGATTATTAAATTAAAAATAAGTAAAGTATAAGTCATAATTATGAACACAAATATTTTAATTGCAATACTATTTTTATTTACATTCTCATCATGTATCAATAATTCAAAAAATAAATCACCCAATATTATTTTTATTTTAGTAGATGACTTAGGATGGAAAGATTTAGGGTATTCTGGCAGTACTTTTTATGAAACTCCCAACATTGATAAACTTAGAAATGAAAGTTATGAATTTTCTTCTGCATATGCCGCAAGCTCAGTTTGTTCTCCTACTAGAGCCTCTATTATGACGGGGAAACATCCTGCAAGAGTTAATATAACTGATTGGATCCCAGGAGATAATCCACTAGACAGACCTTTTTTAGGACCAAAAGATCTTCATCAACTTCCACTTGAAGAAGTAACCATTGCAGAAAAACTTAAAAATTATGGTTACACAACTTTTTATTCAGGTAAATGGCATTTAGGATCTGAAGGTTATTATCCTGAACAAAATGGCTTTGATATTAATATAGGAGGTTTTGAGAAAGGCTCACCTCCTGGTGGTTATTATACACCATATAAAAACCCAAAACTAAGTGATGGACCTGAAGGTGAATATTTAACAGATAGGCTTACAAGTGAATCCATTAAATTCATCGAGAATAATAAAAAAGATAACCCATTTGCTTTATTTTTAGCGTTTTATACTGTTCACACACCAATTCAAGCAAACAAAAAACATGTTTCATATTTTGAAAATAAGCTCAATAAATTAGATGATAATATAGCAAGAACTAGACAAGAAGGTAAAGCAATTACTTTGTTAAATCAAGTCAATCCAGACTATGCATCAATGGTTTATGCTCTAGATGAAAATATTGGAAGACTTATAAAAAGTTTAAAAGAAAATAATTACTATGATGACGCTCTAATTATATTCACATCAGACAATGGGGGTTTATCAACTTTAAGAAGAGTTGCTCCAACTTCTGTCTCCCCTTTGAGAGCAGGGAAAGGATGGCTTTATGAAGGTGGTATAAGGATCCCCCAATTAATTAAAATGCCAGAAAATAATAAAAACATAAAAATATATGAGCCTACAGTTTCTTATGATTTGTTTCCAACTATTCTAGAGTTTGCTGGCATTGAAAATACTAATCAAGAAATTGATGGAATAAGCTTAATCCCTCATTTAAAGACTGGTAAAGAATTAAACAGAAAAGATATTTTTTGGCATTTTCCACATTACCATACAAGTCAATGGAAACCAGGCGCAGCAATAAGGCAAGGAGATTGGAAACTAGTAGAACATTATGAATCAAATAAAATTGAGTTATTTAATCTTAAAGATGATGTCGGTGAGTCAAAAAATTTGAATTTAATTTATCCAGAAAAGACAGAATCACTTTTAAAGAGACTTCATGAATTACAAAAAAAAACCAATGCTAATTCTGTAAAAATAAATCCAAATTACAACTCCCCATCAAATTAAAAATTATATATATTCGCAATAAAATTTCTAAATATTTGTTTTATAGAAAACGTATTATGAAAAAATTTATATCCATTCTTTTTATCTCTTTATTATTTTTTACATGCAGTGATAATGATTCTGATTTATGTGTTGACGAGTCACTAGCAGACCCTAATAAGATGTGTACTAAAGAATATTTCCCCGTTTGTGGATGTGATAATGTAACCTATTCGAATGACTGTGTTGCTGAAGGTGCTGGTGTCACAAGCTTTACTATTGGAGAATGCAATAATTAATTATAAAAAAATAGGTTACACTATATCACCATTTAATATAGCTTAGCAAGCTTTTTTTCTTATTTTCTCATACAGATCAATCACTTCAGGAAGAAGTAAAGATTTTTCGTTATTTTCAAGAATATAATCAGCCTTTTCAAAGGATTCTTTATCCGTTAGCTGTGATTTAATAATGTGTTCTATTTGATCTTTTGTTCTATAAGAATCACGTTTTAATATTCTAGAAATTCTTAATTTTTTTTCAGCATAAACATAAATTACAAAATCTAATTTTTTATATGATTTAGATTCAAAAAGTAAAGCAGCTTCTTTAATAAGAATTTTTTCATTTTTATGTATTAAGCACCATTTTTTAAAATCATTGATTACAACTGGATGAACAAGATTATTTATTGTTTGTAATTTTTCTTTATCATAAAATACATTTTGTGAAATATATTCTTTATTAATTTTTCCATTTATATACGACTCTTCTCCAAAATAATTTATAATGCTAGAAATTAACTTATTATCATTTTCCATAAGGTATTTAGCCATATCATCAGACTGATATATTTTAATACCTAAGACTTCAAATATTTTAGAAACTGTTGATTTTCCAGATCCAATACCTCCAGTAATACCTAATAAATATGGTTTCATAAATTATATTGATTTTCATGATTACAAGCCACTAGATATTCAATGGTAGTGTCAGAGATGCTATTTAATGTATTAATAAACCATATAAATAATCCAATAAAAGGACTAAGCATAATAATTCTTGGTTGAGATAATAGTTTTGAAGGATTACAAATCCTCATTATTAATTTTTAGAATTTGTCATTTCCAACGATACAGAATTTCTATCAAATTGGATTTTAGTTCCTCTATCTACATCTAATGTGACTACAGTTTTTTCTATATTAACAATTTTTCCATGAACCCCTCCTACTGTAACTACTCTTTGACCTTTCTTTAAATTATTAACAAAATCACCTTGTTTTTTCTTTTTGTTTTGTTCAGGTCTAATAAGAAAAAAATAAAAAACTACAAGAATAGCAACAGGAAAAAATAATTGAGCTAAACCACTAGATGCTTGTAACAATAACATGTGAATTATGATCTAGGTGAAACTTGAGCTTTAATTAATAATTTTTTAACCTTTGTCTCAGTATTTGCTGTTATGGTAATTACTTTATTTTGTATCCCAGGTTTATTACTTGAATCAAATTGCACTTGTATTTTTCCAGACCCACCTGAAGGTATTGGTTGTTTGGGCCAAGAAGGTACTGTACAACCACATGCAGCAGTAGCTTTTGAAATAATTAGTGGTGTTTCTCCAACATTCTTAAAACTAAAAGTATGAGTAACAACATCACCATCATAAATCGCACCAAAATTATGTTCTTCCTTATCAAATTGAAATTTAGGAAATGCACCTTGGGTTAAAATTGAAGAAGATCCTCCTCTTTTCAATGACGCCATCTCCGTTTCTAATTTTGCAATTCTAAGTTCTAATTCATTAACATTAGAGCTGCATCCAAATGCAACCAAAATAATTATTATTAATAAAAATTTATACATCGTTTTAAATTTAATTTTCTTTTATTTTAGATAAAATTCCATCAACATCCTTAAGTAATTTTTCAGCTTTATTTTTAGCTTTATTAACCACTTTTTCGCTATTAATTTTAGCCTCAGAATTAATATCATCTTTTTCATCGATAATATCATCAATCAAATTTTCTAATTTTCTTTTATATTTATTTAATCTAAAAGTTAATCTATCTCGTGTATTATTACCTTTATCTGGTGCAAATAATATCCCTAAGATACCACCAAGCATTAAGCCTACTAATAAGCTTATAAATGAATTTGTCGAATTTTTACTCATAATATCACTATTTATTATCAATTAATCCTTTCCCACTTTTATTAATTATTCCTTTCTTCTGCAAATTTAAAGAAATTACATCTAAAACACCATTTATAAATAATCCACTTTTTGGTGTACTATAATTTTTTGCTATATCAATACATTCATTCATTGTTACTTTTATAGGAATATTAGAAAAATTTACCATTTCCCCAATTCCCATTCTTAATATTGATTTATCCATCAACGATATCCTATCAATTTTCCAATTTTTGGAATTTTTTGTTATATATTCATCGTATTCAGACGTATGATCAATAATACTCTCAAACAAAGAACTAGCAAAATTAATGTCGTCTTTAATGTCTTCTGACAAATTTGCGAATGCAAATGTATTAAAATTTGGTGAATTCAACGATTCTATTGTTTTTTTAATCATAGATCTAATAATTATTCTATCATCATACCAATGAATATTTTCAATTTCAAAAAATTGATTTATATCTTCATTTTTAAATAAAATTTTATTTATTAATTTTTTTAGATAATCAAAATCATCTTTGAATTTAGGATTATTTAGTAAAAAATAATCTTTTGTTATTTCATTATCCACAACAAAATTATACCAATTTCGAATTTCAGGAGTTTTAGCATTCCAATTAATTTGAAAACGATTTAAATTATCAATTAATTTTTTATTTCTTCTTAAAAAATCAATCGCTATATTTTCAGAAAAATTAAATCTAGATGGACTTTTTTTAATTTTTTCTGATTTAGCAATTTCTTTTTTCTCAGCATTAATATCAGAAAGAATTATTGGTAAAGAAAGCAGTTTATAATAATACTTGTTAATCTCTTGTAAACTGGTAGATAAATTTCTTATAAAGTCAGGTTTTAACTGCTCAGGTTTATCACTAAATTTTATCAGACTATAGTAAGAATATAGATACTGTAAAACCCTAACCCTTAAAACTCTTCTATTGAGCATAACTCTTAACTTTTAAAGAACGAGCCACAAAGTTAATTAGATTTTTTTTTATTTCTTTTAATTCTTTCAACAGCAATTTTCATAGCTGCAGAATGGGTAGTTATTGTGTTTTCATTTGCATATTTAAATACATCAATAGCTTTATCATAAATTGTTTCCGTCATCTGCATAACTTTTTGTAAATCTATCTGATTAATTTGTTCATGATAAACACTAATTATTCCCCCTGCATTAATAAGAAAATCTGGGAGATATAGAATGTCCTTCTTCAGAAGTTCATTTGGAACATTAATATCATCTTCTAATTGATTATTTGCGGCACCTGCTATTATTTTACAATTTAATTTTTTAAGATTATCCATGCTTATAACACCTCCCAACGCACAAGGAGAAAAAATATCATAATGAAGATCAAAAATATGATCCGTTTCTATAATCTGAACATTTTTTGAAACAATATTATCTAAGTTTTTATTATTTATATCTGTCGCATAGACTATTGCCCCCTCTTTAATTAAATAATCAACTACTTTTCCTCCTACTTTACCAACACCTTGAATACATACTTTTTTATTTTCTAAACTATTATTTCCTGTAATTTGATATATAGCAGCTTTCATTCCAACATATATACCATAAGCTGTTGCAATAGAAGAATCACCTAGACCTCCATATTCTTTAGGAAGACCTACAACATAAGGACAAACATTTTTAATCCATAAAATGTCTTGAGTAGTCATATTTACATCTTGAGCAGTCCAATACTTTCCCCCTAAATCATTTAGAAAACCAGCATATCTTTCAATATATTTTTTACTTTTTAAATTAATATCTCCTATAAGAATAGCTTTTCCTCCTCCAGCATTTAATCCTGCTAGAGATGACTTATAACTCATAGCTCTTGATAAGTTAATAGCATCTTTTAAAGCATCATTTTCCGTAGCATAATTCCACATTCTTGTTCCTCCCATTGAAGGGCCAAGAGTTGTATCATGAATTCCTATAATTGCTTTTAAACCCAACTTCTTATCATTACAAAAGATGAGTTCTTCGTGATCATGAATTAATAATTTATCAAAAATTGTTTTATTTTCTTTATTAATCATTTATTGTATCTTTTAATAATAATTTTACGGTCTCATTATTTAAAGTTTTATAAATTTATAAAAAAAATTGAAAGAGCTTTCCTATTTAAATAAATACATATACAAGTATAAATTCTATTATTTAATTGGAGCATTTTTTATTTTAGTTTCAACATTTTTTGCTATCATACCTGCAACACTCATAAGAGAAACGTTCAATATGATTGAAGAAGGTTACTCTCTTTATATTTTAAATGAAGATTTTGACTTAAAAGAAAATGTTTTTAAAGATATTTTATTTTATACTTCTGGTATTATTTTAGCTGCTATTATTAGAGGAATTTTTATGTACTTAATGAGGCAAACCATTATTGTTGCTTCGAGAAAAATAGAATACGATTTAAAAAACGAAATCTATTATCATTATCAAACTCTTCCTCTAGAATTTTATAATAATAACAATACAGGAGACTTAATGAACAGAATTTCTGAAGATGTAAGTAAAGTCAGAATGTACTTAGGTCCTGCACTAATGTATGGTTTAAACATAACTATTCTTATATTAATGGTTATACCTTTTATGATATATATAAATCCAACACTTACATTTTATTCTTTATTACCCCTACCATTATTATGCATAAGTATTTATTCTGTACAAAATATTATCAATAAACAATCTGAAGAAATCCAAAAATCATTATCAGACCTTTCAACATATGTTCAAGAAACATTTTCAGGAATTAGATTAATAAAGTCATTTGTGAGAGAAATGAATTTCTCAAAAGTTTTTGATAAAAAAAGTGAAGACTACAAATCGATATCACTAAAACTCCAATTTGTAATGGCGCTTTTTTTCCCTATTGTAATGACACTTATTGGCCTTAGCATAATAATAACAGTATATGTAGGAGCTCTAGAATTTTTTAAAGGAAACATAACAATTGGAAACATTGCTGAATTTTTAATTTATGTTTATTTATTAACTTGGCCAGTCACTGCTCTAGGCTGGTTAACAAGCATCATTCAAAGAGCATCTGCTTCTCAAAAAAGAATTAATGAATTCTTAAATCAAAAAACCAACATTATTTCAAAAAGCAATAAAATTTTAAATCTAAAAGGTAAAATCGAATTTAAAGATGTTAGTTTTATTTATCCCGATACAGGAATTAAAGCACTCAATAATTTAAACTTTAAAGTAAAAGCAGGAGAATCTCTTGGTATAATAGGATCTACAGGATCAGGAAAAAGCACAATTGCAAACAGCATTATGAGATTATTTGATATAAATAAAGGAAAAATATTAATAGACGATGAAAATATTAAAGATTTACACTTAATTGATTTTAGAAAACAAATTGGCTATGTTCCACAAGATGTTTTTCTCTTTTCAGATACAATAACCAATAATATTCTTTTTGGTTGCCAAAATGAAGATTTTAATTTAGTTCTTGAAGCAGCTAAAAATACTGATTTGATGAGAAATATAAATTCTTTTCCTAAAAAATTTGAAACTAAAATAGGCGAAAGAGGAATAACTCTTTCAGGTGGTCAAAAACAAAGAATTTCAATTGCTAGAGCAATAATCAAAAAACCTAAAATATTAATTTTAGATGATTGTTTATCTGCATTAGATACTAAAACTGAGAATATTATTTTAGAAAATTTCAAAAAAATAATGAAAAAAACCACCACTATTATTATATCACATAGAATTTCTTCTGTGAAACTAGCAAACCAAATTATTGTTATAGAAGATGGTGAAATAATTGAATCTGGAAGCCACAAAACACTACTAAATAACAAAAAACGTTATTTCAAAACTTACAATAGACAAATTGAAAAAAATAAACAAAAATTAAATATCAATTAATAAAATTCTTATACTGCATATCATACAAATTTTTATAGTACCCTCCATTAAGCATTAATTTTTCATGAGCACCTATTTCTTTTATATCACCATCTTCTATAACCACAATTTTATCAACTTGTTCAATAGTTGATAGTCTATGTGCAACAACTATCGAAGTTCTCCCATATAATATTTTTGAAATAGCATGCTGAATCATTTCTTCAGTTTCTGTATCAACAGAAGAAGTTGCTTCATCTAACAAAATAATTTTAGGATCATAAAGCATAATTCTTATACATGATATTAATTGTCTTTGACCAACAGATAGTGACGCCCCTCTTTCTTTAACATTATATTGAATTTTTCCTGGCAATTTATTTATAAAATTTTCAGCTCCAACACTTTTTATAGCATCCCAAATTTTATCTTCAGATATAGAATCATTAAATAATGTTATATTATTTGCTATAGTATCTGAAAAGAGAAAAACATCTTGTGAGACATAACCAATATTTTCTCTTAAATGAGAAATGTTATAATCTCTAATATCTTCATCGTCTATTAATATTTTTCCTTTATTAAACTCATAAAATCTATTCAAAAGATTAATAATTGATGATTTACCAGATCCAGTGCTTCCAACAAAAGCAATAGATTCACCAGCTTCTATTTTAAAATTTATATTTTTTAAAACATAATCATCATCATTATATGCAAACCATACATTTTTAAATTCTACAGAGCCAAAAATATCATTAGTAATAATTTTTTCATTGCTTTTTATAGTATCATAACTATCTAATAATTTAAATATTCTAGTAGAGCTCACTACACCCATTTGAATGGTATTAAATCGATCTGCTATGGATCTAATAGGTCTAAAAAATAATTGTAAATACATTATAAAAGCTATTAAAACTCCAATTGAAACCTGTTCAGAAAATAACTCTCCAGACCCATACCAAATTAATAAGCCAAGCCCTATAGAAGTAAATAATTCCATTACTGGAAAATAGATTGAATAATATAATACAGCTTTTAAATTAGCTTTTAAATGAGTGTCATTAACTTCAATAAATTTTTGATATTCTTTTTTTTCATTACCAAAAATTTGAACAACTTTCATTCCAACAATATGTTCTTGAACATAAGAATTTAAATTTGCTACAGCATCTCTTACTTCATTAAAAGACACTTTAACTTTTTCTTTGAAAACATATGTAGTTAAAAGAAGAAGAGGCAATGTTGATAAGCTTATAAGGGTAAGTTTCCAGTTTAATAAAAACATAAGGGATACAATTCCAAATAAAAGAAGGATATCACCAATAATAGCAGCGACTCCTTGACCAAAAATGTCAGCAATTGTTTCAATATCTGAAACATTTCTTGTTACAACTCTTCCAATAGGCGTTTTATCAAAAAATTTTAATTTAAAACTTTGCATATGAGAAAATAATTTTACTCTAATATTTTTAATTATATTTTGTCCTAACCACCCAGACAAATAAGTATGAAAATACATTATAATAGCATTAATTATCAATAAGAAAAACAGAAGCAAAGTCATGCCTTTTAACCCTTCTAAATCATTTAAGAGAACATAATCATCTATTATAATTTGGGTTAAATAAGGTCGAATTGGTCCCAAAACAGATAATAATAATGTTAAAAAAATCAACACATAAAACGTATTAATAAATGGCTTGCAAAAAATAAAAAGTCTACTTAAAATTTTTATATCAAATAAATTTCCACCTATTTTATTATTTTTCATATATATATATTTGACGGATATTTTATTTTTGATAAATATAATCCAGAAGCTAATACAGAAGGGCCAGCTCCCTTCCTATCTTTATTTTCTACTATTTTATTAAATTTCTCCAAAGATATTTTTCTTTCACTCACTTTCAATAATGTGCCTACTATACATCTGACCATACCCCTTAAAAATCTATTTGATGAAATAATAAAATTGAAATTATCATTTGATTTTTCAAATCGAGCATAATTAATAATACATTTAAAATTATTAACTTCCGTTTTAACTTTAGAAAAAGATTGAAAATCTGAAGAAGCAACTAATACTTTACAGGCTTCATTCATTAAATGAATATTAATACTTTCCTTATAAAAAAGAGATCTACTATTTAAAAATGGGTTTTTGTTTTGATGAATTTTATAAATATATTCTCTTGAAATAGCATCAAATCTCGCATTTGCTTTTCCTTTAACTTTATAAAATCCATTTACTGAAATATCCGCTGGTAAAATTGAGTTTATTTTATATATAAAATTATTATCAAGCAATTTTTTTGAATCAAAATGAGCAATTTGAGATAATGCATGAACACCTGTGTCTGTCCTACCACTTCCAAGTGTTTTTATGTCTGCATCAAGAAGAGTAGACAAAGATTTTTCAAGTATTTCTTGAATCGAACTAGCATTTTCTTGTATTTGCCATCCATGATAATTTGTTCCAATATATGATATATCAATAAAATACCTCACAAAATTACATTGTTTTATAACTATAATTTTTTTTCTTTGTACAAAATACATTCATGATTCAGAGAATCCAAACATTATTCTTAATCTTATTTATCGGCAGTATAATAACAACATTCTTTTTCCCTGCCTGGCAAAAAATTGAAATGGATGATAATAATGAAAAAGTTAAAATAATTGTAACTGGATCTATATCAAGTACTAATTTTATAGAAAATGATAACATAATAATTTATGATCATTTCTATATTAGTGGGACACTTATAATATGCTGTCTTCTCGCGCTTTACTCAATATTCAGTTATAAGAATAGACTAACTCAAATAAAAATAGGTACAATTAATTCTTTATTTACATCTCTAGTTATATTCTACTTTTTATATGAAGTTTTTTATAATGAAAGATATATAGACATCAATGATAAGATTAGTTTTCTTATTTCATTTTATTTAATATTTTTGGCAATATTTTTCAATTTTCTATCTAATAGATTTATAAGAAAAGATGAATTATTAGTTAGTGAATCAAATAGAATACGTTAATTAAGTTAATAACAAACAAATGAAAGAAAAAGGTAATATCTCTATAAATACTGAAAATATTTTTCCAATAATTAAAAAATTTCTCTATTCTGATCAAGATATTTTTCTTAGAGAACTTATTTCAAATGCTGTTGATGCTACTCAAAAATTAAAAAGCCTATCTCTTATGGGTGAAATGAAAGATGAAATAGGTGAAGATACTATTGAAGTTATCCTTGATGAAAAGAAAAAAACCATAACTATATCTGATAAAGGTATCGGTATGTCTGCAAATGAAATTAAAAAATATATCAATCAAATTGCTTTTTCAGGAGCCACAGAATTTCTTGAAAAATATAAAGACAAAGGAGATGAACAACAAATTATTGGACATTTTGGGCTAGGATTTTATTCTGCTTTTATGGTTTCAAATAAAGTTGAAATAAATTCAAAATCTTTTAAAAAAGGATCTAAATCTGCAAACTGGATATGTGATGGAAATACTGAATTTGAAATAAAAGAATCTAAAAAGAAAGATAGAGGAACCGATGTAATTCTTTACATCAATGATGATTCAAAAGATTTTTTAAATGAATCTAAATTAAATGAGATACTTTCAAAATATTGCAAGTTTTTACCTATAAAAATAAAATTTGGACAAAAAGATACTTCTGTAGAAGATGGAAAAGATAAAGAAGGAAAACCAAAATATAAAACTATTAAAGTTGACAACATTATTAACAATCCTAATCCAATATGGAACAAAAATCCAAATGATTTAAAAGATCCAGATTACTTAAATTTTTATAAAGAATTGTACCCTTTTTCAGAAGAACCATTATTTTGGATTCATCTTAATGTAGATTATCCATTTAATTTAACTGGTATTTTATTTTTTCCAAAAATTAAAAATGACTTTGAAGTACAAAAAAATAAAATTCAACTGTATTCAAAACAAGTATTTATTACAGATGAAGTTAAAGATGTTGTTCCTGAATTTTTAATGCTATTACATGGCGTTATTGATTCACCAGATATTCCTTTAAATGTATCAAGAAGTTATTTGCAATCTGATGGAAATGTAAAAAAGATTAATACATATATCACAAAAAAAGTGGCAGACAAACTAAATGATCTATTCAAAGAAAATAGAAAAGAATATGAAAAAAAATGGAAAGATATTAGCCTTTTTGTAAAATATGGAATGATTTCTGAAGATAAATTTTATGATAAAGTAAGCTCATTTGCATTATTTGAAAGTATTGATGGAAAAATGAGAACCATTAAAGAATACAAAAAATATATTTCAAAAACCCAAATAGATAAAGATAAAAATACAGTAATTCTATACAGTTCAGATGTCAAAAAACAAGATTCTTTTATAGATGATGCCAAGAAAAAAAATTATGATGTCATCATTTTAGATAATGTAATTGATAGTCACTACATAAATCATTTAGAACAAAAATTGGATAAAGTACAACTAAAAAGAGTAGATGCAGATATACTAGATAAATTAATTGATAAAAATGAGAAAAAAGAGACAGTAATATCTGATAAAGAAAAAGAATCTTTAAAAAAATTATTTGAAAAAATAATTAATAATAAAACCACTACCGTAAGTATTGATGCACTTGATCCATTAGATAACCCAATTATTATTACTCTCCCAGAATTTTTTAGAAGAATGCAAGATATGGCTAAAACCAGTGGATCAAATCCAATGATGATGGGAGCTCCTGGTGAAATGATAGCAGTATCAATTAATGGAAATCATAAAATTATTAATAAAATCATTAATGCAAAAACAGCGAAAACCAAAGAAAAAATAGCTAGTCAAATTTATGATCTTGCTTTACTATCTCAAAATATGTTATCAGGATCTGATTTAACAAATTTCGTGAGAAGAAGCATTAATATACTAGGAAAATAATTTTTAATATGTATTTTCGTTATTAGTGCATGTCTATTATTAATCGATATATATTTATTATAACATTATTATTTTGGAATACAAATGCTTATAGTCAAAATATATTTCAGTTAAATACAGATACAATCAATTCTAAAGATTTATTATTTCAATTTGCAGAAGATACTCTTCTTCAAACAAAAAAAAAGAAAAAGAAAAAAAAGATTTATTTCGGTGAAAAAACAAAAAAAGGATTTATTAAATCAGCCAGTGGTAGAAATAATCTTTACGAAAATTTCCACTACATAAATAAATATATTCTTAAAGATCAGTATGCTCAAGAAATATATCTCTATGATAAGAAAAAAAAGAAAATTGTAAAATCAAAAAAACGAATTGATGAAAGTTACATGCTTCATGGACCTTATATCAAAAGAATAGATGATCAAACTATAGAAGAAGGTTTTTTCTATTTTGGACTTAAACATGGAAGATGGGTGCGATTAAACAGATCTGATATATTACAAGACAAAGAAACATATTTCATGGGATGGTTAAATGAATCTATTAGATTTTTTTGGGACCCAAAAAAAGAAAACCTTAAAGAAATTATTCCAATCAAATATGGTGAAAAAAATGGAATGTATTATGCCTTTCATTTAAATGGAAATTTAGCAGCTAAAGGAGAGTATCAATTTAATAATAAAATTGGAGTATGGATTGAATACCACTCAAAAAATGGTAAAAAGAAAAGAGAAATCAAATATAATAAAGATCCATACAATAAAAACAAAACATATATCTCTAGAGAATGGAATTTAAATGGAAAATTAATTTATGATCGAGATTTATTCTTAAAAAAAATCAATAAATAATAATCAATACCATAAAATTGCATAATCATACATAATACTTAAATTGAATTCATTAATAAATAAAAAAGTAACATATACTAATCTAGGTCATATTGATTATCAAAAAGCGTGGGATAAACAAGAAAATATATTTAAAAAAATTATAGATGTTAAAATTAAAAATAGAAAAAATAACAGCAATAATAAAACTGAAAATTATATTTTAACATGTTCTCACCCTCATGTTTATACTCTTGGAAAAAGTGGCAATGAAAATAATCTCCTTATTAATAATAAAATTATTAAATCTCAAAAATTAGATTACTATAAAATAAATCGAGGGGGAGATATTACCTACCATGGACCAGGCCAATTAGTTATATACCCAATCTTAGATTTAGAAAATTTTTTTACTGATATACATAAATATTTAAGATTTTTAGAAGAAGCGGTAATTATGACTTTAAAAGAATTCAATATCAAATCGGGAAGAATAAAAAAACTTACAGGTGTTTGGGTAGATATAAATACTTCAAATCCAAAAAAAATATGTGCAATGGGTGTTAAATCAAGTAGATGGGTAACAATGCATGGTCTCGCTTTAAATGTTTCAACAGATTTAAGTTATTTCAATAATATTATTCCCTGTGGGATAAATGATAAAGAAGTAACTTCAATTGAAAAAGAAACAAATAAAGTAATTCAAACGATACTTGTGGAAAATAAATTAATAAAAAATCTATGTAAAATTTTTGAATTTGAATTAATAAAAAAATAAATTTTGGGAAGAAAAAAGAAAAGAAAATTAAAACAAGAAAAAACCTTTACAGGTATAGTTGATCATGTTAAAAGAAGGTATTGTTTTGTGTCTTCAGATGAAATTACTGATGATATAAAAATAAAATCCAGAGACATGAAAAATGCTATAAATGGTGATAAGGTACTTTTTAAGTTACTAAATAATTATAATTATAAAGGCTTTGAAGGAGCAATTATAAAAATAATAGAAAGATCAAAAAATGAATTTATAGGAAAAATTGAAGATCATAATGATTTTGCTTTTTTTATCCCTGATAACAAAAAAATATTCACTGATTTTTTCATTAAAAAGAAAAGCAAAAAAAAATATGATAATAATATAAAAGTTCTTGTTAAAGTAACTAATTGGAATTCAAGAAGAAAACCTGAAGCAGATGTTATTAAAATTATTGGAAAATCAGGAGAAAATAATACAGAAATTCATTCAATTATCCATGATTTTAATTTATCTACATCCTTTCCAAAAAGTGTTGTAAAAGAAACTCATAATTTATCAGATGAAATTTCAAATAAAGAAATAAAAAAACGTAAAGACCTAAGAAATATAAAAACGTTTACAATTGATCCTGATGATGCAAAAGATTTTGATGATGCTCTTTCTATTAGAAGAAATAATAATGGTTCATTTAGTGTTGGTATACACATTGCTGATGTTTCACATTTTTTTTCTAATAAAACCGAAATTAATAAAGAAGCTGAGAAAAGAGCAACTTCTGTTTATTTAGTTGATAGAACAATACCAATGCTTCATGAAAAACTTTCAAATGATTTGTGTTCTTTGAAACCAAATACTGATAGATTAACTTTTTCGGTATTATTTGATGTAAACATTAAAGCTGAAATAAAAAATATATGGATTGGTAAAACAATTATACACTCAGATAAAAGATTTACATATGATAATGCTCAAGATGCTATTGATAATAATAATAGTTCTTTTTCAAAAGATTTAAAAACATTAAATTCTATATCCAAAATAATTAGATCTAAACGTTTTAAATCAGGAGCCTTTAATTTTAAAACCAAAGAAGTAAAATTTAAATTAGATAAAAATAAAAAACCTATAGGGGTATATAATAAAATCAGAAAAGATACGCATAAAATGATTGAAGAATATATGCTACTTGCCAATAAGATTGTTGCTGAAAAGATTAATGAATTTGAAAAAAATAATAAACAAAAATACACATTTGTATATAGAATTCATGAAGATCCAAAAGAAGAAAAATTAATAGAATTAAAAAATTACATTAATCAATTTGGATACAAAATAAATACCGAAGAAAAATACCTTTCTCAATCTTTAAATGATTTAATGGAAAAAATTAAAGGAAAACCTGAAGAAAGTTCAATTGAAAAATTTGCTATTAAATCAATGTCAAAAGCAAAATATTCTACTAATAAAACAAAACATTTTGGTTTAGCATTTAATAATTACACACATTTTACATCCCCTATTAGAAGATTTCCAGATGTTATGGTGCATAGACTTTTATACAAATATTTAAATGAAAGTAAGCCAGAAGACAAAACGTATTATGAAATACTTTGTAAACATTCTTCTAAAATGGAAATTAATGCTACAAAGGCAGAAAGAGAATCTATAAAATTTAAACAAACAGAATATATGACAGCGTTTATCAACCAAGAATTTGAAGCTATTATTTCTGGTGTTACAGAATGGGGTATTTATGCTGAAATTATCAAAACAAAATGTGAAGGTTTAATTAAAATTTCATCAATGAGGGATGACTACTATGATTTTGATAACAATAAAATTCAAATAGTTGGAAAAAGAACAAAAACAATATATCAACTTGGACAAAAAATTACTGTTAAGGTTGTTAATACAGACATTAATAAAAGAACTATAGACTTAGAACTATTATGAATATAAAAAGCAAACAATATTTCAATAAAATAAAATCTGAACTAAATAATCTTAATCTCAAAAATAATCCTAAAGAACTTTATGAGCCCATAAAATATATTCTTAAAATGAAGAGTAAAAAAATCAGACCTATATTGTCCATTCTAGCTTATAAATTAAAAAAAAATAACTGGCAAAAAATAGTCCAATATGTCATTGCTATTGAATTGTTTCATAATTTCACTTTAATTCATGATGATATTATAGATAATGCTATTCTTCGAAGAGGAGAAAAAACTATACATAACAAGTGGAATAATAATATAGGAATTCTTGCTGGTGATTTATTAATGATTCTTGCAAATAAACTATTTTCTAATTTGCCATTAAAAATCATGCAAAAAGTATTAAAAAGATTTAATGAAATTGCTATAAAAATTTTTGAAGGTCAGCACTATGACATGAATTATGAAAATGAAAAATTAATAACAGAAAAACAATATATCAATATGATACGTCTCAAGACTGCAACCTTAATTGGTTTTAGCCTTGAATTAGGAGGAATTCTTTCAAAAATGAAAAATCTTGATATAAAAAATTTGTACCGATTTGGTGAATTCATAGGTATTGGTTTTCAATTACAAGATGACTATTTAGATGTCTTTGGAGATAAAAAATTTGGAAAAAAAATTGGTGGAGATATTCTACTAAATAAAAAAACATACCTATTAATAAAATTATTAGAATCAACTAATGAAAAAGAAAAAATAATAATTAACAATTGGATTAATAATTCTAATAATCCAAAACAAAAAATAGAAGCCATAACAAATCTGATGAAGGAAAAAAATATTGATAGTATAACCGAGTCAGTAATTAATGATTATTTCAATAAAGCATTTGATTATTTAAAAAGAATTGATATTAAAAACTCAAAAAAAAATGAGCTAATTGAATTCAGTAAAAATTTAATAAATAGAAAAAATTAAACTTTATCTATAACCGACACAAAAGATCTATCTTTTTTTCCTTTCTTAAAATCCACAAAACCATCCTTTAAAGCAAATAGTGTATGATCTTTTCCCATTCCAACATTAAGGCCTGCATGATGTTTAGTTCCTCTTTGTCTTACAATAATATTTCCAGCAATAATTTTTTGACCACCAAATATTTTAATACCTAGTCTCTTACTATGTGATTCTCTTCCATTCTTAGAACTACCTGCTCCTTTTTTATGTGCCATATTAATTTATTTTATATCCTTAATTAAAATCTTAGTCATCAATTGTCTATGACCATTTTTAACTTTATACCCTTTTCTTCTTTTTTTCTTAAAGACAATAACCTTATCATTTTTTAATTGAGATAAAACTTCCCCTGTTACTTTTGATCCTTTTATTATAGGTTTCCCAATTTTAACTTTTCCTTTTTCACTAATAAAAAGAACGTTATTAAATTCTATTTTTTTTCCTTCTTTAGAATCTATTTTATCTGTATAAATAAACTTGTTTTTTTCTACTTTAAATTGTTTCCCAGAAATATCTACAATCGCATACATTTTCTTTTATTGATTTTTTTAAAAAGGTCTGCAAATTTATGCTTTTATATCTATTTATCAAATCAAAAAAAATAAAATAGTTTTTTTTTAAAAAAAAACAAAAAAGGTTTACAGATTACTTTGATATTATAAACAGTTTTTATAATATTTGCAAAGCCTAGATTAAGATTGAATATTTAGTGATATTTTAATTAATAGCTTCCAAACAAGAACGTATTATAAACCGCTTATATTGACTAATATATTTTAGTCATTATATTATTTTTATCAATATAATGACAAGAATTTTTTTGTCTAATTTTTTAAATAGTTAACAAAATATTTAATGCAACAAGAGGCCCAATTACCAGAACCTATTTTAGAAGAAAATGCTGATAGATTTGTACTATTCCCTATTGAACATGATGACATTTGGAAATTTTACAAAAAAGCAGAAGCAAGTTTTTGGACTGCTGAAGAAATCGATCTTAGTACCGACTTAAAAGATTGGGAAAATTTAAATGATGGTGAAAAACATTTCATCAAACATGTACTAGCTTTTTTTGCAGCTAGTGACGGTATAGTTAATGAAAATTTAGCTGAACATTTTGTGTCAGATGTACAATATACTGAAGCAAAATTTTTCTATGGATTTCAAATTGCTATTGAAAATATTCATTCCGAAACTTATTCATTATTAATTGATACGTATGTTGAAGACCCTAAAGAGAAAAATAATTTGCTTCATGCCATAGAAACTTTAGACTGTGTTAAGAAAAAAGCAGATTGGGCATTAAAATGGATTGATAATGGAACTTTTGCTGAAAGATTAATTGCATTTGCTGCTGTAGAAGGAATATTTTTTTCTGGAAGTTTTTGTTCAATATTTTGGCTTAAAAAAAGAGGTCTAATGCCTGGACTTACTTTTTCAAATGAACTTATATCTAGAGATGAAGGTCTTCATTGCGATTTTGCATGCCACTTATACACAAAACATGTAGTAAATACCTTACCAAAAGAAAAAGTCACAAAAATCATTGTTGATGCCGTTGATATGGAAAAAGAATTTGTTACCGATGCATTACCAGTGAAACTAATAGGTATGAATTCTGATTTAATGTGTCAATATATTGAATTTGTTGCAGATAGACTTCTCATTGAACTTGGTTGTTCTAGAGTATACAATTCATCAAATCCTTTTGATTTTATGGAGATGATATCCTTACAAGGTAAAACTAATTTCTTTGAAAAAAGAGTTGCTGAATATCAAAAGGCAGGTGTCCTTAAAAAGGATGATGCCGCTGATAGTCCAAAATTTTCATTAGAAGAAGACTTTTAATATATATAAATGCTAGTAATAAAAAGAGACCAAAGAAAAGAATCAGTAAAATTTGATAAAATAACTGCAAGAATTGAAAAATTAAGCTATGGTCTAAATACTAAATACGTAAAAACAATTGAAATTGCTAAAAAAGTTATTGACGGTATTTATGATGGAGTGTCCACCCAAGAACTTGATGAATTAGCAGCTGAAACAGCCGCAACTCTTACTACCAAACATCCAGACTATGCAATTTTAGCAGCGAGAATATCCATCTCTAATCTTCACAAAACAACGAGCAAGTCTTTTTCAAGTACCATGAAAAGATTATACACATACATCAATCCAAAAACAGGGAAAAATGCTTCACTTTTATCTAAAGAAATATATGGAATAATCAATAAAAATGCCTCAATTCTAGATTCTTCTATTATTTATGATAGAGATTTTAGTTATGATTATTTTGGGTTTAAAACCCTTGAAAAATCTTACCTTTTAAAACTTAAAGGTTTAGTTGTTGAAAGACCTCAACACATGCTCATGAGAGTTGCGATTGGCATTCATAAAGAAAACATTGATGCTGCTATTGAAACATATAATTTGCTTTCTGAAAAATGGTTTACTCATGCTACACCAACACTTTTTAATGCAGGTACTCCAAAACCACAACTATCATCATGTTTTTTACTTACAATGAAAGATGATAGTATAGAAGGAATATATGATACATTAAAACAGTGTGCAAAAATATCTCAATCAGCTGGTGGAATAGGACTAAGTATCCATAATGTTAGAGCTACAGGATCATACATAAATGGAACCAATGGAATTTCTAATGGTATTATTCCTATGCTTAGAAATTTTGATATGACAGCACGATACGTTGACCAAGGTGGTGGAAAAAGAAAAGGAAGTTTTGCTATATATATTGAGCCGTGGCATGCAGATATTTTTGAATTTCTACAACTCAAAAAAAATCATGGAAAAGAAGAGCTAAGAGCAAGAGATCTTTTCTATGCAATGTGGATACCAGATCTTTTTATGAAAAGAGTCGAAGCAAATGAAGAGTGGTCATTATTTTCTCCAGATGAAGCAAAAGATTTGCACGAAACATATGGTGATGATTTTGAAAAACTTTATACTAAATATGAAAAAGAAGGAAAAGCAAGAAAGTCAGTAAAAGCTCAAGACTTATGGTTTGAAATACTAGAATCACAAATAGAAACAGGAAACCCTTATATATTATATAAAGACGCAGCAAATAAAAAATCTAATCAAAAAAATTTAGGAACAATTAAATCTTCCAATCTATGTACTGAAATAATGGAATATACATCACCAGATGAAATTGCAGTATGCAATTTGGCTTCTATAGCTTTAAACAAATTTGTTAAAGATGATATGACTTATGACCACAAAAAATTATATGAGATTACTAAAGTCATTACTAAAAATTTAAACAAAGTTATTGATGTTAATTATTATCCGGTTGAAGAAGCAAGGAATTCTAATATGAGACATAGACCTATTGGAATTGGAGTACAAGGACTTGCTGACACTTTTATTCTTATGAGATATGCTTTTGATTCTAAAGAAGCTAAAAAATTAAATGCTGAAATTTTTGAAACTATTTATTTTGGAGCAATGGAAGCATCAATGGAAATAGCAAAAAAAGATGGAACATATGAATCCTATAAAGGTTCCCCAGTATCAAAAGGTATTTTTCAATTTGACATGTGGGGAATAACTCCAAATTCAAATAGATGGGACTGGACAAAACTAAAACAAAAAGTGAAAAAGAATGGTGTTAGAAATTCTCTACTACTAGCTCCTATGCCCACAGCATCTACATCACAAATTCTTGGGAATAATGAATGCTTTGAACCCTATACTTCGAATATCTATACAAGAAGAGTATTATCTGGGGAATTTATTGTAGTAAACAAACACCTTCTTAAAGACTTAATAAAACTTAATCTTTGGGACGATACTATGAAAGATAGACTAATGGAAGCTAATGGCTCAATTCAAAACATTAAAGAAATACCCGAAAGTATTAAACTCCTTTACAGGACAGTTTGGGAAGTTTCTCAAAAAAGTATAATTGATATGGCTGCAGACAGAGGAGCATATATATGTCAAAGTCAAAGTATGAATATTCATATGCAAGATGCCACTTTTGGTAAATTAACATCAATGCATTTTCACGCCTGGAAAAAAGGACTAAAAACGGGTCTTTATTATTTAAGAACAAAAGCAGCGGCTGATGCTATCAAATTTACAATAGTAAAAGATGAAAAGAAAAGTATTGAAGAAAAAGAAAAGGAGCAAGCGGCAATAGAATGTTCTGTCGATAATAAAGATGATTGCGAAATGTGTGGAAGTTAACCTTTGATTATTTTAAATGATTTTGTAAATTTGAACTCACCTAATTCTATTATGCAAATAATAGAAGCAGTTAAGAACCACCTATGGTAAGGTGGTTTTTTTATTTATAACAAACATTGACATTAAATAAAACCCCTATATTGTATTATGAAAAACATTTTCTTATTTAGTTTTTTAATATTATTTTTTAATACATGTGATTCAATAGAAAAAAATATACCTGAAGAATGTACTACTCTAGGAACTCCACCTTTTGGAGGAACAATATTCATTGATCCTGATATTATAACACCAGAAGATCCAACAACCTTTATAAGTTTAATCTATAATGGACAAGGATCAAGAACCATGTTTGATAGAAGAGTTAATGATTGGGTTACATTAAATCCTTACCTTTTTCCTGCACAATATGATGATGGATTATATATTGAGATACAAGTAAATCCTGAATTTGGAAATCCTGAAGTCGCCGAAGTTCAAGCTTTAAAATTTGCAGAAGTAATTGGAAGATTAACAACACAGTTAAGAAAAGACGTTGAGACAGTATGGATACATAAAGGAAATGAACCATTCGGAGGTGGTAATAACAACCTATTAATTCATACAGACTGGTCAGAAGAAAATTATGAAAGCCAAGGTATTCTTGAAGAAACTTTAGTTCACGAAGCCTCTCATACTTCTCTTGACTCCTACCATGCTGAGACAGAAGATTGGCTTAATGCTCAATCCATTGATTGTAATTTTATATCAGATTATGCAAGAGATAATCCTATAAGAGAAGATATCGCTGAAAGTTATCTGCCCTATTTAGCTATAAGATATAGAGCAAACAGAATATCTCCATCTCTTAAACAGACCATAGAAAACACAATGCCTAATAGAATTAATTATTTTGACAATCAAAACTTTAACATGTATCCTATAGAATAAATTAAATTATTTATTTTTCTATAAATACAGATATTCCATTTTCACCCTGAACAGTATAAAAAATATAATTTATTTTATTTTCTCGATATACATATGGATCTCTAATCTGATGAACTTTTTTTTCTACCATACCAAATTTTGATTTTTTAATTGGCTCATGAGAACCTTCCCAACTATACAATGGGCTAAAAACTTCAGAAATACAATAAGGTTTCAATGTATACATATTTATTTTACACTTCATTACTCGTTCAGGACAATCACCTATTTTCGTATAATAACAATAAACAAAATTCTTTCGAACAAGTATAGAACAATGTCTCATGTTAAAAATAAATCTAGGATTTAAGATTTGATATTTACCATTAATTAGTTTATAAATACAACCGTATTTACTATTGTTTTTTGCTACTCCAAAAACTTTTCCTTTATATACAAATCTTCTAAAATAGAATAAGGCAAATTTTTCTTGATCAGGTATAAAATTTATACCATCATCAGAAATTGCGCTAGAGGATAATTGAGATTCTTTATCATATACTGAATGATAAATCATAACTATTTTATTATTCTTAAAATATATCTCTGGACTTGCAATGTGGTCAATTCCATTAATTTGATTTATATCTAAAACCCCTTTTTGATAAATATTCCATCTGCCCAAAAGATTATTTGAATATGCAAGTTTAATATGTGAGCCTTTATGATGAGCAAAATACATATAATACCTGCCCAGAGGATTATTAATCCATTTTGGAACTTTAATTACAGTAGGACCATTTATATTATCATTTTCTCTGTGTAATTTTTTAGGAGTTATAATTAGTTTTCTCATTAAACAAACTAAATAAAATATTTGCTATAAAATTATTAATCAATTACATATATTTAATTATGGGGCACAATCATTCACATAATCATACTTCCACTAAAAATATTAAAATTGCATTTTATTTAAATTTATGCTTCACAATACTAGAAATAATTGGAGGTATTTATGTTAATAGTATTGCTATAATTTCAGATGCTATTCATGATTTGGGAGATACTATTTCACTAGGAACTGCTTGGTACTTAGATGTAAAATCAAAGAAAAAAGCTGATAAAAAATTTTCTTTTGGTTACAACAGATTTTCACTCCTCGGGGCATTAATAAGTAGTATTATATTAATAGGAGGGTCAATTTATGTTATCAATGAAGCTATTGGAAGAATACTAAATCCCGAACACACTAACGCACAAGGAATGATGGTTTTTGCAATTATTGGTGTTTTTGTTAATGGTTTTGCGGCATGGAAATTAAGTAGTGGTAAATCCATGAATGAAAAAGTAGCATCATGGCATTTATTAGAAGATGTATTAGGGTGGGTGGCTGTTTTAGTTGTAGCAATTATTTTAAATTTTAAAGATATTCATTATCTAGATCCAGCACTTTCACTATTTATTACGATTTACATTCTCTGGAATGTCATAAAAAGACTTAAAGAAACGCTATTTATATTTTTACAAGGTGTACCTAAAGATATTAATGTTAATCAAATTGAATCACAAATATTAGATCTCAAATTTGTTAGTTCAATGCATCACACACACGTCTGGTCTCTAGAAGGAGAACACCATGTTTTCACGACTCATATTAAATTAGATAATGTATCATCTTTTTCAGAATATAAAAACATCAAAAAAAAGACAAAGGATATACTAAAAAAATATCATTTTAAACATTACACTATTGAACTAGAACTTAATGATGAGACATGTGAATTAGAAATTAATACAAAAAATTACAGTGAATAAGTCACATTTTAAAAATCAAATCCAAAATAATTATTAAGTTTAACAAATGAATAACCCAAAATCATTTACTAGAAGAAAATTTATATACAAAGGAGGAATATTATCTGCTGCAATTCTATACTCTAATTCATTAATTTCAAAAACAATTGAATTACTTAAAAATAATGTTCTTAATTCAAAATTTTTTGGTGTTCAAATAGGTGTAATAACCTATTCCTTTAGAAGCATGCCACAGGATGTAAATAGTTTAATACAATATTGTAAAGATTGTAATATAAATGCAATAGAACTTATGGGAGAATCTATTGAACAACATCTTGGCAAACCTAAAAGAGACAAATCCATTCCATGGAATAGTAATTCTAAAGAAATGCAAGATTACAGAAAAAATGTTATCACATGGAGAACAAACATCTCAATGAAAAAATTTAAAGAAATAAAAAAATTATTTAATAATAACGGCATAAAAATTTATGCTTTTAAGCCTAATGCTCTGCGTAAAGATAATACAGATGCTGAAATAGAATATGCACTAAAAGCGGGAAAAAGTCTTGGAGCAAGCCATGTTACAGTAGAAATTCCAAAAGATAATGCTCATTCATTAAGATTAGGGAAACTTGCAGAAAAACATAAAATGTATGTAGCATACCATGCACACAAACAAGCATCGGATCACGCATGGGATATAGCTATAAATCAATCTCCATATAATGCAATAAATTTAGATTGTGGACATTACATTGCCGCTGGAGGAAATAATACACAACAAGCACTTCTAAGTTTTATTATAAAAAATAATAAAAAAATTATGAGTATGCATATAAAAGATAGATCATCAAATAAAAAAGGCAAAACTGATCATCCTTGGGGAGAAGGAGAAACTCCAATTTCAGAAATATTAAAACTTTTAAAAGAAAAACAATATAAAATACCCGCCTCCATAGAATTAGAGTATGCCATCCCAAAAAATTCTAATGCTCTTGAAGAAGTAAAAAAATGTCTTAACTATGCAAAAAATGCTTTATCAACTTAAATAAGGAATTATGAAAATGAAAATTTTATTAATTTGTCTATTATTACCATTCAATTTATTTTCTCAAAAATATAGCCCTACAAAAGAAAATTTAGAAGCAAGAGAATGGTTTCAAAATGCAAAATTTGGTCTATTTATTCACTGGGGAGTATACAGTGTTTTAGGTGATGGAGAGTGGGTAATGCAAAATCAAAATATTTCAATTAAAGATTATGAAAAACTACCAACATTTTTTAACCCTATAGATTTTAATCCCAAAGAATGGGTGAAAATGGCAAAAGAATCTGGAATGAAATACATTACAATAACAAGCAGACATCATGATGGATTTTCCATGTTTAAAACTAAAGCCAATGATTACAATATAGTAAACGCAACACCTTTCAAAAAAGATATTTTAAAAATGCTCGCTGAAGAATGTCACAAAGAAGGAATAAAATTATTTTTCTATTATTCTCTTTTAGATTGGCACAATGATGATTATTTCCCACGAGGAAGAACAGGAAATGGGATTAAAGGAAGAAAAGAAGGGGATTGGACTAATTATATTAATTTTATGAAAATTCAACTTACCGAATTACTTACTAATTATGGAGAAATTGCGGGAATATGGTTTGATGGTCACTGGGATCAAAAAGAATGGGATGGAAAAACTTTTGGAAAATTAAAAGTTGATTGGCATTATGATGAAATCTATAAATTAATCCACGATATACAACCTCAATGCTTAATAGGTAATAATCATCACATTGGAATTTTAGATGGTGAAGATTTTCAAATGTTTGAAAAAGATCTCCCTGGAAATAATACTACAGGATTTGGAAGTTCTAAAGAAGATATTAGTCAATTGCCTTTGGAAGTATGTGAAACAATAAATAATTCGTGGGGATTCAACTTACAAGATAATAGTCACAAATCTAAAAAAGAACTCATACAATATTTAGTTAAAGCTTCAGGACATGGAACTAATTTATTACTTAATGTTGGTCCTATGCCTAATGGAAAAATTCAATCCAATCACATTTCATCTTTAAAAGAAATAGGAAATTGGCTAAAAAAAAATGGAGAAACAATTTATAGTACATCTCAAGGTCCCATTCTTCCTACCGAAGAATATGTCTCTACTCAAAAACAAAATAAAATTTATCTTCATATCATGAATCCTAAAAAAAATACTCTTTTTATTGATTCTTTCACAAAAAGAATAAAAAAAATAAAATATTTTGATGGTAATGAAAAAGTAAATTATAACCAAAATAAGTTTGGTTTAATAATAGATCTATCAAATAAAAAAATTGATCCAATAGATACAATAATAGAAATAGAATTGTAAATAATTTTTATTATTTCCTAATATCTATTAATTCAGACAAATTTGGTGACACATATGTATTAATATTTCCTAGAGAATCTTTATAAACCAAGAATACGTCTATTTCTTGAATTTTTTTTGAAATTTCTTTTGCTTTATTAAAATCCAGAACCATAAATGCTGTTGCATAAGCATCCGCAATAAAACAATCTTTAGAAAAAACAGATGCACTAATGATATTAGATTCAGTAGGATAACCTGTTTTTGGATTTATAATATGAACTATTATTGAATCATTACTTACATAATAATTTCTATAATTACCTGAAGTAGCCAAGGAAAGATTCTTCAAAGGTATAGAGGCTATTAATTGCCTTTCACTGTTTTCTAAAAATGGATTTTCAATTCCTATATTCCAAATTTTACCACTAGAATTAATTCCATTACATTTTACTTCTCCTCCAATATCAATAAAATAATTTTTCACATTATTGTCATTAAAATATTTTGCTAAAAAATCAACAGCATATCCCTTTGCAATAGAACTAAAATCGATATAAGAATTTTTGTGATTTTTTTCAATTATCGTTTCATCAAAATATAATTTATCGAAACCCACTAACTTAATAATACTATCTATTTCTTCTTTAGAAGGAATATTTTTCTTCTTTAAAGAGCCAAAACCCCACGCATTTACCAATGGTCCAATAGTTGGATCAAAAGCACCCTCAGTTGCCTCATATATATTTTTGCTCTCTGTTAATAAATTATAAAACAAAGGGTTTACGGTTTCCATAGATTTTGATTTATTTAATGTACTTATATAAGAATTTGGCTGATATGTTGAAAAAATATTATTAAATAAAATTAGCAATGAATCTATATCACGTTTATTGATTCTAATGTCCTTAGAAACATATTTTATATTATAAACAATAGGTCCCATCGTAGTTCCCGTTATATAAATTTCATTTCTATTAATATTGTTTTTATTAAAAAATAAAAGGACTGATGCTAAAACAAAAAACAAAAACAATACTAAACGACGCATAAAAAATATTTAAATTAGCATTAATAGAATGAGAGAAGATTATTTAAATTCTGAAAATAATTCAAGTAGTAAAGATAAAGAATTTGAAAATATATTAAGACCAAAGTCTTTTAAGGATTTTTATGGCCAAGAACAAATACTTAATAATATAAAAATCTTTGTAAAAGCAGCAAAAAATAGGAATGAACCTTTAGATCACGTAATTCTTCATGGACCCCCAGGACTTGGTAAAACAACACTTTCTCATATAATAGCAAATGAACTTAACTCTAATCTAAAAGTAACATCAGGACCTGTGCTAGAAAAAGCTGGTGATCTTGCTGGCCTACTTACAAATTTAGAAGAAGGTGATGTCTTATTTATTGATGAAATTCATAGACTAAATAATATTGTAGAAGAATATTTATATTCTGCTATGGAAGATTATAAAATAGATCTCATGATAGATTCTGGACCAAGTGCAAGATCAGTTCAAATAAAATTAAATGCTTTTACATTAATTGGAGCCACAACCCGTTCAGGATTACTATCATCTCCGTTAAGATCAAGATTTGCAATAAACTTTAGATTAGAATACTATAATAAAATAATTCTTCAAAAAATTATAAATAGATCTTCAAAAATTTTAAATATTCCTATTGAAGAACAAGCTTCAAAAGAAATTGCATTAAGAAGTAGAGGAACTCCAAGAATTCTTAACAATCTTTTAAGAAGAGTAAGAGATTTTGCAGAAGTTGAAGGAGATGGAAAAATTACTCATAAAATTGCAAAAAGAGGATTAAACGCGCTAAAAATTGATAAAAAAGGTCTTGATGAAATGGATAATAAAATATTACTTTCTATAATAAAAAAATTTAATGGTGGCCCTGTTGGTTTATCAACAATAGCTACTACGTGCGGTGAAGAATCTAATACAATAGAAGAAGTATATGAACCATATCTAATTCAAGAAGGTTATCTAAAAAGAACTCAACAAGGAAGGGTTGTGACAAAGTTAAGTTATGATCATCTAGGAATAGAACCAAAAAAGGGATATCAAAATTCAATTTTTGAATGAAAAAAAATCAAATACATTCTAATACAAAGCTTGTAAAAAAAATTGCAAAAGAATTGGGGTTTTCAAGTTGTGGCATTTCAAAAGCTAGATTTTTAAAAGAAGAAGAAAAAAAATTTCAAGAATGGTTAAAGAAAGGATATAATGGTACCATGAAATATCTTGAAAAAAATTTTGACAAAAGACTTGATCCCACAAAACTTGTCAAAGGATCTAAATCAGTGATTTCTTTATCCTATAATTACTATCCTCAAAAAAAAATTATTCAAAAAAATAACTTTATACTTTCAAAGTATGCTTATGGCAAAGACTACCATATAGTAATTAAACAAAAGCTTAAAAAATTTTTGTTTAAACTAAATAAAAAAATAGGAAATATTAATGCACGATTATTTGTTGATTCAGCTCCAGTTCATGAAAGAGCTTGGGCTAAACTATCAGGCATAGGATGGATAGGAAAAAATTCTTTGCTTTTAAATAAACACTCAGGAAGTTTCTTTTTTTTAGCTGAAATAATTAGTGATTTAGAATTAAAAAATGATTATCCTATTACAGATCATTGTGGTACTTGTACTGCATGCATAGATGCCTGTCCAACTGATGCAATTACTGAAGCCCAAGTAATAGATGCAAATAAATGCATATCATACCTTACCATTGAATCTAAAAAGAATATTCCAAAAAAATATAAACCAAAAATGAATAATTGGATTTTTGGATGCGATATATGTCAAGATGTATGCCCTTGGAATAAATTTTCAAAACCTCATAACGAAAAAGAATTTGTTCCAAATAATAACATTACAAAAATGAAAAAAAATGATTGGAAAGAGATAACGCTAGAAAATTTCAATCATATTTTTAAAAATTCTGCAGTAAAAAGAGCAAAATATGAGGGTATTAAAAGAAATATTGAAGCTGCATCATAATATTTTTTAACTTTTTTTTAAAATTTAAATTATTACTAAAAGTATTCAATTAATTAATTTTGAATATGATTAAAAAAACATTTTTCATAATAATTTTAATTTTATTCTGGTCTACTTATTTGTTCTGTCAACAAATAAGTGTATCCATTACACCTGACAATTTAAATGTTGGCGAAACGTTACAAATTACAATAACTGCTAAAAATGAAAAAATAAAAACATATGGGAATTTTCCTGAAGTTAATGGATTAAAAAAAGTAGGAATATCTTCTTCAAGCTCAACAAATTTTATAAATGGTAAGATGAGCTCATCGCAAGAAATAATTCAAAATTATATAGCAACAAAAAAAGGTATAATTAATATTCCATTTTTTGAAATAGAAGTAAATGGCTATAAAATAACATCAAATAAAAAATTAATAAATGTAGATAATAAAAAACCAGCAGAAAAAAATAATAACAATCCATTTAATAACTTTTTTGATCCTTTTAAAGATAATTTTTTCGATAGAAATCAAGATGAATTCATTGATGTTAAAGCTGATGCTTTTTTAAGCTTAAATACTAATAAAAAAATCATAAAAGTAGGAGAAGGTTTCAATACTACTCTTTCTTTTTTTGTAAGTGAAGATAATATAGCAGATATGAGATTTTATGATTTAGGAAAACAACTAACTAAAATATTGAAAAAAATTAAACCTTCTAATTGTTGGGAAGAAAATTTTAATATTGAAAATATCAATAGTATCCCTATAATAATTAATAATAAAAAATATAATCAATATAAAATTTTTGAAGCAACATACTATCCATTCAATACTAATGATATTTCATTCCCAAAATTAGAACTAGAGCTTATAAAATATAAGGTTTCCAAAAAACTTTCTTTTTTTGGAAGAAATAAAATTGAAGATTATGAAAAATTTTATTCTAAACCAACCACGGTCAAAGTAGAAAAATTACCTGAGCATCCACTAAAAGAAAATATGGCTGTCGGAGATTTTAAATTAAAAGAAAAAATAGATAAAAAAGAAATTAAAACAGGAGATAGTTTCAACTATGATTTTGAAATAATAGGTGAAGGGAACATTACAGCAATCACTTCACCTAAAATTAATATTGATGGAATAGAATTTTATCCTCCAAACTCAGAACAATATATAAAACGAGAAAAAGGAAAAGTTTATGGTTCAAAAAAATTTAAATATTATGGAATACCTTCGGAAGCTGGAAAATATAATTTCAATAAAATAGGTTGGATATTTTATAATGTAAAAGAAAAAAAATATGATACACTTAAAAGCAAAATACAAATTAAAGCAGTTGGGAATAGCATAAAAAATAAAATTATACAATCAAAAGATATTGATCCATTTTTTGAAATCATTAATAACACAAATAACACTTTAAAACCAATTGAAAAACAAACTAACAATAGTATTTTTCTAAATTTTATTATTTTAACTTTAATCATTATTTCAACGACCTACTTAATAAACTTTAAAAAATGAGCAATTCATTTGGAAAAATTTTTAAAATATCAACTTATGGTGAGTCACACGGCCCAGCTATTGGAGTTATTATTGATGGATGTCCTTCAGGTATTTCTGTATCATCAGAAGAAATTCAGAAAGAATTAGATAGAAGAAAACCAGGACAATCAAAAATTACAACACAAAGAAAAGAAGATGATAAAATACAAATTTTATCTGGAGTGTATAATGGTTTAACAACAGGAATGCCTATTTCTCTTCAAATTAAAAATAAAGATCAAAAAAGCAGTGATTACAAACACATATCAAATTCATTTAGACCCTCACATGCTGACTTTACATATGAAAAAAAATATGGAGCTAGAGATTATAGAGGAGGAGGTAGAAGCTCTGCCAGAGAAACAGCCAACTGGGTAGCCGCAGGAGCTATTGCAAAAAAAATTTTACATTCGTTAGATATTAGCATAAATGCATACGTATCAAAAGTTGGAAAATGTCAAATAGATATTGACTATAAAAAATTAGATTTTTCAAAAATTGAATCTAATATTGTTAGATGTCCAGATAATAATTTTGCAAATAAATTTATAAAAATTATTGATAATGCTCGTAAGAACAAAGATACCATAGGCGGTATTATAACTTGTGTAGTTAAAGGTTGTCCGGTTGGAATTGGAGAGCCCATTTTCAACAAACTTCATGCTGAATTAGGTAAAGCTATGCTTTCCATAAATGCTGTAAAAGGCTTTGAATATGGAAGTGGTTTCAAGGGGGTAGAAATGTTCGGATCAGAACATAACGATAAATTTCAAATTAATAATGGAAAAATATCTACAAAATCTAATTTTTCTGGTGGAATTCAAGGTGGAATTAGTAATGGTGAAGATATTTATTTTAAAGTTGCTTTCAAGCCTGTCTCTACGATAATGAAAAAACAAAAAAGTATAAATAATGATAATAAAGAAGTAATTATTCAAGGGAAAGGAAGACATGACCCATGTGTTGTTCCACGAGCTGTACCAATTGTTGAATCAATGGCCGCGAATGTTATAACTGATTTATATTTACAAAGCCAAAAATAATAAAATTAAAAAATGCAATTACACACAAAAATTATAATCGGATTAATTTTAGGCCTTCTTGTAGGAATCACTTCAGTGTTTTTTGGTATTAGTAATACTATAACAAATTGGGTAATGCCATTTGGTACCATATTTGTTAAAATGCTAAAATTAGTTGCTGTTCCTTTAATATTGGTTTCTCTAATTTCAGGAATTTCAAATTTAAGAGACACAGCTAAATTATCTAGAATAGGTGGTAAAACATTTAGCATTTATATATTAACTACGGTTTTAGCAATAATTATAGCTCTTTTTTTAGCTAATATCGTTCAGCCAGGAAAAGCATTCCCTGAAGAAAAAACTATAGAACTTAGAGAAAAATATGCTTCTGAAGCTACCATGAAAATAAATAATGCAGAAGAAGTTGAAAACTCTGGTCCCCTTCAAATGATGGTTGATGTTGTACCAGACAATTTTTTCTTTGCAGCAAGTAATAATAAAAATATGTTGCAAATTATTTTCTTCGCCATATTGTTTGGAATTGCTTTAATAATGATTCCAGAAAATAAAGGTGATCCTGTTAAAAAAATCTTTGATGGCGTAAATCAAATTATTATAAAAATTGTTGAAATTATAATGGAATATGCTCCAATAGGTGTTTTTGCTCTATTAGCAGGTTTAATTGTAGATCTTGCAGGTGATGATCCAAATAATATTATTATAACACTAAAACCATTAATAATATATGCAATTACTGTTCTTGTTGGTTTAGCAGCAATGGTATTCCTATTCTATCCATCAATCCTTTATTTAATAACTAAAATTGGATATAAAAATTTTTTTAAAGCAATTTTTCCTGCTCAAATGTTAGCTTTTTCTACTAGTTCAAGTGCTGCAACTTTACCTTTAACTATGAAAAGAGTTAAAAAAAATTTAAATGTTTCTGAAGAAGTAACAAGTTTTGTTTGTCCACTAGGAGCAACTATAAACATGGACGGGACTAGCATTCATCAAGCAATTTCAGCAGTATTTATTGCACAAGCATTTGGTCAAGATTTAACACTTGCAGATCAATTAGTTATTATTGTAACTGCAACACTATCTTCTATTGGAGCAGCAGCAGTACCTGGAGCTGGTTTAATTATGTTAGTTATTGTACTTGGAGCAGTAGGAATTGATCCTCAAGGATTAGCTCTTATTATTGCAATTGATAGACCACTGGATATGTGTAGAACTATTGTTAATGTAACTGGTGATGCAACAGTAGCAAGCATTGTAGCACATACAGAAGGAGAAAATGTAAAATTTAATAAAGATGAGTAAAAATGTTAATATTTATTTAGAAGCAAATCCTAATCCAAATTCTTTAAAATTTGTAACAGATAAAATTTTAATTGATGGTGGAATTATTAAAGATTATCCTGACGTTGAAAGTGCAATAGACTCTCCATTAGCAATATCTTTATTTAAATTCAAATACATCAAAAGAGTTTTTATAATGAATAATTTTATAACATTAACAAAAAATGAAGATATAGGCTGGGATGATATTAAAATAGAGTTAAGAGATTTTATAAAAAAATATATTGAAGAAGAAAAAACAATACTTAATCAAAATATCACTGAAGATAATAGTACTCCAAATGGAGATATAGATAAAAAAATAATTGAAGTATTAGAAGAATATATTAAGCCAGCTGTAGAGCAAGATGGTGGAGCTATACAATTTGAATCATATAATAATGGTATAGTCAAAGTATCCTTACAGGGAGCTTGTAGTGGATGTCCATCTTCCATGATCACATTAAAAGCTGGCATAGAAAAACTTTTAAAAAGATTTATACCAGAAGTTAATGAGGTTGTTGCCCAAGAAATTTAATATAATTCAACTAAAAAATATTTTAATTTTTTTCTAAATCAAGTTTAACCGACCACTTTGTTAATCCGTCTGGTTCATCTTTTATTTCAATACCTAACTCAAAAATTTCATTTCTAATTTCATCAGAAAGTTTATAATTTTTTTCTTTTCTAGCTTTATTCCTCTTATTTATAAGTTCTTCTAAATGTGTAATGGAAATGTTTTTGTTTTTTAAAAGAAGAAGATTTAATCTAGATAAAAATTTTGATGAATTTTCATTAAATAATCCCAAAATTTTTCCATACTTCTTAATAAAAGAAAGAAATGAAAGAGAAATATATTTGAGTTCAGGTGTAATTTTTTTATTTACAGCAAGTAGATTAAATCTTCTAATAAGATCAAAAATAATTGAGAAAAAACCAGGAGTATTAAAATCATTATTCATGAATTCATATGTTTTTTCTTCACATGTATGAATAAAATTCTTAAAATCAAGATCTTCTTTTTGATTCTTTTGTTTAACAATTATTGAGTCGGCTAAATTTATTGAAGAATATATCTTTATAAGATTGGTAATTGAATTATTAATTTGAGATTCATTAAAATTCAAAACAGATCTATAATGTACATTTAAAATTAAAATCTTTAATATTTCGGAATTATAATCAGTAATAAAATCTCTTGCTTTTATAATGTTTCCAAGTGATTTTGACATTTTTTGATTATCAAAATTTATTAAATTATTATGAACCCAAAAATTAGAAAAACTAGTTTTAAACCTAGATTCTGATTGTGCAATTTCATTTTCATGATGAGGAAATACAAGATCTATCCCACCACCATGAATATCAATATTACTTCCTAATAATTTACTAGACATAGCTGAACACTCAATATGCCAACCAGGCCTACCGTAACCCCATGGAGATTCCCAACCTGGATCATTTCCATTGGAAGGTTTCCATAAAACAAAATCTAAAGGATTTTTCTTATTATCATTAATTTTCACTCTATGTCCTGCCAATAAATCATCAATATTTTTTCCAGAAAGTTTTCCATAATTATTGAACTTCTTAATAGAAAAAAATACATGCCCATTATTAAAATAAGCAAAATTATTATCAATTAATTCTGAAATAAAAAGAATAATGTCATCAATATGATCTGTACATTTTGGGGTAAAACTAGGTTTAGGAATTTTAAGGGACGCATAATCTTTTTCAAACTCAACTATATATTTCTGAGAAATAATTTTAGCATCTAATTTTTCAATTTTTGCTTTATCAATAATTTTATCATCTATATCGGTATAATTATAGACGTATTTTACTTTATATTTTAAATGTTCTAACCAATTTCTTACCAAATTAAAAAAAATAGGACCTCTAAAATTTCCTATATGTAATAAGTTATATACAGTTGGTCCACACACATACATTGATACGTTTCCTTTTTTATTCGTATAAAAAACCTCTTTTTCTTTAGAAAGAGAGTTAAAAAGTTTAAGATTTTTATTCATAGTAAATTTTTAAGCTTTTTCTATTCAAAATTTGTGATATGTATAAAAAAAGTTAAGTTTGCGTACTAATTTAAATGGAAGCGGGGACATTTGTCCCCATTTTTTTTGAAAAAATTATGGATACAAAAATATTAATACAATCATTCACAGAATTTGCTAAACAAAAAAATGTTGATAGACCAACTATGATAAGAATTTTGCAAGATGTTTTTCGTGCAATGATCAAAAAAAAATATGAAAATGACGAAAATTTTGATATCGTCATCAATGCTGATAAAGGAGATTTAGAAATAATGAGATTTAGAGAAGTAGTTGATGATAACTCTGAAGACATATGGGACTTTGACAAAATAGCTATTTCTGATGCAAAAAAAATTGAAGAAGATTTTATTGTAGGTGATGAAGTTGCTGAAGAAATTAAAATTGAAGACTTTGGAAGAAGAGCTGTAATTCTTGCGAAACAAACCCTTATTCAAAGAGTAAAAGATTTAGAAAAAGAAATTATTATAAGTAAATATGAGGACCTTGTTGGAGAAATAATTACTGGAGAAATATATCAAATTTTAAGTAGAGAAGTTTTATTAGTCGACGTAGAAGGCAATGAGATATCATTACCTAGATCTGAACAAATACCAAAAGATAGATATCGTAAAGGAGACTCACTAAGAGGCATTATATTAAGTGTAGAAATGTTTAGAGGAAACCCAAAAATTACACTTTCTAGAACAAATCCAAAATTTTTAGAAAAATTATTTGAAAAAGAAGTTCCTGAAATTTTTGATGGATTAATTACAATAAAAAAAGTTGTTAGAGAACCGGGTGAAAGAGCAAAAATTTGTGTAGAATCTTATGATGATAGAATAGATCCTGTAGGCGCATGTGTGGGAATGAATGGATCTAGAATACATTCAATCGTTAGAGAATTACAAAATGAAAATATTGATGTAATAAATTTTACAGATAATACAGATCTATATATTATACGAGCTCTAAGTCCAGCAAAAATAACAAGCTTAAAAATAGAAAAAGAAAATAAAAGAGTTTCTGTTTACTTAAAGCCTGATCAAGTTTCATTAGCAATTGGAAAAGGAGGACAGAACATTAAATTAGCAAGCAGACTTCTAGATTTAGAAATTGATGTTTTTAGAGAACTAGATGGACTTCAAGAGGAAGATGTAGATTTAGAAGAATTTTCTGATGAAATTGAAGGTTGGATAATAGATGAACTGAAAAGAATTGGTTTAGATACTGCTAAAGCAGTTCTTAATATAGAAAAAGATGATTTATTAAAAAGATCAGATTTAGAAGAAGAAACTGTAGATAATGTTAGAGCAACTCTTAAAAAAGAATTTGAATAAAATATGATTGAAAATAGAACACTAAGATTAGGTCAAATAGCAAGAAAATTAAATGTTGGTAGAAATACTATCATAAATTTTCTAAAAGAGAAAGGATATAATATTGACTCTAATCCAAATGCAAAAATTAATAATGAACAATATACATTACTTGAAAATGCGTTTGAAGATTCTGCCGTTGAAAAAAAAGTTGCATCAAATATCAAAATAGGGATAGAAGAAAAACCTAAAATAGAAGAAAAACCTAAAATAGAAGAACAACCTAAAATAGAAGAGCAACCTAAAATTGAAAAAAAGAAAGATATTAAAATCATAGATAAAATAGATCTTAAAGACTCATCTAGAAAAAAAGTAGCTTCATCTGATCAATCTAAAAAAAAAAGAAGACCTAGAAGAAGAATAATCCCCGAACAAAAAAAATCAAAAATTAAGGATATAAAAAAAACAGATAAAGATATTTCCGAACAAAAAAATAAAGAAATTCAAGAAAAAATAAAATCAACTCTAGCAAAATTATCTAAAACAGGTGAAACAGAAACCAAAAGATCTAAGTATAGAAAAGAAAAAAGATCACAACATGCCGAGGCTATAGAAGAAGAAAAGATAAAACAAGAAGAAGAATCTAAAGTTTTAAAAGTTACAGAATATATATCAGCAAATGATTTAGCAAAACTTATGGATGTTTCAGCAAATGATGTAATTGCAAAATATTTAGAAATAGGAATGTTTATTTCGATAAATCAAAGACTTGATGCTGAAACAATAAATATTATAACTGAAGAATTTGGTTTCAAAGTTGAATTTACTACATCAGATGATAATGAACTCTTGATAGAAGAAACTCCTGATAATGAAAAAGATCTAGAGACAAGAGCCCCAATTGTAACTATAATGGGACATGTTGATCATGGTAAAACATCATTACTTGACTACATAAGAGATTCAAACATAACCAAAGATGAAGCAGGTGGAATAACACAGCACATTGGTGCATATGATGTTAAAACTAAAGATGGTCAAAAAATTGCATTTTTAGATACTCCAGGACACGAAGCATTTACAGCTATGAGGGCACGAGGTGCAAAAATTACTGATGTTGTGATTATTGTAATTGCAGCTGACTCCACTGTTATGCCCCAAACAAAAGAAGCAATTAATCACAGTAAAGTTGCAGAAGTACCAATCGTTTTTGCTATCAATAAAATTGATACTCCAAATGCAAATACAAATAAAGTAAAAGAAGACTTATCTAAAATAGATATTCTTGTTGAAGACTGGGGAGGAAAATATCAATGTCAAGAAGTCTCTGCAAAAACTGGACAAGGAATTGATGAATTACTTGAAAAAGTACTTCTCGAAGCCGAAATGTTAGAACTCAAAGCGAATCCAAATAAAAAGGGAGTTGGAACAATCATAGAATCTGAACTTGATAAAGGTAGAGGATATTTAACTACTTTAATGGTACAGGCTGGTACACTCAAAAAAGGAGATATAGTTTTAGCTGGATCCAAATACGGAAAAATAAAAGCTTTATTTGATTATAGAAGTAATGAAAAACAAGAAGTTGGTCCTTCAACACCAATTTTAATGTTAGGACTTAATGGTGCACCTCAAGCAGGAGATTTTTTTAACGTTTTTGATACAGATAAAGAAGCTAGAGAAATTGCAACCAAACGAGAACAATTAATAAGAGAACAAAAATTAAGAACAAAAAAACATGTTACTCTTGATGAAATTGGTAGACGACTAGCATTAGGAAATTTTAAAGAATTAAATATAGTATTAAAAGGAGATGTCGATGGTTCAATTGAGGCTTTAGCTGATTCTATGGAAAAACTTTCAACAAATGAAATATCTATTAATATTATTCATAGAGGAGTAGGACAAATAACAGAATCTGATGTGTTATTAGCATCAGCTTCTGATGCAATAATTATAGGATTTCAAGTTAGGCCTTCGATAAATGCTAGAACACTTGCTGAAAAAGAAGGAATTGACATAAGAATGTATTCTATAATTTATGAAGCAATTAATGAAATAAAAAGTGCAATGGAAGGGTTATTAGAACCAACTGAAGAAGAAAATATTCTTGGTAATATTGAAGTTAGAGAAATCTACAAAATTTCAAAAGTTGGAACAATTGCTGGATGTTATGTTACAGATGGAAAAATTATCAGAAAGAATGAAATTAGGTTAATTAGAGATGGAATTGTTATATTCACTGGTAAAATAAAACAACTTAAAAGATTTAAAGAAGATATTAATGAGGTAAAAAACGGATATGAATGTGGTTTAAGTATAGAAAACTATAATGATATAAAGGTTGGTGACAATATTGAATCTTTTGAGATCAAAGAAATTAAAAGAAAACTTTAAAATCTACATAATGGCTAAAAAAGAAAAAAATAAGTATTCACAAAAAGAATTAATTGAATTTGAAAAATTAATTAATGAAAAAATTAATAAAGCACAACAAGAACTTGATTTTATAAAAGAATCTCTTCTAAGAAAACACGTATCTGGAACCGATTCTACTCAAGGAGCATTAAAAACATTAGAAGATGGTGCTGATACAATGGAAAAAGAGAGTCTTAGCCAACTTGCAGGAAGACAACAAAAATTTATTTCAAATTTAGAAAACGCTTTAATCAGAATAAAAAATGGAACGTATGGAATTTGTAAAGACACTGGAAAATTAATAGATAAAAATCGCTTAAAAGCCGTCCCCCACGCAACACAAACCATTGAAGCTAAACTTAACAGAGGATAAAATTGAGTGAGCTTGAGTCAAATATAGAAGCATTAATATTTTGTTCCCCAAAACCAATTAAAATTGATGATATTCAAAAAACTTTTTTTGAATATGATAAAAAAAAATACAAATTTGAAAGCATTCAATCTGCAATTCAAAATCTTATAAACAAATACCAACATAATAACTATGCAATAGAAATAATTGAGTCAGGTGGTGGATTTCAGTTCTTTACAAAAAATAAATTTTCCAGACTAAATGAAATATTATTAAAACAACAATCTAAAAGAAGACTTTCCATATCTGCATTAGAAACTCTATCTATAATTGCATACAAACAGCCAGTAACTAAATCTGATGTTGAAAAAATTAGAGGAGTGAATTGTGATTATACTATTCAAAAACTATTAGATAAAGAATTAATTGAAATTAGTGGAAAATCTGAAAAAGTAGGCAGACCATTAATTTATAACACTAGTGAAAAATTTATGGATTATTTTGGAATAAATAGTTTAAATCAACTTCCTACTTTAAAAGATTTTCAGAAAGAAGAAAATACCATTGGAGATGAACAAGAACTCTGATGAAGAAAACATTCGATTAAATAAATTTATAGCACAATCAGGATTATGTTCAAGAAGAAAAGCTGATAATTTAATATTAAAAGGTAAAGTATCTGTTAATGGTAAAACCATAAAAAAAATGGGGATCATAATTAAAAAAACAGATAAAGTAAAAGTTGATAATAAAAACATCTCACCAGAAAAAAAAATTTACATACTCCTAAATAAACCCAAAGATTTTATTACAACAAATAAAGATACTCACAACAGAAAAATTGTATTTAATTTAATTAAAAATGTAAAAGAAAGAATTTTTCCTGTCGGAAGATTAGATAGAAAAACAACTGGACTTCTTCTATTAACAAATGATGGAGAATTATCAAAAAAATTAATGCATCCATCACACAAAATAAAAAAAATCTATAGCCTTCAAATAAATAAACCCATAACTAAAAATGATTTTAATAAACTTAAAGAAGGAATCATAATAGATAATGAAAAAATTCATATCAATAAAATCAATATATTAAATAATAGAAAAGAACTTGGAATTGAAATCCATATGGGTAAAAATAAAATTATAAGAAAATTATTTGAAAGTTTACATTACAAAATACTTAAATTAGATCGAGTTATGTTTGGTCCACTTACAAAAAAGAATCTTCCAAGAGGTAAATGGAAATTTCTAGATCAAAAAGAATTACGATTATTAATAAATTTTACCAAATAGATTTAGATGTAGTTTCTTTAATAAGATGATTTAAATATATAAAATGGTTTTTAGTATTACTATCTTTTGCCTGTTTAATTCCAGACTTAGTTTTTTTCTCTAAATTTATTAATTCCGCCAATACAATTGGTCTTATATCTGATTCATCAAACTTTATATTAGATCCATATCTTCTATAATAACTTAACTGAGTTTGGTTTTCATTCATTAAATTAATAAGAATATTAACATACCCTTTTTGTAAATTTCTATTATATAAATTAATGCTCTGATTAGAATACAAATCTTTCCAAATTGTTTTATGTAAATCATCTATCATTTCAGAAACAGTATAAGATAAACTTTTATTTATTTGTTCATTCTCTATCATTCTTGCAAGTCTATTGTAATTAAACAACCTATTTAATGTGTAAACTTGCAGTGATCGTATTCTTTCTACTGAACCAATATTTTCAATTTTATCAAGTATATTATTATCAACTAACCAATCTAAAGATCCGAAAATATAAGAATTAAGAAAATTAATAGCTGCTTTTTGCTGAGATTTAGGTACATGGACATAAACCGATCCTTCTTCTTCGTTACTTTTAAGATCCTCAAAAACTCCTCCAACATTTGTTGATACATGTCCTATATATCTTCTGAGTTGATTATTAACATTTAAATAAAGTTCTTTCAAATCATCATAATTTTTTCCTTCTTCATAAGACCACTCCAATAATTTAGGTAGGATTCTTTTAAGATTTTGTATCCCATAAAAACTTGCCATAATATTGTCATCACCAATTGATTCAGTCTGTGAACGCGGATCAATGCCATTTGAATATCCAAACCAATACTCATAATCTCCTGAATGACTTTTAATCCATTCATTTAAAATTTTTTGTTCTGATTTAGTACTTTCTCCATCAAAATAAGTATATCCCCATTTAATTGCCCATATATCATAGGTTCCAACCATAGGATAAAAATTAGTAACACCATCACCTGGTTGAGCTACATAATTAAATCTTGCATAATCCATTATGGAAGGGGCAACGCCATGAGATGAAGTAAAGAAAGGTGATCTCAAACTATCAACAGGATATGCTGAACTAGATCCCATATTATGTTGTAACCCAATTGTATGACCAACCTCATGAGCTGAAACAAATCGAATTAATTGTCCCATTACCTCATCATCAAATTTCACATCACGAGAAGTTTCATTAACGGCAGCCGTTTGAATCATATACCAATTCCTAAGTAAATTCATAACATTATGGTACCATCCAATATCACTTTCTAATATTTCTCCAGTTCTCGGGTCTGCTGTGTGAGGGCCATAAGCATTTTGTATATCCGAAGCATAATATCTCATCACAGAATATCTAGCATCTTCAGGAGTCCAATCAGGATCTTCTTCTTCAGTAGGAGGATATTTACCAATAATTGCATTTTTAAATCCTGCCGCTTCAAAAGCTACTTGCCAATCATCAACACCTTGTTTTAAATATTTTCTCCATTTTTTAGGAGTAGAAGGGTCTATATAATAAACAATAGGTTTTATAGGCTCGACAAGTTCACCTCTATTATAAGCCTCAATATCTTTAGGAACTAATTTCCATCTACGTATATAAGTTGTAGATTTTGCTTTTTGTTCATCAAGACCATAATCTATTTGAGATTGAGAAAAAAATCCAACCCTTTGATCTCTAAGTCTAGGCTGCATTTTATTTTCAGGAAGCAAAAGCATAGAATTATTTATTTCAAGACTAATGGTTTGTGAATTTCTCAATGAAGGAGGCTCTGATGAGTTATAAGTCATAACACTTCTAGCCTCAATATTTATAGGAAAACTTTTAATTGATTCAATAAAAGACCTTTTTTTATCCAAAGAAGTTATTTTTAAACTTTTTCTTCTGTACTGAGGAAAACCAAGAGCTTTTACATCAGTTTTAAATAAAGGAGCAACATCAATAACAACAGAGCTATCAGAAGGATTATACGTTTTAATATCAAAAGAATATAAAACAGGTTCAAAATTGGAATTTTTTACAGATTTAGAAATAGGCAATGTATCCGATGCAACATTTTCATAACTAACAATTCTTAAAAGTATTTTATCATGTTTTTTTTGCCATCTTAGTACCTGAGAATTTATTTTCTGACCACCATAACCAATACCACTAGCTGTTTTAGCAATTCTAGTTACCATTAACATTTCCTTTCCAAGGAGATCAGGAGATATTTCATATAAAAATTTATCGTTTTTAGAATGAACTTTAAATAACCCTTCATCCGTTTTATATGAATCATCTATTATTTCAGAATATGTTTTCTCTTTTTTCTTTTTATCATCTTTTTTGTCATCTTCTTTGTCTTGGGCAATAGAAATAGTTGAAATTATAAATAAAAAGAGTATTAATAATATTTTTTGCATGATAAATTGATTTGAATTACTTTAAAAGATAAATATATATCATTAAAACAAAGTACCAAAAAAAGATATATCAATAATTAAAATATCATGAGACAAAAAATAGTTAATAAAATTAATTAAATCTTAAAAAAATAATTAATATTTGTCTCATGAAACAAATTTATACTAAACCTATTTCTTTTTATAACAAAAAAAGATCCTTTTGTTATTTTTATTTTAACAACAAAAGAATAAAAATATACAATGGAAAATGTCTAAATAAAAACATATATCCAAACAAAGAAAAAGGTAAAAAAGAAACTATTAATTCACTAAATAAACTAAGATCCTTATTAGGCGATGAATTAAAAAATAATTGGATACCTGAAAGCACCAAAATTACTTATGAACAAGAATTTAAAACAAATCTTAAAACATTAAAAAAAATTGATTATGAAGGAAGCATATTTAAAGAGAGAATAAACATAAAATTCTTTGAACATCAACGATTAGGATCAATAGAAGTAGCAAAAGAAATAGCGAAAACTATAAAAAAGACACAATTCTTAAACAAAAATTGTGTTTTAGGACTAGCAACAGGATCTTCTCCTATTGACACCTATAGTAATCTGGTTAGAATGCACAAAGAAGAAGGGTTAAGTTTTAAAAATGTAATAACATTTAACCTTGATGAATACTTAGAAATGAATCCCAATTCTATCCATAGCTACCATTACTTTATGCATGAACATTTATTTAACCATATCGATATAAAAAAAGAAAATATTCATATTCCAAAGGGAAATATCAGAGAATCAGAAATACAAAAACATTGCATACAATACGAAAAAAAAATAGAAAAAGCTGGTGGAATTGATCTTCAATTACTTGGAATAGGACGGAATGGTCACATTGGTTTTAATGAACCTGGATCATTAGAATCATCAATAACAAGAAAAGTAACTATTGAAAATAAGACAAGAGTTGATGCATCACCTGAGTTTGGAGGTATCGAAAATGTTCCAAAACAAGCAATATCTATGGGTATAAACACCATTTTAAATGCTAAAAAAATTATTCTAATTGCATGGGGAGAAAATAAAAGAAAAGTTATTAAAAAAGCTGTAGAAGAACAGATAAATGATTTGATTCCCGCATCATTTCTTCAAAATCATAATAACACAAAATTTGTTTTAGATAGTGAATCTGCAGCAGATTTAAACAGATTTACATGTCCTTGGCTATATACAGACGTTGGAAATTATTTAAGTAAAATATTATCTTCAGGACAAGTTGGATGGGATAAAAAATCAATAAAAAAAGCAGTCATATGGCTGTCCATTAAAAAAAACAAACCCATTTTATTACTAACAGATGAAGATTATAATGAAAATGGAATGAGTGAAATTTTTGATAAATATAAATCAGCTTATTTAACAAACATTTTAGTTTTTAATATGCTTCAACATACTATAACAGGTTGGCCTGGTGGTAAACCAAACGCTGATGACTCTCAAAGACCAGAGAGAACCTCCCCTAAAAAGAAAAGAGTTATTATTTTTTCTCCTCATCCCGACGATGACGTCATCTCAATGGGCGGCACATTCGATAGATTAATACAACAAGGACACGATGTCCACGTAGCATACCAAACATCTGGAAATATTGCAGTTAAGGATAGTGATGTACTTGAAATCACTGAATTTATTAAGAGGTTGGTAAATAATTTATCTAAAGATGATTTTAATAAATTAACGAACCAAAATATAATAAATGATAGCCACGTAAACATAGGGATTAATTTTCACAACGCAATTAAAAACTTATTTAAGAAAAAAATTAATTTAGAAGAATATAAAGCACTAAACAAAATCAAAGGTTTAATTAGACAATCAGAAGCATTTCAAGGATGCAAGCAGTTAGGTTTAAGCGATGAAAATAAAATTCATTTTCTTGATTTGCCATTTTATCAGACAGGCAGAATCAAAAAGAAAGACATTTCAACTCAGGATATTCATATAGTAAAAAATCTAATAGAAACAGTAAAACCTCATCAAATATATGCTGCAGGAGATTTAAATGATCCTCATGGAACTCACAGATTATGCCTAAGAGCAATATATAGATCAATTGATATATTAAAATCAAAATCATTTATGAAAAGGTGCAATGTTTGGCTTTACAGGGGAGCATGGAAAGAATGGAAAACATATGATATTGATATGGCTGTACCACTAAGTCCAGACCAGATTTTAAAAAAACGTAGAGCTATATTCAAACACAAATCCCAAAAAGATACCGTAGCCTATCCTGGTGATGATTTAAGGGAATTTTGGCAAAGGGCAGAAGATAGAAACAAAAAAACAGCTGAATTCTATTCTAATTTAGGATTCGCAAAATATGCAGCTATGGAAGCATTTAAAAGATATAGATTTTAAAGCAGTTGTGGCAACAACTTCAGCAATAATGCCAAAAATTAAGTAAATCCATTTCATAATAGGTAGTGGTGCTGGGTGGACTCGAACCACCGACTCACGGATTTTCAGTCCGATGCTCTACCACCTGAGCTACAGCACCTAAATAAATCGATGCAAACCTACAGAAATATAAAATTCTTGCAAAATTATTATTTTTGAAATTGTATCATTGCTATAATGAATCTATTGAGTCAATTAATTTTTGTGTTAATTATAATTTTTTTTATTATAATAATAAGAAAGAGGGTACTTACTATAAGAAGAAATATATTACTTGGAAAAAAAGAGCACAAAGTAACTACCAATAAAAAAACAAGAATCAGAAATCTTATTCTTATTGCTTTTGGACAACAAAAAATGTTTAAAAAATTTATTCCTGCATTTTTACATCTTTTTCTATACATAGGCTTTATCATAATAAATATTGAAATATTAGAAATATTAATTGATGGAATAATTGGAAATCACAGAACATTTGCTGTGCTAGGACTACCCTATTATAATATTTTTATATCATTTATTGAATTTCTTGTTGTCACCGTTTTAATTTCCTGTACTATCTTATTAATTAGAAGAAATCTTCTTGGTATTAAGAGATTTAAAAGTATTGACTTAAAAGGATGGCCAGCAATTGATGCTAACATCATTCTTATCATAGAAATAGTTTTAATGGTTGCCATACTTACCATGAACTCTACTGATTTAATACTTCAAACCCTAAATCATGAAGGGTACATAGAAACTGGAAATTTTTATTTTTCAAATAAATTAAAATTCCTTTTTGTGAATTTCTCACCAACAAGTTTAGTCCTCCTAGAAAGAGCTTCATGGTGGATTCACATAATATTAATTTTTAGCTTTGCCGTCTACATAACATATTCAAAACATTTACACATATTTTTAGCATTTCCAAATATCTACTACTCAAAGGATGAGCCATTGTCTAAAATTGAAAATATGCCTTCTATAACCGAAGAAATAAAATCTATGATGGGACAAGAAACTTCAACAAACGTAATTCCACCTACTCGATTTGGAGTAAAAGACATCGAAGATTTATCTTGGAAAAATATTTTAGAAGCTTACTCATGTTCAGAATGTGGAAGATGTACTAGTGAATGCCCACCAAATATTACAGGAAAAAAGCTTTCTCCAAGAAAAATTATGATGGATGTAAGAGATAGGGCAGAAGAAGTAGGAAAATCTCTAGACAATAAAAAATCAACAAATACAAAATCATTATTTTCTGACTACATCTCCAAAGAAGAAATTTTTGCATGTACATCATGTAATGCTTGTGTAGAAGCGTGTCCAATCAATATAAATCCTCTAGAAGTAATTCTAGAATTAAGAAGATTTAGTGCGCTTGAAGAATCCAGCTCACCTAGTGAATGGAATGATATGTTTCAAAATATAGAAACGAATTATTCGCCGTGGAAATTTCCAATTGATGATAGGTTTAATTGGTCAAAAGAATAAATTATGAAAGTCAATACAATTCAAAATTTTATAGAATCTAATAGTAATCCAGAAATATTATTTTGGGTTGGATGTGCAGGATCTTTTGATGAACGTTATAAAAAAGTTACTAAAGCTTTTATAAAAATATTAAACAAATTAGAAGTTGATTATGCAGTTCTTGGAAAAGAAGAAGGTTGTACCGGAGACCCTGCAAGAAGAGCAGGAAATGAATATTTATTTCAAATGCAAGCATTGAATAATATTTCAACACTAAACCAATACAACATAAAAAAAATAGTAACTACATGCCCTCACTGCTTTAACACTTTAAAAAATGAATATCCAGAATTAGGCGGCAATTATAATGTAATCCATCATACCGAATTTTTAAATGAACTTCTTGATAAAGGAAAAATAATAACAAAAAAAACGAATCAAAAAATAACTTATCATGATTCGTGTTACCTAGGAAGAGGAAATAAAATTTATGAGGCTCCAAGATCAATAATTAATTCCATTTCAAAAAATCTAATTGAAATGAAAAGAAATAAAGAAAAAGGATTGTGCTGTGGAGCTGGAGGAGCACAAATTTTTAAAGAATCGGAAAATGGAACTGCAGAAATAAATATCGAAAGAATTAAAGAAGTTGAAAATTCAAATGCTGAAACTGTCGTATCAGCTTGCCCATTTTGTTTAACCATGATAAATGATGGCATAAAGGGAAAAGAGATAGATTCAAAAATACAAATTAAAGATATAGCAGAATTACTTGAAGAAAATTTAAATAACTAGTTATGTATATTTCTTACGATAATATTTCTTCTAAATCAAAATCTTGGATATATATTCTATCTAAAAATATCGACAAAAACATTCTTTTAGATTTAAATACATTTCTAATTAAAATATGTGAAAATTGGAAATCACATGGTCAAATTACAAAAGCATCTTATGTGATTTCAAATAATAGATTTATTATATTATTTGCAGAAGATAATAACTTAATCAGTGGTTGTTCTATTGATAAATCAAATAAAGAACTAAGAAAAAAATTGAATCAACTAAAAATAGATTTACTACCTAACTCTAAAATAGGTATCTTTAAAAAAGATAAAATTGAATTTTTTAAAAAAATAGATTTAATTAAATTAATTAAAAATAAAAAAATACTTTTATCTCAAAATATGATTAATACAACAATTAATAATAAAGAATCGTTTGAAAAAAAATGGATTTTACCTTTAAAAAATTCATGGATTACTAAATTTTTATAATGAAAAACAAATATTTACTTTTCCTTTTACACTTGTGTTGTATAGGCCTTGTATTTTCATGCATAACTTCAAAAACAGCACAAAAAAATTTCAATAATGCAGAATATAATACTGCGGCATATAAATATCAAAAACTTCTTAAAGAAGGAGATAGTGAAATTAATTTTTTATTAGCTGAATCTTATAGAAAATCTAATAATTTGTGGAAAGCAGAAAAATATTATAAAGATGCTATTACAAATGGCTATAAAGATGAAATAGCATATTACTACCTTTTACAATCACTTAAAGCTAATAATAATTTTGAAGAAGCTGATTCTTTAATATCTTCATATTTATCCAAATCTAACAATGAAGAAATATCAAAACTCATCAGAATAGAGGCTAAAAATATAGCCAATCTTAAATTATATCCTGATACAAGCTACTATAAAGTAAAAAATTTGAATGCTATAAATACAAACTTTGCAGAATACTCTCCTTCATATTCTAATGGAAAGTTATATTTTGTGTCAAATAGAAGTCTTGATAAAATATACAAAGGAACTGGAACACCATTCACCGATATTTATGAAGTTAAAACGAAAGGTGCTATTGTTAACATAGAAACTCTCAAAAAACTTGAAGAAAACATAAATGAAAGTGAAATCAACGAAGGATCTATTACATTTTCTAGTGACGGACTGTACATGATCTTTGCAAAAGGAAATGATGGAAAAAGTTCTGGAAGAAATAATGTTGATTTATACTATTCTAGATTTCGAGGAAAAAAATGGACAAATCCAAGACTTTTAAATGTAAGTACCTCCAGAAGTTGGGACTCAACACCTTTTTTAACTAAGGATGGAAAAACATTATACTTTGCATCAAACAAAGCAAAAGGATTTGGAGGAACCGATATTTATAAAGCAAATGTCAATAGAAGAGGAAGGTGGATAAATATTCAAAATTTAGGACCAGAGATAAATACACCAGGGAACGAAATGTTTCCTTCTGTCTCTCAAGATGGACGATTGTTTTTTTCCTCAGACAGTCATGAAAGCTTTGGCGGATTAGATATTTTAGTTGCCACAAGAAAAGCAGGAAAAATTTCTGTGAGTAATCCAGGTAAACCTTTAAACTCAAGAGGTGATGATTTTGGAATAAACTTATTTAATCCAACTAGAGGATTTTTTACATCTAATAGAGATGGGGGTAAAGGTGATGATGATATATACACATTTGTAAATAATGATCCCAATCTTAAAATTGTAAATTATACTTTAAAAGGAACCACTCTTACTCCAAAAGATCAATCTAACTTTTCAATATTAGGAAATAGTGTAGTAAAATTATTAAATAAAAATGAAGATATAATAGAAGAAACATTTACTGATAGTAATGGTCAATTTGAATTTACAGTATTTACTGATGAAGAATATATATTAATAGGAGAAAAAGAAAATTATTTTAGTTCTCGCTCAGACTTTAGTACAATAGGAAAATCTTTAGATAAAGCACAACTTAAAGAATTTATAACAAATGTAAATTTTGAAAAAAATCTTATTTTGGATCAAATTATTATAGATAAATCCATAGTTCTAGATAACATTTATTATGATTTAGATAAAGCAGACATAAGAGCTGATGCGGCCGTAGAATTAAATAAATTAGTAACAATAATGACCGATAATCCAACAATATCAATTGAGCTTAGTTCTCATACTGATGATAGAGCTAGTCCAGAATATAATCAAGATCTTTCACAGAGAAGAGCAGAATCTGCTGTGTTTTACATTATATCAAAAGGCATTAATCAAAATAGAATTGTGGCCAAAGGCTATGGAGAATCTCAGTTAAAAATACCAAATGCAAAAAACGAAGAAGAACATCAAATTAACAGAAGAACTGAATTTAAAGTAACAAGTTATGAACTTATTGAAGAGGATGAAGATTCACAAACTGAAGAAAGGTTCTTTATTAATTAACATTTACTTTTTTATAATATGTCTAAAAGATATTTAAGAAGAGGAGTCTCATCAAAAAAAGAAGATATACATAATGCAATTAGAAATATAGATAAGGGCTTGTTTCCTAATGCCTTTTGTAAAATAGTTCCAGATATATTATCAAATGATTCTAATTATTGTAATATAATGCATGCTGATGGAGCAGGAACAAAATCTTCATTAGCTTACTTGTACTGGAAAGAGACAAATGATATAAGTGTTTGGAGGGGGATTGCTCAGGACGCATTAATAATGAATGTAGATGATTTAATTTGTGTAGGAGCTATAGACAATATACTCATGTCCTCTACAATTGGAAGAAATAAACATTTAATTCCCGGTGAAGTAATTTCAGAAATAATTGAAGGAACAAATGATGTTATCAACTTATTAAAAAAGAATAATATTAACATAACTTCTACAGGAGGAGAAACTGCAGACGTAGGAGACATTACTAAAACCATAATAGTAGATAGTACAATAGTTTCAAGAGAAAAAAGAGAAAATATTATTTCGAATAATATACGAAACGGAGATGTTATTATTGGTTTAGCCTCTTTTGGACAAGCAACTTATGAAAATGAATATAATAGTGGAATAGGCAGCAATGGACTTACTTCTGCTCGACATGATATTCTCCACAACTCCTACGCCAATAAATATCCTGAAAGTTTTAGTGATGAAATAAATAAAGATTTAATTTATTGTGGAAAAAACCTATTAACAGATCCATCTAAAACTGCAGAAAATATTGGAAAATTATTATTATCACCAACAAGAACCTATGCTCCCGTTTTTCAAAAGATATTAAAAAAATTTAGAAAAAAAATATCTGGAATTATACATTGTACAGGTGGAGGTCAAACTAAAATTTTACATTTCGTTAAAAACTGCAGGATAATAAAAGATAATATGCTAGAAATACCTGAAATATTTAATATTATTAAACAGCAAACTAATACTAGCTGGAAAGAAATGTATGAAGTTTTTAATATGGGTCATAGAATGGAAATATATTGTAATAATTCTGTAGCAAATGAAATAATTAGTATATCAAGAAGCTTTAATATAGAGGCACAAATTATAGGTAAAGTAGAAAAAAGTGACAAAAAAGAATTAATTATTGAATCAAAAGGAATTAAAGTTGAATACTAAAACGTATAACCGTTTAAACAAATATTAATTTCTGAATAGCTTTAATAACACATGAAACATACGCAAGACAAAAATAAGCTGATTCAAGATTTAAAAATTATTACTGGCGATAAATATATCCTTACCAGTAAATTAAGCAAACAACCTTATTCTAAAGGATGGCGATATGGTGCAGGAGAAGCTGTTGCAGTTGCTAAACCAGGAACATTGCTTGAAATTTGGAAGATTCTGCAAATTTGTGTAGATGCTGATATTATTGTTATTATGCAAGCCGCTAACACAGGCTTAACTGGTGGATCTACTCCTGATGGTAATGATTATGATCGAGCTATTGTAATCATAAATACTATGCGTATCAATGATATACAGATTATAAATGAAGGTAAACAAATCGTAGGCTTATCAGGAAGTACATTATTTGGACTTGAAAATAAATTAGCTCCCTATGGAAGGGAACCTCATTCGGTTATTGGTTCATCTTGTATAGGAGCTTCAATTGTTGGGGGTATATGTAATAACTCAGGGGGAGCATTAGTAAAAAGAGGACCAGCTTATACTGAGCTTTCACTTTATGCACAAATTAATTCAAAAGGAAAACTATTGCTAATAAATGACTTAGGCATTGAGCTTGGCGATAAACCTGAAGAGATTCTAAAAAATTTGCAAACTCAAAATTATACTAAAGATCAAATACGATTTCCTAATAAACTAGCATGTGATAACGAATATCAACAACGAGTACGAGATGTAGATGCAAGTTCACCTGCACGTTTTAATGCGGATGGAAGACGCTTACATAGTGCCTCAGGTTGTGCTGGTAAAATTGCTGTTTTTGCAGTTCGGTTAGATACTTATCCAATACCAAAGCGTAATCAAGTATTTTATATTGGTACCAATAGCCCAAATGTATTCGGTAAAATTCGTCAGCATATTTTATCTAATTTTCAACATCTGCCAATCTCTGGTGAATACCTACATAGAGATTGTTACGATGCTACTAAAAAATATTGTAAGGATACCTTTGTAATGATTGACAAAATAGGGCCCAGTTTTATCCCAAAATTGTTTGAACTCAAACGTAAAGTAGATCTCTTAGCTAAAAGATTTAAATTCCTTCCTAATAAATTTGCAGATAGATTAATGCAGTTTTTAAGTAATTTTTGGCCTAATCACCTCCCAAACAGAATGGAAAAGTACCGAGATCAGTATGAGCATCACTGGGTAATTGAAATGTCTGATGAGGGAATAGATGAAGCAAAAGCATATTTTGAAAAATTCTTTACAAAAAATGAAGGAAGTTTTTTTGAATGTACAAAAAAAGAAGGCAAAAAAGCACTTTTACATCGATTTGTTGCTGGAGGTGCAATAGGTCGTTATCATGCCATACATGAGAAAAAGTCGGGAGAAATGATGTCCATGGATATTGCTTTCCCTCGTAATGAAAAAGACTGGTTTGAAAAATTATCGCCAGAGATAAATGATTTATTAGAAATCAAACTGTATTATGGTCACTTATTTTGCCATGTATTACATCAAAATTACATTGTTAAAAAAGGCGTAGATTCTGAAGCACTGAAGCAAGAATTATTAAAAACGTTTGATGCTAGAGGCGCTGAATATCCAGCAGAACATAATGTTGGTCATGAATATTTTGCCAAACCATCTTTATCAAATTTTTATAAGAAGTTAGATCCAACTAATGGTTTTAATCCTGGGATTGGACGCACTAGTAAGCGTAAATATTGGAAATAGAACTAAATTCTTTATAATGCTCTAAATTAATCGTTTTGATTAAAATTTTGATAATATTAATGTTTTCTTATATTTGCACCACAAAAATAATCAATGATTAGAGTAAACATTAAAGACAAAGAAGATATAAACAGAGCTCTCAAAAGATTTAAAAAGAAATTTGAAAAAGCTCAAGTAATCAAAGACTATAGAAATAATGCTTTTTTTACTAAAAAATCTGTAAAATTAAGAGAAGAAAAACTAAAAGCTAGTTATATCCAACAACTTCAGTCAAAAGAACTATAAATTTTATTGTATCTTTCATATAGTTACTATATAAATTATGAAGGATGCTTTTCTTAAATTCCTAAAATTTGAAAAAAGATTAAGCATACATACTATAAAAGGTTATAGTATAGATTTAAATCAATTTATTAAATTTTATCAAGTATATTCAAAAGAGACAAATCTAAAAGACGTTGATCACAGATCTATTAGATCATGGATTGTTGATCTTTCTTTAAAAAAATTATCAAATAGAAGTATAAATAGAAAAATTGCTACTTTAAAATCATTTTTTAAATTTCTAATTAAAAGAGAATTGATATCAGTTAATCCAACAAACAAAATTCACTCTTTAAAAACAAATAGTCTCCTACCAAAATTTATTAAAGAAAAAGACATGAAATTTTTATTCAAAAATTTAAAATCAGAAAATAACTTTAATGGACAAAGAGACCTTCTTATAATTGAGTTATTATATGGAACCGGAATGCGTGTTTCTGAACTTATTAATCTTAAATTAAAAAACTTTGATCATGAAAAAGAAGAAATTAAAGTTCTAGGAAAAAGAGGAAAAGAAAGAATTATTCCACTTAACAATCAATCTATAAAACAAATAAAACATTATATTCAAACCAAAAAGAAAACTCATACAATAAAAAATGAATACCTTATAACTACTATAAAAGGCAAAAAAACATACCCAATGTTAATTTCTAGAATAGTCAAAAAACACATATCACAATTAATCGACAGTGAAAATTATAATCCACATTTACTAAGACATACCTTTGCAACTCACATTTTAAATAGAGGTGCAGATTTAAATTCTGTTAAAGATTTACTCGGACATTCTAGTCTAGCAGCAACTCAAATTTATACACATAATTCAATAGAAAAATTGAAGAAAACATTTGAAAAAGCACACCCAAAAGCAGAATAATTTATTTTAAAAAACTCATTACATTCAAATAAAACTTTTCAGGGTTATCAAAATGAACCCAATGACCAGAGTTATTAATAGTTGAAAGTTTAGCTTTAGGAAATAAACCGATAATATTATCCCAATCATTATCTAAAATATAATTTGATTTTTCACCTTTAATAAATAACACATCACAGTGTGATGTTGAATCATTAGATATACCAGCATATAAATCTTTACTACTATCTGTTATTACTTTCATGTTTGATTTCCAAACAAAGCTTTTTAAAGAATTTCGCTTTAAATTTTTTAATAAAAAATTTCTTATATATCGTTCTGAAACATATTTAGACAATAAATAATCAGCCTCTTTTCTAGTAGAAATCCTATCAATATTCAAAGAATTTATGCCCTGAATTATATAATTAAAATTTAAATTATTTAAATATTTCTTCGGAGCTATATCAACAATTACAAGTTTATTAACGAGATCTTCATAATCTAACGCAAACTTCATTGCAACTTTTCCACCCATAGAATGACCAATAATATTTACTTCTGATAAATTTTTTGATTTAATAAAATTAAAAAGATCAATTGTTAAAGTTTTATAATTAATAGATTGAGAATGAGGAGAATTCCCATGATTCATTTGATCTATAATAAAAACATTGAATGTTTTTGCAAACAATTTACCATGCAAAAGCCAATTATCAGATGAACCCAAAAGGCCATGTAATATAATTAAAGGCTTTCCATTACCATATTCCCTGTAAAATAATTTTGACATTATTTTAGTTCATTTAAATACATCTTTATGGTTTTTTCTAAACCATAATATAATGCATCAGATATTAATGCGTGACCAATTGAAACTTCAAATAAATTAGAAAGTGAATTTTTTAAAAATTTTAAATTATTAAGATCTAAATCATGTCCTGCATTAACCTGAAGTCCATTTGAAATAGCATATTTTGATGCTTCAATATATTCAAATACAGAAGTTTCTTTATTATCAAGGTAATTTTTTGCATACTTCCCTGTATACAATTCAACACGATCAACACCACAGTCACGAGCACATTCTATCATTTTAAAATCTGGATCTATAAATAAAGAAACTTTAACGCCATACTTATGAATTATAGAAACAACATTCCTTAATAGAACATTATCATCAGATGATTTCCAGCCTCTATTAGAAGTAACAACCTCTGGGGCATCTGGAACTAGAGTAGCTTGCTCTGGCTTAATATCTCTAATAATTTTTAAAAATCTATTATCTGGATACCCCTCTATATTATAGTTAGTCCTTACAATTTTAGATATATCATATACATCATTTAATGTAATATGCCTTTCATCTGGTCTAGGATGTACAGTTATTCCTTCAGCTCCATAAGATTCACAATCCTTAACCACTTGAATTAGATTAGGATTATTCCCACCTCTAGCATTTCTCAAAGAAGCTACTTTATTTACATTTACACTTAATCTAGTCATCGTTATATTAGTATTTCATAAATTTGCTTAAAATAAAACAAAAAACCATGAGTCTGAAAAACATAATTGATAAAGACATCAAAGAATCTATGTTTCAAAAAAATAAAAATAGGTTAATTGCCCTTAGAGCTATTAAAGCTGCTATTTTATTAGAAGAAAAAAGTAGCTCTTCAAACAATTTTAATGAAAATCAACTTTTAATGAAATTGATTAAACAAAGAAAAGATTCTCTAACGTTTTATAAAGAGCAAAACAGATCTGATCTTGCTATAAAAGAAGAAGAAGAAATAAATATAATTAGTGAATTTTTACCTAAACAAATGAATGATTCAGAATTAATAGATCAAATATCAGAAATTATAACCTCCGTTAATGCAACGAGCATGAAAGACATGGGTAAAGTTATGGGAATAGCTACAAAAAAATTTAGTGGAAAAGCAGATAATGGAAAAATTGCTCAAATAATTAAAGAAAAATTAAATTGAATTTAATCGATTTCATCTTTGGAGTAATCTTATTATATTTTTCTTATAGAGGATATAAAAAGGGTTTTATGATAACTATATTTAGTTTTTGTTCAATATTTATAAGCATTTTAATAGCTCTAAAATATTCTCATTTTGCGTCATTTTTAATTCTTAAAGTTTTACCAGATTCTGAACAACTTATTGTTGGTTTTATTGCTGTAATCATAACTTTTATTTTATCCATTTTAGTTATTAATAAAATTTCTCAATTTTTCAAATATGTAATTGACTTTACGTTAATAGGAAGAGTCGATGATGTTGCTGGAATAATTTTCGGTTTCTTCACCTCAGCTCTTTTTATTAGCTTTTTTATAAACATCATACAATATTTTGACATTTCACTTTTTGAAATTCAAATTAAAGAATCTATAATAAGTGGTTACTTAATTAATTTTGCTCCTCAAGCATTATCATATGTTGTTGAATTTTTTCCTTCTTTAGAAATAATAATTAATAAAATGGAACATAAAGAATTAATTGTATAAAAATGATTAATCAAAAAAAATATATTCAAAAAGGTAAAGGAGATACAATCATACTTCTTCATGGATTATTTGGTGCTCTTAGCAATTGGCAGAGTGTCTTAACATTCTTATCTAAAAATTATAAAGTTATTATTCCATTAATACCAATCACAAAAATTAACGTAAAAAAAGCTAATATTCTAGGTCTTACTGAGTTCGTATCTAATTTTATTAACAAATTAAAATTAAAAAAATTTTCAATAATTGGAAATTCTCTTGGAGGCCATATCGGTTTAATGTATACCCTATTGAACCCAAAAAAAGTACAAAAACTTATTCTTACTGGTAGTTCTGGTCTTTATGAAAATTCTTTTGGTAGTTCTTACCCAAAAAGAGGTGATTATAAATGGATTAACACACAAGTAAATCATACATTTTATAATTCAAAAGTTATTTCAAAAAAATATATTGATGAAGTGTATAAAACATTAAATGATAATGCGCAATGTCTAAATATTCTTAATGTAGCAAGATCAGCACAAAGAGAAAATTTATCAGATCGTTTACAAGAAATTAAATGTCCAACATTACTAATTTGGGGTTTAAATGATACAATAACCCCTCCTTATGTAGCACATCAATTCAATAATTTAATTAATAATTCTAAATTAGAATTTATTGATAAATGTTGTCATGCACCAATGATGGAACATCCAATAATTTTCAATAAAATATTAGCTCCATTTTTAAAAAAATAAGATGAAAATAGGAATTCACGGTATTAATTTAAATGATAAAAAGAAAAAGATCCTATCTAACTTAATTAAAGTAATAAACAAAAATAAAATTGACATATTATACTCAAAAAGACTATCAAAAAATTTAGGAAAAAAAAAGATTAAAACATATAATAAAACAAGTATTAAAGAATTAGATTTTATAATAAGTTTTGGTGGCGATGGTACTTTACTTGAAACAGTAACCCATATAGAAAATACAGGTAAACATATTCTTGGAATAAATATTGGAAAATTAGGATTTTTATCTACAGACGTATATAATAAATTCGAAATTTTATTACACGATATTATGCAAAAAAAATTTAGTACTGACAAAAGATCTCTTGTAAATTTAAGTACAACATCGAAAAAAATTAAAAAAAATTATGCTTTAAATGAAATTTCTATAATCAAAAAAGATTCTTCTTCAATGATTAAAATTCATTGTCAAATAAATGATCAATTTCTATGTACTTATTGGGCTGATGGTCTTATTATTGCAACACCTACTGGTTCAACTGGTTATTCATTATCTTGTGGAGGACCTATTTTAACACCAGATACAAATAATTTAATAATAACTCCTATAAGCCCTCATAATTTAGGATTAAGATCTTTAGTGGTATCAGATAAATCCATAATAAAACTTATAGTTGAAAGTCAAGGAATTGATTTTTTAGTTTCAATGGACTCCAGATCTTTCACTTTTAGAGATGAACAAGAATTAATTATAACAAAATCTAATTTTACAATTAATCTTATACAACCAAATAATTTTGATTTTTTTGATACACTCAGAAATAAACTCAACTGGGGTTATGATTTTAGAAATTAAAAATACAAATTTTTAAAATCAAACGTTAAAAAACCATGAATAAACATATTTCTTTATTTATTTTAATGTTATTATGCTCAATAACTTTAAAATGCCAATTTTTAGAGCCTGGAATTAGTATAGGATTAAATAGTTATTCTGGAGACTTAAAAAGAGGTTATTCTCCTTTTCCAGGTTCTGTAGGAATTGAAATCTTTAATAGATTTAATATGAGTTCTCATCAATCATTTAAAATTTCTTATAAAAGAGGAAAAATAAAAGGAAAAGATATTATAAATGATGCTTTATCAACAAATAGGAATATGTGGTTTGAATCAAAGTTTTCAGAAATAAGTGGAAAAGTTGAATATAATTTTTTAGATTATTTTGATGAAATTACTAAAGAAAATTTTACTCCATATCTTTTCTTTGGAATTGCAACAACTCTTTTAAAAAATACAAAAGAAAGAAATAATATACTAGGAGATAAAAATAAAATGTTAATATCAATTCCTTTTGGAGCAGGTTTTAAATATTTGATTAACAAACAATTTTCAATAGCATTAGAGTTTGAAATAAAAAAAACATTTTATGACAAAATAGATATAACCAGTGGACCTATCCCTTCTTCTACACAAGGAACCTTAAATAAAAATTACCAATATGGTAATTATAATGATAAAGACTTCTATTATTTCACAGGATTTAGTATAAGTTATATTTTTTATAAAATTCCATGCCCAAAAAATTCTGCACCAAAAAACAGTATATATTAACTTTATAAAATGAATAAACAAAAAAAATTACCTAACCATATTGCAATTATCATGGATGGTAATGGAAGGTGGGCAAAACAAAGAAATAAAAATAGAATCTATGGACATAACAAAGCAAAAAAAAGTGTAATAGAATGCGTGGAATATTGTGTAGAACATAAAATCAAATTTTTATCTCTTTTTACATTTTCTACAGAAAATTGGAATAGACCAAAATTAGAAGTTAAAGCATTAATGAAACTTTTAAATATTGTCATTAAAGAAGAGATTAATAATCTAATTAAACAAAATATTAAAATTAAAGTAATAGGAGATATAAGTAAAATTCCAGAAAAAACAGCAATAAATCTTGAAAAAGCCATAGATAAAACCAAAAATAATTCAGGACTTACATTAATCCTAGCAATCAATTATTCTGGAAAATGGGATATTTTAAATGCAACAAAAAAAATACTTTTAGATAAAAATCAAATAGATTTAAAGATTTTTAACGCTAATATTTTTGAAAATTATTTAACAACTGTTAACATTCCGGAACCAGAACTTATAATAAGAACCAGTGGAGAACATAGAATTAGTAATTTTTATTTATGGCAAGCGGCGTATTCTGAATTATTTTTTACTGATATTTTATGGCCAGATTTTAATAAAAAAGAATTAAATAATGCTATTTTCGAGTTTCAAAACAGAGAAAGAAGATTTGGAAGTTTATAAAAAATATATGAAAAACAAAATATTTATTTTTTTATCTTTTCTATTAATTGGATTATCATATCATTCACATAGTCAAATAAAATACAATTATAACACAAATCCCGAACAGCAAATAGTTATTAATTATTCAAATCCAAAGACTTACGAAATTGGTGATATAAAGATAATAGGAGCTAAATATTTAGATCCTATAGCTTTAAAATCACTATCAGGATTAAAAATTGGTGACCAAATATCAATTCCTGGAGAATCTATATCTGGAGCAATTAAAAAATTATGGAAACAAGGTATTATTGAAGATATAAAAATATTAATCAATAAAATTGAAGAAGGTAAAGTTTATTTATCAATTGTTTTAAAAGAGAGACCTAGGCTTAGCGCTTTTAAATTAAATGGTATAGGAAGAACTCACACGTCTGAATTAAACGAAAAAATTAATCTTATAAGAGGAAGAATAGTTACAGACGCAACAATTAAAAATACACAAAACACCATACTAAATTATTTTAAAGAAAAAGGTTATCTAAACACTAAGGTTAATATTCAAGAAAGTATAGATACCATTATGTCTAATAGTATTAGACTAAATATTGATATTGAAAAAAACAAAAAAGTAAAAATTAATAATATTTCTTTTTATGGAAATAGCATTTATTCAGAAGCTAAATTAAAAGGCAAACTCAAAAAGACAGGGGAAAGGTTTGCAATTACATTATTTAAAAAAATATTTCAAAAAAGCTTTTCTTTATTAAAACCAAAAAATCTTTTTGGTATTAAAAATGGTATTACAAAAAATGGAATAATAGATTTTGTTACTGAAAACTCTAATGTAAATTTTTTAAAATCAAGCAAATTTATTGATAAAGAATTTAGAAATGATAAGGATAATCTTATAAAATTTTATGAATCTAAAGGATATAGAGATATCAAAATCATAAAAGATTCTATTACGTATGAAGATGACTTTATAAATATAGATATTTATGTAAAACCAGGAAATAGATACTATTTTAGAAACATTAATTGGACTGGAAATTATATTTATGATAAAAATTTACTAAATGAAATTCTTTCAATCAAAAAAGGAGATATATATGATATTGAAACTCTCAATAAAAAGATTACTTATAATCCAAAAGGAACTGATGTTTCATCATTATATCAAGATAATGGCTATTTATTTTCAAATATTCAACCTATAGAAATCGGTGTAATTGGAGATTCCATAGACATTGAAATGAGAGTATATGAGGGAGCACAAGCAACCATAGACAAAGTTAATATCAGTGGAAATGATAGAACTAGCGATCATGTTATAATCAGAGAACTTAGAACAATACCAGGTCAAAAATATAATAGATCCGAACTAATAAGAACACAAAGAGAATTATCACAATTAGGATATTTTGATCCAGAAAGTATCAATCCAATACCAATGCCTAATCCTCAAAAAGAAACTGTGGACATCACCTGGGAACTAAAAGAAAAACCTAGTGATCAAGTAGAATTATCAGGTGGATGGGGTGGTTATTTTGGTTTTGTTGGAACCGTAGGATTAACCTTTAATAATTTTTCTATAAAAAACATTAGTGATTTTAGTAAATGGAGACCACTTCCTGTGGGTGATGGACAAAAATTATCTCTTAGAGTTCAAGCTAACGGAAGACAGTTTCAGACATATTCATTTAGTTTTGCTGAACCTTGGTTAGGAGGAAGAAAACCAAATAATTTTAGTATCAATTATAGTTATTCCATAAATCGTCAACTAGATTTTTATGGTACAGGAGCTTATAATCCATATGGTGGTGGTTATAATCCATACGGTGGTGGTTATGGTGGATACGGTGGTTATGGTGGATACGGTGGTTATGGTGGATACGGTGGTTATGGTGGATACGGTGGATACGGTGGTAGTGGATATGGATCTTCGAAAGACAGCAAAATAATTGGTTCAATGAAAA
>Ga0209034_10000022_pt1 | contig 71227 bp, 57 predicted proteins | sample MarorgKNORR_S2LV_2_FD_188219 | JGI IMG/M metagenome (GOLD analysis project Ga0209034, IMG submission 188219) | Marine microbial communities from the Southern Atlantic Ocean, analyzing organic carbon cycling - 250m_A/KNORR_S2/LV (SPAdes) (version 2) | ecosystem: Environmental > Aquatic > Marine... | reverse complement strand
GTAGAAGCTGGTGAATGGAAAATTCGTTTATTTAAATCCGGGTAGTTAAATCTACTAAAAAGCTTAAAGAGGAGCACAGAATGATAATTAATAAGTTGAGCCGAATCGGTTTCGGCGTAGCAATTGGAGCGCTGATTTTAGGAATCTTAGGAGCCTGTTCAAGTGACTCAAATATATCTTCCGACACAACTTTGGATAGTCGAGGTTACTCATCCACAGAACGACTAGTATCTACAAAATGGGTTGCAGATAATCTAGAAAATGAAAATGTAAAAATTATTGATATCAGAAAGGCCGAGGACTATGATGCGGGACACCTCCCTGGCGCGTTGAACTATTCCAAAAAAGAACTTCAGGTCGAGTCTGATGGTGTGAAAGGTCTGATCCCTCCATCATCAAATATATCCAATAAACTCAGCTCTTTAGGCGTAAAGAGTGACGACACCATACTCATTTATGACGGAAACAAAAATTTATGGTCAACTAGATTTCTTTGGACATTGGACGTATATGGCCATGACGATGCAAAAATGATGGATGGTTCATTTGGTCTCTGGGAAAAAGAAAATAGAACAATCACTACAGATGTACCTTCGATAAGTGCCTCCACATATAACTTCACAGGAACTGCAAATAGTGAACTCATTACCAGTATAGATACGGTATTAGGTTCTCTAGATGATTCCTCTTCAGTAGTACTAGACACCAGAGGGGCAGAAGAATTTGCAGGACGTGATGTAAGGGCGAACAGAGGTGGACATATTCCTGGTTCCATACACGTAGAATGGGTAAACAATGTTGATGAGGACGGAAGATTTTTACCAGCTGCAGACCTTAAAAAATTATATGGGACTGCGGACGTAACGGATGATCTCGGAGACATTTACACGTTGTGTCAGACAGCTGTCAGAGCGACCCACAGTTGGTTCGTACTGGCTGACCTACTTGGATTTGATAATGTATCAGTTTATGATGGGTCATGGACTGAATGGGGTAACAAAGAGGACACACCAATTGACTCCTAGACAACAAGCTGGCTAGGACAAGAGTACAAAACTGCTCATGTTGCTCATCTTTTTTTGTGAGCGACATGAGCAGTTTTAATTTAACTCTACTTCAATTGTCTTATAAAAATGAAAAGGAGCTTAATGATGGGAACTTTAGATGGCAGAGTAGCTTTGGTAACCGGAGCAAGTCGCGGTATCGGAGAGTACATGGCGGTTCATTTCGCAAAAGCTGGAGCTAAAGTGGCTATCGCAGCTCGCACTACGGAAGTCACAGATAAGAGGCTACCTGGCACTATCTATTCCGTAGCAGAAGCGATCAATAAGGAAGGTGGAGAGGCCATAGGGGTCCAGATGAATATGAGGGACAACGAAAGTATTACCGCTGGAGTAGAAGAAACTGTAGAAAAACTAGGTGGAGTAGATATAGTCGTTAATAACGCCGCCATACTTGTCCCCGGGTCACTAGAAACAGTACAAGACAGGCATATAGATCTGATATGGCAAATTGATCTGAGAGGGCCTTTAATACTAATGAAAAGAGCTCTTCCACATTTGAAATCCGCTGGAGGGGGAGATTTTATTAATATCTCTTCTCGAGCTGGCGTTTTCCCAGGTCCTGGACCATACGAAGAAACTCCTTCTAGGCGAGATGGAAGCTTTTACGGCATGATTAAGTCTGGCCTTGAAAGATTTTCACAAGGCCTTGCTAAAGAATTACAAGCAGACAACATCAAAGTTAACGTTTTGTCTCCCCAAGGGAGGATCAAAACTCCGGGCAACATATGGGCTGAAAACGATCCTGAAAATCCCTCACTTGAGTTTGAGGCTGCTGACGAAATGGGTAAGGCTGGTGTTTGGATCTGCGAGCAGCCAACAACTTACACTGGACATATATTGTTTGATCAAGACCTTTGCTCCGAGCAAAATTTATAGTCCCCCTATCACTACACTGTAAATAAATGCCGCTGCATAATCTGCGACTGATACATACTTCGGATACCCATCTTGGTGACGAATTGGGTCATCCTGCTTCGAATGACGCTCTGACTAAAGTTGTCTCAGAAACACTGCTACTGAGAGCCGACTTCCTTCTGATCGCGGGCGACGTTTTTGATAACGAAAGGATCTCAAACGATTCTATAAAATTTTTCCTAACCCAAATATCGAGACTAGACATCCCGGTAATTTTATTACCAGGCAATCATGATTTAATGCACCAAACATCCATTTACCGAAGATCAATTTTTGAGGATGCTCCCAGCAATCTTCATATCTTCAAAGAAGAACAAGGAGAAATAATTGATTTCAAAGATAAAGGAATAAAATTTTGGGGCAAAGCTATGTACGAACATAGCCCTCTCTTTCATCCGCTCTCACCTACCCCAGAACGAATCAAAGACACCTGGTTCATAGGTATGGCCCATGGCCACTTTGAGGAAAGTGACACTAGCTCAGGCAGGTCTTCCTTAATATTCCCTAAGGAGATAGCTGACTCACATTTTGATTACATTGCCCTTGGGCATTGGGACCTCTATACAGACGTCTCACAAGGCAACACTTCCGCCGTTTACTCCGGATGTCCAATGGTAGTTGGAAATAGAAATGAACCAGGTTCCGTAAGCTTGGTGGATTTAGATACCAATAAAGGTGCATTACATAAACAGTGGTACCTTAAGTCCTAGCCTAAACTAATAGTTGCACCGCCATCAATTACAATTGATGCCCCTGTTATATATGACGCCTCATCTGAAGCTAGGAACAGCGCCAAATTTGCGACCTCTTCAGGTTTGCCTACCCTGTTTAGCAATGAATTGGCCGATGCGTCGCGAATGAATCCTTCCTTATCTAATGGGTCTATCTTTTTCTGTCGTTCAGTGCCCCTCTGATACCAATTGTTTGTGTTTATGTCGCCAGGGCAAATACAGTTCACCCTTATCCCATACTCACCCAAATCCATAGCAAGGCATCTAGTTAATTGGGTCAGAGCCCCTTTCGAGGAATTATATGGTAAAGAATTTGGCTGAGCGATAAAGCTACTTATTGAAGCAATATTAATCACCGAAGAAGTTTCACTATCTTTTAGGTAGTCCAAAGTGGCCTTACATACATTTGCCGGGCCAATAACGTTTACAGATATTGCCTTCATCCATTCACCCTCTTCCAATTCCGCCACTCCTCCAAAAGTGAAAGATGCAGCACTGTTTACCACAATGTCGACACCTCCCATACGGTCAATTGCATAATGGACCATTGCTTCTACATTTGCTTCATCAGAAACATCAGTATTATAAAAATACTCTCCTAAAGAGGAATCATTGGACTGTTGGCTAATATCAGCCACAAGCACATCAGCCCCTTCTCTTAAAAACCTATTACAAATGGCATTCCCAATACCTGACCCGCCGCCTGTGACAATCGCTCTTTTGCCCTTCAATCTCATAGCAGTATATAAACCCTCATATTCTTAACTTTTTCCATGATTTGCTATACGGTCCAAATCCACTTTGGTCAAATGTGGCTCAATAGAATTCACAATTTTTAAAAGGGTTTCGTCAGGACTATCGGCAGAGGTATCGACTTTCACCACCGGACCTATATCACTCTTGTTAATGAAATATTCGTATTCCGCCATTACGTTTTCGATGTCGGCAGCAATAAGAGGGCTGTTGGTATGTTCTGCATGATCTTTCAAGTCAGACATTCTACCTTCAATCACCTCAGCAGAAGCTACCATATGCACAGTTATAATTGGGTCTGCTGTTATTTGTTTAATCCGATTTTCAATACTGACAAACACATTGTTTCTATCAAATTGCTCCCCATCCAAGCCGTACCCGTAATATCGCCGGGCGTATACAGCTTCTTCTATGTGAAACCCGACAGTTAGGTCATCCTCTTGAACGTAGTGATGCAGGTGATAATACATCCCATACCGGTGGTACATTTCCTTTAATTTGGGTGATAAGTTAAGTATCTGCTCCTGTTCCTCTAATGTGGTGTCATCGGGGTGGCCAGAGGTATGTGGCAGTTTCGAATGATCGTGTATCAACCCCATATAAAACGGTTCACCCATCACATTTAATTTCCAATCGTTGAGCATTCTAGAAATTGTGGTGGTTCCAACGTATTCGATACCAGCAAGTATTATTTTCATCGTCATAGTCCTTAAGCATTTTTCCTAATATTTAGTGGATATTTACATATAGCTTTAGATTTGTATAGCTGTGATAAGTTCTATAGAACAAAGTTTTGACAACCGATATACATAAATTCATAGCTATTGCATAAGTTACCTCTGATATACTTGGGGTCCCATAATTCGTACATAGGAAGCGTAAAATTGGCCGAAAATAATTCACCTTTAGACATAGATAAAATAAGCTCACTTTGCAAGCGGAGAGGATTCATTTTTCAGAGCAGTGAGATTTATGGCGGATTAGCCAGTACTTGGGATTATGGCCCATTAGGTGTGGAACTAAAAAGAAACGTAAAAGAGCACTGGTGGAACACCATGGTTTGGGAACGAGATGACATGGTTGGTTTAGATGCTTCCATATTGATGCATCCGGATACTTGGCGTGCAAGCGGACACTTGGAAAGTTTCACTGACCCACTAGTTGAGTGCAACGATTGTAACCGGCGATACAGGGAAGACCATATTGATACTGAAGTCTGTCCCGAATGCTCAGGAGAATTGACCGAACCTCGTCTTTTTCACCTCATGTTTAAAACTTTTATGGGACCAGTCGAAGAAGATGCCTCTATTGTTTACCTAAGGCCAGAAACCGCTCAAGGGATTTTCGTAAATTTTAATAATGTGATCAACTCAACCAGAAAAAAACTTCCGTTTGGCATAGCACAAATTGGCAAGTCTTTCCGAAACGAAATAACCACGGGCAATTTCATTTTCAGAACCAGAGAATTTGAAATGATGGAAATTGAATATTTTGTGATGCCTGGGGAAGATGAAGAGATTCATGATAAATGGATTCAAGATTGTCTTTCATGGTACCGCGACATCGGATTGGACCCAGAAAATTTACGAGTTAGGCCTCACGATGAAGACGAACTGTCTCACTATGCAAAAGCCACCTATGATATTGAATATAGATTTCCATGGGGCTGGGGTGAAATTCAAGGGATCGCCAACCGCACAGACTACGATTTGAAATCACACATGGAAATGAGCGGGGAAAAACTCACTTATTTTGATGATGCTTCAGGCCAACATATCATTCCATATGTTATAGAACCATCATCCGGTGTAGACAGAGCCGTAATGGCCCTATTGGTTGATGCTTACAATGAAGAAGAAATCACTTCTGCATCTGGAAAGACTGAGACACGAGTATTACTCAAATTAGATCCTTCTATCTCACCAGTTAAAGTTGCCGTACTACCTTTGAGCAGAAATGAAAAGTTGACCCCCCTAGCCAAATCGGTCTTCGACACTCTTCGTAAATCCAATTTGATTGGAGGGCATATCCAATACGACGATGCCCAAAGTATAGGAAGGAGATACCGTAGGCAAGATGAAATAGGAACTCCTTTATGCGTGACGGTAGATTTTGATTCCCTTGATGATAATGCTGTTACCATCCGAGAGAGAGACACGATGGAGCAGACTAGAGTTAGTTTGGAAACTTTAGAATCAGATCTCGCATTGAAATTAAAAAGTTAGTTTTGCTTTTACATTTCCATACGATCAGCAGATAATCGTAAACGGCAAAAAAGTGGTTTAAATGCTAATAATTCATACCGCTGACATACACATAGGGGTCGAAAATTACAGCAGGCCGGATCCAAAAACTAGAACATCATCACGACTTCAAGATTTTTTAAGGTCATTAGACGAACTGGTTGATTATTCCATAGATAATGAAGCAGATTTAGTACTGATATGCGGAGACGTCTACAAAAGTAGAAACCCAACACAAACCCATCAAAGGGAATTTGTAAAAAGAATTTCTAGACTTGCCAGAGAAGGAATCAAGGTTTTTCTACTGGCCGGCAACCATGATTCCCCAAACGTCCCGGGTCCAGCCACCACACTGGACATATTCCCTACATTAGACATAGAGAATGTCCAGATCGCAAACGAACTAAACACACAAATAGTTCAGACCCGCAATGGGTCCATCCAGATAATATCTTTACCGTGGATAAGAAAAGGCGACTTCATGTCCCTTGAGAAATATAACCAATTATCAAATGAAAAATTTAATAGTGCTATTGAGGAAAAATTAATTGAAGACCTAGATAAAGAAATAGCAAACTTAGACTCCTCAATGCCCAGCATATTAGCCTCTCATGTATCAGTAGACTTGGCTAAAACTAGCTCAGAAAAATCTATGACACTTGGGAAAGATTACCTTTTACCAACTAACTTTTTGGCTAATCCAAAATTAGACTACGTAGCACTTGGGCATATCCACAGGCATCAGATATTAAACGACGATCCACCGGTAGTTTACTCAGGTAGTTTGGAAAGAATAGATTTTGGAGAAGAGAAAGATTCCAAAGGTTTTTGTGTAATAGACATTTCGACTAGCACAGACAAAAAAAATAGGTTGAATTCATATAAATTTGTTGAGGTAAATGCAAGAAGATTCAAAACTATTCAAATAAAAATAGAGGAAAATGATGGGTCTCCTAACGAGAAAATTGTAGCCGAGATAGAAAAGCACGACATCTACGAGACGATTGCACAAGTAATAATTGAAGTTAGCTCATCCAGATACAGCGAAATATCTGACAGAAAAATCAGAGACAGTTTGTCTGAAGCAAATTTTGTAGCTGCGATTAGGAAGAATGTCATTACCGAAAGTAAAAATAGACTAGGAAAAGAGTTACACGAATCAATTCCCGCAATAGAAGCCCTAGAAACCTATTTAAAAGAACGAAATATAGGAGAGGAAAAAATACGTCTCTTACTAGAGAAAGGTCAGAATCTTATATCTGAAAACCCGCCCCAATAATGCTGACTCTAAACCAAGAACACAATTCCAAGATTCATCCTATGAAACCCCTATTATCGGTGGCAACCATATTGTTGATGATCGCGGGGTGTTCACTGATCGACCGTCCTCAGGTAGCCCCGTCGTTCACAATAGAGTTATACAGTACGACTGATCATGCTGAAGGCGACATATTCAACTTAGAACAGCAACAAGGGTCACCTACATTTATAAATTTTTGGTTCCCTTCTTGCCCCCCATGTGTCGCGGAAATGCCACAATTTAACAAGTTCTATATGCAAAATAAAAATGACGTAAATGTTGTAGCTGTTCAACTTATCGGACTCGACTCTATGGAAGATGGGCAAAAGTTCGTAGATGATAAAAGTATAGATTTTGCGGTAGGCCCTGACACAACCGGAAAAGTCTCAGTCGATTATCAAATCAGTGTATATCCAACCACCATATTTGTAGACTCAGAGGGGAACATAGCGGAATATTGGCAGGGAGAGATAAATGCCGAAGAACTTGAACAAAAACTTACAAATCTACAAAGATCCAAGGATTAAATTTTGGATATAACTGACTTGTTCCATCTATTTGTCAGGTGGACTCATCTTGTATCTGCTGGTGCATGGGTGGGGGGTAGTATTTTCTGGATTCTTGTCTTAAACCCTTCGACACGACAATTTAACTCGGATTTTATCAGCCAATTAGAAGGGCAAATTTCCATCGAATTCCGGGGATTAGTTGACACATGTATATTCGTTCTTCTCACAACCGGCGCGATAATGACATTTAACAGACTTACACCTGGCAATATAGGCTACCAATATGCGTTAATTCTAGGCCTGAAAATCGTTTTCGTGGCAGCCATGTTCTATTTGATAAGGGCCAAGCGCCAATCAAAAACACCTCGTGTTAAGACAAATTCCAACAACAATCCAAAAGGCGGACTAAGACAGTTTACAAAAATTGCAAGTAACTATAGTTTGGTCCTAATTCTAGGTCTGTTGGTGTATCTGTTATCAGACCTATTGAACATGATATACATGGCAACTGTATCAAATTAAAATGATCTTACTCATAGGGGTTAATTCGTGAAAAAGTCATTTTTGGAAATCATTAGATGTCCTCTATGCAAATCTAACTTTGATATCCATGCGGATGTAGAAAGGGAAGATGACATAATTCAGGGTAATCTAATTTGTATTGGGTGTGGAGAAAAATTTCCAATCGATAACTCAATCCCGAACCTACTCCCTCCAGAATTGCGCAGCAAGTGAGAACAAACTACCTAATTAGATGGCCCAGGGGTATACATTTATCCAATGGTTGATCCCTTTTTAATTCACGAATCATCTGGCTAACTGTCAACTTCAATACCGGATGGATTAAATCAGGTGCTAATTCAGATAATGGTTGCAAGGCAAATAACCTTTCTTCAATCCGCGGATGCGGAAGAGTCAAAATTTTACTTTGAACAATAAAATTCCCCCAAAACAAAATGTCCAAATCAATAGATCTGGGCGAGTTAGGAAACACTCTGTGTCTATGCAAATGTGCCTCGATCTCCTTTAACTGGTGAAGGAAAAGCCAAGGACTCAAATTCGTTGACACCTTGCATACAGAATTCAAAAAGTTTGGCTGGTTAGAAAATCCTTTTGGAGTTGATTCATATACTTTTGAAGATTTCAATTCATTACAGATGTCAGTAAGCATGGTAGTAGCCTGGGAAATATTATCTTTTTTATCACCCAAATTACTTCCTAAGCCTACATACACATCAGTTGAATTACTAATATCTATCGCCTCCTCACAATCGCATCGGTCATCTTAGATACTCTGTTCATCTCTTTTACATCATGAACCCGAACCATATCCGCTCCCCGTGAAATAGCTACTGCTATGGTGGCTGCAGTACCTTCAATCCGGTCATCCACTGGCAAACCTAAAATCTGTCCAATGGTGGCTTTTCTAGATGTGCCGACAAGTAAAGGCATCCCTATTTTTTTATATTCTTCCAGTCGATTTAAAATCTCAAGGTTCTCGTCAGTTCTTTTAGAAAACCCTATCCCCGGGTCTATAATGATTTTATCCTCGCCTATGCCATTGTCCACCGCAAATTCCACTTGAGCTTTCAAGAAGTCAAAAGTATCTAACACCACATCACAATATTTCGGTTCCTCTGCGTTATGCATTAACACAACAGAAACTCCCGTATCAGCAATAAGGGGAGCCATTTCTGGATCTCTAGAAAGCCCCCATATGTCGTTTATAACATGGGCCCCGGCTGCAATCGCTGCTTCTGCCACCTTTGATTTGTATGTATCAACACTGATTAAGCATTTAGCTTTATCTGCCAACCCAGATATAGTTGGAATAACTCTATCCAATTCTTCCGTCAGCGATATTTCATTCACTTCTCCATAGACCGCAGGAGGCCTCGATGATTCTCCTCCAATATCTAATATGTCTGCACCGTTGGACAACATTTCAATCCCTCTAGCAATCGCCGAATCGACGTCCGCATAGATACCATCATTAGAAAAAGAATCCGGAGTGGTATTCAAAATTCCCATCACATAAGTTTTCGATCCCCAATCAAACAAGATTAACTCCAAACTAATCCTTAAATGCCGCATTTAGCATGATCCAAATAAGCATTGATGACTCGCTAAAAATACTCACATCCCCACTACCCCTGACATACTTTTTTAGGTGAGATATAATTGTTTCCCGAGGAAGCATACTAACATTCCAAATATTACCTTTAATCATCTAACATTTTAATCTAGGTACATGTCACTAGAAAACTCAACATCTAAGAAGCACGCAGAATTACTTGATAAGAAAGCCCTAAGCCTAAAGGGCGGTGGAGACAAACGGGTAGACGCCCAACACAAAAGAGGCAAATTAACCGCTAGAGAAAGAATTTCTCTGCTTTTAGATGTTGGAACATTTGAAGAATTGGACCCTTTGGTGTTGCACCGATCTACTGATTTTGGTTTAGAAAACCAACAGTACCTCGGTGACGCTGTTGTGACCGGATATGGAGAAGTAAACGGAAGACTCACGTTTGTGTATGCTCAGGATTTTACCGTTCTGGGTGGGTCGCTGTCAGAGGCAGTGGCAAACAAAATATGCAAAGTGATGGACAGAGCCATGGACAACGGTGCTCCAATTGTTGGTCTAATAGATTCAGGTGGAGCCAGAATCCAAGAAGGTGTGGACAGTCTGTCTGGGTATGGAGCTATTTTCCAAAGGAACGTGATGGCCTCAGGTGTAATTCCTCAAATATCAGTAATGATGGGACCCGCCGCAGGAGGTGCAACCTATTCACCTGCCCTAACAGATTTCATTTTTATGGTGGAAGGATTAGGACAGATGTATATAACCGGGCCTGACGTTATTAAAGCCGTAACTGGGGAAGAAATTTCCCATGAAGATTTAGGAGGAAGTGAAGCCCACACAGTAAAAAGTGGCGTCGCTCATTTCGCTGAGGAGACTGAAGAATCTTGCATCTCTAAAGTCCAAAAGCTACTAAGTTTTCTCCCCCAAAACAATATGGAAAATCCACCCCCCGCATCAGCAGCCGACCCTTCAGATAGATATGCAGAGTCATTAAATAAAATCATCCCTGACAACCCTAACCAGCCCTACAACATGTTGGACGTTATTCATACAGTTGTTGACAGCCAAGACTTTTTACAGGTACATCAAAATTTTGCCCCTAATATTTTAGTCGGCCTAGCAAGATTCGAAGGGAACCCTGTAGGAATAGTAGCCCAGCAGCCTGACCACCACGCAGGCGTTTTAGATATAGATGCCTCAGTGAAAGCAGCGAGGTTTGTAAGATTTTGTGATGCTTTTAACATTCCGTTGGTGACTTTTATTGACGTACCTGGATTTTTGCCGGGGAGCTCCCAAGAATATGGCGGCATAATTAGACACGGAGCAAAACTGATATTCGCATACGCTGAAGCCACAGTTCCTAAAATAAGCATTTTGACAAGAAAGGCCTATGGTGGAGCTTATATTGTGATGAGTAGCAAAAATCTTAAGGGCGACATCAACTATTCGTGGCCAACCGGACAAGTTGCTGTTATGGGCGCTGAAGGAGCTGTAAACATAATTCACCGGTCAAAAATTATGGATTCGGATAATCCCAAAAAGTTAACTGCTGAACTGGTGTCCGAATATGAGGGAAACTTGATGAACCCTTATATAGCGGCTAGCAGAGGTATGATAGATGATGTTATAGAACCCGGTGAAACGCGCACAAAAGTTATTAAGGCACTTAAGATGCTAGCAAATAAAAGAGACAACATGCCACCGAAAAAACACGGAAGCATCCCTTTATAGACTGTATGAAACCAACCCAAAAGCACATAGCAGCCATATCAGCGGCCATTCACATGTATCTGAATGACGGTATAAAACGTTCTAAGCAAAATAACAAGAACCTGATAACTCCTTGGAGACATGCAATCTTGGATCAAATCCCATATTCTCATAACCGCCAAATAAGAGGTTGGACTGGGAAGCATCAGTACTTATAAATAATTGCAAGGATTCACCTGATTATATGATTACACTTAAGTCTTTCGGGATAACTGACACTACATTCCGCGACGCTCATCAAAGTCTTCTTGCCACCAGATTAAGAATGGAAGATATGGAGCCCATTGCCTCTGAAATGGATCAGATTGGTTTCGCATCAATGGAAGTCTGGGGAGGAGCTACATTTGACGCTACGACCAGATATTTATCCGAAGACCCATGGGAACGTTTGAGAAGATTTAAAAAACTCATAACCCAAACACCGCTGTCTATGTTGTTGAGGGGACAGTCACTAGTGGGGTACAAGGCATATTCTGATGATGTAGTGGATGCCTTTGTGGAAAGAGCTGCGGTGAACGGAATAGATATTTTTAGAGTATTTGATGCCTTAAATGATGAATGGAACCTAGAAAGAGCTGCTGCTGCAGTGAAAAACAACCAAAAGCACCTACAGATGACTATCTGCTATTCAGTCACAGAAAGTGGGAAAATGGAAGGTCCAATTTATAATTTGGATTACTACCTAGATAGAGCCAAATCCTTCCAGAATATGGGTGCAGATAGCATCTGTATAAAAGACATGGCCGGACTGCTATCCCCATACGATGCATTTGAGTTGGTTTCAGAGTTGAAAAAAGTAATAAATGTCCCAATTCAATTGCATACTCATTACACGAGCGGTATGGCGTCCATGACAGTTCTGAAGGCCATAGAAGCAGGGGTTGACGTAGTAGATACATGCTTGGCACCGCTAGCTTTAAGGACCTCTCAACCCGCTGTAGAACCCCTGGTAGTAACCCTGCGAGGAACAGAGTACGACCCGAAATTCAATCTGGATACTCTTATAGGACTAGGGGATTACATGGAATCAATTTTGCCCAAGTACAGAGAGTACATGGAAACACCGAGAGCTGCCGTGATAGACGCTAAGGTTTTGAGTCACCAGATACCAGGCGGAATGGCAAGCAATTTAATTTCACAACTTAGAGATATAGGTTCACTGGATAAACTAGAGGATGTGCTTGAGGATATACCCGTTACTAGAAAAGAACTCGGTTACCCTCCACTCGTAACCCCAATGAGTCAAATGGTAGGATCACAGGCGGTTAGCAATGTGATCTTTGGCAGATACAAAATGGTATCCAACGAGGTTAAAGAATATATAAGTGGCATGTATGGAAGACCGCCAGGAAAAGTTGATGTGTCAGTCAAAGCGACCGTCTTCGAATCTGAAGATGAAACGGAAATCACCACCATCACTGAGAGGCCTGGAAATATTTTAGAACCTGAACTCAATAAAGCAGAAGATGACCTGAAAGACATAACTTCCGATATTGATGATGTATTAATTTATGCCTTATATCCCACTACAGGAATGAAATTCCTCCGGATAAAACATGGAATAGACGCCTCAGAAGAAGATAGGGATGCTGAAAGCAAGCAACCATTGAGTGTAGATACTAGCTCCAAAGCAACGGAACAAGCCCCAACAAAAAGCTCAAACATCCGCTCATTCAACGTATACATAGATGACATTTTGTTCAAAGTAGAAGTTGACCCTACCGACCAAAACTTAATATCGATATCTGATGGCATAAAAACCCAAAAAGGTAGTGAAACAAAACCGTCAGTTAATGGGCATACAGAAAATTCTGAGGGTCAGTTAGAATCCCCTATGCCTGGTGTAATTTTGAGGTATTTAGTAGAAGTGGGACAGGAGGTCAAACAAGGTGACCCGGTGGCAGTTTTAGAAGCCATGAAAATGGAAAACACCTTACCCGCACCTAGAGATGGCAGCATCCAATCATTGCCAGTAGAACCAGGTCAAACTGTTGTGAAGGGAGACCTACTAGCTATAATCACCTAGCAATGCATGATTGCGCATAATTAAGTGAAAAAGACTATTTGAAATTAAAACAAAGAGGGATCAAATGAGAAACAAAGTAACTGTTGTTGGAGCAGGAAATGTCGGTGCCACAACAGCACAAAGAATTTTTGACAAGGGATATTCTGATGTAGTGTTAGTCGATATAGTCGATGGATTGCCGCAAGGAAAGGCATTAGACATGCTGGAATCCGGACCAATTTTAGGCACAGATGCAACAATAGTAGGAACCAACGGATACGAAGAAACAGCTGGGTCTGATGTAGTTGTTGTCACATCTGGAATAGCCCGCAAACCAGGTATGAGCAGAGATGATTTACTACTCACCAACATGAAAATAGTTACCAGTGTAGTTGAACAAACAGCCAAATTTTCCCCAGACAGTGTCCACTTGATAGTCACAAACCCTCTAGATGCCATGGCTCAACAGGCCCTAAAAGTCACTGGGTTCCCCTCTAATAAAGTCGTCGGCATGGCGGGAATATTAGATACAGCAAGATACAGAACTTTCCTTGCTGAAGAACTAGGAGTATCAGTGAATTCAGTGTCTGCCTATGTACTTGGCGGCCACGGCGACACAATGGTACCTGTAGTTGAAAGCACCAATGTAGCAGGAACCCCTGTATCAAAGTTAATTGACCCCAAACGGTTAGAAGAAATTGTACAAAGAGCCCGAGACGGTGGGGCGGAGATAGTTAACTATCTTAAGACAGGCAGTGCCTTTTATGCTCCGTCGGCCTCAATAGTACAAATGGTTGAAGCTATTCTTTTTGACAAAAAGGAAATACTTCCCTGCACAGCATATTTGCAAGGGCAATACGGCATTAATGATCTATATGTAGGGGTCCCAGTGAAACTGGGCGCCAGCGGCGTTGAAGAAGTTGTGGAATTAAACTTGAATAACGACGAACTCATTGCTCTAAAAAAATCAGCGGACGCTGTTCAAGAATTAATAGATGTTATGGCTGGAGCACAATAGATTTAACGCGTGGCATTTCTAATAAGGTGACACTTGATCATTACTGTTATAGGTGAAAGCACTGCATCTTCCGAAAATGCCATACTTGCTGAAAAGGTGGGCCGGCTCCTAGCAAAGGCTAATGCAACTGTAGTCTGCGGTGGGCAAGGCGGTGTCATGGAATCTGTATGCAAAGGTGCAAAAGAAAACGGTGGGACCACCATCGGTATATTACCGGGCTTAGACTCTCTTGATTCCAATCAATATGTAGACATTCCCATATGCACGGGGCTCGGAAATGGTCGAAACTTGTTAGTAATCAGGGCTGGCGAGGCCATTATTGCGATTGGTGGTGCATATGGAACCTTATCTGAAATCGGGTTAGCTCTTTCTGAATCAAAGCCGGTAATTGGTTTAAACACATGGAGCTTAGCAAGAAATGAAAAAGTGGATTGTGGAATAATAGTGGCAGATAGCCCTGAACAAGCCGTCGAAATTGCCATTTCTCAAGCCATAAAAAATTAAGGTCAACCTTACAATGACAACAATTGACAATGTAAATGCACGAGAAATCCTAGACTCCAGAGGGAATCCAACGGTGGAGGTAGATATTGTACTGAAAGACGGATCAGTAGGGACCTCTGCAGTACCTTCAGGTGCAAGTACCGGTCAATATGAGGCGGTTGAACTAAGGGATGGAGATGGAAATAGATACCACGGTAAAGGGGTACTTAAAGCACTCCACAATATTACTGAAATAATATTTCCACACATAAAAGGTATGAATGCCTACGATCAAGAGGAATTAGATGCAAAACTGATTGAATTAGATGGAACAGAAAATAAAAGCAATTTGGGGGCAAACTCAATATTAGCTGTTTCCCTGGGTGCAGCAAAAGCAGCAGCAAAATCTTCTAAGCAGGAATTATATTCTCACATTTCAAGGTCAGAGAATTACATTATTCCTGTTCCTATGTTAAATGTGATTAATGGTGGTAAACATGCAGAACATTCCAGCGATATTCAAGAATTCATGATCGTACCTGCTGGATTTAAAACTTTCGCACAGGCCATAAGGGCTGGATCAGAAGTCTATCAATCGCTCCAAAAAATCCTGAGTGGAAAAAATCTCAGTACAACCGTAGGGGATGAAGGTGGATTTGCTCCTAGCCTTCCATCAAACGAGGCGGCCCTGGAACTGCTCGTCGACGCAATATCCGACTCAGGGTATGAATGTGGTGTTCACTTTTTCATCGCTCTTGACACCGCTGCTGCAGAGCTCTTTGACCCTAACGAGAAGATATATAAACTGGACTGTGACGGTATAACTATTTCGGGAACTGCCCTAACCAGCACCTACCAAAAATGGGCTGCTAAATATCCGATCGTTAGCATTGAAGACGGTCTGGCCGATGATGAATGGGATGACTGGAAAGAAATGACCCATAGACTTGGCAATGAAATACAGCTGGTGGGAGATGACTTACTCACCACAAATCCATCCAGAATAGAAAAGGGGATTAAATCAAAAGCAGCTAATGCCTTGCTTGTTAAACCAAATCAAATTGGCACTCTGACAGAGACAATGGAGGCTATTAAATTAGCTCAGTCTGTCGGATGGGGAACTGTCATGAGCCATAGATCAGGAGAAACCGAAGACACTTTGATCTCTGACTTAGCTGTAGCCACAAACACGGGGCAAATAAAATCTGGTGCCCCTGCAAGAGGTGAAAGAACTGCGAAATACAACCGCCTTATAAGAATCGAAGAGAAATTGGGAGCGAGTTGTACCTTTGGTGGAAGTGATGTTTACTCTCGGTACATAAACTAGTTAAATATGCAAAGAGATACTTAGTAGATTAGAAGGGCTTAAATTAAATGAAAACACGGATCGGCATTAACGGATTTGGGAGAATAGGTAGGTTGGTACTAAGGGCTGTTACTCAGGAAGGATACGAAAATGTGGAGGTAGGAGCGATAAACAGTTTTGCGGACCCTGAAAATAATGCCCATATGTTCAAATACGACACAACCTACGGTACCTACAAAGGCGATGTTTCCTGGACAGAAGATTCAATAGTAATAGATGGCAACTCTATCGCATGCTTGAATTCTGAGGACCCTTCGCAATTACCGTGGGGCCAACATGGTGTAGATATCGTAATTGAATGCACAGGAAAATTTACTAACTCAGCCCAGGCGTCTGGACATTTGGAAGGAGGCGCAAAGAAAGTCATTATTTCAGCTCCGGCAAAAAATGAAGATATCACCATAGTGATAGGAGTCAACGAGCATCAATATGACAAAGACAAACATCACATATTATCCAACGCTTCATGTACTACTAATTGTGTTGCACCTTTAGTGAAAGTATTAGACGATTATTTTGGTGTGCAACAAGGAATGATGACAACGATCCATGCTTACACAAATGACCAACAAGTACTTGATAAAAGACATAAAGACATGCGCCGAGCTCGTGCGGCGGCTATGAATATCATTCCAACTACCACTGGTGCTGCCAAGGCAGTAGGCGAAGTCCTGCCAAATTTATATGGGAAAGTGCACGGTATGGCTTTTAGAGTACCCACCGCCACTGTATCAGTAACGGATTTTGTTTCGACTCTTAAAACCAAGGTAACTGCTGAAGATATTAATGAAGCATATATGGAAGTTGCCCAAAACAAACTTAATGGCATCCTCGACTATTCTGATGAACCACTAGTCAGTTCTGACTATCGTGAAAGTCGCTTTAGCTGCACCATTGACGGACTATCCACCATAACTTTGGAAGATAATATGGCAAAAGTGGTAGGGTGGTACGACAATGAATGGGGATACAGCTGCAGAACGGTGGAACTGGCAAAACTTGTTGCTGACGCTGGCATATAAAAGGTAAGTTTAAGACTCATAATTGAAGCTAGACAGTAAGTGGCGTTATAATTTATCCAAGTGCTTTGATATTGCAAAATTGACTACGGAGGCTTATAGATGGCAACGGAAATAAAACCTAACACAGGAACTTGGGCTGTAAAATCAGGTTTAGCTCAAATGCTGAAAGGTGGCGTTATTATGGATGTGGTCACACCAGACCAGGCGAAAATTGCAGAAAACGCTGGTGCTGTTGCTGTAATGGCACTTGAGAGAGTCCCTTCTGATATCAGGGCTGCGGGTGGAGTAGCTAGGATGTCAGACCCACAGATGATTGCCGAGATAATTGAGTCGGTTACTATTCCCGTTATGGCCAAGGCAAGAATTGGTCATTTCGTGGAAGCCCAAGTTTTGGAAGCACTTGGAACCGATTACATTGACGAATCTGAAGTACTAACACCGGCCGATGAAAACAACCACATTAACAAACACGACTTTTCGGTACCGTTTGTGTGTGGTGCCAGAGATTTAGGGGAGGCGCTTCGAAGAATCGGGGAAGGGGCAGCTATGATACGAACCAAAGGAGAAGCAGGTTCTGGAAACATTGTGGAAGCCGTTCGACACGCTAGGAAGGTGCTTGGTCAGATTAACCACATCAAGGGCATGGAAATAGATGAATTAATGGCTACTGCTCGCGACCTAAAAGCTCCATATGAGTTGGTAAAAGAAATACACGAGACCGGTTCCCTACCCGTTGTGAACTTCGCTGCCGGAGGGATTTCAACACCATCTGACGCAGCATTGATGATGCAAATTGGTGTTGACGGAGTATTCGTAGGTTCTGGAATATTTAAATCTGAGAACCCTCAAATTATGGCCGATGCTATTGTCAAAGCCACTACTCATTACAAGGATCCTGAAATGCTGGCTTCTGTTTCCAAAGGATTAGGAGCATCCATGCCAGGACTTGATGTCAGGAATATGCCTGAATCAGAGCAATTCGCCACTAGAGGCTGGTAAAGTTGGCATCAATAGGCGTCTTGGCTATACAAGGCGACGTTCTAGAACACAGGAAAATGCTTGATTCGATTGGTATAGAGTCAAGCGAAGTCCGATTGCCAGAACACCTAGACGATCTGGACGGCTTGATCATACCGGGCGGTGAAAGTACAACAATCGTCCAATTGATTGACATATATGAACTGCGGACACCTCTTGTGGACAAAGTGAATGAAGGTCTTGCTGTTTGGGGAACTTGTGCAGGGATGATAGTCATCGCGAAGAATCTTAACGACAAGAGACCTAACCCGCTGGGGTTGATGGATATTGAGGTCAGTCGCAACGCTTTTGGGAGACAAATAGACAGTTTCGAAACTGATTTAGATATCCATGGAATTGATGGTCCTCCAATGCACGCCATTTTCATAAGAGCACCTCTTGTAACTCAGATTGGAAGTGGGGTAGAAATACTAGCTGAGGTGGGTGAAGGTAAACCAGTAGCTGTGAAACAGAACCGACTCCTTGCCACTTCATTTCATCCTGAATTAACAGCAGATTCACGAATGCACTCAATGTTCGTAGATATAGCGCATTCAACACCATAAAGCTTGGGAGGACCTCGACAGCGGTGATCCAAGAAACAGATATAGATCTCAATGTTCTAGTGGATGTGATCCCTGAAAGATTACGGGCCCCTCTTCTATCCCAAAAAAATATAGGAGAATTATTGGAGGTCGTCTTAGATTTAGGTAGACAACCTGAAGCCCGTTTCCTAGGAGAAAACAAACTTCTGGAGACTGACGAGGTTACCAATGATGACCTTGAGTATGCTACTAGCAGAATCGGTCTTTTTGGAGCTGATAATAGGGCTGGTATCGAACGAACTCTTCATAGGATTTCCGCAATTAGAAACCGTGCTGGGAAAATAGTTGGCATTACCTTTAGAGTTGGAAGGGCCGTCTATGGCACTATAAAAATCATAGAAGACTTAATCCTTTCAGGGGAAAGTGTATTACTACTAGGAAAACCAGGGGTAGGAAAGACAACAATGCTGAGAGAGGTAGCGAGAGTACTGGCAGAAGACGCGGGGAAACGAGTGATCGTAGTAGATACATCTAATGAAATAGCCGGTGATGGAGACATACCCCACAAAGCTATCGGTAGAGCTCGAAGAATGCAAGTTCCGTCCCCCACAAAACAACACGATGTAATGATCGAGGCTGTGGAAAACCATATGCCAGAAGTAATCGTCATAGACGAAATCGGAACCGAACTAGAAGCAAATGCAGCTAGAACAATCGCCGAAAGAGGTGTTCAGTTGGTCGCCACAGCTCACGGAAACACCCTTGAAAACCTGATTATGAATCCTACATTATCCGATTTAGTGGGGGGTATCCAGACAGTTACCCTGGGAGATATTGAGGCCAGAAGAAGAAGAACCCAAAAAACTGTCTTAGAGAGAAATGCCCCTCCCACTTTTGAAAAACTAGTTGAAATACAAGGCTGGAACCTAGTAACAGTCCATTCAGACGTGGCCTCAACTGTCGATAGAATGTTGAGAAAACAGACGGTTAATTCAGAGGTGAGATCGGTAGAAGACGACGGCACAATTAGAAAGCATATGAGTTCATTTAATTCCAATGAAGTAAATCGAAGCCCCGATTCACAAGAGACAAATTTTGAGACGTTAAATGGTAGTGACCAATTGCCAACTGAACCAGCAAAACTAACTCCCATTATGCCTTACGGTGTTAATAAAGGCAGGTTTGACCAAGTAATCAGATCGCTAAATGCTCCAATAACTCTGGTAGGAGATATCAAAAAAGCAGAAATGCTGGTAACAACCAAAAATTACCACCGCAGAGGAACCCAAGCTTTGAAAAGTGCCGAGAAAATGGGTAAACCGGTATTTGTACTGCGAAAAAATACAGTCCACCAAATTGAGCAATTTATAAGAGCTGTTACGAAAAATGAACAATCCTATATGGGTTCAGAATCAGAAAGATCATTAGCTTTATTAGAAGCTGAACAAGCAGCTCAAAAAATATCTAATGGGGAATCAGAAATCACTCTTAGGGCTCAGAATTCCTACGTCAGGAGACTGCAACATCAAATAGCTAATGAATACGGTCTTGAATCCAGCAGCGAAGGGAAAGAGCCTCATAGATCAGTTTTGATACATAAAGTCGATGTCTAGTAAGAAAACTTTCATAGTGCTTGAAGGGGTCGAAGGAAGCGGGAAAAGTACCCAGTCCCTTCTTCTTTCTGAAAGACTCACCTTGGAAGGTAAATCTAATTTACTGGTTAGGGAACCAGGTAGTACAAATACGGGTGAAAAGATAAGAAACCTCATTTTGCAAGGCACAGAACTAAACCCATTATCTGAACTATTTCTATTTTCTGCAGCAAGATCCGAACTAATCCAAAACGAAATTTTACCAGCTCTTAATGCCAATTCAGTGGTCGTATGTGACAGGTATATATATTCCTCAATTGCCTACCAAGGACATGCTAAAGGATTGGATCTAAATGTTATATCTGAGATTAATTCCATCACCACATCCCAATTACATCCAGATTTAGTATTTTTGCTAGACATAGAACCCGAAATATCCTTTAAAAGGAAAAAATCAGACCCTAAGGATAGGTTTGAAAAAGAATCTATGGAATTCCACAATCAAGTAAGAAAAGGCTATTTGAGCCTCGCAAAATCAAATCCGGAAGTGTGGAATATCATAGACGGTCAAAAATCATCCGAAGAGATCAGAGAAATAATTTGGCAAAAGGTTTCGGAGAGTATTCGATAAATCAGATTCTCTGATTTTGTAATACGGCCAAAGGGTTTATAGAGCACATCCTCGTAGCCATATCTAATCCCACTATGCGTTTTGCATGAGTGAAACCTAGTTCCATGTCATAGCATCTTTGTCCCGCAGCCATATGAGTATCAGAGGCAATTACATGTGCTAATCCATGCTTCATAATATCAATCGAATTATTCAAAGCATTATTACCGAATTTGCCGTATAAACTGCTTGCCGTCAGTTGTGATATGCAGCCCATTTGGACGAAATCAAATAACAATTTTGGTTCCTCTTCAAATACATTCATCCTTTCAGGATGTGCCAACACTGGAGTGAGACCATAACTCAACAAATTGGCAATAATATCTTCTATATATGGAGGGCGTCCTTCCCATGGCATTTCAACTAGTATGTATCCACTATCATTTAATGTTAGTGCTTTCCCTTCCTCTACGTCTCTAAGCAAAGCCAAATCAATATGATTTTCCATTCCTAATTTGATTTCAATATCTGATTTATCTTCCTTCAGAGTTTGATTTATTTCCAAAACAAGGTCTTTGACTATCTGCACTGAAAGATTCTCATTAACATCTTTACGATGAGGGGTTACAATCACGGCTTTTGTATTCTGACTCTCGGCAATTTTGCATATTTTGATTGCTTCAGATAACTCCTGGGGACCGTCATCAACGCCTGGCAAAAGATGATTGTGGATGTCATAAATATCGATCATAGTTCTAAACTACACTTCTGAAATAATTCTGGCTACTCTGATAGAATCACAGTTCAAACAATTTTTTAATATCAAATGATTAGAATCATCAATTTTTCAGCCCCTTATCAAATAAAACTCGTAGAATTCATCAATTCAGTTAACGGGTCTTTGAATTCACCCAAGGAATTATCTCAAATTTTCTTTAGTCAGAGCATCAATATACCTCCTTCAAACCCTGAAAATGACTGTTACATAGCTCTATCTGAAAATGAAATAATTGGATTCCTTCAACTTATTGATGAACCCCCCATAGGAAGGTTGGTTGGCCTTCAAACTATCAAACGCGGCCCAGAATTTGGAGATGTACTACAAAAATTTATTGACCTTGCCGTAGAAAAAGGTTCCAAAATAAAAGCGAAAGTAATCAATTTCCAAATCTCACAATACGATAAAAACTCACCGCAAATTTTTGAAAACAATGCTTGGACGAAAATAAAAACATACTGGAATCTACGATTTACAAACCCAGAAATCGAAGATTTGGTACTACCCCAAGGATATTCTTTACGCCATTTTGATTATAAAAAAGATGTAAAAACACTAATGGAGCTTCAAAATCAGTCTTTTGGAACTCACTGGGGATTTTCGCCTAACGACATAAAACAGATCGAATACAGAACACAGATGGAACGAACTAGCGAACAAGGAATAATATTTATAGAAAAAGATGGAGAAATAGCCGGGTATAACTGGACAATGGAATCTCGAAGTGACGACTCGGCCATAGGCTGGGTCGCCATGACTGGAGTCCACCCGAAATACCGAGGGTTGCGATTAGGAAGGGCTGTTGTACTTGCTGGAATGCACTATCTAATATCCCAAAATATCCCCAACATAGAGCTTGAAGTCGATTCTGAAAATATCCCTGCAACCAATTTATATGAAAGTATCGGATTCAAAAAAGTAGACCAGACCTACTGGTACCAAAAAGACCTATAAGGCTAAACGAATTGAATGTTTGCAACATCGGAGATGATTTCAGCATAGTAATGGGATACTGTTTTTGCAGTAGAATCCCAACTTAGGGAATATGACCTCTTTAGAGCTTGCTGAGACATAAAACCGCTTAAATCTTCATTTTTCAGTAGGACTTCGATCTGACCAGCAAAGGCTTCTGGGCAGCGCCAAGGAATAAGATACCCGGTCGATCCATGGTCGACAACTGAAGGTATTCCACCTACCCTTGAGGCGACTACCGGGGTGCCACACGCCATCGCTTCTATGGCCACAAAGCCTAAACTTTCGTAATGCGAAGGAAGAACAAATACATCTGCAGCATTGTAATAAGTCCTTAGCTCGTCGTGGGCGATCGGTCCTGTAAAAATAACCTTTTCCACCAACCCAGTCTTTTCTACTAAAGATTTGATGAAACTTAAATATTTATCTCCTTCATCACCACCTCCAACAATATAGAGCAAAACATCTTTTTCTGAAGCTATCAACGACACTGCTCGGACTAAAAGCTCAAGCCCTTTAATAGGGTCAATCCGACCTACGAAAAGAATCATCTTACTTTCTCTAGGTATATTTAATTCATTTCTTGCTGTGTAAATTCCACAGTCATAAAACATTTTTAGATCTATGCCAGGGGGCACGACCGCAATTTTATTTGAAAATTCTCCATACAATTCTCGTATGTCTTGAATTTCTTTTTGCGTTAAAACTAGAATCCCATCGACACTATCCATCAACTTGTATTCAGAGTCAGTCCTCGAGAAATGTTCTTCCCCATCTGCAAGCGCTCTCAATTTGGTCTTTGCCAAGGTGTGGAATGTAATTACATGAGGAATCCCCCATGTTTCCGACAATAAATCTCCGATCAAGCCCGAAAGCCAATAATGGGTATGTAGTATTTCTAACTCGATACCTTCATCGACCATATACGTCTGAACGTTACTAGAAAACTCAGAGATCAGATCAATCAGATCTTTTTTCAAAACTTCCTGGTTCCCGGCATTTATATGTACAAGTTTTGATCTGGTTCCAATGCTAAATTCAACCGATTCTTCAAAGTCGTGTTTGCGCGTAAAAACATAAACAGTATGACCCATCAAATCTAAGCTTCTCGCAAGATTATCAAGGTATACATTCATCCCGCCGGCATCTTTTTCACCAAGATTAGCCTTTGGGCAAGTATGAAAACTCACTAAGCCTATTATCATAGCCCCATCACGTTAACGAGTTATTATTAAGTCAAAAACCGCGCGGTCACTTGCTCCTAAATGATATTTGTATCGCTCTGTGCCTCTGAGAAAATTATATTCTTTAATGTCTTGTGATATAGCTTCTTGAATTGTTAGGGCCTTATTAAGCAGTCCAACGCTCAATGAAGATTTTTCCGGATCATAACCACTGTTATACAGCAAGTATGTTCCGTCATAGTCAAAGCAAATGCAGCTGGCGACTCTAACCCCATCTATCTCCATAAAAAACAATTTATATTTTCCTGATTCCGAAAAATTTAAAGCCAGGTCAACGAAAAACTCCTTGTTTTCCTGTGTTAAAAAGTCGCTTTTGTCATCCCTACTTAAAGCCATGAGACGAAAAAATTCGTCCATGTCTTCTCTCACTGATTCGTCCTTAATTTCAACAGCATATTGTTTAAATTCACTATTGGATTCCAACCGACGCAGTTTCCGTCTCAATTCATGACGATCCTTCTTTCTCAACCCAGATAAATAGTCTTCCCAAGAACCGGGCAAATCCATACAAGGGGTAGTATCCGAATTATGCAGTTCAACATTAAATCCATTGTTTCTTGCCACCTCTGGTAGGTATTCCAAAGTAGGAGAATTTTCAGGTATAGATTCTAAGCGAAGCGTATCCCACCCCATCTCAGATAGGTAATCCCATGCCATTGAAAAAAATTGTTCCCCATAACCTTGGACAATTGGAAAATCCATATAATCGTAGACGTCAGAATCTCCGATAAATGTTGCCTCTTTATTCTCCAATAGCAATGGGAGTACACCTATTGCATTGCCACCCGACGTCAAAACCTGTATCGAAGGCTTAATGTCACTCTTGAACCTATTCCACCAAGTGCCTTGCCATTGAGGAGTAATAAATATTGTGTTCACGTAGCATTCAGTCATTATTTTTGACCAGGTTGACTCAACTTGATCACTATTCTCAAAATAGCTCATTTCGCCTCTTATGATTTTGATAAATCTATAATTTTTATAAGTTGCTGTACTTCATTCACTTCTCCTCTCTGAGCAGAAGTGATTATTCTACTTTCAGTTTTCTTTACTCCTCGCAAAGTCATGCACATATGTTCAGCAGAGACAAACACATAGACAGAAGTCGCACCAAGGCAACGATAGATTGCATCAGCAATTTGAGTGGTCAGCCTTTCCTGAATTTGAGGTCTTTTAGATAAACCATCTACTAGTCGAGCGACCTTACTTGCACCAACTATCTTACCCTTTGGAATGTAGCCAACATGTGCATGGCCATAAAAAGGAAGAAGATGATGTTCACATATTGAATTGAATGAAATATCAGTGAAAGCTACAGGATCTGTATGGTTCTCTTCAAAAAATACGCTTAATATCTCAGCTGGATCACATCTCATCCCAGAAAACAAATCCTGATACAACTCTGCTACTCGATCAGGAGTGTTGCGGAGCCCCTCCCTATCCGGATCATCTCCTATCGACTGCAAAATGTCCCTAACTGCCATACTGATTTTGGAGTAATCAAAACATGCATCCTTGGAACTGCCATTTACCTGATCTTTATTCATGGCAATGAAAGCGCATCTTCCACTGAGTCTACATTAGCCTCATATTCATCTAAAGAAACCGGTTCTATTCCATTAGCGATATCAGGATCCTTAAGACCATTGCCTGTAATTACACATACAACATCCTTATTTTTAAAAGATTCCCCAGCGTTAACTCTTTTAAGTAACCCTGCCAAGGAAGCCGCAGATGCAGGTTCACAAAAAACACCTTCCTCAGCAGCCAATCTACGGTAGGCCATTAGTATCTCATCATCATCGACTTTATCGATGACACCATTTGACTCGTTTTGGGCTTTTAAAGCCGATTCCCAACTGGCAGGATTCCCGATACGTATGGCAGAAGCTACAGTGCGAGGTTCTTCTACGACATGTCCGTCAACTATTGGCGAGGCTCCAGATGCCTGATATCCGTTCATCACCGGTAGAGTGTCGGAAAGTCCCTCTTGATGAGCTTCAACAAAACCTTTCCAATATGCGGTGATGTTACCGGCATTACCAACTGGAATAAAAAGGTGATCCGGTGCTTTGCCCAGTTCCCCAATGATTTCAAAAGACGCAGTCTTTTGACCCTCGATCCGATTGGGATTTAGTGAATTTACCAATTCAACAGGATGCCGTTCACACAACTCTCGGGTGATTTCTAGAGCTCGGTCGAAATTACCGTCAATTAGCGCTATATGGGCACCATATGCCACAGCCTGAGTTAGCTTGCCTCTGGCTACGTTGCCTTTAGGTACGATCAAGGTAGTCCTCAAACCGAGATGGGCTCCATATGCAGCTGCAGAAGCACTTGTGTTACCTGTGGAAGCACACGCTATTGAAGTAATCCCTTTTTCAACAGCCTTGGCAACAGCTACAACCATTCCTCGATCCTTGAATGAACCAGTTGGGTTACATCCTTCTAGCTTAAAGAACAAGGACTTACATCCGACTTCCTTCGCAATATTCCTCGATTCAACTAACGGAGTGTTCCCTTCACCCAGGGTGAAAATTGGGGTTTCAGAGGTAATGGGAAGGAATTTTTTATAAGTTTCGAGAATACCTTTGCCCATTTTGAAAGGCCGCCATTTCCTTTTGTTCCGACTTGCTTTTACATGCCAGAGGCATGATAAATACCTTCAAATACTCTACAGTAGCTATAGTAGCTAGGCAAGACAACTTCCTCCAAGAGTTTTTATTTAGGCACTGAATTGTATATGTTTAATTTTACCCACCATGAAGTCCTGATGGATTAATATTAAGTGAAGAGGTTTTTAAAGACTTGTAAAGGAATATCAAATGAATTTGCAGTATATCGATTCTGAAATATCTGATGCAATAGAAAATGAAAAAAGACGCCAAAAAGATAATATAAACCTAATAGCTTCTGAAAATTACGCCAGCCCTGCAGTACTGGAAGCTCAAGGATCAGTATTCACCAATAAATATGCTGAAGGATACCCAGGTCGAAGATACTATGGAGGGTGCGAATTCGTTGACATAGTAGAACAGCTTGCCATCGATAGAGCAAAATCCCTTTTTAATGCAGACTTTGCAAATGTACAACCACACAGCGGTGCCCAGGCAAATATGGCTGCATATTTTGCGTCACTACAACCAGGAGACACCGTAATGGGTATGGGATTGGACCACGGCGGTCATTTAACCCACGGAAGCCAAGTGAATTTTTCGGCCAAACTCTACAATTTTGTGACATATGGAGTAGATCGTGAACTCGAAACCATCGACTTCAGAGAAGTAAAAAAAATAGCTGAAGAAAACAAACCAAAACTGATAGTAGCTGGAGCATCAGCCTACACAAGAACGATAGATTTCCAATCATTCCAAGAAATATGCGACTTAGTAAACGCAAAACTTATGGTTGATATGGCTCATATTTCAGGTCTGGTGGCGGCTGGAGTTCATCCATCACCTGTGGAGAGTGCTGACATCGTGACATCCACCACTCACAAAACGCTAAGAGGACCGAGGGGCGGAATAATTTTAGGTAAATCTGAACTCGGAAAAAAATTGAACAGCGCAGTATTTCCTAATATGCAGGGCGGACCACTGGAACACACTATCGCAGCTAAAGCCGTCGCTTTTAGAGAGGCCGAATCCGATAGTTTTATCCAATATCAAACTCAGGTGATTGATAACGCAAAAGCGCTAGCCGGAACACTGCATGAAGGAGGATTACGTTTGGTTTCAGGCGGCACGGATAATCATATGGCCCTCGTGGACGTTACCCCGATGGGATTATCAGGCAAGCAAGCGGAAGAGTCTCTGGGCAGAGCAAACATTGTAATAAATAGAAATGCCATACCTTTCGACGAAAAACCTCCGAGGCAGGCGAGCGGTATCAGACTTGGGACCCCAGCAATAACAACCAGAGGTATGAAAATCCAAGAGGCTAAAGCTATAGCTACTTTAATCTTAAAAGTACTGCAAAATATCGAGGACTCCAAAGTCGAGAAAGAAGTGCAAGAAGAAGTTTTGTCTTTAACTAGTCGTTTCCCTGTCCCAGGAATTGCCAGCTAGCGCATGAAGGGCTAACTGGCAATCATAAAATCCCACTTAGGACCCCCAAGGGGTAATCCCTTCCTTTAAGGCTTTATAACCTTCAAGGAATCCAGGTCTGTTCTCTCCATAAATACCGTCGAAAATTTCAAGCGCATTATCTAACCACTCCTTCAGTTCCGTATTACCCGGATTGGCGTCTAAATATGCATCACGTATCAACACAAAGTGTATTCGTGGATCGTATGGTCTCTTGGTTCCTCCCATAGATTCGTCCCCATCCAGCAATCGTAGCAACATAGCATCTGCCGACCCGAGAGTCTGTTCATGTATTGGGGGGCCATCCATCCTATGCATAACTGATGTCATATCCCTTCCATTGCCGGTGGTGTACCCCATTTCAGACCACGCATCCCACATGCTTACATCTTTACCTACGTGCTGAACCACTTTGTCACCGAAAGCACGCAAAGGGTCGGAAATATCAGCTAATAAGTCTGTTAATCTGTCGCCATCCAGATCGGTTGCAAGGACTATCGTATCCCTTTGCTCGATAAGATCCCAAATTAGTAATCCATAGTTGGTATCTGAAATGTGTTGTTCAATTCGGCCTCCCCAATTTTCCATTCCGTCCTTAAAATCGGACGGCAGAAGTGAAGCTATCTTATCTATACGATCTTTGTGTTCTTCGTACGGATCTACCGCATACCGTCTACCAACCTCAAATTTGGTGCCTTTTAATAACCATGAATGTAGTCCGGCATTGATTCCATCTTCCATAGCCTGAGTAGGTTTCATAGCAACACGACCTAACTGCCCGCTATCATTTACCATCTTAAGGAATAACCTATTAGCGTAGGCCATTTGAACTCCCGGAGTATTCATTTCTGAATGTACAATACCCAATTCATTCACTTCAAACTTATCTTTGTCTTGAGAGTAAGGAAGACAGGGCATACATCTCACTACAGTAATAGGTCCGTATGGCCTTACGTTGCAGTAAACTCCTGCTTGGGTTCTCAAAGGAGCATTACCTGATTTCCCCATTACAACAACCCGACCGCCGCTGCCATCATTTACATAGGCATCTCCCGCAGTAGACCATTTGATAGACGTACATGGCATATTACCGAACCAAGCCAAAGACTCTAGTTTGGTATCATGCCTGTATTGTGACCACATCGGAACTGCATAAAAAGGAAGTCCCAATATATCTGCTGCTGCTATAGTTCCTAATAACGCATAGGCGTCAGTCAAAGAATGCGCCACTGGATTCAGATTGCCGTTGTGATTTCCCCCTTGCCAAACTACTGCGTCGGAATAGCCTTCAGGTCTTACATCCGAAGATTCGAACATGCTGGAAAGTAGGCCAAGTAAATCACCTCCGCCCGCCTCTGTTCGAGCAATAGATAGTAAATCAATCATCTAAACACCTCTTTTTAGTAAACTTTCTTCGTTTTTGGCGAGTTTAAGGAAAGACCAGTCTTCCAGATTCGCCACAGGTCTAATTTTCATAGCCGCCTAAACAAAAAGGACCCGTGAGCTAGCACTGCTAAGGCAATCCATAATCTTCGCCATCATTCCATTCTCGAACCACCCCATGACCTAGACACACCAGCTGCTGTTGGCTCTACCTTCACATTTACAACCGCTGCCTTTCCGCTAGAAAAAGCTCTGTCAAGAGCAGGTTTTATTTCAGCGGGGTCCTCAACTTTTTCTCCATAGCCGTGTAAGGCCTCAGCCATGCGGTCGAACTCTGTAAAACCTAATTCTCTACCCGGTTTCCTTTTCCCGGGTGTTCGAGCAGTCCATCCTTCGTTATTGCTTATAACAGTCACCACTGGGAGGTTATGACGCACTGCAGTATCTATTTCCATTGCATTCATTCCCATTGACCCATCACCATGTAGAACAAGAACTTGCTTATCTGGTTTAGCAACTTGGGCCCCGATCCCATACGGTAACCCAACTCCCATCGTACCAGTCACTCCGGAGTTCAAGCGATGACCTGGCACATACGTAGATATTGACTGTCTACCGAAATGCAAAATCTCATTTCCATCAACAGATATAATTGCATCTCTATCCAAAAATTCGTCTATTTCTTTACAAAGTCTCAAGGGGTGAATGGGTGTTTGGTCAGAGTTCAAAAGCGGGGCAGTCTGAGCCATTCTTTTTTCGTCTGCTTCACGCAAGCCAACTATCCATGGAGATTCTAAAGCCCCAGCAAAGTCCGGGCTTCTTTGCTGTGCTGCCTCCAGCAACTGACCCATAACAGCTTTTGCATCGCCGAAAATTCCCATTTCTATATCTCGGTTATGTCCAAGTTCACCTTCATTTATATCTATCTGAATGATCTTTGCATTTGGAGAAAAGCGTTGCCCATAATTCATCATCCAGTTCATTCTAGTGCCGACGACTAAAATTACGTCTGACTCTCTCATAGCAGTTGACCTAGCCCCCTGGAAAGAAACAGCATGATCCTCTGGAATCAGTCCTCTAGACATTGGAGCCGTATAAAAAGGGATGTTTGTGATATCCACAAAACTCTCCAATTCAGGTGCAGCTCCTGAGAAAAATGCTCCTCCTCCAGCAAATAGCATCGGCTTGTCCGCATCTGCTATGAGGGAAATAGCTTTTTCAATATCTCCAGAGGTAGCAACCGGCCTAGTTCGTTCTACAGCCCGAGAAGGTGCAGGCACTGATTCTTCCTCTACCTCTTCATAAAGTACGTCACCACCACAATCAATGTATACAGGTCCTGGCCTGCCACTCTGAGATTGCCGATAAGCAGTGCTGATAATTTCTGGGAACCGAGAAGCCATAGTTGGCCTATGCCAATACTTACACAATGGTTGCATTATGCCTACCTGATCCACCTCTTGGAACGTATCTCTGCCTATTTCGTGGACAGCACTCGCTCCCCCCAAAACAATCATAGGAGCACAATCAATCGAGGCAGTATAAACGCCCGTTAATAGATTCAAAGTACCAGGCCCAGAGGCGGCCATAACCACACTGGGCTTTCCAGTAACTCGAGAGTATGCGTGTGCCGCCATGGCAGCCGCCTGTTCATGCCTGAAATCTATGGTCTTAATGCCCACATCCTGACATTCCATTATAGTGTCAAAATTTGGCCCTCCCATCAGATAGAAAAGAGTATCAACTCCTTCTTCCTTTAAGGTCCTAGCAATAAGATAATTACCGCTTACTTTTGCCATTCAAAATCTCCTGAAAGTCATAATTAAATGGATTAACAGGGGCAAGGTTATCATAGACCCAAAAAAAGCTACAAAACTGACAGGTCAGTAAGAATTCACAACATCTCCAAAGCTCTTGATGCTGCTTCCATTTCGGCTCTATTTCTACTAGTTCCCTTTCCGGTCGTTATAACCTTTTCGCCGATCAAAACTTCAACTACAAACGTCGGTTTATGATCGGGGCCATCTTTAGAAATAACCCTATAATGCGGTGCCACGGCACATTTGGCCTGGACAGCCATTTGCAATTGCGTTTTTGAATCGTTCTCGCCGCTAACTAATACTGCACTTTTGCTTTTTATATCCATACTTTCAAAGATAAAATCTTTTGCGACATCAAACCCACCATCAATAAATAAAGCTCCTACCACAGCCTCATAGGCGTTAGCCAAATTTGAATCCTTATCCCGCCCCCCAGAAGCTTCTTCACCTTTTCCCAATACGAGATATTGACCTATGCCCAACAGTCTCCCTACCTCTGATAGCGCGGATCCACTGACAATATGCGATCTAAATTTCGTCAAATCCCCTTCAGAGTGATTAGGATATTGAGTATACAAATATTGCCCAACCACGGCGTCCAGAACTGCATCTCCCAAAAACTCAAGTCGCTCATTGGATTGAATAGCCAAATCCTTAGCTTCATTAACCCATGAGGAATGAGTCATGCTCAGCCTGAATAGACTTTGATCATCAAACCTATTTTCAATATTTAGAAACATTCAGGACTGCAACCGAGAGTTTATACTGCGCCTTTAGGCCATGGTGGCTGAGGTCGCTTTACCTCGCCTATGTAAGACCTATTTTCAAACAAGCCTAGAAAATATTTAAATGCATCAACCGATTCCTCTTCAGGAGGAATAAATGTTTTCAAATAGGCGGACTGACCATTGTCAAAAATAAAGGTGGGCGTTCCAAAGGCTCCATGAACCTCAGTAGCCTCGGTGTGATCCTTTGCAATTATGTCAACAAGTTCAGTATCTTTCATATCAGATTTAAATTTCTCGACATCCAATCCACATTCTTCCGCTATTTGAACAAACAAAGATTCATCATTCAATGGTGCCCTATCCCCGCCATGTCTCGCTGTAAGAAGAGCCAAGAAGAATTTATTAAATGACTCGGGGCCCTGTCTTTTCGCTGCCTCCCCTGCTATTGAGGCCATTAGCGACCTAGTCGTGCTATAGTCCTCTTCCTGCCAGACACGCCAATCTCCAGGATCTTTTGCATTTATTTGCTGCAGCGAAAAGTTTCTCCAATTAAGTTGAAGATCTTCACCGTAATGTTCTTTCACTTTATCCAGCCACACGGCCGCATTGTAGACAAAAGGTCAAGCAAAATCGAAAAATACGTCAAATTCCATCTTATCCATGTGAATCTCCCGTCATTATAAGTACAGTTAACTTAGTTTACCGTAAAATATAAATGAGGATAAGCCGTCCTATATAAAATAGGTTGATGTAATCGCCCGTAAAATATGCTGCCTTCCCTGAGGTGCAGCATATTTCATTTATAGCGATTTGGAAGGTACAATTTGTTTGACACTTTTTTCACAAATGATTACTCTTTAATGCCTATATTTTGACTATAAACGAAGCAAATACAACACACCAGAACCCTCTCGAAAGGATTTCTGTATGCTGGAAAGAAACGGTGAAGCAGTTGAATACGCTCTTAGAGAAGCGCGGGAAAATGACGTAAAATTCATCCGTCTTTGGTTCACCGATATTCTAGGCAATATCAAAGGCTTCGCCATTACCGTTGAAGAACTGGAAAACGCCCTTACTAGAGGGATGGGCTTTGACGGGTCTGCTATTGAAGGGTACGCGAGGGAGGATGAAAGAGATCTATACGCCCTCCCCGACCCTACAACCTTTAACATATTACCTTGGCGGCCCAAAACTAACGCAGTCGCGAGAATGTTCTGTGACATTGTTACACCTGATGAAAAGCCATTCGAAGGCGATCCCAGAAACGTGCTGAGGAGAAATCTGGAAAGAGCTTCAGACAAAGGTTATACCTACTATGTGGCTCCCGAGATTGAGTATTTTTATTTCAAAGATGAAAAAAGTACGGATTTTCTAGATTCCAGCGAATACTTCGACCAAATAACTCCTAATCCAGGAACTGACCTCAGAAGAGAGACGGTTCTCACTCTGGAAGAATTGGGGATACCTGTTGAATCAAGTCATCATGAAGCAGCACCAAGCCAGCACGAAATAGACTTAAGGCATACAGACGCCTTAACCATGGCTGATACTGTCATGACTTATAAATTAGTTGTAAAAGAGATCGCTTCCAGTCATGGATATTTCGCCTCATTCATGCCGAAACCTGCATCAGGGATTAATGGAAACGGGATGCACACACAAATGTCTCTGTCCAAAGGAGACGAAAACATTTTTTATGGAGAAAATGATAAACATCGCCTCTCGGACACGGGGCGCCAATTTTGCGCAGGTTTGTTAAGGCACGCAAGAGAAATAACATTGGTTACGAACCAATGGGTGAATTCATATAAACGCCTGGTTCCCAGCTACGAAGCGCCTACATACGTCACTTGGGCCGAAGTTAACAGGTCAGACTTAATCAGAATCCCATCGTATAAACCTGGAAGAGAATCCTCACGGAGAATTGAATACAGAGCACCTGATCCTGCCTGCAACCCGTATCTTGCATTCAGCGTTATGCTATCCGCCGGATTGGAAGGAATAGAAAAGAAATACGAATTGCCTGAGTCTTTAGAAAAAAGTGCTCATGATATGACAAGTTTTGAACTTGAGAAGCTAGGAATAGAATCGTTACCAGGAAATCTTTGGGAGGCTATTCAGGTCACGGAACAAAGTGACCTGGTAAAAAAAGCCCTTGGACGAGATGTCTTCAACAGTTTCATAGAAAATAAAAAAATTGAATGGGATAGATATAGTGGACAAATTTCCCAGTATGAATTAGACAGGTATTTACCCACCCTATAACGGAGTTTGAAATAAAATCCAAATGAAAAGACCGTATCAACACCCAGATTTACCGCGACCTACGAGACAAGGTCTTTACGACCCCACATTCGAACACGATGCCTGTGGAGTAGCGATGGTAGCCAATATAAAAGGCGTAAAATCACACCAAATCGTAAAGCAAGGTCTTGAGGCATTAACCAACCTAGATCACAGAGGAGCTGCTGGTGCTGATCCTGAAACAGGAGATGGGGCTGGAATCCTTGTTCAAATGCCGGATGAATTTTTTAGATCACAATCTGAAACCTGGAATACTCCCCTTCCAGAAAAAGGAAAATATGGGGTAGGAATGACCTTCCTACCGATGGACCTTGACGTATCTAATAAATGTAAACAAATAATAGAAAAATGTGTCTCTGAAGAAAATATGGAGTTGTTGCAATGGAGAACAGTTCCTGTCGACAGCACCAAAATTGGAGTCTTAGCTAATCAATCCAGACCTATAATTGAACAGTTCTTTATCCAGCCAAAAAATCAAATTGACGAACAAGATTTTGAAATAAAATTATTCGTCCTTAGGCGCTCTATTGAGAAGGCCGTAGCTAAAACCATATCCTCTGACTCCGAGGAAGATTTCTACATATGTTCGCTGTCATGCAACAAAATAGTATACAAAGGTCTTGTAATGACCCATCAACTGGAAGGATTTTATCCTGATTTAGTTGATGCCAACTTCAAGACTTCCTTTTCATTGGTCCACTCAAGATTTAGTACAAATACTCTGGGTACTTGGAAACTCGCACATCCATATAGATTCGTAATCCACAATGGCGAAATAAATACCCATAGAGGAAACGTCAATTGGATGTCTTCTAGAGAAAAAGTTTTTCAATCCGATGGTTTAGAAAACAGCATAGAAAAAATTGTCCCCGTAATTAGGCCAGATCAGAGTGATACTGCATCTCTAGACAATGCTTTGGAGCTATTACTGTCGACTGGTAGATCAATAGAACATTCAATGATGATGTTAATACCAGAAGCATGGGGTGACCACATCCCAATGGAACAAACCAAAAAAGATTTCTATGAGTACCATGCCAGTATGATGGAACCCTGGGATGGCCCTGCCCTTGTCATTGGCACGGATGGTAAAAAGGTATGTGCCGTACTGGACAGAAATGGCCTTAGGCCCTGCCGATACCTAGTTACGAGTGATGATTTATTGGTGATGGGGTCTGAGACAGGCATAATTGATATACCTCCAGAAAAAGTGCTATTCAAAGAAAGAATCTACCCCGGAAGAATGTTCCTATTAGACACAGAAAAGGGGGAAATAATTAATGACTCAGAGCTGAAGAAGAACTTGTCGGAACAAAAACCTTATGGGACATGGTTAAAAAACAATAGAGTGTTTCTAGAAGATTTACCCACCGGCGCAACTCTGTCTCCTCATGATGATGAAACCCTTAAAAACAGGCAAAACGCTTTCGGGTATACCTTGGAAGATTTCCGCATTATTATGGAACCAATGGCTAGTAATGCCTATGAACCTACAGGTTCGATGGGCAATGATGTCCCACTGGCATTTCTTTCCGATAAAAGTCCTGTCTTATTCAATTATTTCAAACAACTTTTTGCGCAAGTTAGTAACCCTCCTTTAGATGCAATCAGGGAAGAATTGGTCACCTCGCTTAGAGCAACCATCGGTGAAGAGAGAAATCTATTCACCGAAACTCCAGAACATTGCCGACAAATAACTCTAAAAACACCAGTTATAAACAACGAAGAACTCTCCAAAATACGGGCTTGTGCACTAGATGGGCTACGCTCTGTCACCATAGACATAGTTTTTGACCCATTTGATGCAAACGGCCTAAAAAAGGCAATGGAGGAAATACAAACGCAATCTTCTGTAGCTATTCAAAATGGTGCCAATATCATCATTTTGTCAGACAGAGGAATTAACGAAGACAAAGCACCAATACCAAGTCTTTTGGCAACATCAGGCGTTCATCACCATCTGATAAAAAAAGGAATGCGTAGCAAAGTTGGCCTTGTTGTCGAGACGGGAGAGGCCAGAGAAGTCACACATTTCGGATTACTTATTGGGTTTGGGGCAGGAGCCATTAACCCATATCTTGCATTTGAAACTATATCCGACCAGATCAATAAGGAAGAATACCTAATTGATATAACCCCTGAAAAAGCAGTCGAAAATTTTCTTATCGCCTCTCAAAAGGGTGTGTTAAAAATAATGTCTAAAATGGGCATTTCTACTATTCAAAGTTACAGAGGCGCTCAAATTTTTGAGGCTGTTGGATTAGACCAAGAGACAGTTGACGAATACTTCACGGGAACCCCTTCTAGAGTTGGGGGAATAGGGCTCCAGGAACTCCAAATGGAAGCTGTAAATCGACATACAGCAGGGTTCGGAAATACCAAGTCAGAAAGGAACCTTGAAGCCGCCTTAGAGATAGACCCAGGCGGGCAGTATCAGTGGAGGCGGGATGGGGAATTTCATATGTGGAATCCAACCACAATATCCTCATTACAGCACGCTGTTAAAACCAACAGTTGGCATTCATATGAAGAATTTGCTAAACACGTAGATGATGAGAGTAAGAGACTAAGTACCATTAGGGGTCTGTTAGATTTCAAATATACACACAACCCCATATCTATAGATGAGGTGGAAGCTGCTTCAGAAATAGTAAAACGGTTTGCTACAGGCGCAATTTCATTGGGTTCTATAAGTCGGGAAGCCCACGAAACCATGGCTATTGCGATGAATCGTATTCAAGCAAGAAGCAATACAGGTGAAGGTGGAGAAGACTCCGCTAGGTATGTACTTGACGATAACGGCGACTCTAGAAATAGTGCGGTAAAACAGGTGGCCTCAGGCCGATTCGGAGTAACGATAAATTATTTATCCAATGCAAAAGATCTACAAATAAAAATGGCCCAAGGTGCAAAACCAGGTGAAGGTGGACAGTTACCTGGACACAAAGTTGACGATTATATCGGTGGAGTAAGAAATTCCACACCAGGCGTGGAGCTTATATCACCTCCCCCGCATCATGATATTTACTCTATAGAAGATCTTGCCCAACTTATCCATGATCTCAAGAGTTCTAACCCGGAAGCTCGCATCCATGTAAAACTTGTCGCTGAGTCAGGAGTCGGAACGATTGCAGCCGGAGTTTCAAAAGGACATGGTGATGTAGTTCTAATAAGTGGACACAGCGGTGGCACAGGAGCCTCTCCAGAATCCTCTATTAAGCACGCAGGGTTGCCATGGGAGTTAGGAGTCGCAGAAACACAACAAGTCCTAGTAATGAACGATCTGAGAGGAAGAATAGTTGTTCAAACGGATGGTCAAATAAAGACGGGACGAGATGTGGCTATAGCCTGCCTACTAGGTGCTGAAGAATTTGGCCTTGCAACAGGACCTCTAATATCGATGGGATGCATAATGTTACGAAAATGCCATCTGAATACTTGTTCAGTTGGAATTGCCACTCAGGACCCAGAACTTCGCAAGAAATTCGCGGGTCAACCAGAACACGTGATCAACTACTTTTTCTTCATAGCTGAACACTTAAGACAAATAATGGCGGATCTAGGATTAAAAACAGTCAATGAGATGATTGGAAGGGTAGATCTACTGGATTCCAGAGCAGCAATTGATCATTGGAAGACTAACGGATTAGAGTTGTCTCATCTCCTCCACATGCCTGAGGTTCCAGAAGGGGTAGCTAGGTATTGCGTTACAAGCCAAGACCATGGATTAGAAAAGGCATTAGACAACATTTTAATAAAAGAAGCTGACGAAGCTTTAAAAAATTCATCCAAAGTCACGATAAGCAAAAACATTAACAATTCGCATAGAACCGTAGGGACTACTTTAAGTCATAAAATCGCGAAAGCATATGGTGAAAATGGTCTGCCTAATGAAACCATAAAATTAGATTTTGAAGGTTCAGGGGGGCAGAGTTTTGCGGCTTTCCTCAGCAAAGGTATATCCATACACCTAAAGGGAGATGCAAACGACTACTTTTGTAAAGGGCTTTCTGGGGGACACGTAACAATAGAGCCTCCGATTAAATCAAAGTTTATTCCTGAAGAAAACATAATTATTGGGAATGTAGCGTTGTATGGCGCTACTGGAGGGCAAGTTTTCATAAGAGGAATAGCCGGTGAAAGATTTGCTGTCAGAAATAGTGGGGCGGAAACAGTTGTAGAAGGAGTAGGCGACCACGGATGCGAATATATGACAAGAGGCAAGGTAGTAGTTTTAGGACCTACCGGAAGAAATTTTGCAGCTGGAATGAGCGGGGGAGAGGCTTATGTTCTAGATGAGTTGGGAGATTTTGAATCTCTCTGCAATAAAGGGTTGGTAGATTTAGACCCAGTAACAGCAGATGACGACATAGCCAATTTGAAAAGGCTCATAGAAAAACATAAAACTCAAACTGGTAGCCAAAATGCTGCGCGTATACTAGAAAACTGGGACGATAGTTTGGGCAAATTCGTGAAAGTAATGCCACGAGACTACAAACGCGTTCTCGCAGAAAAAAAATAAATTAGAAACAGGGCGATATTAGTTAATGGGTAAACCAACAGGTTTCAAAGAATTCAAGAGATCAACACCAGATAGGTTCCCCATATCTCTTAGATTGGGTAACTATGACGAATTTTATAAAGAATGGGACGAAAAAGATGCTCAAGACCAAGGAAGCAGATGCATGAACTGCGCGGTACCCTTTTGTATGGGTGGGTGCCCTCTGGGAAACATTATCCCGGATTTTAACGACCTGGTATATAAGGGCAAATGGGAAGAAGCACTGAAAGAACTGCATTCTACAAACAATTTTCCCGACTTTACTGGCAGAATATGCCCGGCTCCTTGCGAGGCATCATGTGTACTTAACATAAACGAAGATCCTGTAACCATTGAATATATCGAAAAAGAAATCGTAGATAGAGGTTGGCGGGAGGGATGGATAAATCCCTCTCCACCGGAAACACGCACAGGCAAAAAGGTAGCCGTGGTTGGATCTGGCCCAGCTGGTTTGGCTTCGGCCCAACAGCTAAACAGGGCAGGTCACGAAGTCATCGTTTATGAAAAAAATGATAGGGTTGGCGGCCTTTTAAGACTAGGAATCCCCGACTTTAAATTAGAGAAGAAAGTTGTACAAAGACGGGTAGATCAAATGGAAGCTGAAGGAATCACCTTCATAACCAATGCCTACATTGGAAAAGATATTCCAATAAAAAATCTGATTGACGAGAATGACGCGGTCGTATTGACCGGAGGATCAACCATCCCAAGGAATCTACCAGTGGATGGAAGAGACCTGAATGGAGTTCATTTTGCAATGGATTTTCTAACCCAGCAAAATAAAATCAACAGCGGCGGTAGTATCGACCCATCAGAAAGAATATCAGCCGAAGGGAAAAGAGTGGTGATTCTAGGAGGGGGAGATACCGGTTCAGATTGTCTTGGCACCGCCCATCGTCAAGGAGCCGAAATAGTCCACCAACTCGAATTATTACCACAACCTCCAACGGAGAGACAAGAGGAGGACATGTGGCCCAATTGGCCAATGACTCTAAGAACTTCTTCATCTCATGAAGAAGGAGGGCTCAGAGACTACAACATTCTTACGAAGAAATTTACTGGTGAAAATGGCCAATTGAAAAAATTACATGGAGTCAGGTTGGAGTGGGGCGAACCAGATGAAGGTGGTCGCCCAAAAATGATTGAAACCGAAGGAAGTGAATTCGAACTAGAAGCTGATCTCGTACTTTTAGCCATGGGGTTTCTACATCCTGAACATGAAGGAATGCTAAGTGATGCTGGAATAGAATTGGACGGACGTGGGAATGTGGTAACCGACGAAAACAAAATGACAAACACCCCAGGGGTTTTCGCCGCCGGAGATATGTCAAGAGGTCAGTCATTAGTGGTTTGGGCCCTGGCCGAAGGCCGGGAGGCCGCACGTGGAGTAGACCAGTATTTGATGGGGTCATCTACATTGCCTAGGTCCGCAAGTACTTATTAGTTGCTCTATATCTAAAAAACTCACAGAAGGGTCAATCAAAAAAATCAGGAGGAAGCTATGAGTAAATTAAAGGTGGCTATGATATCCAGAAGTACAGCTGAGACCAGCCTGGTAGAACAACAACTGGAAGGAATTGATTGTGAATTTGACACTTATGTATGTCAAAGTGAAGGTGAAACCATAGAGGCAGTGAAAGGGGCTGATGTAATAATCAATCAAGGCGTCCCGATGCCTAACACAGTGATAGATGAAATAGATTCCGCACAAGCAATAGTCAGTTTTGGTCATGGATTTAACCATATTGACCATGAATCAGCTACTGAAAATTCCGTTATGGTAGTAAATACAGCGGGTTTTTGCACCGAAGAAGTTTCAAACCACGCGATAATGTTCATATTATCTTGTGCAAAAAAACTAACCGTACTGAATGATCTCACGAAAGCTGGTAAATGGGGCCCTGAAACTGGTCTTGTTATTGCTAATATGGTGCCTGTCACAGACCAAACGCTTGGACTTGTATCATTAGGTAATATAGGAAGAGCTGTTGCCAGAAAAGCACAGGCCCTCGGAATGGATGTTATCGCATATGACCCCTATGTTCAGCCTTGGATAGCGCGAGAATATCGAGTGGAATTGGTCAGCTCTCTTAAAGAACTTGCGTCGAGATCTGATTTCGTTTCCATGCATACGCCACTAAACAATCAAACTAGGCATTTAGTAGGTGCTGATTTCTTCTCCGCGATGAAACCAACCGCTTATTTCATCAATACATGCAGAGGAAGTACCGTTGATGAAGAAGCGTTAATAAAGGCACTAGAAAATAAACAATTCGCAGGAGCCGGCCTCGATGTTTTCGATATTGAGCCGACGACAGACAATCCATTATTTCATATGGACAATGTCATGGTCACACCACACTCAGCTGGGACTTCAAACAGGGCGATAGTCGCGGCTCAAGTACAGGTTGGTCAGGAGGCCGCTCGATTGCTGAAAGGATCTTGGCCTATGTCGCTAGTCAATCCGGAAGTCAGGTCTAGTGTTGAAATTCGGTCTCTAGCAACTAGAGACTAAATTGACAGTTTGGCTGCCATCAAGTGTGGAGACTGGCTACCTAGCCTCCCACTTCCATATGGTGACCAAACTATCAATTTAATCGACGGTTAAAACAAGTTTCCCGAAGAAATCTAAACCCTCCATATCTTCATGAGCTCTTCTTGCATCCTCCAAAGAATATTCTGAGTCCACCACCCCTTTTATGTTCCCTTGCCCCGCATGGTAAATAATTTGTTCCAGATCTTCACTCCGTCCCATAAATACTCCAAACATTGTTAAGTGGTTTGTAAACATTGCCCCCATCTGTAACTCCGCCTTATAACCAGAAGTTACACCGCAAATGCCGTATCGTGCACCCTTAGCAAGTCGTCTGTTTGCGGCATTCCATATGTCCGTTCCAACATGATCTATCACAACATCAACTCCCTTTCCCCCAGTTATCTCCTTCAATCGCGCTGATACATCTTCTGATTTGTAGTTGATAACATGATCTGCCCCCAAAGCAGATGCTTTATTTGCCTTTTCAGGGGTACTGGTAGTCGTGATAACCGTCGATTTAGCTACATTTTTGGCCACTTGTATAGCAGCAGTACCAACTCCACTAGAAGCGGAGGGCACCAATGCTGTTTCCCATGGCTTGAGGTTTGACCTCCGAATCAAAATATTCCAACTTGGCATGAATACAGTTGGCAACGAAGCTGCCTGAACATAACTCAAGGAAGTTGGTATCGGAAATGCACTGGAGGCAGGTACTACAGCAAATTCTGCGTATCCTCCCCTCTTCCCTGATCCAACCATACCTGCCTTATCGCAGTATTCGCTTTGATTCGACTGACAATAAGTACACTGCATACAAGTAATCCGCGGGTTCACTACGACCCGATCACCTACTGAGACCTTAGTCACATCAGATCCAACTTCTACAATTTCACCGGAGACATCCGCACCCAGTACATGTGGTTCCTTAAGATCCATCTTAGTCCCACGAACACCTGCTCTGGTATATACATCCAATCGATTAAGTGCGCATGCTCTTACCTTGATTTTAACCTCATTTGCACTGGGAATCGGTTCTGGTAAGTCTCCATATTGCAGTACCTCAGGACCGCCATGCTCAGTAAAGTAAACTGCCTTCATTTAAATCCCCTTTAAAACATTTCCCGTATTTAGATTTCAAGATCATTCCCAATGCTGGAAATTTTGCTATTCTGCAGCACATTGTATCCTTACAAATAAACACTTGCTACGAATGAACAGAGAACATTTACTTTAAGTATCAACGGTGTATTTCATGATAATAGACAGCCACACTCATATTCTCCCCCCCGATATCATTAAAAGAAAGGATCACTACGCCGATAAAGATTTAACTTTCAAAACTCTATTCACAGCAAAGAATTCGACCATGGCGACTGCAGAAACATTGATCACCACAATGGATCAACACGAAATATCAAGCGCTGCTGTGTTTGGGATGGGATGGAAAGACAATGGTCTAAACTCACATGTGAATGATTACATTGTAGAAAGTTCACTCAGATATCCGGAGCGAATTTATCCGTTTACAGGTATAAATCCATCTTCCAAAAAACTAGGCTTACAGGAGGCCCAAAGATGCCTCGAACTGGGAGTCTACGGATTTGGTGAAGTACATGCCGCATTCCAAAATTTTGATTTGGGAGACAAGGCGCTGATGTCAGAATATATGAACCTTCTTGAATTCAATGACCTACCTATATTTATACATTGCTCAGAGCCTGTCGGACATCAGTATCCCGGAAAAGGTGATTCAAATATCAAGATGATTGAGACCTTAGTCAACAATTTTCCAAACAACAAAATAGTCTTGGCTCATTGGGGTGGAGGATTGCCCTTTTACGAATTAATGCCTGAAATTAAAGCGGCTTTCAAAAACGTATATTATGACTCGGCAGCCTCTCCATTTTTGTACGGTTCCGGAATTTTTTCAGATGTGATAAATCTTGTTGGCGTTGAAAAAATATTATTTGGAAGCGATTATCCAGTCATAGCTCCAAAGAGAGTTCTTCAAGACTTAAAGAAAAACTCGCTAACCCAAAGCCAAATGAAGTCTATTTTAGAAACTAATTTTAAAAATTTGATAGGCTCAAATTCACAAATATTTCAGTCATAAAATTAATATTCCAGAAGCATTTTGCGGTTGTTAAATTTGTCACAATCCTGTTATAATTTCCCAATTAAAACACCGAAGGGCGGTGGAAAAGAGGAGAAATAATGTCCGAGTATTCGTATCCTGAATGTAAAGCTTGTGATGGTAATGGCAACTTGCTGCCGCTATCTGATTTTGGTAGCCAAGGAGCACCTATTCATTACAAGGCATGGGTCTGTAGCGACCCTGATTGCGGATTCAATATCAAAATCCGAAACGGTGATGTATATTTGAACGAACCTATTGCTAGTGGAGCCTCACATTCGCCAAGAATGAGATAACAAAGGTAAAACTACCGAATAAAAAAAGCCCTCCAAATTGGAGGGCTTTTTTTATGTCACTGCTGTACCATAGAAGGTGTACAACAGGACACTAAGCATGACCAGTTCATCTCATACATCTCCAAATAACGGTCCGAATATTGGGAAACTTAGCGGCATCTTATTAGTATCGGCGGGTATATTGATCATTGTAACCGTTACGATAGTTTGGTTCTCAATCAGAACGACACCAACCGAACTTCAATCTCTAAACGTCGAATATAAAAAACCCCCTATAAATATTCCACTCCCACTAAGTGCCGCACCGAATGATAATGTGACACCCCAAGTGATAGATAAGGAATCCTCTAAAACGGCTGTGACAGTTATTTCCTCTGAGGAATCTGTTCCGCCAATAAAACCAGAAATTACTTTAGAAAACGAACAATCTGAGGTAGAAACTGAGGTAGAAAATTTCTCGAAACTTCTGGAAGGTTACGGAAATGATAGTTTCCTGAAAAATATAGCCCCAAAAAGCTGGTCAGACCATGATTGGCTCTTACCTGACGACATTAATGACCAATTAGATAACTTTGACGATTTTAATCTAGACCTGATAGATAAATCAGATATTACGGTGGAGTTAATCTCAGGCCTACCAGAAAAAATTTCTATCCCAATCTTGGGCTTGACAGCTCCAGTGGAAAATTTAGAGGTTGTTGAAAAAGACGGACGCAAAGTTTACGAAACCCCAAAAAATTTAGTTGGGCGTATACCTTCATCCCCTGAAGAATCTGACAGCTTTAAAGGCTGGTATTTCGGACATCTTGAAAGTCCTATAAAGGGAGAAGGAAACGTATTTCATGACTTACCCGAAATTGCTGAGCACCTACTGAACGGTAATAAAGTGTTGATTTCCCTGGAAAAATCAGGGAAACAGCTTGTATATCAAGCGACACAATCCGAGGTAGTTCATGAGTCAGAGTTAAAACTTTATGACCCCGGGAATGAAAAAATTGTATTGGTAACCTGCTCCAACAGACCTTTATACGACCACAGGCAGTTAGTCACAGCCACCTTGGTAGGTCAGATACAATAATTATTTATGATTCAGCATCTTCCTCATAACGGTCATGAATTTCTCTGCTGGATCAGAAATATTCTTTCCGGGAAGGGTCAGAATCCCAGCTTGGTCAACTGGTAGAAAATTGGCAAGTGAAACCATCCCCAGTTTAGATAAGTCATCTTCGTCTATAGCCAGTCTTGGTCCGATTGATACTCCCATCCCAAGAGATACATATTTCTTGATCATGTCCATACTTTCTAGTTCCATAATAACTTCGTATTTGAGGGCATCTTTCTGCAATTGTTCCTCTAATATAGTGCGTGTATAAGTACCTCTAGCCATTAAAATTAAAGGGTACCTGGCGATGGGCTCCAAAGACTGTATATCCATGGATAAAAGTTCGTGACCTTTCGGTGCTATTAAAACTCGCTCATAAAGGAACAAGGGTTCAAAACTCAGATCATCCCCTCTTTCAGGATGTTGGATTATCCCAATATCCACTTCACCTGTTCGTACCAGGTTAGTGACCTCATTTCGATTAGCAGATTGGATCCGTAAGTACACAGCCGGGTATAATTCATTAAATTTCTGCACAATATTCAACAGAGTGTGCGGAATAATGTCTGGGGTAGAAGCGATTGTTACAGGGCCTCTTTCTTCAGCTAAGGAAATTATTGAGGAAAGCGAATCTATTCCTTCCAACAGTGGGTTAGAAAGCTCGTATATCGTCTGACCCGTGAGTGTAAGCCTAATAGGTCTTGTTACTCGATCAAAAAGAGGAACCGAAAGCTCCCTCTCCAATTTTTTAATGTGGGTAGTAACGGTAGGCTGGCCTATGTTTAATTCCTTAGCAGCTTTGGAAATACTTCTCAATTTAGCGGCGGTTACAAAACTTTTTAGTTCTCTTAGTTCCATGGGGGTAAAATATCACCTTATTCGAAATCTTGATACATAATAGTGTACATTATTTGTAGGAACCATATAGATATCAAAATGATCAAGCTTGATCTCAGACTTCACTAAATTAGTATATACCCCACACAGTCACTCCTAGCAGGATCACAAAATGAAGATTTTCAAGAAAAAAAATCCAAAGCAGCTAACTGATTCTCTTGAAAAAACTCGCTCTTCTTTTTTCGGACAATTGGGAGATTTATTCAGAAACACTGAATTAGACGACGGCTTCTGGGAAGATCTAGAAGACACCCTTATATCGGCAGATACCGGAATGGCAGTTGCCGAAAATGTGGTGTCTAATTTAAAGGAAATTGTAAGAACAAAAAAAATATCCTCAAGTCAGCAGTGTCTAAAAGAACTTCGGGAGGAATTATTAAAAATACTTAAACTCAATAAACTAAATCTAGATGAGGAAATTGAAAAACCGGCGGTATTCGTGATGGTGGGTGTAAACGGAGTAGGCAAAACCACTTCAATAGCCAAACTAGCACGTTTGCTATTAGATATGGAATTAACAGTAATTTTGGGTGCTGCTGATACCTTCAGGGCAGCCGCAATAGACCAAATACAAATATGGGGTCAGAAACTTGGTATAAATGTTATCGCCCAAGCTCCAGGTTCAGATCCTGGAGCAGTTGCCTTCGACACCATTGGTGCTGCCAAAAGTAGGGATATAGATGTAGCTATCATAGATACAGCTGGCAGACTTCAAGGTAAATCAAATCTGATGGAAGAACTAAAAAAAATATCAAAAATAGCTAAAAGAGAATCTGTCGAATCTTCAGTAAAAATCATTCTCACTATAGATGGAACAACGGGGCAGAATGGATTATTGCAGGCTGCAGAATTTACCAAATTTGTAGAGCCAGACGGGATTTTCCTTAGCAAGCTTGACGGAACTTCCAAAGGCGGGATAGCTGTAGCAATTGCTGATCAATTAAAGATACCTATTTGGTTTATAGGTACTGGGGAGCAACTTGATGACATTGCTGTTTTTGATCCTGAATTATTCATTTCAGGCATAATCGATTAACTCGTTCTATATAATTCGCAAATGTTGTATGGGATTGTCTGGCTACTCTTAATAGAATTGATAGGAATCTCCACCTTTGTTATTTTTCTGAAACCCTTTAAAGCAATACCTGATAAGGGTTATTCCATCAGCAAGCCTTTGGGTATTCTTTTATTATCGTTAGTCACCTGGTTAATCTCTTCTTCAAAAACAATCCCTGTCACTGAAACAACGGCCATATTGCTTTTAATCGGGCTGGCCGCCTGTTCTGCATTAGTCGGTACGATTAAATGGCGCTTTATAAAACAAATAATTAAACACAATTATAGAATCATCTTGCTGATAGAGGCAGTATTCCTGTTAATTTACCTGGTTTTCTTGACAATAAGATACTTAGACCCAGGAATAGATCATACTGAGCAACCGATGGATTTCGCCTTTCTGAATGCATCGATAAATACACTTACTGGGCAACCCTTAGATCCATGGTTCAAAGGGGAAGTAATCAGTTATTACTATTTCGGATATTGGATTTTTGGAACACTAACAAAAATTTCACAACTCCCGTCATTCGCCTCGTATAACTTAGCATTGGCTACAATCCCTGCAATAACAGGATCGATTCTATTCGCTCTAACTGCCATATTTTTAAAAATATCACGTCAGAAATTTGATTTCAGGGTAATTTCCTGCAGTCTCATTGCAGCAGCCTGCGGAGTTTTCATGGCGAATCTTCAAGGGATTCTGGAGTTTTTCCGGATCAACTCCGTTGGCTCAGTTGGATTTTGGAAAAAAGTCTGCATCGATGGCATGCAAAATCCAGTGGTGACTTCTGTCGACAGCTGGAGACCTACAGACTTCTGGTGGTGGTTCAAAACCTCTAGAATTATCAACTATTTTGGACCCACATGCGAAGATGAAGGCCTCGATTACACCATCAATGAATTCCCTTTTTTCAGTTATCTTCTAGGTGATTTACATCCTCATGTTATGGTGACACCGTTTTTTCTAGTTTTCCTTTACCTCGTCTATGATTTATTTAAGAGAGATGTCAGCAAACGTCCTAATGTAACCTACTGGTCTAAAGTTGTGCTTGTTGGAAGTACCTTTGGCTGTGTTTGCTTCATTAACATGTGGATGTTGCCAATATGCGCCTCTGTATTATTAGGTGTTTGCTTTCTAAAGTGGTTATCACCACAACCTATCACCAAAATCACGTTAGTGAAATCTATGTCCCTCATATTGGGAGTATCGATATTAATCCTATTGCCTTATGTTTGGTCTTTTCAATCATCTGTGAGTGGGTTATCAAGGACTGTATACCAAACTTCGACGATACATGGAATTGTACTTTGGGGCCCATTACTGATCCTATCCCTACCACAGGTAATATGGAATTTTGGGACAACCCCGATAGGCAAATCTTGGAAGTCTGATATAGCCCTCTCACTTGCTATAGCCGGTATGCCTTGGTTAATCCGATTCTTGATACCTGCATCAAATATAGGTTTGGAAGCAAACAGTATGTTCAGCTTTGCCATACCAGTAACAATTCTCTGTCTTATATCTAATCTCACTCTATTGAATTTAGTCCGGCGAGAAGGCTTATCGCACAGAAATCTAATTTTATCGATTTTTTCTATATCTATGCTTTTGATATTGGTACCAGAACTTTTTTACATTGGTGACGTATATGGAAATCGAATGAATACGGTCTTTAAACTACATTATCCAGTATGGATTTTCTTATCAATATGTTCAGCCTATTCCATTTACCAGTGGACAAAAGGAAGTATACGCACGCCCAAATTCTTCAAGTATCTGTACACTCTTATAGCTTGCCTAATGCTCATATGTGCCTTTTACTACAGCCCCGCTGCTGCCATGACCAAAATTAGCGAATCTAATATTTCAGGTTTCAGAGACTCTGATTCAGGTCTAAAAGAATCTGAATTGTCAGCACTCAAATATGCAAAGAGCAATATAGACATCAATCAAGGAATCTTAGAATCTGTTGGAGAATGGGATGGATCAGGATTCATATCAAGAAATACAGGCATCGCTAATATAGTCAATTGGCCAGGACACCAAAACCAATGGAGAGATTCTAATCCTGAGATATACCAAAGAGCCACTGACGTAGAAATCATTTACTCAACAACGAATATAGACCAGGCAAAATCCCTTTTATCTAAATACGAAATAGATTTTGTTTACATTGGCAGACAAGAATTAAATCAATATACCAATAATCAATTAGTCAAATTCGGATCTATGGGAACTTTGGTCTTCGGCAGCATGGACAACATAAGGATTATTGAAATAGAGCATTGAAACATTCTTTAAAAACCGCTAGATCTAGGCACTTTCCAAACCCATTACGATTAGAATGGGCTATATATAGCAGCATCGTTGTCGTCGCTATTTTTCTGAGGTCCTATGATTTGGCGAGCAGGGCCATGCATCATGATGAGAGTCTGCATGCCTATTATTCGTGGGAATTATTCCAAGGATCGGGACTTATACACAATCCCATGCTCCACGGCCCACTACAGATGGAATTAACATCATTAATTTTTTTCATTTTTGGGGACACAGACACAACTTCCCGACTTCTCTATGTCATTGCTGGAAGCATTTTAGTCATATTACCTATTTTCATAAAAGATTTATTGGGGAGATATGGAGCCATCTCTGTATCGATTCTATTGACCATATCCCCTACGATGGTTTACTTCAGCAGGTTTGCCAGAAACGATATTCTTATGGCTGTATTTACTCTTGGACTTGTCTTAGCCATATGGAAATATTTGTTGTATGGGCACAAAAGATATCTTTACGTTATATCTGCCCTTCTTGCATTAAGTTTTTCAACAAAAGAAAGTGCTTATTTAGTCGTAGGAACACTAGGGTTATATTTGACTGCATTAACTATCTATGATGCGTTTAAAAACTCAATTTCTGATTCTGAGGCAAAATCCCTATCCTATCCAAACTTTGCATGGTTTTATGCAGTGAAGATATCGAGAACAATAAAAGATTGTTTTTACACCCAGCCGTATAGCAGACCCTTTACCCTCCTGATCATACTAATTTCACTGACTCTACCCCAATGGTCTGCTTTCGCAAGTATTTTTCAAAACACCATATTCTTAGAATGGTCGAATATGGTTTTAGCATCGGGAGAAGGAACTACTAACATTGGTATGCCGTCACACGGTGGGAAAGTACTGGCTTTTTTAATTGTGATCGGATTACTGATGACCTCGGCCTATATGGGATACAAATGGCATTGGAAAAGTTGGTTTAAATGCGCGTTAATTTTTTATGCAATATGGCTAATGGCCTACACCACTATGTTTACAAACATTACTGGAGGCGTTCAGTCGGGAATATGGCAATCGCTCGGGTACTGGATAGTACAGCAAGGTGAGGGAAGAGGAGGGCAACCAACACAATATTATCTATTTCTTATCCCAATCTACGAATATTTACCAGCTATCTTTACCACCCTTGCGACCTTTTATTACATAAAGTCCCGGGAAAAATTCAATCTGTTCCTTCTGTATTGGATGATAACAACGCTATTTATATACACCGTTGCTAGTGAAAAAATGCCATGGCTTCTAGTGAATATAGCATTGCCGATGATAGTGCTTGGTGGAAAATTTATAGGTGATTTAGTTAGTAGGATCCTTTTAATGGGCAAACCTACCATGTATCAATTTATTATATTTATAATACCTGCTTTGGTTTTCGCTTCAATTTTGTTTGTTTCAAAGTACTCTTCTGGGCTAGAGCAAGGATTAAGAATTACCATCGCCTTAGCAATGATTTTATGTATTCTTTCAACTTCTATATGCGCGGTGAAAAATTACAAGAATTTAGGGAAAAACGGAGCACTTATTTTTTTGTTTGCTGGCGCTGCCACTCTTTTCCTATTACTAACAATAAGGACAACCATTTATACAAACTATGTGCATTCGGATATACCGGTTGAAATGCTAGTTTATACTCAGACCTCACCGGATGTACATCTATTACACAACACTATTCAAGAAAATTACTCTTTAGACAAATCTGGGGATAGCGACTTATTTGTTATAGATCAAACTAATGGATTCACTTGGCCGTGGTCCTGGTACCTGAGAAACCATAAAAATGTGCTGTATCCTAAACTAAATCCTGAGTCATATAACCCACATAATCAAGCAGCAATGGTGATCGTCCATTCATCAAATCATCTCGCGGCAGATAGGGCTTTATCCAAGGATTACACTGCTCCCATTAGAATACCTCACAGATGGTGGTTTCCCGAACACACATACAGGGACCTTAATACATTAAGTCTTATCAATAAATTAGTGGATACAAGGCATTGGAATACCTACCTTGAATACTGGTTATTCCGAAAAGGTGTCGGCGAAAGCATCGGAAGTGAAGATGCATATCTTTATACTAAGAAAGATTTCCCAAAAATAAATTTTGGCGCAGATATTTACAGAAAATAGTATTCATCCTAGCTAATACCAATAAGGACGGGGTTTGAAAAGATCTTCATTATTGCTGATATCGGGAGTAATACTACTACTAATATTCGCATTTACTACTGATCTCAGAGAAATGTGGCACACGTTTCTCAGTGCAAATTATCTGGTCCTCGTCCCCGGAATAGTAGCCTACTTTATCGGAGTTTGGTTCCGCACATTGAGATGGCAGGTGCTCCTAAGCCGGATAAAAATTATCAATGTCGGAACATTGTTTCCGATCGTGGTAATAGGATATATGGCAAACAACATACTTCCATTTCGGTTGGGAGAACTGGTGAGAGGGTATTACCTCAAAAACAAAGAGGAAGTTTCAACAGCGACCGCTCTGAGCACAATATTTATCGAACGAATCATGGATGGTTTGGCTCTTATTGCAATCCTCATTGGGTCCTCTGTATTTGTGCCATTTGACGAAATTTTCTCAAGATTGGCTGATATCACCAAAATAAACGGGTCTATTTTGGTTGCACTTTTCACTTTACCATTTGCAATAGTATTCCTTCTTTTAACAGCAATCGCAGTAAATACGCAAAAAGCCTTAGCTATCTTCAACAAATTAACTTCCCGTCTACCAAATAGTCTGGCATCAAAGGTTGATCAATTTACTGAAGATTTAATCAGCGGACTGAATTCTTTGACTAGCTGGAAGATCACATGCAGAGCTTTAATTTTATCCTTACCTATATGGATACTTGAAGCAGTCCTATTTCACTCTGTTTTGATCAGTCTAAATATAATCCCAAACGGTACTAGCGTTTTCCATGTATTTGCCTCAGCCGCAAGCATTACCGCCATAACTAACATAGGAGCATCGATTCCATCACTGCCAGGCGGAATTGGTTTATTTGAGTTATTAGCGCGTGAAAGTCTTATAGTAATTGAAACAGTGAGAGTTTCCAGATCCGAAGCTGCAGCCTTTGCCGCCCTCACTCATTTGTGCCTTATACTTCCAATTGTCTTGTTAGGCCAGCTGTTTCTATGGAATGATGGTCTCTCAATGAGAAAACTTCGGCGTCAGGTATAAACTAAACCAAATAATCAAAAAGGGAACACATGAAATTTGGGATTATAGGAGCTGGAGCCACGGGATTAGCAGCAGCCTATGATCTTTCAAGTAAAGGTCATGAAGTTAAAATTTTTGAGTCTTCTGATTTCATTGGTGGACATGCTTCTACTTTTGAAGTTGCAGGAACTGAACTTGAAAAGGGATATCATCATTGGTTCACAAATGACGAAGACATCCTATCGTTAATAAATGAGATGGGCCTGCACGAAATTATCGAATGGTTCCCATCGAGTGTAGGAACATATCAGGACGGTCACATATATAGCTTTCTTACCCCATTGGACCTGATGAAGTTTAGCCCACTAAGTTTGCTAAATAGAGTGAAAATGGGGCTATCATCATTGAAAATAAGGTACATAAAAGATTGGCAAAAACTTGAGTCCATATCTGCAAAAGAATGGTTAATCCAAAACACTAATCAGGAAATATATGATTCATTTTGGCAACCAATGCTACGGGGCAAGTTTGGAGAAGAAAACCACGATAAAATAAGTATGGCGTGGATATGGGGGAAAATGACCACACGATTTGCATCTAGAAGAAATCTGTTTGCAAAGGAGGTCTTGGGTTACCCGAGAGGAAGTTTCTCTCAGCTATTCCGAAAATTAGCTGAGTCCTGTGAGAACAACGCGACTGAAATATTTTTGGCCACCCGAATTAACAGAATAAAAGGGTTGGATTCTGGCCATATTTCAATGTCAATCGGCCAACAAGAATCTGAAGAGGTTTTCGACGCTGTCATATCGTCCACTCCTTCGCACATTTTTAACACGATCACGGAAGGTCTTTCAGAAAAATATAGGAGTAAGCTTGCAAATGTAAACTACATGGCTGCGGTATTAATCATACTTATAATGGATCGTCCACTGTCCGATGTGTATTGGCTAAACATAGCTGATAGATCTATTCCATTCATAGGAGTAATTGAACATACCAACTTGGTAGGATCAGAAATCTATGGGGACAACCATATAGTCTATTTATCAAACTATTTGGCGGAAACCGACCTTATGTACAAAATGGGTGGCGAGGAATTGTTGAATACCTACCTTCCCCATTTAAAAAAAATAAACCCGAATTTCAAACGCGAATGGGTAAAGGAATATCACCATTACAAAATACCTAATGCCCAACCGGTGGTAGATACAAACTACAGCATAAATATACCGGAACATGAAACTGGGATACAAAATCTTTACCTAGCAAACACCTCGCAGGTGTACCCTCAGGATAGAGGCACAAATTACAGTGTTGGTATGGGTAGGAAAATGGCCGCTTTAGCGTTGCAAAATCTCAAAATCAAATGAATTGTCCTAGGAAGGCCCCTATGATATGCTTGTGACAATTTTTACAAAGATCAGGATAGGCGTCTTTGACAACTGAAAAAGACAATCTCAGGACTAGCATTAAAGAGGCCATTGATTCTCAAAAACGGCCTACAGTCACTGTACTATCATCTTTGCTGGCAATTCAGGACTCAATAGGTTACATCCCTGAAGAAGCAATAGAAGAGGTCGCGGTTCACTCCAACACCTCAATTAATTCTGTATTTGGTGTTGCCTCTTTCTACCCTAATTTCAGATTCACGCCGCCAGGAGAACATTCAGTCGAAGTTTGCTGGGGACCCACCTGCCACCTAAAAGGGTCTACTGAAATATTGGAGATAGTTCTCGCCAAACTAGGTTTGGTTTCAGAAGGTGACACCGAAGATGGCAAAGTCTCATTCCGTTTCAATACATGCCTTGGGGCTTGTTCACAGGCTCCAGTTTTGAGTCTTGATCATGAATTATACGGAAACGTTGATTCAGACATGGCAGAGAAATTATTAGGCGATCTTGATCAAAACAAAACAACCCACTGACAGGCCAGAGTAGCTAATGAATTACCAAGAAATTGCCTCTAAAGCCAAAACTGAATGGGATGAAATGACCAATGGCAGAGTCCCTTTGATTAGAATCGGCACAGCCATGTGCGGACACGCAGCTGGTGCTTTCAGGGTACTGGAAACCCTCAAAGAATACATGGAAACAAAGGGAATAGAAGCCAATGTACAGGAAGTTGGATGCCTAGGCCTTTGTTATGCAGAGCCCCTTGTAGACATAAAAAAGCCGGGTAAATCAAGACTTTTCTTCAACAATGTAGGACCTGAAGATATTAGCCAAATAATTGACGAGTATTTGGTTTCTGATGGATATCCAAAAGAAAAAGTTTTCGGGTATTTAGGAGAAGAAGGTCCGCAAGACGATGAGGCTTCTCTTGAATCAATGCCAGGCATGAGGCTACAAAACAGAATAGCACTAAGAAATGCCGGACACACGTCACCATATGACATAAACCAATACATAGCGAATGGTGGGTATAGCGGGCTAAATAAGGCTCTGTCCAATATGTCTCCCACAGATGTTATCGACGAGGTAAAAAACTCAGGCCTTAGAGGAAGAGGGGGAGCTGCATTCCCAACAGGTGTTAAATGGAGTTTCTTAGTCGGATCTCCAGGCCCAACCAAATACATCCTATGCAATTGCGAAGAAGGAGATCCTGGTGCCTATAATGACAAAGGAATATTAGAGAGCGATCCACACACCTTGTTGGAAGGGCTCGCTATTGCTGGATATGCCACTGGAGCCTCCAATGGGGTAGTTTTTATCAGGCATGGACATGATGGACCAATTAATAGAACTGAAAAAGCTATTGAACAAGCTTATGAATCAGGTCTTCTAGGGGAAAATATCTTAGGAACAGATTTTAGCTTCGACATAGAGGTGGCTCTAACTGGTGAATCTTATGTTGCTGGAGAAGAAACAGCTCTAATGGAAGCCGTAGAAGGTAAAAGATCTATGCCCAGATACAGGCCGCCATTTCCTGCAGCATTTGGAGTCTGGGGGAAACCAAGTAATATTAACAATGTCAAGTCTCTGTCATATGCTCCTGAAATAATTTCAAGGGGAGCAGACTGGTTTTCTTCCATCGGCGTCAACCAAAGCACAGGTACCGCAATAGTGTGTTTAAGTGGAGATGTAAATAGGCCTGGTCTCTATGAAGTCCCTATGGGATTGACCCTTGGAGAAGTTATAGATGACTTGGGAGGTGGTGTGAGTAACGACGGCCAACTAAAACTCTTGCAGACAGGAGGTCCATTAGGGGGAGTCTTAGGCCCAGATAGCAAAGACATTCATATAGATTTCGACGAGATGAGAAGCGCTGGGGCTATATTTGGATCTGGAGGAATAATTGTTGGAAGCGATAGGGTTTGTGCTGTCGATTTGACTAGGGTACTGGTCGCCTTCTGCCAATTTGAATCTTGTGGAAAATGCTTTCCATGCAGATTGGGGATGGAACATTTACTAGAAATTGTAGAAAGGATAGCTAATTACGAAAGTAAACCAGGTGATATGGATCTAATGAAAAGCGTCGGTGGCACGATGGAAGCTGGTTCACTTTGCGGACATGGCCAATTAGGTTTTGGGCCCATCCGATCTGCTATCACTCATTTTGAAGAAGATTTCAGATTGCATATCGAAGAAGACAGATGCCCCACAGGCAGTTGTGATCGTTCAAAAATCGTTCCCAAAAATACCCGACCGTATGCTACTGACCACGTAATTGGAGAGTAATATGTCAGATAAGGTTAACCTCACAATAGACGGAGTAGAAGTCCAAGCAGAGCCAGGCAGCATGATAATACAAGCTGCGATGGATAATGGAATGTACATACCCTATCTATGCTACTACCCGGGAATGAAACCTTATGGGGCTTGTAGGATGTGCGTGGTAAAGGCAGAATCACCTACTCCAGACGGCACCTATCGAGCCCTGCCTGGCAGTCCAGCCTCGTGCACAACCCCAGTATCTGAAGGCATGAGAGTCGAAACAAATTCAGAGGATACCGTTGGGCTTCGAAAAGGAATTATGGAACTGCTCATATCTGAACATCCTCATGGTTGCCTTAATTGTCACAGAATAGACCTTTGTGGGCCAACTGATGTTTGTCTCCGTCATGTTTCAGTTAACGACCGATGTGTAACCTGCCCCAAAAATGAAAGGTGCGAATTAAAAGACACGGTAAGGTATATGGAAATGGAGCTTACCACTCCTCTCACATATAACAATCGGCATCTCCCGTTAGAAGTAAAAGATCCTTTTTGGGATATGGACATGAACTTATGCATAGTATGCTCCAGATGTGTTAGGGCATGTGACGAGGTCAGAGGAGACAGTGCCATTACCCTTAAAGACCGTTCTGGTAGAAGCATAATCGGTACAGCAGCAGGTACTTCCCTGCTCGAATCCGGGTGCGAATTCTGCGGCGCGTGCATAGATGTCTGTCCCACAGGAGCAATTGTGGAGAGAGAATATAAATGGGACAAAGCGGTAGAACAAGTCTCAACCACCTGCCCTCATTGCCCAGTCGGATGTCAATTGGATCTCGATGTCAATAAAAGAAATAAGGTGGTTCGATCTATACCAAACCGCCAAGCTGAAGCGAATATGGGTATGGCTTGTTTCAAAGGAAAATTCGGGTTGGACTTTGTTAACAAAAAAAACAAACTAAAAAAACCTATGATTCGTAGAAATTCAGACCTCGAAGAAGTTACTTGGCCTGAAGCTTTGGATTTTCTGTCTGAAAAGCTCAGCGGCTATACAAGCGATGATTATGCCTTAATTAGTTCGTCAAAAGGAACTAATGAGGATAACTATACCGCTCAAAAATTTGTACGAAGAGTAATGAAGTCGAACAACATAAATGTTTCATCGAATTCAAGACCTAAGTTAGTGTCAGCTCTACAAAGTTCCATCGGTGACGACTCTGCTACCAACACCATATGGAATCTACTGAACTCAGAAGTGATACTCCTCGTATCAGCCAACATCACAGAAGAACAAAACGTTGCTTCAGTACCCATAAAACAGGCCATAGCAAAAGGGGCAAAGCTAATAGTCATCGACCAAAGAGAAACTGAACTTACTCGGTATGCTACAAAATGGATTCGCCCTCTTGTTAATTCAGAATCCAACCTTATTGGTGGGATGCTTCGAAGCATCCTAGACCAATCGTTAGAAGACCACGACTTCGCTACAGAACATTGTGAGGGCTATGATGAATTTCGCAATTCTCTCTGGAACTTTGACCTAGTAAAAGTGAGTGCTGAAACTGGAATCCCTCAAGAAGAAATAGTTGAGTTAGCCCAATTATTTGGGAAATCAGAATCCTCATCAATACTGTATGGTTTGGAAACTGTCTCTGAAGAGCATGTAGATCGCACCGTTAAATCACTTGTAGATCTAGCTCTTGTTACCGGAAATATAGGAAACAAATCTAGTGGTATATACCCTCTCTATGGTGGTGCCAATCAGCAGGGGTCAAAAGATATGGGCTGCGTCCCCGACTTTTTACCTGGGCACAGACCTGTGGACGCTGCAGGTTTAAACCTAGACGAAATATCAAACGCCTGTTCGTCTGGAAAGGTAAAAGCTTTGCACCTGATTGGTGATGAACTTTTCCACAACAACCCAGATCGAGAGGAGTTTTTGGAAAATATAAAAAGCTTAGAGCTTTTAATCGTTCATGAAAGTTTCGAAAGCGACATAACAAAAATGGCAGATGTTGTCCTACCTTCGGCCGTCTTCGCAGAAAAAAACGGCACTTACACAAATATGGAAGGGAGAGTTCACAGGCTCAGAGCAGCTATAGGACCTGCCGGAGATGAGGATGAAGATTGGAGAATATTGTCCCAACTGGCAGGAAGATTGGGATCAAATGAACTTTCCTATTCTTCCTCTGACGAGATTCTGACAGAGATAACTGGAGAAGTAGAGTCCTACAAAAATATTCGGGTTGAAAAACTTGGAACGGCAGGACAGATGAGAAAAATTGAACCCCAAAAAGACTACCTTTTGTCACCTCTTGAATTCACCCAAAATGAGGGAATTGAGGTCAATGAACAATATCCCCTAATCTTTGCGCCGGGCAGAGTTTTGTTCGACGCTGATAGAGACGCAGGCATTGTGACTGAGAATGATCAAAACAGCATAACAAGAACTGAAGTCATTGAAATGAATAGTGGGGATGCTGAGCAAGCAGGTATTTCAGAGGGCGATGCAGTTAAAATATTGGGGGAAAACTTTGAACTAATCGGCAATGCTCATCTCAATGGTCTACATTCAGGAATGGTGGCCACCACCACTCTATTTGGTTCCTTAATAGAATCTCTTAATAAAAGTACAGAGCCAGATCCTATGTCTAAAATTGAAAATCTCAGACTTTGTAAAGTGAGGGTCGAAAAAGTTTAAGTGAGACCCTATAGAGAAAGACAGGAGTAAATATGACAACTAGAAAATTCCCTCAAAAAGCGCCATTACAAGAAATTAAAATAGTTCGGAGAGAAGATCAAACTGAAGATTTATCTTTAATGTGGCTTGAAAAACCTGAAGACTACACCTTCAAACCAGGTCAATATTGCACGATAGGGCATGACGGTGTTGAAAGAGCCTATTCAATAGCATCCGCACCTCATGAAGAACTAATAGAACTTTTCATAGAGCTAGTCCCCGTTGCTGAAGGCGGTGTACTTACACCAATGCTATGGGACCTTCATGAAGGGGACAAAGTAACAATACGTCCTCGTGCTAAAGGAATATTCACGTTCAAGGATGAGATGAAAAATCAATTTCTAGTTTCGACGGTAACAGGAGTCGTTCCCTATGTCAGTTTCCTCAGGGATTATATTGAACATGGTAAAAGTGGCCATCATTTCTACGTACTAGAAGGAGCCAGTTATACAGATGAATTTGTTTACGATAAGGAATTTGAAAACTTAAGTGAGGAAAATCCTTCTCTCGTCACCTTTGTACCAACGATCAGCCGTCCTGGTGAAGCCAAAAATTCTACCTGGTCTGGAGATACCGGTAGGGTGAATAACATAGTCAAAGATAAACTTGACGAGTTCAATTTAACCAACGAAGACACTATGATCTACGCATGTGGGCATCCAGGCATGATTGAGGACGTAAAGGAAAAAGTAACTGTCGACGGATATGAATTTCTTGAAGAGCGATTCTGGAAAGACGATTAATTTTATTTAATACCAATTATCAAATTGTATTTTTAAACATGTAAATACAATTACTTTTCTATTTTGGTTACAATGCTATTAATCACGTTTTGGACCTATGCTTAATGGCGACCCCAGCTCGACAACAATATTTGGATATTAAATCAAATCACCCTAACGATATTTTGCTGTTCAGAATGGGCGATTTCTACGAAACTTTTGATGATGATGCCAAAGTGGTAGCAAAGGATCTTGAAATAGCTCTGACCTCTCGAGAAATGGGAAAGGGAGAAAAAATACCGCTGGCTGGCATCCCATATCATTCACTTGATGGATATCTATCTAAGCTGATTTCAAAGGGTCACCGCATCGCTATTTGTGAACAAACTAGCGACCCAAGTGAGTCTAAAGGAATTGTCGATAGAGAAGTTGTTCGAATTGTGACACCCGGCACCGTTGTGGAAGATCAACTTCTAGAGAGGAACTTAAATAATTATTTGGTTTCTGTCGTGATGCAGGATAAGTATGCTGGAATTTCATATGTCGATATAACCACTACGGAGTTCCTAACCACAGAACTACCAATTGATGAGTTAGCAGCAGAAATAAATAGAATAAATCCCACAGAATTAATAGTATCGGAGCCATTGCCAGAACAATTCCTGAGCCGCATTGATGTTTATGTGACTTTGCTGGATAAAGGTTTTTTCACAAGATCCAATTCTGAAAAAATAATCAAACAAAATTTTGAAGTTGCTTCTCTAGAAGCCTTCGGTTGCAAAGACCTATCTTTAGCGACTCAAGCTGCAGCCCAAATAATTGAATATTTAAAGAAACATCAAATTTTAGCCCTAGAAAGCATTCCTACTTTGAGGACCTATTCCACAAAACCATTTATGGCCCTTGACCATCAAACAAGTCGGAATCTGGAAATTTTTGCTACTGGGAGAAACGAATCTCAAGAGTCATCGCTGTTTTCAATATTGGATAAAACCGAGACCCCAATGGGAGGAAGATTGCTCCGCAAATGGTTGGGTCAACCGTTATTAGATTTAGCCTTACTCCAGAATAGACAAAAGGCCGTTGAATGGTTCATGCGAGGATCAGTACGACAAGGTGAAATATCAGCGCTTCTAAAAAATATTTCTGACATTGAACGCTTGACCACCAAGATAAAAATGAGAACTGCTGGGCCAAGGGACTTGGTAGGATTAGGAAACAGTTTAGAAATGGTTCCTGATCTTATTAATCTAGCTTCACAAAGTAATGACGTGCATGACATTGCATGGGTGATGGACGAATTTAGTGATAACACTGAAACATACGAATTGATAAAAAATTCCATCGAATTGCAAACACCAGCATTAGTGGGAGAAGGAAAAACAATCAAACCCGGTTTTTCAAAGACATTGGATTCTCTGAAAACGGAATCATCCAAAGCCAAAATTAAAATGGCGAACATAGAATCCCGTGAGAAGGAAAAAACAGGCATCAAATCATTAAAAATTGGTTACAACAGAGTTTTTGGATATTACATTGAGGTTAGCAAATCCTACATTGACCAGGTACCTCCACACTATATACGGCGACAGACTCTGGTTGGTGGAGAAAGATACGTCACACCAGAAATCAAAGAGTATGAATCGATCATACTTAGCGCAAACTCCAAAATAGAAGACACCGAAAAAAAACTGTTTGACCAAATTTGTATAGATATATCTTCTCATCTAGAATCATTACTAAAAACTTCCTATGCTGTCTCCTTAATGGACGTCTTTTGTTCAATGGCAAAAGTTGCCACAGAACGAAACTATATCAAGCCTTACCTTAATGATTCCGACACCATTGACATCAAATCCGGCAGACATCCTGTTATAGAACAAATTGTTGGCCCTGGAGAATTTGTACCCAATGACGCGAATCTGTCGAATACAAAAGACCAAATATTACTAATAACGGGTCCTAATATGTCTGGTAAATCAACCTATCTTAGACAGGTAGGAATCTTAACCTTACTAGCACAGATTGGTAGCTTTATCCCAGCTGAATCAGCCACAATCGGGATCGTGGATAGGATATTTACTAGAGTTGGCCTTCAGGACGATTTGACTAAAGGTCAGTCAACTTTTATGGTCGAAATGTTGGAAACAGCATACATATTGAACCAGGCAACAAGTAAATCTTTGATCATATTAGACGAGATAGGACGCGGTACGAGTACCTATGATGGATTGGCAATTGCTCAAGCCGTTGCAGAGTTTATTCATGAAGAAAACTCTGTAAGTTGCAAAACCCTTTTCGCCACCCATTATCATGAAATGACTGAATTATCTAACTATTTAAAAAGGATAACTAATTTGCACGTATCCATTTCTGATGTAAATGGAGAAGTGACTTTCTTAAGGCAATTAATACCAGGAGGGGCGGATAAAAGTTACGGAATACACGTAGCCAAATTAGCTGGTCTCCCCCTTAAAATTGTGTCAAGAGCTCGGGAAATACTTACTATGTTGGAAAATGACAAATACTCACGTAATTCCATATTGGGCGAAAAAGTTGAGAAATCATTCCAGACTCAAATGTTTTCAAACAAAAGTTGGCTTCATGAAGAACTAGCGAATATCAATGTGGATGACATGACTCCTTTGGAGGCATTGATAAAACTACAATCCTTAAAGGATCAAGCTGCTCAGTCAGATTGAGCTATCAATGCTTTCCGAGCGGAAGAAAACATAACGTCAACTGGAGCCTGCTTACTAGTCCAGAGTTCAAAAGATGCAGCTCCTTGCAAAACAAGCATAGGCAACCCACTTAATGTCCTAACTCCCCTGTTTTTTGCATTTATCAACATGGGAGTATCAAGTGGGTTGTACACCATATCGTTGATCAAAGTGGAGTTTTCAATACTAAACCCTTCCAACGGATCAATATGAGAATCCAAGGTATGTTTCATACCTAAAGATGTAGAGTTAACAATTAAAGATACTGAAGATGCAGATTTTCTAAACTCTGGGTCATCCAACCCTATTGGTTTAACCTTTCCATTCTCCAAAAATTCGTCAGCCAATCGCTTTGCTCTATCATAAGTCCTATTAGCTATCCACAGGGTATTTACCTTTGATTCCATAAACGCGTGTGCCGCAGCTCTAGCAGCGCCTCCGGCACCTATCAATAAAACATCCTTCCCAGATGGCTCATAGTTTCCATATTCTGAGATCGCTCTGAGAAATCCCGTGGCATCAGTGTTGTAGCCGACCAAAATCCCAGATTGGTTAACTATGGTGTTCACTGAACCAATTTTTAGTGCCCAATCATCTATTTCATCCAGCAGAGGTATCACTAACTCTTTGTATGGGATGGTTACATTGGCACCCATAACATCTGGTTCCCTTAGAGCTTGAATTCTTTTAGGTAGTTGAACAGGATCAACGGGCCAAGCTTCATATGTAGCTTCTATTCCTAAATTTATAAAAGCTGCGTTTTGAAAATAAGGCGATATAGAATGGCCTAACGGGTACCCAAGTATTCCTGATTTTTTCATATGAATATAATTAGTAAAGCAATGAGGCGACTTTCCAAATCTGACTTTAACTACACCAATGTATTTAATATATAAGTTAACATAAGAGGCGCTTCAAAATATCGACGGATGGAATTACTCAATTGCCTAATTTCGAACCAAACACAATATCTGAACTAGAAATTAACATTTCCCAATGTACAAAATGTGATTTGGCAAAAACAAGGAATCTAACAGTCCCTGGCGACGGTAATTACAATGCCAATATCATGCTAATAGGCGAAGCTCCCGGGTCTAACGAAGACAAAACTGGAAAGCCATTTGCAGGAAGAGCAGGAAGCCTTTTAGATGAACTATTAATGAGATCAGGTATAGAAAGGTCCAAGGTATACATCACAAATATGCTCAAATGCAGACCTCCTAGTAACAGAGACCCTCAATTATCGGAGATTTCTGCGTGCCAGCCATATCTCGATCTCCAAATCTCACTGGTTGACCCATCGGTAATAGTTACCTTAGGGCGATTTTCATTTGCCAAATTTTTTCCACAAGTAACGCTAAGTGAATCAAGAGGGATTGTAAGAGATTGGAAAGGTATTAAGATTCTTCCCGTTTATCATCCGGCCGCAGCTTTATACAACCCAAGCTTAAAGCCAAAATTAATACAAGATTTCCAGAAAATTACTACTCTGCTGGCGGAAAAAGACAATACAAGTTTATCTAACATTCAAACGCAGCCAAACACCCAATTAAATTTATTTGAATAGCATATTGAACAACCTTCCAATGAAAATAATACCTTTAGGTGGCCTAGGCGAAATCGGCAAAAACATGATGGTTGTTGAATACAACGATCAAATTTTGGTAATTGATGCTGGAATCGCTTTCCCTTCTGAAATAAATACAACCCCTGGTTTCGGAGTAGCTGACACCAAATATTTGTCAGACAAAAAAGACATGATCCAAGCAGTCTTGATCACGCATGGTCACGAGGATCACATAGGAGGACTCCCATATTTTTTAAATCAATTTCGAGTACCCGTATATTCGACTCCTCTAACGAAGAATTTTATAGATTTCAAACTTGGAAAGAAAAGCAGGCATGACTTATTTAGCGTCAAATTTTACGAGTCCTATAAATTAGGTGAATTTGAATTCCAATTCTTTCCAGTCTGTCATTCAATTCCGGATTCAGCAGGCATCTTAATTAAAACAGAAGTGGCTTCATTAGTTCATACGGGGGATTTTAAATTTGACGATAAGCCAACTATTGGGGATCCTATAAATACAAAATATCTGTCAAGCCTATCTTCCAAAAAAAATCTAATATTATGCTCAGATTCCACCTACGCTGAAAAGCCAGGGTACACGGATTCAGAATCCGTTTTAAACGCAAATCTAGAAGTGATTATAAAAAATGCTCAAGGTAGAGTATTAATTGCAACATTTTCTTCATTATTGTCTCGAGTCCAGCAGGTTATAAACATTTCCTCTAAATTAAATCGAAAAGTAGTTGTGGTAGGTCGCAGCATGATAAGAAATCTTAATTTTGCATTGGATGCAGGTTACGTTCTTGACCCAAAAAGCACTGTAATTAGTTTGAAAGAATCGACAAATTTGAATGACGATGAAATTGTACTAATAACAACTGGGGCCCAGGGAGAAGTTAACTCGGCAATGGGATTGATTTCTACTATGCGGCATAACGACGTGCAGATCCAAAGAGGTGACACTGTGGTTATATCTTCCTCCCCCATACCTGGAAATGAAGTCAGGTATTCTCACATGATAAATAATATATTTAGGCAGGGTGGTGACGTCGTATATCAGAACATTTCTTTAGTACACGTCCATGGTCATGGTAGCCGAAACGACCTTCAGCGCATGATAAATTTGGTTAACCCTAAATATTTCATACCAATCCATGGTGAAACTAGACACTTGGTGGCACATGCAAAACTTGCTGAAAACAGTGGAGTAGCAGCTCAAAATATATTTTTAATCGAAGACGGCTGTACAGTAGAAATTAAGGAAGAAAAAGCCTCTTTAGGAACAAAAGTACCTTCTGGCACAACCTATCTCAAAGATTAGCCTCAGGCAAAGCCACAATAATTCAGTGCAAACTTTGCTAGTACAAACATACCCAGTTTTACTAGACTGTTGTAAATGTATTAATTGATCCTTCCTGTTTAAACACACTGTACAGGTACGGTATGAACGAACATACTACAAACAACGAACCGAACTCTCCTATTAACACTACTGCGGCAATTTTATGGATAGGAATTGCTGCTTCATTCTGTTTACCAATAATCATCACTACTTTTTGGGCCGGTACATTACCCAATTTCATTGTCCAACCGATGGATTCTTTCGTGAATTGGACCGGTCTTGGAATACTACTGCCTTGCCTATGGTTAATAACCATTGCGATTTTTTTCGGTTTGCAAAAAATAAACCAGATCAGCTTAGCCAGTGCCAGAAAGATTGCTGGTGCTTTGCTAATTACTACAGCTATCTGGGGTGCAATCAGTAATATATATTTCACAGATTTTGATTCCATAGCCAACATGGGAAGTGGATCAATAGGCGGGACTATTGGTCTATATATTTTTGGTGAGACCAACTTAATGGGATGGTTAAGAATAATAGTTATTGCGTATGCAGGCTCATCAATAATCAAACCATCAATATCTACAAAATCATGGCAACTATTCATGATGACATTCTGGATATTGGGATTGGCATTGCGAGCTGTGTATATCAATTTGTTGAACAAAAAACTTTCGAAAAACCCAGAAAGCTCGCATTCAGATAGTTACGTAAAGATGCCTCCCGAAGTCCTTACCCCTCACATTAAAGAAAGCTCCATAATAAATCCGTCTGTAGACAGAGAGCCACAGACTTCACCAGCATTGGACACTCAAGCTTACAGTCATAATCAAATTAAAACCGATTATCAACCGAGTAGCGCGAATTTACTTTCTAGTTATATTTCAGCATCAAATGTATCTATTGAAGGCTTTTACAAAAGCGATATTCCACAAACTGATCAAGAAGATAAAATAATTACAGAAACCAACCCAAATCAATCAACTACAATCCCAGCAACCCCAATTTCTAAAGACCACCAAAAATCCAATAAATACTGGTCTAGTTCCTCTACAAATGAAACTTCATCATCAAACACAAGTAGCAACGAACAAAGTATAACTGCCGCAAAATCAGTTCAGGCCAACGAAGAGTTTGGACAAACAGATGAGATTGAACCTAAAAAGACTCATCGCTCAAACTCTTGGAAATTACCTTCGATGAAATTACTTTCTGGTATATCTGAGGGCGGAATCAGTAAGGAAGAGATTTGTAGTACTTCTGAAATCATTAAGAACACTTTTGCCGAATATAAAGTTGAAGTGGAAGTAGAAAAGGTCCGACCTGGCCCGACAGTAACAATGTACGGAATACAACCCGGATGGGTCAGAAAAGTAAAAAGAGTTCGTTCTAGGGACGAAAGCGGCGCACCAGAACTAGACAAAAATGGCAAACCATTAATGGTCCAACAAGAAGAGAAAACTAGAGTCAGTGTAGATAACATACTCCGGCGCGAGAAGGATTTGTCACTTGCATTGAAAACTCCCAGCCTCAGAATTGAAACCCCTGTAATGGGGGAATCTCTTTTAGGAATTGAAGTGCCAAACCCAACCCCAAGCCTGGTAGCGTTAAAAAACGTAATGAAAAGCAGCACTTATTCTTCATTGGCTGCAAAAAGCCCTTTGCCAGTTGCATTAGGTAAAGGATCAGATGGCGAAGAGGTTTCTTTTGATCTGTCAAAAATGCCTCACCTATTAATCGCAGGGGCCACAGGAAGCGGTAAAAGTGTTTGTATCAACGCCATAATATCAGGCCTAATAATGGAAAAAGATCCTTCTGAAATGCAGATGCTTTTGATCGATCCAAAAAGAGTGGAATTAACTCCTTACAACGGGATTCCACATTTAATAACGCCGGTTATAGTAGAAACCGAAAAAGTTGTCGGAATCCTTAAAGGATTAATCCAAGAGATGATGGATAGATATAGGCGAATGGAAGAAGTTGGCGTACGGAACATATCCTCCTTTAACGATAAAGGGGGCACAAAAATGCCCTACCTAGTTGTCGCTATAGATGAATTAGCTGATTTGATGATGACAGCCGCGTTTGATGTAGAACAATCTATCTGCCGTCTGGCGCAATTAGGGCGTGCCACCGGCATTCACTTAATAGTTGCAACTCAACGACCTTCTGTTGATGTAATAACAGGGCTTATAAAAGCTAATTTCCCAAGCAGGATTAGCTTCGCTGTCACATCTCAAATAGATTCAAGAACGATACTAGACACAACCGGAGCCGAACGACTACTGGGGCGGGGAGATATGCTTTATCAACCTATAGATGCTACAAGGCCCACTAGGGTTCAAAACGTGTACATAGGAGATGAGGAAATCAGTGATATTGTCCAACATTGGGCAACTACTCCCAAAGGGAGAAAAGAAGAGATTGACCTCCGCATTATTGGCGATGACAACATAGATTCATCAAGTGTTACTTCAGAAAGTGGTGCAAGTAGTCAAGATGCATTGTTTGAAAAAGCGATGGACTTAGCGCAAAAATACACTAAACTTTCCACATCTCTTCTTCAGAGAAGATTACGAATTGGATATCCAAGAGCTGCTCGATTAATGGATGAATTAGAGGATATGGGAATAGTCGGACCCAGTGACGGTTCAAAATCAAGGGACGTAATTTCAACAATACCATAAAAATTAGATATTACCTGCCCACTCAAGTACTATTTATATATTATGGTTAGTAACTTCTCCAGTATGATGTCCAGATTACTCAACAGAAATGATTCTGATCAGGTAAATCTGGCTGAGAACAAATACTGTCTGATGTGTAGTACCGATCTACTTGAATCTGATATGTACAAAAAACACAAGGTCTGCCATACCTGTGGGTTTCATTACAGTATTAGTGCCAAGGACAGAATTGAATCACTTGTAGATTTCCAATCGTTTAAAGAAATTAACAGAAATCTCATATCTGTAGATCCTATTTCATTCACCCCTTCAGCTTCCTACAAAGAGACTTTTTATAAAGATCAAAAGCGGACAGGAATCACAGAAGCTGTGCTGACCGGTGTATGCTCGATTGATGGCATAGAGTGCATGATAATAGTGTTTGACTTTGGGTTCATGGGAGGGTCAATGGGTTGTGCTGCTGGCCAGAAAATTTCCCTAGCCATAGAAAATGCAACTAAAAAGAAATTACCTATTGTTTCGGTCATATCCGGAGGTGGTTCTAGAATCCATGAAGGTGTTTTGTCACTTATGCAAATGGCAAAAACGACGATGGCCATTAATAAACACAATGACAAAGGCTTGCCGTTCATATCAATTTTCTCAAACCCATCGACTGGACAGGCTTTTGCAAGCTTCGGTAATTTGGCTGATATCACAATTGGCGAGCCCGGTGCCATCTTGGGGTACAACCCCGTTGGAATAACCCAAAATGAAAATTCTAAAATTGAATACGACCAACAAACTTCTGAGACACACCTAGAACATGGTTTGATTGATGCTATTGCACCACGAACAGAGATACGAGAAATAGTTTCTGTCATACTAGATCTTTTACAGCGTGAATTTACCTTGAACAGAATGAATAAAAGCGGCGATATAGCTATAGCACCAGCCAAAAATATGGCATGGCATTCAGTTCAACTGGCACGGCATAACTCCCGCCCTACATCTTTAGATTTCATGGCTAGAATGTTGGATAATTTTTTGGAAATTCATGGGGACAAACAATATTCGGACGATCCTGCAATAAGTTGCGGAATTGGGCAAATCGGTGGCCAAACCGTGGTTGTGATTGGTCAAAACAGATCCAAAGATCCTGTGTCAGGTGAAGCGTTACGAATAATGCCAGAAGGATTCAGAAAATCACAAAGAGCCATAAGAATCGCCGAAAAATTTGACTTACCAATAATTTCACTAATTGATACCCCTGGTGCCAATATTACTTTGGGGGCCGAAAACAGAGGCCTTGCACATTCAATAGCGACAACCATGTCTCTATTTTCCAGCCAAAGTTCACCAACAATTGCGGTAGTCATTGGCGAAGGTGGAAGCGGAGGGGCCCTTTCAATAGGCATAGCTGACAAGGTAATAATGCTAGAAAATGCAATTTACTCAGCCATATCCCCGGAAGAAGCGGCTAACCTTATATACAGAGATGAAAGTCGCGCCAACGAGGTTGCTGAAACGCTCAAACTTACGGCTTCAGATTGCCAGTCTCTTGGCATTGTTGATTTGATTGTGACTGAACCTGAAGGAGGCGCTCACACTGACCATCATGAGGCTGCTAGACTGCTCAAAAGGGCATTACTACAACAGTTGTTTGAAGTACAAAACAGTTCCAAAAGAAAGAGACTAAGGGCTCGTTACGAAAAATTTAAAGGTATCGGTGAGTACAGCTCCCATTTTAGAAACAGAATTTCTAGAGAATTAAATTTATTACAACACTCAATCACAGATAAAATCAAAGGTTTCAGATAGTTTTACCTAATAGTTTTGGAGTAAACTAGATACTCAAAACCCCACCCTGAGATGAGCGTGCAGATTCAAAGTCGCTAATATCGGTCTCATCTTCAAGTGTAAGCCCTATATCATCGAGACCATTCAACAGACAGTGTCGCCTAAACGGTTCGATAGTGAATTCAGCGACAACCTCTTCATTCTCGTCCCAAACTCTCTGGGATTCCAAATCAATATTGATTCTATATTCTGGATCTTTTTCAGAATTAGCAATGATTTCGGTTACCACATCTTCCGGTAAAACCACCGGCAACACTCCATTTTGAAAGCAATTACTGAAAAATATATCTCCAAAACTAGGAGCTATTATGCATTTAAAACCGTAATCCTGTAAGGCCCAAGGTGCATGTTCTCTAGAGGAGCCAGACCCAAAATTCCTGCCACTTACTAATATTTCTGCACCACCATATTCCTGTCGATTAAGTATAAATTCTGGGTTCTCTGAACCATCGGAATTGAATCTCCAGTCATTAAACAAGAACTGACCAAATCCTGTTCTTTCGACTCGCTTTAAAAATTGCTTAGGAATTATTTGGTCGGTATCGACATTAACCCTATTTAAAGGTGCTAACTTTGCATTTAAAGATACAAAAGGTTCCATTTTAAATTATTCCTTGATCGTCGCTTACCATTCACGAATATCCACAAAATGCCCTGCTATCGCAGCTGCGGCAGCCATCTCTGGACTGACGAGATGAGTCCTCCCTCCTCTGCCCTGTCTGCCTTCAAAGTTTCTATTGGATGTAGAGGCACATCTCTCTCCTGGATTTAGTATGTCCGGGTTCATACCAAGACACATTGAACAACCTGCCTCTCTCCAATCAAAACCCGCATCTTTTAAAATTAAATCAATGCCTTCGTCTTCGGCTTGACGTTTTATTGCATTCGACCCAGGAACCACCATTGCGTATACGCTTTCACTAACTTTTTTACCTTCAGCCACCCTTGCAGCAGCCCTAAGGTCTTCAATTCTAGAGTTGGTGCATGAACCTATAAAAATCCGATCTACCAAAATATCTTTAATCCTGGTACCCGGTTCCAGATCCATGTAGGTTAAAGCTCTTTCTACCGATTCCCTTTCTCCTGCATCTGGATAGTCTTCTGGATTGGGAATACTGGAAGATATCGGAAGAACCATTCCAGGATTAGTCCCCCAACTAACATGAGGCTCTAAGTCTTCAGATTTGATAATAACTACCTTGTCGTATTCGGCACCATCATCGGTTTTGAGGTCCTTCCATTCATGGATTGCTTTTTCAAAATTTTCGCCATGTGGGACGTGCGCTCTTCCTCTCATATAGTCAAAGGTGATCTGGTCAGGCGCTACCATACCGGCCCTTGCACCAGCTTCAATACTCATATTACACACAGTCATACGACCTTCCATTGAAAGAGAAGTTATCCCTTCTCCTGTGTATTCAATCACATGCCCCGTCGCACCAGCCGTTCCTATTTCCCCTATTATGCTCAAGACAACATCTTTAGCCGATACTCCGGCAGGTAAGGGACCTTCCACTCTG
>Ga0209034_10000021_pt1 | contig 73496 bp, 57 predicted proteins | sample MarorgKNORR_S2LV_2_FD_188219 | JGI IMG/M metagenome (GOLD analysis project Ga0209034, IMG submission 188219) | Marine microbial communities from the Southern Atlantic Ocean, analyzing organic carbon cycling - 250m_A/KNORR_S2/LV (SPAdes) (version 2) | ecosystem: Environmental > Aquatic > Marine... | reverse complement strand
GGGGCCGATATCAACGATGTCAGATCGAGAATTGGGATGGTTTTCCAGTCATTCGAATTGTTTGCACACCTGAAGGTCATCGACAACGTGACACTAGGTCTGAGACATGTCAGAAAGATGAGCAAGGACGAGGCCAAAGAGATAGCGATGTCCGCCCTTGAGCGTGTTGACCTTCTTGATCGAGTTGATGCATACCCCGGAAATCTCTCTGGTGGACAGAAGCAAAGGGTAGCCATCGCCCGGGCTCTCGCGATGCGTCCCGAGGTTATGTTGTTCGACGAACCGACCAGCGCCTTAGACCCCGAACTGATAGGCTCGGTCCTAGCCACCATTAGAGGACTGGCTGACGAGGGCATGACGATGGTGATCGTAACTCACGAAATCAGTTTCGCAAGGGACGTTGCTGACCGAATCATATACCTAGATGAGGGGGTTGTGGCCGAGGAGGGCCCCTCCTCAATCATAGAGAATCCTCAGACTGAACGACTCAGTAGGTTCCTGTCCTCGATACACGAAGATGAGGCCCCAGAGCAAATCCACGAAGAATTGGTGGATGAGGATACTGATTATGGATACGTTCCTGATGGTAGAGGAGAACGGCCACGTGGAGGCCGCTGAGAAATTCCCTAGACCATTCCCTGAGCCTGCATGGCTTCGGCGACCTTGAGGAAACCAGCGATATTCGCACCGGCGACGTAGTTTCCTGGCATGCCATACTTCTCGGCGGTCTCAAAGGCGTTCTTGTGGATGTTGATCATGATACCTTCGAGCTTCTGGTCCACCTCTTCGCGGGCCCAGTTCATGCGCAAGCTGTTCTGGCTCATCTCAAGTCCGGAGGTTGCCACCCCTCCTGCATTTGATGCCTTTCCGGGTGCGAACAGCACCCCGTTGGCATGGAAGCACTCTACGGCTTCGGGCGTGCAGGGCATGTTGGCGCCCTCTGCGACTGCGGTGACTTCGTTGTCGACGAGCATCTGCGCCTCCTCGCCGTTAATCTCGTTCTGAGTCGCGCAAGGCAACGCGATGTCGACATTGGTATCCCAGAGTCCATTCAGGTTGGGCTCTGGCTTGGAGGCTGTGAACTCGACTCCGTCGAAGTTGTCGGCGTACTCCTTAATCCGGCCACGTCGGTTGTTCTTGAGGTCCATAATCCAAGCGAGTTTCTCTCTGTCGATACCGGACGGGTCGTGAATGAATCCGCTGCTGTCGGACATCGTCACCGGCTTGCCACCGAGATCGAGAACCTTCTCGCACGCGAACTGAGCGACGTTGCCCGAGCCACTGATGGCGACCGTGGCCCCTTCGAAGGACTTGCCCTTGGTCGCGAGCATCTCGCGGGCGAAGTAGACCAGCCCGTAGCCGGTCGCCTCGGGGCGGATCAGGGAGCCCCCGTATGATCGGCCCTTTCCAGTCAGTACCCCGGTGAACTCGTTGGCGAGCTTCTTGTACATCCCGAACAGGTAGCCTATCTCTCGGCCACCCACTCCGATGTCGCCTGCAGGGACATCGAGGTCTGCACCGATGTGACGCCATAGTTCCATCATGAAGGACTGGCAGAAGCGCATGACCTCGGCATCTGACTTGCCCTTGGGATCGAAGTCAGAACCACCCTTGCCGCCTCCCATCGGAAGACCCGTCAGGCTGTTCTTGAAGAGCTGCTCGAAGGCGAGGAACTTCAGGATGGACTGGTTGACGCTAGGGTGAAACCTCAGGCCGCCCTTGTAAGGGCCGATAGCACTGTTGAACTGGATTCGGAATCCACGGTTGATGTGGAGGTCTCCATCATCGTCGTACCAAGGCACGCGAAACTGGATTATCCTCTCTGCTTCGACGATGGCTTCGACCACTGGGAGGTATTCCGGATGAGCCTTTACCACAGGAACTAGGCTGTCTAGGACCTCCTCTACCGCCTGATGGAACTCAGGCTGGTTCGGATCTCTTGCGATTACACTATCGTACACTGATTTCATTGTGCTATCCATGGATGTCACCAAGGTGAAAAACGATTCCTGTTTGAGGTACCGGGCGCTTGCGCGACCGAGGGGGTACTTTTGAATGGTGTCCTTGCGCGATGCGTCTGCAGTACGGCCCCGTAGGGGCCGATAATTCTCAGCCGAACAGATGCCTTTCAGCCAACTGCGCCACAGTGGACTCATGACCAGGCAGTGTGATCACATAGACTGCTGACTGGCTCACTTGGCGCGTCCTCAGGGCCTCTGCGATGGGCGTGTGCTCACGGAACCATCGAGTGCGACCATCGTCACCCATGATTCGAACATCGACCTGCGACATCCTAGGCTCGGCCAGCAGGAGTTTTGCGTCCGGGAAGTCGACGGCGACATATCCTGGAGGCAATCCTGCTCGATGTGCCATGTCGTCCTCGAACTGCCTGCGTGAATCCGCGTTGGTCGCAAGCTCGAAGAGTTGTTCGACCTGCTCCTCGGATAACTCCTCTCTGCGACGGCTGGCGCAGACCTTCAACAACTGTCGGTATTTCAGCCTGCGAATCATGTCACGTGCGTAGTCACTAGAGTTTCCGAGAGCTTCCCAGATTTCTGCGTCGACCCGGCGTTGCAAATCGACTGAGTCAGGCATCTGATCAGAACTGCGCTCGACGGCTCTGGACAGCATGACCTCAGTGACTCGTGTGACCCGGTGGAAGTAGACGGCGCTGTACATCAGTGCACGAGCCATCATCATCCCCTCGAGGGCAGGCAGACCCCCTTCCTCTACGGCGATGTCCCCGCTGTGGCGCTCGAGGCACATAATCAGGCGACGGTAGTCGACAATGCCGTGCTTGACACCAGTGAAGTGCGAGTCGCGCAGGAGGTAGTCAATCTGGTCGCAGTCTACGGGGCCGTGGATTAGGTGAGCGAGCGTGAGATCTCGGTCAACAAAATCCTCACGGCCCTCTGTCCATGCCATCAGTGAGCGTTCGGTTCCACCGGCACCGGGGCCGCGAATGAGTCCTGCTACTTCCTTTGGGTCCAGTTCATGACGTTCAAGAATGTCGGGAACTCTCTGTCGGCCAGGCACTGACGACTCCTCACCCTCACGGAGAACATCATAGTCTCCGAGGATGATCCCTTCGGTGATTGACATGTGATCCATGCCTCCGCGCTCATGCAGGATGTGCTCAAGCGTGTGCGAGTAGGGTCCGTGTCCTACGTCGTGGAGCATGGCGGCGGCCTGCACTGTCGCTGTCTCGTGTTCGTCTAGACCCAGTGAGTCCGCCATCATACTGGCCACTTGCGAGACGCCCAGAGAGTGTTCGAACCTCGTGTGGTGGGCACCCGGGAAGATTAGATGCGCGAGGCCGAGTTGCTTGATATGACTGAGCTTGTTCATCTCAGGGGTCCCGAGTAAATCCGCCCTGATTCCGTCCAGTCTGAACTGCCCGTGGATTGCGTCGTTGATGACCTTCATGCCCGACCCTGCGGGGCTTCGATATGCCGCCCCCCCTTGAAACGCACTATCGACTGGATATCAGACGGAGACGAATTACAGTACATTAGACAGTATAGTCACACTCGTTGCATTTCAATTGTCTTTCAATTGCAATACATTCAAGTGCCCCTGCCTCTCTGCGAGGCTCAGGAGGAACCCGAAGTGGCCGGCATCAGTCCCATGGTCTCACTCAGAATCCCCGAGGATCACCTGCTGGAGATTGACCTGCGGGTAGGTCTCGACGGACTGCGAAACCGCTCCGATGTAATTCGCGAAGCGGTGCGCAGGTACCTTTCCTCTCCCTTGCCTACAGTTGGAGAGAGAATCGAGGTCGACTTGGGGCCAGACCTGACTGTGCGCATGAGAGAGTTCTGCAAGTTGCACGGCGAGTCTGCTGACGCGGTTCTGCGCCAAGCAGCCAGGGAGCACATCCGCAAGACGACTGTGGAAGATGCGACTGTAGACAGATTCCTCACAATGCGCATGGACGAGCTCCGCGCGCATTTCGACGACGATTCGAATGCTCTATGAGGTGAGAGATTGAGCGATGATGGGATGCACAGAAACGCGGGGGGGCGTCACCGGCGCCCCCTCGCCCAACCTGTAATCTGCGGCCTCAAAGGACTGCGAGAACGAGCCAAGTTGTCGGACGCAGTCGGCTACAAGGCGAGTGAGGCCCCACGCGGGTCCCGCGGAGTAACACGCGACATCGATCGCGATCGCCTACTTTGACACTCATACACACACCGTCCCGCACATCTCGTGCGGGACACCCTCATCTGCGCAGTCTGAACTTTGATGCAGGATGCTGTTATCCGGTACCATGGACGGGGGCATCTCGGACTGGAGTCGATTCGAGCGGCTCACTCCGTTCAGGGTACGTGACGTGCTGTTGGTAGCGAGCCACTTCGATCAGTACCTGCTCGAGGAATCGGGGTACCTCGCCGAGATAATGCAACAGGAGTATTCCGAATTGAATCTCTCCCAGGCTCCACGCATCATCCACAGCCCGGAGGCTCGGGACGCGCTCAGCCTTCTGCGCGTGCGGGACTTCGACCTCGTCATCACGATGGCAAGGGTCGGAGAGATGGATGTCAAGGCGTTCGGCAGCGAAGCCAAGAGAATTAGGAAGGGGATTCCGGTAGTCATGCTGAGCCACTACACCCGAGAGTTGGCGACCCTGAGTGCAGGGGACGGCATAGACCGCATCTTCGTCTGGACAGGAGACAGCGGCATCCTGCTGTCGATATGCAAACTGATTGAGGATGAGCGCAATGTGGAGAACGATGTCCGTGACGGTGATGTTCAGGTCATTCTGCTCGTCGAGGACAGTAGGAGGTTCTACTCTGCCTACCTGCCACTACTGTACAAGGAACTGGTGCATCAGACCACACGGCTGATGGGAGAGGGCGGGAACCTGCACGAGAAACTGCTGAGGCTGCGGGCGAGGGCGAAGATTCTCCTAGCCTCAGACATGAATACCGCGAAGTCGATCATCGATCGCTACCATAACAACATCATCGGCATCTTCACCGATGGCAAGTTCCCAAACCAAGGGGGGGAGAGAGACACGGCCGGGTTGGAGTTGGTCCGGTACGCTCAAGAGGGTCATCGCTACTTACCCATCCTGTTCCAATCGAAGAATCTTGAACTCAAGGAAGAGGCTGAGGCTCTAGGGGTCCACTTCGTGCACAAGGAGGACTCGCAGCTCTACCACAGGATTGAGGAGTTCATGGTCGACGAGATGAATTTCGGAGACTTCGTATTCCGGCAGCCCGACGGGACTGAGGTCGCCAGAGCATCTAATCTCGAGGAGTTGATTCACGGTCTTGAGAATGCGCCTATCGATTCAATCGAGTTCCATGCGTCAAAGAACCAGTTCTCACACTGGCTCAGAACTCGGACAGAATTCTCCCTAGCCGCGGGAATGAGGCCGATGACGGTGGAGGACTTCGACACCAGTGAGGGAGTCAGGAAGTACCTCGCTGACTCGGTACGAGATCACATAGTGCAGATTCACAGGCGCACCATCAGAGACCATGATGCCAGAGTTGGAGATGCCGGTTTCCAGAGAATCGGTAGGGGGAGCCTAGGGGGAAAGGGGCGCGGGCTTGCATTCTTCTTCACCCGGATGCCTGACCTCGGCCTCGGAATGGCCTTCCCTGATGTCGAGTTTGTCGTACCGAGATCAGTCGTCATAGCGACAGGAGTTTTCGAGGAGTTCATCGAGGGCAACGACCTCGGCAGGTTCGTCCACGAGGACCACAGTGATCCAGAAGTCGATTCGGCGTTCCTAGCCGGCGAGTTCTCGCCAGAACTGAGAGAAAAGATGTCAGCCCTTCTGAAGAACACCAAGTGGCCGCTGGCGGTTCGCTCGTCGAGCCTTCTTGAAGACTCAAGTTACCAGCCTTTCGCAGGAGTCTACGCCACCCACATGCTGGCCAACGACCACCCTGAGTTAGAAGTCAGGTTGAGGCGGCTGCTCGAAGCTATCAAACTGGTCTACGCCTCGACGTATCATCACGGCGCCAAGGCGTACGTGACGGGCACGCCGAGCACGATAGAGGACGAGCGGATGGCCGTGGTCGTCCAAGAGCTCGTCGGCGATGAAGTGAACGGGCGCTTCTACCCACTCATCTCCGGCGCTGCGAGGAGTCGTAACCATTACCCTGTAGAGCCTCTATTGGCCGAGGATGGGATTGCTGCAATATGCATCGGCCTTGGCAGGCAGGTCGCAACGGGTGGCAAGTGCCTGAGATACAGCCCTGGCCAACCGAAGAGGATTCACCAGTTCTATAGCAACCAGGCCACACTCGACACCTCCCAGCGTAACTTCTTCGCCATCCCGATGAATCAAGAGGATGGGTCCGTGCACCCATCCGAGGAGGACAACCTGCTGAATCTGCGTCTGTCTGCAGCTGAGGAGGATGGAAATCTCGCTCTGATCGGCTCGACGTACGTCGTCTCCGACGACCGCATGGTCGATTCGATTATGGTCGATGGCGGACCTAGAGTCGTCACCTTCGCCCCGGTGCTCAAGCATGGGCGCTTCCCCCTTTCCGAGATTCTGCATCATGTCCTGACCACCTGCCAGAACTACATCGGCTCGCCGGTGGAAATCGAGTTCGCCCTATCTATCGACCAGGATTCGGGGAGTCGGAAGTTCGCCATACTCCAACTCAGGCCAATGATGGAGGGATCGGTCGACATCGACATCGATCTCGGAGAGGTCGATCGGGACAAAGCCATGTGCATCTGTAGCCAGTCACTCGGCAACGGCGTGATAGAGGGTATCAGGGACATCGTATATGTCCACCCTGGGCGACTCGACAGGATGCACACCGTGGGTCTCACCGACGAGATTGAGGCCATCGATGCGGCTCTGAGGGCGGAGAAGCGGCCATATGTGCTGATAGGACCGGGGAGATGGGGATCAGCCGACCCATCGCTTGGAATCCCCGTGCAATGGGACCAGATCATGGGCTCCAAGACCATCGTCGAGGTTCCCATGTCCGACATCCACGTTGAGCCCTCGCAGGGTACCCACTTCTTCCAGAATATCGTCACTTTCAACATCGGTTACCTCACTATCGGCGCGGACGATTTCGTGGACTGGGATTGGCTCGACTCGCAGGAGGCTCCAACCGAGTCGGGGGCCCTACGTCATGTCAGTCTCTCAGAGCCTCTCAGGGTAATTCTGGACAGCCGGGATTCCGAGGCCATCATCACTAGATGAGAGCCAATCTTCTTGGTCGGTCTATCGTCAGGTCGGTTTCCATGACAGCGGATCAGGAGGTTGTTCCGAGTTCATTCTTCGCTCATGAATCAATGAGGGCGTCTCAACAGGAGATGATTGCCGATGGAATTGAGGCGCTCTCAGAGAGAGGTTCTCTCCTAGCTGCGGCACCGACTGGTATTGGCAAGACGGCCGCTGCTCTAGCCTCTGCACTTGAGGTTGCGAATAGAGTTCACGATTTCTCATATAGGCCGAAGATCCTATTCATGACTGGCAGGCAATCACAACACAAAATCGTCGTCGAAACTGTACGTCAAATAAATTCCAATCTTCCTAGGGAGACTCCAAGAGTTAAGCTCGTAGACATCATTGGCAGAGAAGGGATGTGCGAAAGTGTAGACAAGTCAACAGGTAAGTGCTCCTGCGAAGAGGACATCGTCGAGGAATCAAGAAAAGATCGCAGGTCGGACTTACGTGATAAGATACTGGAGGAGCCGAGACATGTCGGATGGAGTGTCAATTTTAGTAGGCAAAGGAAGATTTGCGCGTGGGCCACCGCTAGATCTGCAGTGAAGTATGCAGACATTGTTGTCTGTGACTACAATCATGTCTTCATTGAGGGGATAAGGGAGAGTTCTCTTCCAGCTATGGGGGTGGATTTAGAGAGCTCTATCCTCATAGTTGATGAGGCACACAACCTTCCAGATAGAATTAGGAAGGGGCTGGAGAGGAGGATTACCTACAAGGTGTTCGGAAGGGCGCTTTCGGATGTCCAAGAGTATGGGGGGAACCTCAAGAAAACGGCAAAACAGCTCGATATAGACGATGTTCACGGCCTGAGTGATGCGATAATTCTGGAGAAGCAAATCAAGGCGCTAAGCGACGATGTCAGTTTGAGAAGTTGGTTCGACGGCAAGCGGACTGAGATTGAGTCCTCCAATAAGGATGATCTAAGGATAGAAACGGGAGAGTTCCTCGACATCGTAGCGGGAGCACTCCAAGGCATTGGAGAGGATGGCGACCTTGAAGGAGAGGCTCTAATCAGGAGAATGAACAGTACCCTCCTTAGTGTCAAGATTGAGGAGGATGAATCCTTAGATGAAGATGAGGAAAACGACTGCATCAGACTGGCCGAAATACTCCAGATATGCATTGGGTACCGAAACAGTCCGGCACTGGCTCTGGTTTTCGACAGAATAGGCGACGAGGACCGCATAACAAGTCACCTACTGGATCCTGGAGTAATAGGTAGGCCAATATTCGAGAAGTCCGCTGGTTCCATACTCATGTCAGGGACTCTATTTCCTCCTGATATGTATTCGGACATCTTGGGGATACCCAATGGAAATACGGTCTGCAAGGAGTACGAATCTGGATTCCCTCCGGAAAACAGGCCGGTTCTAATTGCTAGCGACGTGACGAGCAAGTACACTGAGAGGGAGGCTAGCTATGGTTCAATCAGGAGCCACATTCAATCAGTTCTGGAGAAGACAAATGGAAACGTGGCGGTCTTCGCACCGAGTTATGCCATGTTGGACAGGATTCGTGAAGGTATCTACACCTTCGGTAAAGTGGACAAGGTAGAAGGTAGACGCATGTCGAAAAATGAGGTTGAGAGGGTCATCGCAAATTTGTACGAGATGAGGGCGATGGGTAGGGAAACAGTTCTCTTCGGCGTTCTGAGAGGGAAGTTGTCAGAGGGCATTGACTACTCTGATAACATCCTCAATGCAGTAGTTTGTGTGGGGCTGCCATTTCCTCCTCCAAGCGCTAGACAGGATGCCTTGCTGGAGTACTACACTAGGCGTTTCGGCAGTAGGTCCAAGGCATGGAAGTACGCGAACCTGCAACCAGCCGTAAACAGCGTACTACAAGCCCTAGGAAGACCGATTCGGAACTCCGAGGACAAAGCCATTGTGGTGCTTCTGGAGAAGAGATTGCTCGAGAATAGAGTTGGTGATTGCATGCCCAAGTCAATGCATACTCATCAGACCACCAGCCCATCAAGGACCTCCAAATGGGTTGAACGCTTCTTCGAGATGCCATAGACAATGGGTTCATCCGAGTGCATCCTCTCGTGGAACCGTCAGCATGGAGTGGTCGAGAGTCGAAATTGAGATGCTCGGTGCTGGTGCGCCAGCATCGCCGTCTCTCGGAGTGACGATGCCGGGGTTGGATGCCACGGCCGAGGAGATGCACGGATTATTCTTAGAAGATCTACCGCATCTCGACGATGTTCGTTTAGGTCACGACAGGGTCTTCTCCGATGTGGCGGCCCCGGTGGAGATGTCCAAGTCTCTGGCTAGAGAGATTCAGCCTCTTGAAGAGCTCCTCAAGGAGTTCGGCGGAAGCCGTTCGGATCACAGGATCTTCATACCCCTCCCATCTGCTCTACCTGACGGTCTGGTCGTCGAGAAACTCGCCAGTGATGAAGGGGATATAGTCCGGCTGATCGCGCCGGAGAAGTTTGGCGGTGTGTTGAGGAAGTTCGAGATGCCCGAAGGGCGCAGGCTAACGGGGGCCTCTTGGGAAGAGGGTGTTCTGAGCCTGACGATGGGCTGAATCAGGCTTCGGTGAGGAACGAATCCCGTTCTGGGATGTCTTGCAGTTCGTCTATCTCCTGCAGAACCGTGGACAGCGCCATCTGCGCGTTCTGGCGATGCGGCTCACCGAGCACGTGGCTGGAGTACCTAGCCTCCTCGAAAATCCGGTCTAAGGCGACGAGAGCCTGCTCGCTGATGGGCAGGGCGTTGCGAATCGCCAACTCAAACTCACGCACCGTCTCGAAGTCACGGCGCAGGAATCCCCTGCGCATGAGAATCCGGCACAGGCTCTCGTAGCAGTTGAAGATAGCCTCGCGGACCTCGTCGCCTGCGGCCAGCAGTTCAGCAGTGTAACTGAACACCCCTGCGAGCTCGTCAATAGCAGCCTGCTTTCGACGGCGGAAGAGCACGAGGGACCCGGCTAACAGACCGAGGACAATGAGGGCCACGAGTGCGTACAATGCCGGTCGGAAGGACTGCTGGTCCTGCTGCTCATACTCGATGTCGAGGCCACCGTGGAAGTTGGCCAGCCATGTCTTGTTGATCGGGTCGACGAAGTCTGAGTTGGTGCTGAAGCATACCCGCAGTTCGCCCCAGAAGCTGTCGTTGTGGAACGAAGGCAGACCGATGACCGATTCGAACTGGTAGGTGAACTCGCCATCCTGGTCCGTCAGTCCGACCCTGCTGAAGTGGGTAGAGGAGTCTCTGTTGTCGCAGGTGCTGTTGACCAAGTAGGCAGACAGAGGGAAGTCCGGCACGGGTTGCCCGGTGTCCAGCGCTGTGACATTGACCGATCCTTCTAGCAGCCTCTGACCCTCTGCTAGGAACAGCGAGTCGGGCTCGAAGACGAAGACGACTGAGATCAGAATCATGACTTCGACTTCGATGGAGTCACCATTCAGGTATCTCGAGCCGTCTGGCTCGACCTTTATCGTGAGTGTCAACGGTCCAGGGGGCATGACTTGGATGGCATTGGTGATGAGGCCGAAGTGTTCGGTGCCGTCATCCTGCCACGGGTTGCCTATCAGGGGCAGCAGACTGTCGCCCCAGTACAGTGCTATCGTCATGTTGTGCATGACGTTGCCCTCGCCGCCTATCTCCAGGATGCGTCCCTGCAGTTTGATTGGGGCATCAGGGTCCCCACGGATGATTGCCAAGTTATTCGAGAACACTTCGATGTCGATGTCCGCTCTCGTGTATACTGTCATATTGTACTGCACCGGGAGGTAGAATGTCTCGCCGGAGAATGAGAATGCCACATTGTGGGGGCCGCGGGCAATCGCGTAGCCAACGTCGTGTGTGTAGCTGAAGGTGCCGTCAATCGAAGTGGTCAGACTGCCTACGATCTGTCCATCGAGCCTGAAGACGAGTTCCCTGCCCTCCATACCGGGGTGCCCCGAGGAGTCGGCATCGAAGAGGCGCCCGGTGAAGTTCCATGTTCCCCCGCGGGTTATGACAGTCGAATCCACCTGCAAGGTCATCCCAGTGTGATAAGCGACCGTCAGCACAGTCTCAGTTGAGGCGAGGCGGTGATAGCCCTGTTCAGGGGCCATGATGATCATAGTGTGGTTGCCCACTTCAAGGAAGTCAGAGACAACCCATGCATAGCTCCACCCTCCGTTCTCGTCGGTGCTGGTTATGCCCACCAACACGCCATCGACGAAGATCTGTAGGGAGTGGTTGGACAACCACCCCTCAGGCAGGTTGTCCTTGACCGTTCCTTGTAGGGTGAGCAAGTCTCCGACAGCGATAGTTGGGGGCTTGACCACAGATACCTCGACTGGGCCGTAGACAGTGAAGATGGTCGAGGAGTTGGAACCCAGTATGAATTCCTCACCTTGGAAAGATATCAGCACCACGCGAGGGCCGAGCTCCATATCAGGAGGAACGGGGATGTAGAGGCTGAAGGTCCCATTCTCATCAACCGTCAAGCCAGTCAGGAACTGTCCGTTCATAGAGACATCGAGGCTCCTGTAAGGTAGCACCCTGCCTGAGCCGTCGGTCAACAAGCCCTCGATAAGCAGCAGTTCGTTACGGTCGATATCACCCGGCGGGGTAGTCAGCACGACCTGTGAGGTCTGGGTTGCATTGAATTGCGTAGTATGGGATGATGGCAAGTAGTACTCTGGATTAAGGGAATCACCCTGACCCATCGGATCAACCCAGGTAAAACCGCCGAGGAAGTTCACGGTGACTGTATGCATTCCGTAATCCACGTCCAGAGGCAAGTCGTAGGTGATTGACCACTCTCCTGTGCTGGCGTTGGACTGCGTGGAATACGTCGGTCCGACGGTGACGCCGTCGATTGCCAGATGGATGATTCCACCGGCGGCATTGCCTCCGTGAAGCAGTAACTGGTCGTGCTCGTCTAGCAGCGTGCCGCTGAAAGTGATGCTCTCCCCGGCTATCGCGGATCCTGTGATTGAGGTGATGTTCAACTCTGTCGGTGCCAGAATGATGACACGTGTCCACGACTCGTCGCCGAGCAGGCCCGTGGTGCCGTTGATTCCAGCGAACTGTGCCGTGATTGTCATCGGTCCAGGTACCCTCATGATGTCGACCGACAGGACGGTGTTCATCGAGCCGTTGACATCGGTGGTCCCGCGCCACTCAAACAAGCCGTCCACATACATATCGACTGGGACTGAATCCACAGGCTGCCCTGCATTGTCGATCAGCGAGATGTTGACGCTGACAACGTCGCCGCGAATGGTCCTGCTGTCGGGGTCGAGGTCTGAGGGGTCTAAGATGGACAGTAGTGAGTACCCACGGCTGTCGAAGGTGCCGTTTCCGGTGCTCGAGCCGTAGTAGTTGACATTGGGGGTGTAGGTGGCCATCAGGTCGTGCGTCCCTCGCGGGAATGAGAGGTCGAGGTGGATTACGGCGCTCCAAGAGCCATTCGGGGAAACCGCTCCCCCAGTCATGGTGAATGTGTTGCTCTGGCCATCAATGTTGAATGTCAGTGCTGGTGAAAGGGTATTGCCGTCGCGGTCAGTGATGCCACTGCCGTTGCTGGACGTCAGCATGCCGCTGACTGTGAAGAACTCGCCGGCAGCAGGGTTGTCAGTTATCGGGTCGAGAGTGAGGTTGGTCGGCGATCTGATGGTGATGGTGGTGATGATAGTAGCCGTCGAGTGCAGGGTGCTGGAGCCGTTGAACATGAGTGTGATGGCTATCAGGCCCAGAGGGTGGGAGTGGGGCACTTCGAAACTGAAGTTGGTCATCCCAGCGCCATTGGTCTGCACCGGAGTCAGCCAAGTGTCGTGGAACTTCGCTGTCACAGTCGCATCGTCAATCTGCCTGTCGTTGTCACTCGACTCGACCAGTCGGGCGCCGAAGTTGACGGAAGAGCCCCTATCGGCGACAGTGTTGATGACTGGGTTCCTATCGATGAATTGGGTCACGCCGCGGACTAGGATTGAGGCGTTGCCCGTGCCGGTCAGGTAGAATGGTGAGCTGCCGTTGATGACGCTGACTACGACGGTCTTAGTCCCACTAGTCACACCGTCTCCCATGGGATCGGTCGGCACCGAGATAGTGAAAGATCCGTTGCTTGAAGTTGTCTGACTCAATACCAGAGTCTCACTGGCATCATTCAGGAAGAAGACTTCTACTGCCATGGGTCCGTTGACAGTTCTGTTGCTGTCCGCGCCGTCGATGACCCGGCCGCTAATGGAGAATGCCTGCCCAGCGGTCACCTCTGTGGGAATGCTGTCGATCTCGACAAAGCTTGAGACCTGCACTGTGAGGTTCACCAAGCTATCGTTACCGAGCCACCGTCCGGCGTTCTCAACAGTCAGGTTGTCCGATAAGTCGTCTGGTGCGTGTACCCGCACGGAGTAGTACCCAGGCGGGGTCGATGCAGGAATCGTCGAGCTGAATCTAACGAGGCCGTCGGAACCCGTGGTCTGGTTCTGTAAAATCTGCTGGAGTGGCCCACCCCAATCGAAGTAGAGGTCTACGAATACGCCTTGCAGCAGGCCGTCGTCTTCGACATCAGTAATCGTCGCATTGAGCGTCATAGTGGAGCCAGCGGCGACTATCAGCGAGCCGGGTGCGGCCACGACCACGAACTCGGTCTGGATGCCCGCCCTGATGTATTCGGCTTCTTGCTCCTTGAAGAAATAGCCACCTGGGGGAGGGAAGCCCGAGAAATCCAGTTTCACCCTTAGATCGTAGACGCCCGCTCCTACGCCGCTGGGCATTACGAAACTCATGTTGTACTCTCCGGTGGACTGGTTGATCCAGCCAGATGCTAGGCGGTAGATCACAGGTGAAGCCGGTGAGCCATCAGGAGCAGGAGGGAGGTTGGAGGGGACTTCCAGTTGGACCAACACAGAGGAGTTGTTCCCAAGAATCGGTATCTCGTGGAAGATGTCGTTCGCTGATCCTGCTACCCAGTTGGTAGCCCCTCTCGGAGTCCATTCTAAGCCGATTTCGACAGTTGCGTTGGCCCTTCCCCGAATCCTAATCTCATCTACTGCTGTGGCCGGATGGAACCACGTCGAGCCGGAGAAATTCAGCACCCAGCTGTAGTCACCTGCGAACATCTGCCACGGTGGCGTCCAAGTGACCTCCAGCCTCGGATTGTCGGGATCTGTGACATTCCAAGTCTCGGGGCCGTTTGTTGTGTTCCAAGACTCACTGCCGTTGAACTCGAGGACATATGTGCCCCGGAATTGTGCTAGGGAGGTATATGTGTGATCCGTCAGAATCACCTCGACGTTGTTCAAATTGCCTCTCATCGCTGGTCCCAGAGTGTAGTTGAAGTTGATGAAACTCCTTATTCCGTACTGGTCTGTGAAGGTGGACTGATCGTTGGCATACAGGCCCTCCGAATCGAACTCGACCTTCACTTGTACCTCCCCTGCCGGTATGGGCACGTCGGAGGCGGCGAACTGCCAACTGACGGCGAACTCCCCGGGAGTCGTGGTCCAATTGCTGTCATTGAGGTACCACGTAGCGAGGGTAGTGTATGGGCCATTCGTGGTTGCACGGCGCATCTTTAGAAACAGCGTGCCATTCAGAGACTCAGTGTTCGGCCCCCGACTCAGAACAGTCCCGTTGAGATAAACCGGCTCGTCGATGTCCAAAATGGAGTTGTTCGCGTCCGTTCCTTCTAGTGTGACCGTGAGATTGGGTGCAGGGGTGATGTTGAACATGAATCCAAATGCGGCTGGCCTGACATGGTACGAGGCTGTGCTGGCGTTGTTCAGGTCCTCTTCGTGCCATCCGAAGAAGTTCAGTGAGGCGTTGATCAGACCGAGCGGTTCGCTCTCGTTAATCGCCAAGGAGAACTCGTAGTAGCCACCAGCCCCGATTTCAGCGATCAGGCTCACTGGGCCATCAGTGGCGGTAGTGTAGTTCAGCACGACCTGCATGCTGTCCAAAGCAGAAGGGTCGGTGTACGGGGCGCTAGCCCAGTACATGTCGCCAGTCACCAACGTTTCCACGCCCGCGCCCAAGGGAGGCTCATCGGTCGGAGGAGGTTCCCTCAGAGATAGATTGACATCATCTGAAACGTTCAGGCGCCACTCGAATGAGATTCCTTGAGAGCCGACATATGCCCTCTCAAGCACGTGAAGCACAAGGGCCCCGAAACCGGGATCTATGACGATGTCCGGAGTTCCATTGAGCTGGAAGCTGCCGTTCTGATCGGTCGTCCCGTTGGCTACCAGATGGTGGCTGACAGCCGCACTTCCCGGTACATTGGCAGTTTGGTTGGACCTGACTAGATAGAGGTTGAGCGTGATGTTTTCTGCAGCACTGTGGTTGTCGACGAATCGCAACGAGCCGTTCAGCCATATCGAGCCAGAGGAGTGGTCCCTCTCGACCCAAGTAGGACCCCATTCCTGGTTCACCACCTCTATCGAAGCCATCTCGGGGCAGGCCTCAAACGGAACCCAGCCCATGTCCAACCCGCCTTGGTTCGCATTGGTCTCAAGGTGGACTTCGACCCATCTGGTGAAGTCCTTGCCGTAGACCTCAAAGGAATCCCCGGTCCAGGTCCCGCCAGCGAACCCTGTGACTTTCCTAGTAGACAGCCCGGCGAGCCTCAGCATGACTGCGAACACCGTGGTGAACTCATCGCAGCTTCCCTCCTGCGTGCTGTTGAGAATCCAATGGGCGATGTCGCTATCCGATTCTAAACCGTCTATACGCCCCGAACCATCGTGATTCAGTAGGAATTCGGTGGTGTTGTTCCCGTTGATCAAGTAATCTTGAATCGCCAATACCTTGTCCCAAGCGGAAAACGCACCTGACTCGTTGACCACTGTCTGAGTGACCGATTCGACGTATGAGCTGTCCCTTTCTAGGAAGAAAGTGGGGAGGTCGTAGGCGTAGCTGCTGCCCGAGAAGGCAGTGGTGTTCTCGGTGATTTCAGGTCCGAAGAAGACTTCCGGAGCGGTCACATACAGCGTATCCACGGTGGACTCGTCAATCAGGATATCACGTGTGAAGTTGGAAAAGTTAAGCCCGGCCCAACCGTCCAGCCAACTGGTGAAGTTGACTGCGTTGTAAGGCGCTATCAACTCATCTCCAGGTCCCATGATGCCGTCCGACTTGTAGCCGATCGTCCACCCGAGGACTTCGGACCCATTCCAGAAGAACGAGTTTGGGACTCCCTGTAGAGTCGACCATTCCGGGAACATCTCAGTGTAGCCTACCAAGGTGGTGTTGACACCCCAAGAGACTCCGGTGTAACTGTCATAGGTATGCCATCTCCAGTAGTGTCTCTGAGTTGGGTCGACGCCGGACGAAGTGTTCTGTGCGACGAAGTAAAGCGCGTTGTCGTCTATGTCGTCGTTAGGGTCCCAAGGGTTGCCATCTGCATCCACGCACCCCCAGTCCCAGTACTCAGGGGCGCACTCCTGGCCATCAGGGACTCCTCCTCCATCGGTGTCAGGGTCTCTCCAGTCAGTGCCAATCTGCTGCTCGATAGTGTCGGGTATGCCATCGCCGTCAGTGTCCAATGGATTGAGGTCGTCTGCAGAGTTGTTCTGGGGATTGGTGCCGTCGACATACTCTTGGCCGTCGCCCACACCACCGTTGTCGGTGTCGGTGACGTTCCACATCGTGTAGTAAGTGTCCAGAGTCCCATTGCCACCCATACCGAAGTTCAGGGGGCATCCGATAGTGCTCTCGAAGTAATTGTTCAGCCCGTCACCGTCACTGTCCAGATTATTGTCGCAGGGGAGGCTTGGATTTGTGTCATTCAGTATCTCATTCAGGTCGTCGACGCCATCTCCGTCGGTATCGGACATGTTAGGCAGTGAGAGGTACCCCCACGTCCCTAGGAACTCCTCCCAGTCAGCTAGGCCGTCGCCGTCAGTATCGACGTAGTCATCGTCGCAGTGAGGTTCGTTGAGCGCCCCAACAGTAGCGTTCCAGCACCACGAGAAATTGAGGAATACCACGGTCGAGGCATTATTCGGCTTGGCGACATCGACATCTCGAAGAGTGTCGAACTGTATAGACTCGAACATGAAGGGGGTCCGACTACCGTTCGTAGAGACGTAGTATGCCATCGGTGCACCATGCTGCCTCCAGTCTGTTGGATTGGGATTCAATCCCGTAGTTGAGTTGAGTGTGAGTTCCGAGTTGGTGGCATCCCACGAGAGGATCTGCTTCTCGATCTCCACAGTCGACAGGCAGGGGTCGGTGGCGTGGGAGAGATCGAGCTCATCCCCGTCATTTACCCCCCCTCCGTCGGTGTCTGAGACGTTCCACAGGGTGCACGTCATGTTCTCCTCCCAGTTGTCTATGCCATCATCGTCGATGTCGCCCGAGTCCTCTACTCTGGTCGGATCGGTCTCCCCAGGATCGACGATGCCGTTTCCATTGACATCTTCCTCGCCGTCGTCGAACTGGTCGCCGTCGGTGTTGTTGTTCCTCGGGTCGGTGGCCAGCGGTGGGTCGCCATAGGCACCGTTGACCTCGACACCGTCAGGGATTCCGTCCCCATCGGTGTCGGCGGCGGTCGGGTCCGTGAGAAGGATGAAGGCCTCATAGGAGTCGTTCAGATTGTCCCCATCGGTGTCGTTGTTGTTAGGATCGGTCTGGGTGATGCCGTCAACCTCTGCAGTGAATATCACACAGCCACCGGGACCGAGTCCGAGAACCGGATTGCAGGGCGATTCGGTGGCTGTCATGTTAAATGGGCCCGGTCTGAAGTACTGAGTAGGGGGGTTGGTCGAGCCGTTCCGGGTGCCCCATGCCGGGTTGACGTACTCCCAGAGGTTACCTAAGCCATCGCCATCGGGGTCGCCGTTTGGTCCGTCAATGTTGGAGTTTGAAGTCGGGTCGAGTCCGTTAGCGACCTCCCAAGCGTCTGGCATCCCGTCGCCGTCAGTGTCCCAGCCGTCTGGATCCTCGTCAATGGCACCATCGCCATCGTCGTCGTCGCTGGAGCAGTCGGCATCACCGTCACCGTCACCGTCGAAGGTGTCGACGAGCCCGTCCTTGTCATTGTCCATCTGGTCGTTGCAGATATTTCCCATCGGATCCTCGTCAGCGCCATCTGAACCAGACCCCTGGATGATCTGCATGGCGCTCTCCTCGTCCCAGTTCCTCGTAGGCACGGTGCCGTTCCACCAGACACCGTTGTCCAGCACAGAGGGAGTCGAAGGGGAGTCCCAGCCTGATGGAATGGCATACTGGTACTCGTTGAGATTGGTGAATGCGTCCCCGTCGGGATCACCAGTGGAGCCGTTGTCACCGGAGGCCGAAAGGGGGTTCAGGCCATACTGCCACTCCCATCCGTCGGGCAGGCCGTCGTTGTCGGAGTCCCAGTCCTGCGGCTGGGTGTTGATGTAGAACTCAAGGCCGTAAGTCAGGCCATCGCCGTCAGCGTCGGTGGAGGCCATAGCCTCCCACACGCCATACTCGAAGGCAGCGTAGGAAGACAATAGGAGCATGGTGCTGAAGAGGAGTGCGGAACGACGCTTGCGAGACAGAGTCTGGTGTTCATCGGCAGCAGAAACAGCGTGCATTCGGACACCTACTGACTGCCTACGGCAGAAGTACGGGTCTTAAGACGAATGGAGCGCCGTTCGGACACCGATTCGCCTGACCTCAGACGAGTTCGATCTCATCGTCTTCGTAATCGTCCGACTCTTCTTCCTCGACTGCGGTCACAGGGGCCGGTAAGTCCGACCCCCCATCGTCGTCTCCACCTTCTTCTTCATCGTCGTCCAGTGCCTCGAGAAGGGCCAAGTGGGCAGTCCAGCGGCGACGGTTCATCCTGCTCTGTACCCCAGCGACGAAGAGCAGAATGCCGACCAAGCCGATTACCAAGGTCGAGAGGCGTGGATGGGTAATTTCGTTAATCAGGATTTCTAACAGCGATGAAATCCCCACTGTCATCGTGATCGTCGTCGTAGCGGTGTACTCGTCGGGCCAACTCTGTTCCGTGTCGAAAGGGGTGGCGGTGACGACAACCGGAACCTGCTCGCCGTTGTTGGCGGATTCTGGAATGGCTACATCTAGGGTAAAGGTAGCCTCCTCAAAGGCCTCAAGCTCAATCAGGGGCGAGCCGGAAGGGCCTTCGACATCGATGCTCCAACCGGATTGCTCGACTTCGGCATCGAGCAGCACGGTCAGAGGTCCGTTGCCGTTGTTCTTGACCTTGAGTTGTATCGAGTAGGACTCGCCGGGCAGCAACTGCCTGTTGGGAGAGACCTGTACAATCTCAAGATTTGGCTCGTCGGCTTCGATCTCAAATACCATTGGCAGGTCGAAGTACCTCGCATCATCGTCGGTGGTGTCCTCTATGATACGGAGGTAGACAGTATGATTGCCGGCTATGACCTGACTGGTCAGAGTCACTGTGACGAAGACCTCAGTAAAGTCTCCGGGTCCGAGGGACACTCTCGGGACTGCGTCGCCGTCCTCGTCGAGGATCAGGAACTGCCACTGCCCGTATGCCGGGTCCCGATCGGTGTTCTCTTCGAGTGAGGCGGGGTTCTGTATCCTCCACCATGTAGCGGACTCGCCGCCGGTCATGCTGTTGGTTATCCTAACTCTCATGTCGACAACAGCATTGCCCGAGCCAGGCGAGCACAGCGACACCTGCATATGACCGAGGGGGGAGCCGTCACAGTCATGGGAGACTTCGGCGTGTATCCCGTAAGTCCTCTGAATGGTGAAGATGACGTTGGTTCTGAGCGATGAGTTGCCGTCGCTAATCACCTCAACCTCAATCTCCCCTATATCGGGGTCATCTCGGTCGGAGGACGGTTTGATGTTGAACAACAGGACCTGAGTAGAATGTCGCTCGAGGAGAGCGGTATGGAAGGTACCGTCGCCCTCGTCCTCAAGTATCCTCTCTCCTGTGTCGTTGTCATAAATCTGGATGATCGACTTGGCCCTGCGAAGGACATCGATCCTGAATGTGTCAGCATCGAAGCCGGTGTTGAATATCTCCAGCAGGAAGGGGGTGAACTGGTCGAACTCGACGTATCTTGGCGCGCTCTGATCGAAGTCGTCGGGTCGAGTCGAGTTCGCCATCTGGACATCGTGGTCCTCGTTCCACACCGAAACCTCGGGCGGCTGGTAGACGTCTATCTTCTCCAGGTCGATCTGCAGGATATCCTGATCTACCACCTGTAGGACACTCTCTACCTCAGCCTCGGCGACCGCCCTGATCTCGATTCCGTCCGGGGTGCCCGTCAGGTCGTCGGGAGCGGTCAGAGTCAGGATAGGGTTGAGAATGTCTCCGCCCGCGTTTAGAGTGTAGCCGCCAGGAGAGTCGAACTCAAGCAGCCAAGAGCTGCCTAGATTGGTCAGAACCTCCAATTCCACCTCCATTGACTTAGTGGAGTCTCCCTTGTGGACCAACTGCAGCGGTATGGCCGTGGTCTCCCCCGGAGCAATGTACTCGGTCAGCCGGTTCAGCCTGTGGTTGATCGAGACACCCCACTGGTGCATCTCGACCGGGTCATGGTCAATCAGGAAGGCGTTACCCTGGATGTCGGTAATCTCCAATTCGACGGAGTACTCGCCGGCAGGAAGACCGCTTGGGTAGGTCCAGATGTACTCGCCGAATATGCCCTGGCTGGTATCCTCGATGTCCTCGTCGTCCTCGTTGATGATGTGGTCAATCCTGTAGACTCCAGCAGGATCCCTCATAATCAATCGGGTCGACTCGATGTCGAAGCGACCGAAGGCGCTCTTGACATCGAAAGTGAACTGCATGGCGCGCTCGGAAAGTATGTCGTTCGGGTACCAGTCTAGTTCGGCACCCTCAGCCAACTCGGCACCCTCTCGCTGTAGAACAACGAGGCTGCTGGAGATCGCATTGGCCTCGACCTCGATTTGGGAGAATCTGTTATTCTCGTCGTCGATCTCGTTCCAAGCGACCTCGGCCTCGCAACTGGAGCCACTCGGGAACGAGCCACCGTCGCAGCCGGACATCTCGGCACTGACGGTGATTTCGATCCTCTCGTCCTTGGCAACCGTGAACGACTGGTCCTGACCCATGTCTATGTCGAACTCCTCGTGGTCGAAGCTGCAACTGTTGGTAAAACTCGTAGTGCAGGCTTCAGTATCCCAAGACGATGTGCCGACTTGTGAGCCACCGGCCTTGAGGGTGATAGTCCAGTCCACTGTCGAGCCGCTGGGCCCCGTGGCCCTTAGAAACAGGTCTAGCGGGAGGTAGTATGAACTGGAGCCGCTGCCGTGCTGTGGTCTTCCGTGAGCCACGAGCGAGGAGAGCATGTCTCCGGAACGGAACTCGACTTCGTTATCGAGAGCACTGGCACTGTCTTGGCCGCCGGACTCGGGCACCTTCGTCGTGATGTAGCCGTCGCCTCCGGCGGACGAGTTCTGCGAGGCTAGGTACAGAGTGTACATCTTCAGTTCGACATCGTCGTCAACTGACATTGACTCGGAATAACGCAGTTCCGGGCCTGGGGCCATAGAGAGGTAGATGGGGGCCGTAATCACCAGAGCAAGGGCAATAGCCAGTCTGGCGCGCCCAACTCCTACATTCGATGTGCTACTCGCCTGCACGCTATTTCGGTCGTCAGAGTGGCGTTAAAGCGTTCGTACCTTTAGGGTACGAGATACGTCAATTGTCAGGGGCCTATCGTGCGCTCGGTTCAAGTGAGGATGGCCCCGCTGGAGGGGCGCAGGGGTTCCCGAGTGGTCAAAGGGGCCGGACTTAAGCTCCGGTGCTTAGTGCTTCGCAGGTTCAAATCCTGCCCCCTGCACTCTACTTCAACCGGGTCATGGAGCATCCCAGCCTGCCGCCGTCCTCAAGGGCATCCAACTTGGTGATGCAAACAGAGGCCGCGACGGCTTCTGCGGGAGCGAGGGCCTCGTCGAGCAGCCTAGTCGCGAGAGTCTCGAGCAAGGCGGGTCGTTCCATCTCTAGGGTCCTGTGCAGAGCGGCTAGCAGGTACTCGTAGTCCAAGACCTGATCAATCGAATCCTCCGGGGGCTTCTCGGCACCCTCGATCATCACGTGGATATCGAAACTTACTCGCTGTGGTGAGCCCACCTCATGAGGGTGAATACCGACATCGACCTCACGGACGACACCTTCTAGGAACAGAGACGAGACCCCTCTGCCGCTGGATTCAAGCAGTTTCAGAAGTGCTTTGCTGTGGCTGTCCATGAACTCACTCCGTCTCGAACAGTACATCCCTTACGCGGGAGAGGAACCTCTCCCCTGAGTCTACGAACAGCACTTGGCCAGTGACTGCTTTGGCACCCAATAAGTAGGATACGGCCTCGGCGACATCTTCGGGGGAAGGGCCGTAGCCGAGAGGGGATTCTGACTGGGCGCGAGAGAATCCGGCCTCAGTCTGTTCTTCGCTCGACAGGGTGTGACCGGGTGCCACGGCATTGACCCTGATGCGGGGTGCGAGTCCTCTGGCGAGTGCATCGGTGAGCCCCAGTAGAGCATAACGAGAGGCCGTATAAGAGAGGTGATCTGGATTAGGTTCGGCTATCTTCTGGTCCAGTACATTAACCACGCAAGCCCTGCCATTGTCGTCAATATGCTGTTTGAGAGAGCGAATCAGCAACATTGGAGACTTGGCGTTGACGTCCATGTGAGCGTCCCAGCCCTCAGAGTCGATGCTGTCGATGTCGTCGTGAGCGAACAGGGATGCATTGTTGACGAGGCCACACAGAGGGCCCAAACTGCTGGCCTGAGAGACCAGCGATGCTGCAGCCTCGGCATCAGAGAGATCGGCTTGGACGGCAACGGCGCTGCCACCTCCCGAGTGGATCTGTCCGACGACCTCTGCAGCATCATCCTCAGAACTGCGGTAGTGTACGGCGACCGAGTAACCTTCAGCTGCCAAACGCAGTGAGATTGCCCTCCCTATACGCCTAGCTCCACCAGTCACCAGCACAGCGCCCCGGTCCATGAGCATCCGAGGGCCACTCCCAATATTACCCGTTGTATCTACAGAAGCCTGCTGATTCTCCGTAGGAGAATGGTTAACGGCGAGCGTTTGTCCGACACACTCGATGGCAACGCGCCTCCCTACCGTCGATGCCGAAGCCGCTCTCGGCGGCGGTTGCGGCGGTGTGCCTAGAGGTACGGCCCGAGAGCGCCGCAGAGCGGTGCGGAAGCGCCTGCCTGGATGGTTCAGGACCTCCTTGCCTATTGGCACCGCCCAGATTCGCTACAACGAGACTATGTCCAACGTCCACGAGCACGGTTTGCACACAGTCTGTGAGGAGGCTAGGTGCCCGAACATACACGACTGCTGGGGCAGAGGCACTGCGACATTCATGGTCGCCGGCGAGGTCTGCACCCGCGGCTGCAGGTTCTGCGCTGTTGGCACCGTCAAGACCCCTCCTCCACTAGATGCTGACGAGCCGACCGAACTGGCCGAGGCTGTCGAGAGGATGGGGCTGAGTCACGCTGTGATCACAGTGGTCAACCGCGATGACCTGCCCGACGGCGGTGCCAGTCACTATCGTGACTGTATCGTCGCCGTCAACCAACGCAGCCCCGAAGTCGGACTGGAGCTGTTGTGCTCTGACCTAGACGGTGATCTCGAGGCTTTGGCTATGCTGTTAGATGGTCTGCCGCTACGGGTCTTCGCGCACAACGTCGAGTGTGTTCCGCGCCTCGATGCACTGGTCCGAGACCCGAGGGCTTCGTTCAAGCAGTCTCTGAGGATCCTCAGTGAAGCGAGGCGACTACGCCCCGACATACGTATCAAATCCAGTATCATGGTAGGACTCGGAGAGAGTGATGATGAAGTCACCGAGGCCATAGGAATGCTGTATGAGGCTGGAGTGGAGATGGTTACCCTAGGACAATACCTACAGCCCGGAGACCGTCATCTACCCGTTGAGAGGTTTCCCGAGCCACGGCAGTTCGCAGAGTGGGACCGGGAAGCCCGCAAAATGGGATTCAAGGCGGTGGCGAGCGGACCGCTCGTCCGCTCCAGCTACAGAGCAGGACTGCTCTGGGAGGAGGCCGAGGGTGGCGAGCCGGTGCTGACGGGGGGTCAAACATCATGAGTGGAGAAGAGGCGTTGTAGGTATGGCGAGGAAGAAGAAAGACAAGACGCTTCACGTGCCAACCGCTCCGTTCAGACCGGGTGAAGAGGCTTCCTTCGAACCATGGCCTTGGAAGCCCGGTGACCTAAATCGACCAGATCCAAAGAAGTGCAGTGCGGACGATACATTAGCGCATGCACATGGGCTCGTCAGGGTGCTTGGCGACGACCACAAGGCATCGGGAGACTGGAACCCGAAACTCAGTGCTGACGAGTTGCGTCAAGGACTGGAGCACATGGTCCGACTCAGGATATTCGATGATCGCATGATGAAGATGCAGCGCACTGGAAAACTCTCGTTCTACATGCGCTCGTTCGGCGAGGAGTGCATCGCGATAGCACAGACGATGGCACTTGAGACGCAGGATTGGATCTTTCCCTCTTACAGGCAGCCGGGTGCCCAGTTCGTACGCGGGCGGGACATGGTCAGCATGATATGTCACTGCATCGGTAACGTCGAAGACAACATCAAGGGTCGGCAGATGCCGGTTCACTACTCCTACAAGGAAGGTCGTTTCATCTCCATCTCAAGCCCGGTCGGGACTCAGTTCAGCCAAGCTGTCGGAGTGGCTATGGCATCGCAGTACAAGGGGCTTGACGAGGTCACCATCACTTGGATCGGAGACGGTGCCAGTGCTGAGGGAGACTATCACTACGCCCTGAATTTCGCCAGCATCTACAAGGCCCCTGTAATCCTAAACCTAGTCAACAACCAATGGGCGATCTCCACGCATGTGAATTTCGCAACCGGAGGTGATGAATTCGGTTCCCGAGGCCTGCCCTACGGACTGGCCTCGATCAGAGTCGATGGTAACGACTTTCTCGCCCTCTATGCAGTGACAAAGTGGGCGCGTGAGCGCGCCGCGGCAGGCAAGGGAGCAACTCACATAGAGGTGCTGACATATCGTGCCGGCGCGCACAGCAGCAGCGATGACCCGAGTCGCTATCGACCAGGTAACGAATACACCAAGTGGCCAGGCGGTGACCCTATTGACAGACTCAGAGACCATCTGATCAAGATTGGCGAGTGGAGTGAGGAACAACAGTCCGATATCGAGGAGCGCATTGACGGCGAAGTAATTAGTGCATACAAAGAAGCCGTCAAGTTCGGAGATCTGGCGAACGGCCCATATCCCGAGACTGAAACCATCTTCACAGAAGTCTACGAAGAAGTTCCTTGGCACCTCAAGGAGCAGTATGATGAGGCCAGAGAGGATTGAATATGCCGAACATGAACATGATCCAGTCCCTCAACAGCGCTCTGGACATCATGCTCGAGCGCGATGAGGATGTCATCGTCTTCGGCGAGGATGTCGGCTACTTCGGCGGTGTCTTCAGGACCACTGACGGTCTGCAGGAGAGGCACGGCGCGCATCGCGTGTTCGACTCTCCGCTCTCGGAAGGCGGCATCATGGCGACGGCTTTTGGAATGGGAATCAACGGGCTGAGACCAGTCGTTGAGATCCAGTTCGCCGACTACATCTTCCCAGGCTACGACCAGATCGTCAATGAGTTAGCTAAGATTAGGCATCGCTCGGGCGGCCAGTACTGGGCTCCTGTCACTGTGCGCACGCCGGCCGGAGGAGGTATCAGGGGCGGGCACCATCACTCACAGTCGCCAGAGTCTCAATTCACCCACACACCTGGCCTTAAAGTGGCATACTGCTCGACCCCCTTCAACGCCAAGGGACTCCTCATAAGCGCCATCGAGTGCAACGACCCTGTCATCTTCTTCGAGCCCAAGAGATGTTACCGCGGCCCGTTCTACGGCGACCCTCACAACGTCCTCAATTGGGAGGGTCATCCTGAGGCCGAGGTCCCTCAATCACACTACACCGTTCCTCTGGGCGAGGCTCGGCTGGCGATGGAGGGCGACGAGTGCACCGTGATTTCGTGGGGGGCCATGGTTCACGTCAGCGAGCAGGCGATTCGGGACAGCGGAGTGTCCTGCGACCTCATCGACCTGCAGACACTGGTGCCGTGGGACCGGGATGCAGTCGTCAACTCAATCGAGAAGACCGGTAGATGCGTAATTGTTCATGAGGCACCTAAGACCAGTGGGTTCGGTGCCGAGATGGCCGCATCGGTGCAAGAGCGTTGCTTCTACCACTTAGAGAGCCCCATCCAGAGGGTCACGGGGTGGGATACTCCGTTCCCACACACCACTGAATGGGATTACATGCCGGGACCTGCTCGCATAACCGCAGCGATACGTAGGACGCAGGAGGACTGAGAATGGGGACGCATGTGTTCAAACTGCCAGACATCGGTGAGGGCGTCGTCGAGGGAGAAGTAGTCCAATGGCACGTCAGCGTGGGTGATGTCGTAAAGGAAGATGACCCGATAGTCGATGTCATGACTGACAAAGCGGCGGTTACCATCCCCTCTCCAGTTGGCGGTGTAGTCAGTTCTCTGAGCGGCGAGGTCGGTGACATGGTTGCAGTCGGCTCCGCTCTAGTGGAGTTCGACTCCGATGACACGCCCTCCGCCGCCGAGCCCGTAGAGGTGATTGAACCCGAGGTCGAGGCCGTCCCTGAACCTGAACCGGAGCCTGAGGCAGAGCCTGCATCCGAACCAGAACCAGAACTAGAACCAGAACCCGCTCCAGCTCCCATGGCGCCTTCCGGCAAGGCGCTGGCGAGCCCGGCCCTACGACGGCGTGCCCGAGAGGCCGGCATCGACATAGCCCAAATCAGCGGCTCTGGACCATCAGGAAGGATTCGCAACGCCGATCTTGATGCGTTTATCGCCGCGGATGGCTCGGTGACCGGAACGGAACCTACCGCTCAATCCGCCGAACGCACGGACATCACCGAGGTCAAGGTTGTCGGGCTGCGGAGAAAGATAGCCGAGCAGATGACCACTAGCAAAACGAGGATTGCGCACTTCTCCTACTTCGAGGAGGCTGATGTCACCGAACTTGAGGCACTGAGGCAGACCCTCAACGCATCGCGCGACGTTACCCAACCAAAGCTGACCTACCTGCCATTCATCATGCTCGCATTATCGAAGATAATGCCAGATCACCCGGAGTGCAACGCCATTTACGATGATCAAGCCGGAGTGGTGATGCGACACGGAGCAGTCCACATCGGAATAGCCACGCAGACTGAGCGCGGCCTGTACGTACCCGTGGTCAAGCACGTCGAAGCGATGGATGCCTGGCAGGCGGCTGAAGAGATGCAGAGAGTCGCCGGCGCTGCTCGTGACGGCACGGCGAGCCTTGACGACCTGACTGGTTCTACCTTCACCATCACCAGCCTTGGCCGCGATGGGGGGCTAGGAGCCACTCCAATCATCAACCATCCCGAGGTAGCAATCCTCGGTGTCCACAAGGCGCGCGATATGCCAGTCATTAGAGACGGCCAGATAGTCGTCCGCAGGATTATGAACCTCTCAAGTTCGTTCGACCATCGAGTCGTGGACGGTGCCGATGGTGCAGCACTGATACAGCACCTGAAGAGGATGCTCGAGAACCCTGCGCTCATCTTCATGTGAGGTGAAAGATGGTTGAGTCCAGAAAATGTCAGGTCCTAGTAATCGGCGCGGGCCCAGGCGGCTATGTCGCCGCAATCAGGGCCAGCCAACTAGGTCTGGACACCGTGATAGTCGAGGCAGACAGAGCAGGAGGTACCTGTCTGATTCGCGGTTGTATCCCCAGTAAGGCCCTCATCCATGCAGCAGAGCGTTTCGAGGCCTTACAGCAGCATTCTTCAGACGGAGGACATATGGGCCTCTCAATCAGTAGTAGGCCCGAAGTCGACATGGCAGCGATGGTGTCGTGGAAGGATGCGATTGTCGAGCGTCTGAACTTGGGAGTGAAGGGACTTCTGAAGGGCGCGGGTGCCGAGCTCATCAAGGGCTGGGCCACTTTCAAGGACCCTAGGCACTGCACAGTAGATACCGCCGATGGTCCTGTGAAGATTGAAGCAGAGAATGTCATCATCGCCACTGGCTCTAGTCACATCGATCTTCCCTTCATGCCATGCGACGAGGAGTTCATCCTCTCTTCGACCGGCGCTCTCGACCTCGATAAATTACCCAAGAGCGCAGCGATTGTCGGAGGCGGGTACATTGGACTCGAACTCGGATGCGCTCTTGCCAAACTCGGCACCGATGTGACTGTGGTCGAGGGCCTGGACAGTATTCTCGCCATCGTGGACAAGGAGATTCGTAAGCCGTTAGAGATCTGGCTCAAGAAGCACAAGGTAACGATCCACACCAATGCGCTCGCGCGGGGCACGGAGATTAAGGGCAAGGGCGCTGCGCGCAAAGTCCAACTCAACTTCGAGAAGAACGATGAGGAACACTCTGTCAAGGTCGACAAGGTTCTGGTGACCGTCGGACGCAAGCCCAATACCAAGGGATGGGGATTGGAGAACATGGGAGTTCGCATGGACGCTTCGGGACGCTTCATCCGCATCGACCGGCAGTGTCGGACCTCAGTCCCTAGCGTCTATGCCATCGGTGATGTCGCTGGCGAGCCCATGCTCGCCCACAAAGCCAGTGCGCAAGGGGAGATGGTGGCCGAGATCATCGCGGGACACTCACGCGAATTCGACAAGGTAGCAATACCTGCCATCATCTTCACGGAGCCCGAGATCGTCTCAGTGGGGCTCACACCTGACGAGGCGAAGAATCGGGGCGAGCAAGTCATAGTCGGTAAGTTCCCACTCGCCGCCAGCGGCCGAGCACTGAGTATCGAGGCTGAGAAGACTGGTGGTTTCATCCGAGTGACGGCTCGTGAATCGGACCACGTCATACTCGGAATCCAAGCCGTCGGCAGCCATGTTGCCGAACTGCATGGGGAGTTCATACTCGCATTGGAGATGGGTGCACTGCTTGAAGACGTGGCGGGTACCGTGCACGCCCATCCGACGATGACTGAGGCGTTCCACGAGAGCGTGCTGAAGACGCTCGGTCACGCGATACATACCACTTGAGGCGAACGAATGGATCAGATCAGAATCCTCCGAGCAGGTGTCGTCGAGTATCACGTGATGGCTGAGGCGATGAAGGAGATGCAGCAGCATAGGATCGCCGACGAGATTTCCGACACCCTGATTCTGGTCGAGCACCCTGAAGTCGTCACCGTGGGACCCAAGGCGATACGCGAAGGCATCGTGGTCGATGGTTATCCTACTGTGCGCACCGACCGTGGAGGTGGCATCACTTGGCACGGCCCCGGGCAATTGGTCGCTTACCCAATAGTGAAGTGGCGGTTGGAGGAGCAGAGCATCCGAACCATCATCGGTAGACTAGAGGATTGGGCCATCAAGGCGTTCGCAGACTGTGGCATCGGGGCCTACAAGGATCCCTCTATGCAAGGCACTTGGGTTGACGGGCACAAGATCTGCTCGATCGGACTCTCGTTCCTGCACTGGGTCAGCCGCCATGGCATGTCGATCAACATCCAGACACCGGGCACCCGGGTAGAGGACCTAGAGGGCTGCGGCATGAGAGCGGGCGTCCACACCAGCCTCGCCCAACTGGGATACTCTCACGACCTCGAAGGCAGAGCCATCGACATGGCCCGCATCGAAGAAGCTCTGCTCGTGAACTGCGAGGAAATTCTCGGCAGAGCGCCCATGCAACCTGAGCCATGGACCGCCGAGGTAGTTGCATGAGCGTGTTCCCTCGCAGGAGCGAACTCGCACACCACTGGTCACTCGATCCCAACACCGTCTTCCTCAATCACGGCTCTTTCGGAGCTTGCCCGAAGGCTGTCCTCGAGAAACAGGAGAGGTTGAGGGCACAGATAGAATCGGACCCAGTTAGATTCTACGAAATAGAGGGTGATGAGATGTGGGCAGAATCACTGGAAGTTCTCTCCAAGTTCCTAAACGCAGACCCTGCGGGTATGGCCTTCGTCCCGAACGCAACAGCAGGCGTGAACACCGTCCTTCGCTCACTCGCCCTCTCTCCGGGTGACGAGATACTGGTTCCCGACCACTCATATCAGGCGTGCTGGAACGCGGTAGACTTCGTTACTGAGAGGATAGGAGGCAAGACGGTAGTTGTTCCCATACCGTTCCCTGTCGAAAGTGAGGAAGAGGTTGTAGAGGTAATTCTGAGCCATGTTACCGAGAGAACCCGACTCGCGCTCATCGACACCATAACCAGTCCGACTGGACTTAGGATGCCTTTCGAGCGCCTTGTCGGAGAGTTGCAATCGAGGGGGGTCGATGTCCTGCTGGATGCAGCCCACGGCCCGGGAATCGTGCAACTGGATATCGGCCAACTGCAACCCGCATACTGCGCTGGAAACCTGCACAAGTGGCTGTGCACCCCAAAGGGTTCGGCGTTTCTGCATGTGAGAGATGATCGAAGAGAAGGAATCAGACCTCTTTCGATAAGCCACGGTGCCTCGATTCCGGGAACTGTGAATGAGAGGTTCAGAACGGAATTTGACTGGCCTGGGACTCAAGACACCACCCCTTGGCTTTGCATCCCGAAGGCAATCGAGTATATCGGTGGCCTCGTCGACGGCGGCTGGCCTAGAATCATCGATCGCAACCGGAGCCTCGCACTGGCCGCTAGGAAGATCTTGGCCGAGGCACTCGGCACCCCCCTCCCGTGCCCCGACACCATGGTATCCGCACTTGGCACGGTGCTGATGCCGGAGGGTGGGCCGGTTGCGACGTCGGTGTTCGACGGAGACCCACTCCACACCTCCCTGCTGGATGATTACCGCATTCAAGTCCCTGTGTTCAACTGGAGTCATCACAACAGGAGGTACTTGCGAGTCTCCTCTTACCTCTACAACCACATAGACGAGTACCGGTACCTAGCAGACTCTCTCGAGGAAGGCGGATGAGTTAGGGAAACCATTCAAGGACGAGATGGGCTATCGATTACCATGCCTGAGGCCGTCGTAGCGATAACCGGCGCTTCCGGGGCCCAGTACGGTGTCCGTCTGCTCGACCAGTTGGTCAATGCTGGTTGGTCGGTCAACCTCATTGTAACTAGTGCGGGCGCGATCAACCTAGACTTGGAGTGCGGAATCACACCCGAGGAACTAGCCGGACACGACTCGGTCACCCTTGAGGACAATGGCAACCTCGCCGCCCGCGCTGCCTCCGGCTCGGCCCGATTCGATGCCTATGTCTTCTGCCCCGCCAGTGGTACCACCATCGGCAAGATAGCCGCTGGCATCTCTGACAATCTCGCCACTCGAAGCGCTCTGGTGGCGCTGAAGGAGAGGCGTAAGGTGATAGTAGTGCCCAGAGAGGCCCCGGTCTCGACGCCCCACCTAGAGGCGATGACAAAGATGTCCTCTTGGGGTGTCGTCGTGCTGCCTGCCAGCCCTGGTTTCTACCACTCACCGACCACGATTGAGGAACTGGTCGACTTTGTGGTCGCTCGGATACTGGACCAGATGGACGTAGATCACTCTCTGAGCAAGCGCTGGACCGGCGAGGAAATCGGCAGCCAGTAACCAGTTATTGCGGACGCTGCTCCGGCGTGGGTTCAATAGTCTGACTAAGGCGCAGCGCTGCTGAGGAAGGAAGTGATGGATGCGGAGATTGTCGGGGATGAGTCTGCAGGCTCAAATCTACCTGAGTCGGTTTCGCGGCTAGTGGAGCGCGCACGCGCGCTACCTGTGCCAGTGCTCGCGGTCGCCACGCTGATAGTGGTGGGCGGCTCTGGAGGAGCGATTCTCTACGGTGACGACATCATCTCATGGATTAACGGCGAACCGGACTATGAACTGATAGAGTTCGATTCCGAGCAGGCTAGAATCTACGCGCAGTCGCTGGTCGACATGGGGCATCCAGAGTGGGAAGGCAGACTCTCTGGCACCGTAGAGGAGAAGAACACGGCAGAAGCGATCAAATTCAACTTCTCCTCAATGGGCATTCCCGCCACCTTGGAGGACTTCGATGTGCCGATGTTCGTCATCGGAAACGACCCTGACCTGTCGATGTGCACTCCGGGCGACATCGGGAGTATTATCGGTGGGCCCACTCCCTGCACCATCACCGATGTCAACCGCGACATCGTCGAGTTCACGCACCGTGAGGACTACGTCATACAGGGCTACAGCGGCTCCTCCTTCATCCGCTACGTCGATGATATCACAGTAGTTGACCTCGGCACCGGAAACGAGTCGGCGGACTGGGCCTCGGCTGCGAACGGAGTCGGCCTTGTTTGGCTGGAGCCGGAGACAGAAGGCAACACGGCGCTGTTCCAGAGGGGTGCGGACAACGACCTCGCGGGACTCATCACCATAAACAACAAGCAGAACTGTGACGAACTCGTCGCCGACGACTGCGTTCCGTACTTCAAGTCGGTCGGAATCTCATCCATCGACCCCATACCCGAGGACCTCGGTTTCATCATGGTCTCTAGGAGCGTCGGTCAGGCCATCGTCGACGAAGTCATCAACGGGGATGCCCGTCTGCAGTTCATCACCGATGTCAACAATCAGGGCACTGCGACCATATACGTGCCATGTGGAATAATCGAAGGGCAAAGTGAATCACTCATCATCTTCGGGGCTCATCACGATACTGTGTACAACGGGCAGGGAGCAGTTGACGATACCTCAGGGGTTGCCACCGTACAAGAGATAGCTAGGCAGTTCGGACTTCTAGAGTCGCAGTTGGGGGCTCCTAAGCACACCCTCTACTTCTGCACCTGGGGCGGCGAGGAGGAAGGGCTGTGGGGCTCCACCGAATGGGTCGACAAGCATCAGGCCATGCTAGCGGAAAATCTCAGGCTTTACGTCAACCTAGACATGAATCACGTTGATGCGGAACGCAACTCCGGGGTTACCCTCTTCGGCAACAACAAGGCCGATGTCGATCACATTAGAGGTGTAACGAGCGTATTCTCAAGCGCTTATCCAGAACTAGCGGGCAAGTACCCAATCAGCATACACAAGCACAGTTCCACTGCCATGCCCTACAACTCCGACCACGCCCCCTTTGTCTACAACCTCGATGACGATGAGGGTTCGGACAAGGACTACGGCAGGGCCATCGTCTGCTATGGCTCGGGCTCGACCGAGTACCACACCTATCTGGACACGATGGATCGCTTCAACGAGGAGAGTCTGATGGTCTCGGGAATAATCTACGGCTCCCTCGTCATGTATCTCGCCTACGGCGACTGACAGTGGGCAAGCACGGCTTCGTACTCGGGCTCCTGACCTGGATTGTCAGCAACCCAAGCGAAGCCGATGCTGCCATCAGCCTCGACTACGAAGACGGCACGCTGCGCAACGGTGTAGCCTTGTATGACGAAGTCGTCCAGTGAGATGCCGTAAGCATTGACTGCAGATCGATGCACGTCTGAGAGCAGTGGGAACGAGATGTCGTTCGCCTCGGCGAAAGCGGCATTTGAGAATGGCGCATCTACCGATATTCCCAGAACCGAGGCTTCCGCGGCCCCGAGTCCAGTCATCGCATCGGTGAAGGTGCACATCTCCTTAGTGCAGACTCCGGTGAAGGCGGCAGGGTAGAATGCCAGAATGACCCTCCCTCCCCGCATTTCGCTCAGCGTCACAGTCGACTTGTCGTGTGATGTCAGAGTGAAGTCGGGGGCCATATCCCCTACAGAGGCCATAGAGGGTCCACGGGGTTCAACTGATTACATTTGCTCCGGTGATTCGATTCCGAGCAGACCCAGTCCGGTTGAGATGGTTCTGGCCGTTAGGTCGCACAGTGCCAGACGGCTGTCTCTAGTCGCATCGTCTCCAGCCGCGATGACGGGGCATACTTCGTAGAACGAGGCGAAGGACGAAGCCAGTGAGTGCAGGTAGGTGCACAGCGTGTGCGGGGAATATGATGCCAGCGTGGCATCGGTGACGGCGGCGAAGTTGACGAGTCGTCGTGCCAGTAGGACCTCTTCTGGTTGAGCGAGTGTGATGCTAGCTTCTCTGACCTGCGAGCGTTCGACGCTTGAACGCCGGAAGATACTGCATATCCTTGCATGAGCATACTGCAGATATGGTGCTGTGTTGCCCTCGAAGGCGAGCATTCGGTCCCAGTCAAAGACGTAGTCCTTACTCCTCTCAGTGGATAGGTCGGCGTACTTGACGGCACCAATTCCAATCATCCTAGCCACGGCTTCGCGTTGCGCTCCCTGCAGTTCTGGATTCTTCTCAGCGATAGCCTGCTCGGCCCTCGAAGTGGCCTCGCGCAGCAGGTCCACCAGTTTGATGACCTCTCCCTCGCGGCTCTTCAGAATCTTGCCGTCAGAGTCCAATACAGAGCCGAAGTTGACGTGTACTGCGTTATGCGCCTCACCCATGAAACCGGCTTGCTCGGCCACTTGGAATACCATCTCGAAGTGCTGTATCTGAGGGCTCCCGACCACGTAGAGTAGGTCGTCGCAGTCAAGCCTCTCTACACGATCGATAATACAGGCGAGGTCAGTGGTCGCGTAGTTGTAGCCGCCGTCTGCCTTCTCGATAATCACAGGCATCGGCTCACCCTCCCGATTGAGCCATCCGCCGGATGGGTACACGACCTTCGCGCCCTCGCTGTCCTCGAGAACGCCGCTCGCCTGCAAGCGCTCTACGACCACTGGTAGAAGGTGGTGGTAGTTCGATTCGCCCATGATGTTGTCGTCGGTCAGGAGCACCCCCAGCATCCCGTAGACCTCGTTGAAGTAGCGCATCGACTCGTCGACAAGGATACGCCATAGTCTCAGGGTCTCTTCGTCGCCACCTTGTAACAGCACCACACGGTTCCTCGAACGCGCGACGAACGTCTCATCGGAGTTGAACTTGGTTCGGGCCTGCTTGTAGAAGGCATCCAGGTCACCGACGCTGAGTTCCTCAGCGGCATTGGCCTCTCCGAGGTCGAGCAGGTGCTCGATCAGCATACCGAACGGAGTACCCCAGTCACCGACGTGGTTCTCACGGTGTACAGTGTGCCCTTTGTGCTCTAGCATACGAACTATCGCATCTCCTATCACCGTCGAGCGGAGGTGGCCAACATGCATCTCCTTGGCCACATTGGGGGCCGAGTAGTCTACTGCGACCGTTCTAGCCTGCTCGATGGCTATCCCGAGCCTGTCATCAGGTAGAAGCGCCATTGTCTGGGCTGCGAGCCAGGAGGGGTCAGCGCGCATGTTGACGAAGCCGCTGACCGCAGAAACTCCTGCCGTACCAGATAGCATAGGATCGAGGGCTGCGGCGATGTCGACGGCGATGTCGTTCGGCGAGCGGTGCAGCGTGCCGGCCAAGCGGTGGCAGGGCAGTGCGAGGTCGCCGTGTTCCTCCACAGTGGCCGGGCCGAGTAACCCCGTCCATACCTCATCGGCGATGCCCATCTCCGAGAGTACTTCCTCCAGAGCCGGCCCCACCGCATCCGCTAGTACTCTCATCGTCTCAACTCCAAGCGTATCTCAGGATGGCGGCGACGCCGCCGAAAGCGTCGAACAGTGTGGCGCCCTCCTCCGTGTCCATAGAAATCAGACTGACACTAGACGAGGTGCGTCCGGCAAGCATACTCATCTCGTCTATCAGGTCCATCGTCCTATCTGGGTCCTCCCGAATGTCCTCCGAGTCACAAGAGGGGCAGTTGGGAATATCTGAGCGGGTCATCTGGGTCTCCTCCCACTCGTGCTTGCACGGCTTGCATGCCCAGCCGACCCTTCGCTGGCGCAGTGCTTCTGAGAGCAGCAGAGTTGCGACTGCGCCTTGATCGAGTGCTGTTCTCACCATCGCCTCCCCATAGGTCGCCTTAGGGCTGGGCTGCATCACCTCACGTAGGAAGCTGTCCACCAGATTGCGCTCGGCATCGAGTTCAATTTGGTCCATCAAACCACCAGCGCGCTGAATCAACTCGCGCAGCCCGCTCTCGTTGGAGTAGCCGACGTCAAACAGCGGCTCACGAATCAGTTTCTTGATTTCATGGTGGAAGTAGTCGTTCTTTACGACAAAGTCCTTGGTTGCACCAGGACCACCTACTATGATTCCCCTGAGATTCTCAATCTGAGGGAGCCAGTAGGCGCAGGCCCTTTCTGAGGACTTCTTGAAGAAGTTGTGAGCCGCCTCCTCAATCAGCCGCTCGAAGCGCTGGGCGGATTGCCCGCCCCGCCCGTGCTTTGAGGGGACCTGCGAGGTGATGTGCTCCTGGCAGTGCATGCGCTTGCCAGTGGCCATACCATATGCCGACTCTGAGCGGTCGATGACGAACAAGCCGTACGCGGCCCTGTCAATCAGCATCTCCTCGAGTTGGCTGACCTCGAATCTTGAGTCGCACCTGTACCTGAATGACGGGAACGGCTCCGGTGGATCGTCGATGACCGTGGAGATGAGTCGAGTCTTGTTGTTGCCTACAATCACATGGCCTACGAAGATGCCGATTCCGCGTTCGCCTGGGGTCTTGTAGCGGTTGATCGTGGAAATCGCGGACTCAATCGCGTCAGCAACGTGCTTCCTAGTCGACTTCGACTTGATGTTGGCAGCTTGACCGACTTCTTGGGAGAGGTACTGACGCGCATCGTGAATCATCCTATCGGGCGGGATGATGATTGTGACGAGCTCTGTCCCCATGCCACGCATGGACGTCAGGTCCTCAAGCGCCTTCTTCAGACGAAGCCTACGCTGCTGTTGCGCCAAGTCGTCAGACATACCGTTCCTCTGTGAAAGGCCGTAGGGGCGGCATTTCAACCCTTCACCGTGGTCGCGCCGTAGGCATTGAAAGGGGGTATGTGTGCCCATCCTGCGATGGCGACCGTGATTGCGGCCCTAGGAGGCAGCCTTCTGAGACCCGAGGTAGAAGAGCGGCACGCATGGCTCGAGAGTCTGGTTGATATCGTTAGGGACCGCGTCGCGATGGACGACAGACTTGGTCTCGTCGTCGGCGGCGGAGCCGCCGCACGCGAGGGAATCAGGCTTGCGAGACCCCTCATAGACTCCGAGGATAGGCTCGACAAAATCGGCATCGCCGCCACCCGTCTCAACGCCGCGATAGTGCGTGAGAGCCTCGCAGATGCCGGAATCCCAGTGTCCGGTACCATCCCGCACAGTGTCAACGAGGCTGCTTCTCTGCTTGAGAATCGGCAAGTCGTGGTGATGGGAGGGACACGTCCGGGCCACACCACAGACGCTGTCGCCATCAGGCTCGCTATCGCCGCTGGTGCCGAGCGCTGTGTCATCGCGACCAACGTTGCCAAGGTCCACGACGCTGACCCACGCACGAACTCCGATGCCGCCTCGTACGACAGGCTCACCCACGCCCAACTACAGGAGATAGTCGGCCCTCCCGAGCACGCTCGAGCAGGCCCCTCTCAGGTCGTCGACCCTATGGGCGTAGATGCGGCGCTGCGCGCTGGGATGCCGCTTCTCATCCTCGACGGGCGTGAGCCCGAAAGAATCAGGGAGGCCATCGAAGGTGGAGAGTTCGGCGGCACCATAGTCGTGTAGGTAAGTCCATGAGTCGTAAGGAGAAGATATTGAAGGCGGCTCAGAGGACCGCTAAGGAAGCCAGGGATACGGCCCAGCGACACCGAGAAGGTGAGCGTCGAAAGCGCGCGCAGAAGGAGTTCCAGACCCCTGAGCACAGGCACTGCGTGGTCTGCTGGGCACCGATTCCTCTAGACAGTGATCCTGCAGTGTGTACCAATTCGAGTTGCGCCGAGAAGCAAGAGAAGAGAGAGGCTTCGAGGAAGAGGCTGACGGTGATGCTCTACCTTTTCCCCGGGATTGCGATTCTGCTCGTCCTCCTGCAAGTCATGGGGGCATCAGGTTGAACAGTGACACAGGTAAGATGTGATTCGCATGATGGTGCGCATCCTCTCGGTCCTCCCGGCGGTTGTTGGAGTGGTCTGCGCCCTGCTGGTCATAGGCAGCCTGTACGGCCCGGCCCTCGACACTAGTCGCACTAACGTCCCATTGGTCCCCTGCACTGACGACACCGCCGGGTGTCCGGTAGGGATGACGAACGAGGACCTGTCTGCTCCTACTGCGTTCATGCTCCTTGAGATAGAGTTGACAATCGAGTGGAACAAGTCCGATAGCAGTTGGATTGGGGTTATCGAGAGTCCCCCTCCAAGTGGCTGTGAGCCAGACTCCAACGGACTCACTGCCTGTACTGCGGACGACTTCGAATTCGTCGCAGGCGGTGACAGCGAGAGCGACGGCTCGATGGTATTCCAACTCAAGTCCGGCGACTACAGATTCGCCACAGCGAGCACCGACACCTCCGGCCTCGGTGGTAAGCAGCTTGTGACCATCACTCCCGAGGTCAGTCTGAATCCTGCAGCTGAAATCCTGCTGGGAATCGTTGCCTTACTGCTGTTCGCGGGGTCGGGGGAGATGTTCGCACACAATCGGATCTTGCAGGCTTGGCAGCGCTTCAAGGAAGCCTGAGTCGGCATCAGTCTTGTTGAAGAACCGAAACGAGGTGCCAGTGTCATGGGCGTGCACCAATGCGTGAACTGCGGCACGAAGATCGATGTCGCAGGGCTTGTCCCTTCGATAGGTGGGTACAGACTCTACTGCAGCGTCTGTGGCCATCACTGGCACGTCGAGTGACTATTCGTCCCTTCGAGGCCAGTTCTCCGGCAACTCCAGTGGGTTCAGAATCTCGTCTGCACCTATCGTCTCGATGAGTCTCGTTCGCAGTTCCTCTGTTCCCTCGCCGGTCACGGCGCTGATGAGTGTCTCGGCACCCTCCGGGACGCTGTCTAGGATGTCGCTCTTGCTGTGGATGACTATCATCGGGCGCTCCGACATCAGCTCCCTGACTTCGGAGAGGAGATGTGTCTGCTCCTGCTGGCTCATGCTGCTGCCTTCGGTTGAATCGACTAGGAACAGCAGTACGTCGCCGGTGTGCTCCAAAGCGGCGATGGCTTGCATCTCGATGGGATTGCGCTCAGTCATCGGACGGTCAAGCAGACCGGGAGTGTCCACCATCTGATAGACTCGCCTCCTGTGCTCGAAGTGCCCCAAATGGAGTTGCTTGGTGGTGAACGGATAGGCCGCGACCTCCGGCTCGCCGCTAGAGAGCGCGGTGATGAGTGCGGACTTGCCGACGTTCGGCGCACCGGCCACGACAATGCAGGGCTCGTCGGAGTCGAGCGAGGGGAGCGTGCGCAGGACATTGCGGGCCTCGCCGAGCCACAGAATCTGCGGCGAGACCTGGTCGAGAATGGATGAGAACCTGCCGTAGGCGTGTCGGCGAGCCTGATGGAAACCCTCGATGTTGCGGAGCCGCAAAATCTTCCTCTGCGTCTCGCCGGCGATCTTGCGGACCTGCTCGGCTGCCCATTGGATGGTGCCGAGGCTCTTGCGATACTCGTCGTTGCCGACCGCAGCGTCAATCAGCGCTTGGTCGAACTCCGAGAGGGCGTTGAGACTGGGCCATTGGTCGACCCACTTCAGCAGGGTCTTGTCGATGACATCAGCAGCAGACTGGACCATCCTGTCCATCTGCTTGCGAGTCCGGTGGTACTTGTCTGGGTCCTCGACCAAGTCGGGCTGCTTGCTCGCCTTGCGGAACGCCTTGTCCAGAATCTCCTGGGGATACAGGACGGTCGGAATACGACGCCAATCTACCGATGCCACGCACTCACCTCGGACCCAGCGGCCACAACCATCCCACTTCAAGCCACCAGTCGGGCCATAGGCCCGATTTGAGGTCGACATACTCCTTTTCTATCACAACACTCACGCAGTTACATGACTGGAGAGCGCAGAGGTAAGAGAATCGATGACCTGCCCGGCTGGGCTAGGCAATTGCATGAGGAGTACGGTTCGCCCGAACTGTCGGGCCTGAACGATGTCTTCCACGGACCACTCATGGATCGGAAGTCCGGATTGAGGAAGGACGACATAATCGAGATACTGCTCGATGCAAGAGCGCTTCCTGAGGATGTCGATCCTTGGGTTAGGGGGATGCTGATTGGGACTTCTAGGAGCGCTGTCGAGATACTCGACGAGGGCGGCGACTTCCGCTCCATCGCGAGGGATGTCATCGTCGAGGTACGCTTGGTCACCCATCTGCGTAGACCGTACATCGAGGACAGTGAGCTCCTTACCTTCGAGAAGGAGGATATGAAGCGGCGCTCAAGTCTGCACGAGAAGGCAGAGAGGAGTGCGGACGGACACGACGACAGCCACCTGTGGGGCTGATTCATGTCCGAGTTCGCGGCTAAGAGGTGCGTGCCTTGCGAAGGCGGAATACCGCCGCTCACTGAAGATGAGCGGGCTGTGCTGATTCCGCATCTCGATAGTGACTGGAACGTCGTCGACGGGCACCATCTCGAGCGTGGCTGGTCGTTCCCCGACTTCGCCTCCGCGCTCGAGTTCACCAACACGGCCGGAGCCATATGCGAGGCAGAGAATCATCACGCTGACTTCGAGCTGGGCTGGGGGCGCGTGAAAGCGATAATCTGGACTCATAAGATAGACGGTCTGACCGAGTCCGACTTCGTTCTGGCTGCTAAGTTAGACAGTATCTAGGTGGTCCGATGACACATCAGTTCAGAATGCACGTCTTTGTCTGCACCAACGAGCGCCCGCCAGAGAACCCACGTGGCTGCTGTGCTGGGAAGAATTCGCTCGACATCCTCACCCGTCTCAAGAGGGCTGCTCGCGCGGAAGGTCTGGGGGACGTACGCGTCAACAAAGCGGGCTGCCTAGACAACTGCGAGAGGGGGCCTTCATGCGTTGTCTACCCGGAAGGCACCTGGTACACCCTGCCGGACAACGACGAAGGTCTGAAGGCCGTTCTCGAGCACCTCAAGGGCGGCGAGCCTGCCACTGACTACCTGATGGGTGATTGAGTGCGCAAAGTGGTCTATCCGAGAGTCGGTGGGGTCGACAGCATCCGAATTGTCGAGGACACCGACCCGGTGGCCGGTCCCGGTCAAGTAAGAGTGAGAGTGCACAGGGCAGGAATCAACTTCGCGGACCTGATGATGCGTCAGGGGCTGTACGGCTCCAACCCGGAATACCCGTTCACCCCCGGCTACGAGGCTGCAGGTGAGGTGATGGACGTGGGCGAGGGGGTCACCGGACTCGGTCCCGGTGACCGTGTGCTCGCAATGACCGGTTTCGGAGGTTACTCCGAGCAGGTCGTGCTGGATTCTAGGAGGGCGATCCCCCTTCCAGACTCGATGTCTTTCGACCAAGCTGCGGCAATCCCAGTCACCTACGGCACCGCCTACCACATGCTAGTACACCTAGGCAACCTTGCAAGGGGAGATACGGTTCTCGTCCACCACGCAGCCGGGGGCGTCGGCACCGCAGTGGCCCAAATATGCAAGGCGTTTGGCACCTCTCTGGTTGTGGGGACCGCGTCGGCACCGAAGGGCGAGTTCGTCGAGTCACTCGGGATGCGCTTCGTGGACCGTGAGTCAGAGGACTTTGTCGAGGTCTGCAAGGGCGCGACGGAAGGCAAGGGCGTCCATCACGCCATCGACCCGGTCGGTGGCAGCCACGTGATGCGTTCGTACAAGGCACTGCGCCGAGGCGGTAAGCTGTACTACTTCGGTGCCTCATCCGCAGTCAAGGGAGACAAGCGTTCGTGGATGACCGCCCTCAGGATGTGGGCATCGACACCGCGCTTTGATCCGTTGAAGATGATGAGTTCGAACAAGGCCGTGTTCGGGGTCCACATGGGTCTGCTGGACGACGAGTCGGTGTTCCGAGGCCACCTCGAGGCACTCTCGGGGATGCTCCTCAAGGGGCAGATAGACCCGATTATAGACTCAGTTTGGAGGTTCGAACAGGTGGCAGAAGCTCAGAAGCACATCCACGATCGGAAGAACCGAGGCAAGGTCCTTCTCGACTTCTCGTGATTCACAGGCCCTCAGGAACAACCATTGTGAGAATCTCGCCGTTGCAGGTGAGTTCGATGTCATCGGGGATACTGATTCCACCAGCACCCAAGGAAGCGGCTACAGCCTCTCCTATCACCTTGTAATGGTCGCTCTCGATTACCGCATTCATCGTCTCCAAATCTGGCCATATGCTGACCGCGATGAGTCTCTCGTCATCTGCGGCCAATGCTCCCCTTATACATCCGTTCTCGATGGCGTATTCGAGGAAGTTATTCTTCCAGACATTCGCCATTTCTTCTGTCACTTCATTGCCGCCAGTCTTGACGACCCAGTACCTTGCTATTGGCATGGCTAGCCTTGAAAACGAGTTCGTATAACCATTCCTGCTGTATTTGAATTGGAGACTTGTGGGCCGATTACAGTCGTACCGGTCTGGAGCCGCCGCAAGCCTGACACTTTAGCATGGTCGTGCGCCCCTCCTTGACGAAGCGGGTGTCGGGCGCCTGACACTGGTCGCACAGGATGAACGCCTTGACGTAAGCGACCAGTTTCTCCTTAATCCTCGCCGGCGGGACCCTTCCCTTGAACATCACACGGATCTGCTCCCGAGTTCCTGAGGTGCCGAGCTCGTTGAGCAGGAACTGGTAGACGTGGTTGGAGTCGCGGTCCATGGCGCTGACGATGTCGGCGAAGTTGCGCAGGATGGTCTGGCTGCCCTCGATGAGGATGTCAGGCTCTGGCATGGTCCAACGCGAGCGTTCTCTGATGTCCTTCGGTATGCGCTCACGCGCACGGTCGAGCAGGGCATCGTACTCGTAGTCGGTCATCGGCCTGCCGAATCATGGCCCCCTTTTCACCCCACCGGGCACCGAAAGGCCTCTTGCGAACGGTCAAAGACCGGAACGGCGCAGGCAAACCGTGGACGAGCAACTCGAGGTCAAGGTCGCTCGGACCCACCCGGATGCCAAACTTCCCACCAAGGGAAGCGAGTATGCTGCCGGCTGGGACCTCTATGCGCTCGAGGACACGGAAGTGCCGTTCCGCCAGAGCATGAAATTGCGTACAGGCCTGCACGTCGCCATCCCCGTAGGCTATGAGGGGCAGGTGCGAGCGCGCTCATCATTGGGATCCAAGGGACTGATCCTGCCTCACAGCATCGGCACCATCGATGCTGACTACCGCGGCGAGTTGTTCGTGCTGATGACATGGATAGGAGAGGGTGAATCATACACGGTGAAGGCTGGCGAGAGGATAGCGCAGATGTTGATCTCGCCGATACCTAACGTCAGTTTCCGCGAAGTCGATTTCGACGACCTGGGCCAGACTGAGCGCGGAGACGGCGGATTCGGCAGCACCGGCCGCTTCTAGCGAGTGAAAAGTCGCGTTTTTCCCACCATCTCCCCCCGGTGGATTCATAGAGAGCCAGCGGCGGGACGAATTGATGCCACTGAGCGTTGACGAGCTTCGGAGCAAGGTCGAGGAATACCGCGGCAAGGGCCTGAACAGCCAGCAGATAGCGGATGAGCTGTCACTGTCGCACACCACCATCCAGTGGCTCTCATCGAGCGGGGTATCCGCGGAGGACCGCCCCAACGATATCCAAATCGGCTGGAGGTCGATTGCTGTCAAGGCAGGCAGGATAGAGGCAGTTTCCTACATCTTCGCGGACATAATCGACGAGGAGATAGGCGACGAGGTCGATGCCATCGTCGGAATCAGCCTCAACGGGATCGCCTTCTCTCAGGCTATCGCCGGCCAGATGGATCTAGACCTGTCGATAAGCAGGAGCATCGGCGAGGATGAGGGAGGTCACCTCTCCGAAGTCTTCGCCGGCGTCGGCGGCAAGCGCGTGGTCGTGGTGGACGATGTAGTGTCGTCGGGAGAGACTATGCGGAAGACAATCAGGAGCCTCAGGTCAGGGGGAGCTGACGTCAAACTCTGCCTGGTGTTAGCCAACAAGACGCACAACAACGAGCTTGAGGGTGTGCCCCTGCGTGGATTGGTCAGAGTGGTAACGGTCTGAGGGAGTCGAATGCACTGGGCGGACCACACCGCGCAGACGCTGCAGGACCGGGGCGGCCCTCAGGTCATCGCCTCCGGCATCACTCCCTCAGGGGAGTTCCACGTCGGCCACCTGCGCGAGATCCTCACCGCAGAGATGGTCCACAGGGCCTGCCTCGACGCTGGTATGGACTCGCGCTACATCTTCATCGTCGACTCGATGGACCCATTGCGACGCATCTACGACTTCCTCTCACCCGCTTACGAGCAGTACATCGGTCACCCGCTGGCCTACATCCCCGCTCCCGGACCCGACGGCGAGCCCAACCCGGATGGTGGCAACTACGCCAAGCACTTCCTAGATCCGTTCCTAGAGGCGCTCAGGGAGATAGGCGTCGAGCCCGAGGTGGTGATGAACCACGAGACCTACGAGAGCGGCGCGTTCGCGGACAAGACCCACTCTGCGATAGAGCAGAGAGACAATATCCGCCGGGTCATCGAGGATATCTCGGGACGAGAGGTCCCCGATGACTGGTTCCCGTACAACCCGCTAGGCTCCGACGGTAGCCTCGACGGAGTCAAGGTGACCGGTTACGAGCACCCGTACGTGCATTGGGTCGACAGTCACGGCATCGAGGGCACCTCGGACATCAGGACGGGGCAGGGTAAGCTGCCTTGGAGGATCGACTGGGGTGCCCGCTGGGGCATCCATGGCATCACCTGCGAGCCCGCCGGCAAGGACCACGGGGCCGCCGGCGGCAGTTACGACACCGGCATCCCGATTTGCAAGATGCTGGGCAGCCAGCCGCCGCACAAGATGGTCTACGAATGGATCCAACTCAAGGGCATGGGGCCGATGTCCAGCTCTACTGGAGTCACAGTCGGCCCGATGGACGCCCTCGGGCTGGTTCCTCCCGAAATAATGCGCTACGTCATCGCGCGCGGCAAGGTCGGACGCCACATCGACTTCGACACCGGGCCGGCGCTGTTCCAGACCGCAGACGAATACGAGCGACTGGTGGCGGAGCCGCCTAGTGGCTCGGATGATGATCTGTCTAGGCGTCAGCAGGTAGCACGGGATACCCAACTCGCTGCACTGAGGCTCAGTCAGGTCGAGAGTGGCTCAGACCCTACTGACTCGATAGGCGGTGTTTCCTTCCGGCATCTTGCCATGCTCGCCCAGATCAAATCTAACGATGACGATGTCTGGGACTCACTGCGAAGATCGAGTCACCTTGACGGCGAGCCCGGTGATGCGCTGACGGGCCGCATGCGCCGCATGCGCAACTGGGTCGAGGGTCCGCACTTCCCCAATGCAGCGAGGGTCGAGGTGCAGACGAGCGTTAGTGCAGAAGCACATGCGAACCTAAGTGATGAACACAGATCTTTTCTTTCAGCTTTGGCCGATGCGCTCGCGGACTGCGAGTGGACTGATGCGGCCATCGCAGACTGCATCAGAGCCACGATTGGAGAGGAAGGGATTGGCGGGCGGGATGCCTACGTCGCGCTATACTGGGCCATACTCGGCAAGCACCATGGTCCCAAGGCATCCTCACTGATGGCCGAAATGGAAAGTGAACATCTTTTGTCCCTAATCAGTGAAACATAGGGTAGCGAATGAGTCACTACAACGAGCCGATCTCCAAGAGCCTTGGCTCGGGCATTCCCTTCATCGCCTCGTCTATCGCCTCGACCTCCATATGAGCGCCTGCCATTGTGGTGACGAATGGGATGTTGAGCTCGACTGCAAGCCTGCGCATCATGTTGCCGTCTAACACCGCGCCTCCGGTTGAACGAGGCGTGTTGATGACGAGGTGAATCTTGCCTTGGCGCATCAAATCCAGCGCGTCGGGTGTTCTGCGCTCTGCGATTCTGTAGCAGGTCTGGACATCGAGCCCACCTACGTCGCGCAGCACGTGGGCGGTGCCCCTAGTGGCGTATAGGGTGAAACCCATATCCTGCAGCCTGCGGGCCTCGTCGATGATGGCCAACTTGTCGCCGTCCTTGACGGTGATGTAGACCCCCCCTTCAACGGGTACTGGCAGCTCCGTAGCGAGTCTTGCCTTCAGGTAGGCTGCAGCGGGTCTCGCGTGCGAGCCCATCACCTCGCCGGTGGACTTCATCTCGGGACCTGGTGCGGGGTCGAGACCTCGCAACTTGATGAACGGAAACACAGGGGCCTTGACGCAGACCGCATCGGTCTGTGGCTCGGGCACGTTGAGTTCGCTGAGCTTCTCGCCCAGTGCCAGCCTGGCCGCGATTCGGGCCAGCGGCACGCCGGTCGCCTTGGCCACGAACGGGAATGTGCGCGAGCCCCTCGGATTAACCTCGAGGACGTGCAGGACCTCATCGCGGATGGCGTACTGTATGTTGAAGCAGCCCCTGATGCCCAGTTCGATGCCGATTCGCCTCGTCCACTCCTCGACCTCAGCGAGCACGTGCGCGGGGATGTTCTGTGGCGGGATGAAGCAGGTCGAGTCCCCCGAGTGGATGCCCGCCTCCTCCAGATGCTCCATTACGGCGCCGACCAGCACCTCCTCACCGTCGCACACCGCGTCGACATCGAGTTCGATGGCGTTCCCGAGGTACTCGTCGATGAGCAGAGGGCGGTCGGGGGCGAGGTAGGCCTCCTCCATGTAGGCCTCGAGCTGCTTGTCGTTGGAGAGTATCTCCATGCCCCTTCCCCCGAGTACGTAGGACGGTCGGATCAGCACCGGGTAGCCTATCTCGTGCGCCGCCTGCCTGACCTCCTCGGGTGTGGTGGCAGTCGAGCCGCGTGGCATCCTCAGGCCGTTGCCTGCGGCAAAGGCCTCGAAGCGCTCGCGGTCGCTCGCCTCGTCGACGGCATCGGCTGAGGTCCCCTCCATCCTCAGGTGGAGCCCGAGTGAGGAGAGGTGAGTGAGGCTGTCCGCTAGAGGCAGGGCGAGGTTGATTGCGGTCTGACCGCCGAACTGCAGCAGTATCCCGTGCGCCTTCTCCCTGAGCAGCACCTCGGACACGGACTCGAGAGTCAGCGGGTCGAAGTACAGCCTGTCGCTGGTGTCGAAGTCGGTCGATACAGTCTCCGGATTGTTGTTGATGATGATGGCCTCGTGGCCCATGTCGCGAATGGCGCCTACCGCGTGGACGCAGCCGTAGTCGAACTCGATACCCTGGCCAATCCTTATGGGTCCCGAGCCGATGACCACAATCCTCTGTTTCAGTGACTCGTTGAGGCCGGGAACGTAGTCGATTCCGCCGGGCACTGATCCCCCCTCATAGGTCGTGTAGTAGTACGGGGTGAGTGCGGCGAACTCGGCTGCGCAAGAGTCAACCATGCGGAAGACAGGATGTATTCCGAGTTGGTGGCGGCTTGCTGTGACCGCGAACTCGTCGGCCCCCTCTGGTAGCTGCTTGAAGCCGCTTGCGGGGAAGCCGGCTAGAGCATCGGCGATGTGCAGGTCGGTGAAGCCGGCACCCTTCCACAGCCTCATCTCGGCCTCGGGCACCTCGGCGGGAGGCAGGCCGATCTCGCCGGCCGCCCGTATCTCGGTCTCAATGGCGGCCATGTTCTCGAAGCGGTGCAGGAACCACCTCGTGATGCCACCGGACATGTCGCGCACGTCCTCGACCGAGTAGCCGCGCCGGAAGGCCTCGAACAAGGCTCCCATGCGCCTGTCGGTGGGGATCCTAAGCCAGTCCTCGAGCAGGGCCTCGGGCAAGGGCTCGAAGGCCCGTTCGTCCATCGACTCGCCTCCCGAGGCATCGGCCATGGTCAGCGGCCGCGGATGCGGCTGGCCGTACTCGAGGCTCGCCCACGCCTTGAGGAAGGCCTCCTCGAAGCAGCGCCCTATGGCCATGACCTCACCTGTGGACTTCATCGAGGTCCCGATGGTGCGGTCGGCGGTGCGGAACTTGTCGAAGGGCCAGCGCGGTATTTTGACCACGCAGTAGTCGAGGGTCGGCTCGAAGGCCGCTGTCGTGCCCTCGCCGGTTATCGGGTTGGGCAGCTCGTCGAGGGTGTAGCCGACCGCGATGAGCGCGGCCATGCGAGCGATTGGGTAGCCCGTCGCCTTCGATGCGAGGGCCGAGGAGCGGGAGACGCGGGGGTTGACCTCGATGACGCGGTACTCGCCGGTGGACTGCTCTACTGCGAACTGCACGTTGCACCCACCCCTGATGTTCAGCCTCCTGATGAGCTTGAGGGCCGCGTCGCGCAGCACCTGATGGTCGCGGTCCGACAGTGTCTGCTGGGGTGCGACCACCACCGACTCGCCTGTGTGGACGCCCATCGGGTCGAGATTTTCCATGGTGCACACGATGATGGCGTTGTCAGCGCTGTCGCGCATCACCTCATACTCGTGCTCTTGCCAGCCCAGTATGCTCTCCTCGATGAGCACCTGCCCTATCGCCGAATGCAGGATGCCCTGGCTGGCTATCTCGACCAGTTCACCGGTGTTGTAGGCCGTCCCGCCACCTAGGCCGCCCAAAGTGAAGGCGGGGCGTATCAGCAGAGGGAAGCCGCCCAGTTCGTCGACGGAGGCGAGGACTTGCTCGATCGAGTCGCAGGCAATCGCCTTGCACACCGGCAGGTCGATCTCCTCGCAGACCTTCTTGAACAGGTCGCGGTCCTCGGCCTCGTCGATCGCGGTGAGGTTGCAACCGATGAGTTCGACACCCAGTTCGTCGAGCGAGCCGTCGTGGGCTAGGGCTGCGGCGATGTTGAGCGCGGTTTGCCCGCCCATCCCAGCAAGTAGAGCGTCCGGCTTCTCGAGCTCCATGATGCGCTTGACGACCTCGGGCAGCAACGGCTCGATGTAAATGCGGTCGGCCATCTCCGGGTCGTTCTGAATAGTCGCCGGGTTGGAGTTGATGAGAACCACCTCGTAGCCGTCGGCTCGCAGTGCCCTGCAGGCCTGCGATCCGGAGAAATCGAACTCGGCTGCCTGACCGATTCGTATTGGCCCGCTGCCTAGGATTACCACCTTCTTGAGGTCGTCACGGCGGGACATCAGCGCTCGCCCCCTCGCACCAGCGCCCTCTGTGCGTCCGCCAGATATTCGGACACCATATCTGAGAAGCGGTCGAAGAGCGGTGAGGCGTCGTGCGGCCCGGGACAGGCCTCCGGGTGGAACTGAATGGTGAAGGCCGGCTTGCCGACGAGGTCGAGGCCTTCGACGGTGCGGTCGTTAGCGTTGATGTGGCGCACCTCGAAGTCCGTTCCGAGTGCGTTCTCGCCGATCTCAGAGCGCGCGCCGCTCGGGTGCGGGGCCAGCATACCCTTGTCCGGGTCCTCCACGGCGAAGCCGTGGTTCTGGCTGGTGATGTCGACCCTACCGGTCTGCAGATCGACCACCGGCTGATTGGCCCCTCTGTGACCATATCGCAACTTGTAGGTGCGCAGGCCGGCTGCCAGACCCATCAACTGGTGTCCGAGGCAGATGCCCATCACCGGCATTTCCGCGCGCACCGCTGCTGCAAGTGATTCTCGCGCTGAGGCGGCATCTCCCGGGTGGGCCGGGTCGCCTGGCCCATTCGATGCGAACAGGGCATCTGGATGCCACTCGGAAATGATGGAGTCGAAGTCAAGCGAGGCCGGGCACCAGACGACCTCGAAACGCTTGCAGAGCTCGCGCAGGATGTTGTACTTGATGCCGCAGTCGATGGCGGCGAGTCTTGGTAGCGGCTCGCCCTCGTCGTCTTGAGCACCCTGATTGAGCAGTACCGCCTCCTCGCAAGTCACCGATGCGACTAGGTCCTCAGCATCGGGAGGTGTCATCCCAGAGAGTATCTCCTTCATCTCATCCGAGCGCTCCTTGGGTCCGAAGACGCACAGCACCGTTCCGTGCTCGCGCACCCTGCGTGTGAGCGCGCGCGTGTCTATGCCTTCGATTCCGGGCACGCCATGGACGGCTAGGAACTCATGCACGCTACCAACGGAGTCGCGGTGGTCTGGAATCTTCATCACCTGCCTGCAGACGATGCCGCGCGGATGCACGCCCGCTGACTCAGAGATACCAGGGAGGATTCCGTAGTTTCCCAACAGCGGCCATGTGAATGTGAGGACCTGTCCGGCGAAGGACGGGTCGGTCATGCTCTCCTGGTAGCCGCACATTCCCGTGGTGAACACCAGCTCACCCTGTGCGATTCCCTCGGAGCCGAACAGCTTTCCCTCGTACCTCGTGCCGTCTGCGAGTAACAGAAGACCAGGTGTACCACTCGCCTGCTGGAGCCCGGTCGAGTCCAGAAGGAGATCAGCAGCATCGGTGAAAGCAGGCGCGTTTTGCGCACCCGGTACGACATCGCCGGGGACAAAGCCCCGGGTCGGTGACGCACCCGACATCAGCAATCCTGCTGGAGTGCCCCTCTTAATCCTTGAGAGTGAAACAGGCGAATACCATTCACGGAGGACCGTTCAGTCCTCTTCCCGATTCAAAACTCGCTTCCTCTGGTCGCTCGGAACGACCTCAATCTGCCCTCCCGAGAACCTGCTGGAGTCGTCTACCGGGCCGAGCCAAGACTCGAGGAATACTGCGAGTGCGGCAACTTCGGAATGCGGCTGATTGCCGATGGCGACGTTGTGGTCCGCCAGACGGAACAGTTCTCCCGGGACCTTCGTCCCTCCTACCACTACGGCAGTAGGGCTGTCGGTGGGAATCCCTGCAATGGCCTCGTTCCAAGGCTCACCGTACATCGTCAGGTGAACGATATTCCCGCTCTTCGAAAATTTTCGAAGCCAACTCATCGGCTTGGCCTCGTAACGGCACTCGAACTGACCTCCAAACCTCTCTGTGACGGAATTCCAGGTCTCCAGCGCCGAGGGATCTTCCTCTCCAGCCAGAATCACCTCATCCGCGCCAAAGGCGCGGGCAGTGAGCCCGAGATGTGATGTGATGCGCTTGTCGCGCTGGCGTCTGTGGCCCAGCCTGAGCACGTAGAGTCTGGGCGGTTCGGCATCTGTCACGCACTCACCCGAGAGGCGGTGCCTCATCAGCATGACTCTCAAGTTCGGAGACCTGCTGATTGGGGAACAAGTCGATATCCATGTTCATCGTCGCGGTCCTGACCCATTCCAGGAGGAGGGAGTCAATCATCATCTTCGTCGAGAAGTGAATCAGCATGGCGATGATTGTGAGCCTACCAGAAGCGGTGGCCGCCGTCTGGGCATCCAGGTCCCCCTGTAGAGTCATCCTACCAAGCGGCTCGATGATGAAGAAGATAGCCAGTACGGCTAGGACTCCACCAACATTGGAAGTGGATGCTTGGCCCTTCTCCCTACCCATGGACAGCATTATGGTGGCGACGAGTATGAGTGCGGGAACAACTAGACTAAGCTGGTAGAATCCGAAATCACCAATCAGCGAGAGGGGGAGGTCCGAGTCATCGAGCGAATCCCCTCCCATGTGAACTGAGACCCACCAGAACAACAGGCAGGCGATGCCCAGAGCGCCAGACATCCGCCCCCTGTCGGAAATCATGTCCCGAATCTGATGCCTGTCGTTCGGCTGCAGACGCTGCAGGATCGACTCCATCATCTCGAGATTGTACGCCGTCGGGGAGTCGTCAATTTCCGCTGCTTCAGCAGCGGGCGTGGAAGCGGGTGCCGCTTCATCGAGCGTGTCCTCCCCTAGAACCATCGAGTGATTGCCTCTCCGTCACATCATAAAGCATGCGACTGGTGGGAGTACCGAGATGGCCGACTGGCGACCTATGCTGAATCGCCGTAACGGTGGAATACCCCGGATTATGGGGGTTCTGAACCTGACTCCTGACTCGTTTCACGCCGATTCTAGGGTCCCTTCGCTCGAAGAAGCCGTCAGACGGGCCTCAAACATGGTCCGCGATGGTGCCGAGTGGATCGACATCGGAGGTGAGTCGACCCGTCCGGGAGCCGCCCCTGTCAACCACTCCGAGGAGGTTCGCAGAGTAGTTCCGGTCATCGAGGCGGTCAGAAGCGCCATCCCTGATGTATGCATCTCCATCGACACTCGCAAAGCGAGTGTCGCTCTGGCGGCTCTGAAGGCCGGTGCCGACATGGTGAATGATGTCTCGGCGCTGTCTGACCAGAGAATGGTCGATGTTGTGTCGCAGAGTGGCTGCCCTGTGTGCATCATGCACATGCAGGGCCTGCCAAGGAACATGCAGGACAACCCCTGGTACGGCGATGTCGTGGCCGAAGTCAGAGGAGTACTGAATGGAGCCGCACGGAGGCTGTTCGATGCTGGAGTCGCCCCTGAGAGGGTAATCGCCGACCCTGGCATAGGGTTCGGCAAGGGGCTCGAGCACAATCTGGCTCTACTGGCCGCTGGACGCGGAGTCGTCCCTCACCCTCAGATGCCTCTGATGTGGGGAGTCAGTCGCAAGACGATGTTTCACCACCTGCTTGACAGAGAAGATACTCGCGAGAGACTGGCGGGTACACTCGGTGTGGCTGCCAAGTCGGTCGCTCTGGGAGTCGACGTCATCAGAGTCCACGACGTTGCCGAGCACGCGGATATGTTTGCTGCGATGTCAGCGCTGGAGGTGAGTGAGTGAGTTCAGATTCAGGCTCGGATGGCCATGCGAAGAACGTCGTTGATATCGACGATAATCTGAGACTGGTCGGCACCGCCCATATCAGCAGCACCTCGGTCGCACTGGTCCGCCAGCAGATTGAGGATTGGGGGCCGGATTTGGTGGCGGTCGAGCTGTGTGAATCGAGGAAAGCCTCACTCCTCGAGCCTGAGGTCCTCGAGAACGAGGATCTGCTCAAGATTCTTAACGATGGCAAATCACACATGATTCTCCTACAGTCGGCTCTGGCCGCCGAGCAGCGCCGAATGGGAATCGCCGAGGGTGAGAAGCCCGGTGCTGAGCTTCTGGCAGCGATAGAGGCCGCGGAGGCGGCGGACGTTCCGGTCGAATTGGTCGACAGGGACGTTGTAATCACTCTCCGAAGGGCTTGGTCAAAGATGGGGCTCAGGGAGAAGTGGAGAGTCATGGATGCCTTCCTCTGGCAAGAGGATGATGATGAGACAAGTGTGGAGGAACTGCTAGAGGACTCTGATATGCTTAGCAACCTGATGGAGGAAGCACGTGAGGTCGCACCGGGTGCCGGCTCGGTGCTCATCGACGAGCGGGATGCCTTCATCGCTGGCAGGTTACAGCAGATTCGCGGGAAGGGGAAGGTGCTGGCTGTTGTCGGGGCTGGTCACCTGAACGGAGTCGTGCATCAACTCGGAGAGCCAGCGATGGAAAGCACCTCGAGGCTGACTGAGCTCAATGAGGAGCCAAGGAAGCCCATTCTACCCAAACTACTCGTCGTAGCCATCCCGATTCTCTTCTTCTCAGTGGTGGGGTGGCTCGCTTACACCGGGCAGCTCAGCGACCTCAGGCGCAGCGCTGAAATCTGGCTGGCCGTAAACGCTGGGCTGACTGGACTGGGCATAATCATAGCGCGTGGTCACCCGCTTTCAGTGATAATCGGAGCCTTGGCATCTCCCCTAACCTCACTCAATCCATTCGTCGCGGCTGGCTGGGTCGCAGGTTACACCCAACTCAAGGTAGATGCGCCGATTGGCAAGGACGCACAGGACTTCCTAGCCCTCGACGAGGTCTCGCTGTTCTGGAAGAATCGTGTCGGCAAGGTGCTACTGGTGACTGCTCTGGGAAACCTCGGATCGGTGGCCGGAACTTGGATCGCTGCCGCTGGAATCCTCGGAATCGTGTTTGGCTGAGAATTAGCGAAGGCTCATGTGCTAAGTGGGGCTGTCCGCCCTCGTAGAGGGCGGAACATGGTGAACTACGGTTTCGTGATAGACAATCGAAAGTGCATCGGCTGTCATGCCTGTACGGTCGCTTGCAAGTCCGAGCACGATGTGCCGATCGGAGTCAACCGAACTCACGTCAAGTACATCGAGAAGGGCGAGTACCCAGATGTCACCCGCGAGTTCAGCGTCCACCGCTGCAACCACTGCGAGGACTCTCCTTGCACGACGATCTGCCCTACTACCGCCCTGTTCACTCGTGAGGACGGCATCGTCGACTTCGATGACGAGCGATGCATAGGCTGCAAATCATGCATGCAGGCATGCCCCTACGACGCCCTCTACATCGACCCCAACAAGGGCACTGCGGCCAAGTGCAACTACTGTGCCCACCGAATCGAGCACTCGTACGAGCCATCCTGCGTCATCGTCTGCCCGACCGAAGCCATCGTCTCAGGGGACTTGGACGACCCCAACTCATCAATCTCAGGATACATACGAGACCACGAGACCACCGTGCGCAAGCCGGAGTCGGGCGCGAAGCCAAACGTGTTCTATATCGAGGCCAGCGAAGATATGCTCGACCCGCATGCTACCGAACGCGATGGAGAGTACCTCTGGACCGATCAGGCAGCTGGAGTCGGTCACTTCGCCAAGTACGCTGAGAACAGAGCAGGGGCTGCCGATACGCAGTCGATGATTGTCCAGTTGGCGCTAGAGAAGAAGGCTCGCGCTGCGGCACCGCGTGACCAGGCGATAATTCGTGATGTGATGGCCAAACTGAATGAGGATTCTGGTAAGGCCAAGCGAACGTATGACCAGCCTTCGAAGGGCGTGCTCTGGGGCTGGGAAGTCACCGCTTACATCCTCACTAAAGCCATCGCCTCTGGAACCTACCTGATTGCGATGCTGGCAATGTTCGCTGGCCTCATCGAGATGACTGCCGATCTCTGGTGGGGACTCATCATAGGTTGCACAGCATTCCTTGGATTGACTGGTCTGCTTCTCGTGAAGGATCTCGACCGACCTGAGAGGTTCCTCTATGTGATGCTTAGGCCTAATTGGGATTCTTGGTTAGTCAAGGGTGCCTATGTCCTAGCAGGATTCGGCGCAGTTCTGGCTTGCAGTGCCGCAGTTCTCTTCTTCGATTTAAATCGGGATTATCTCGAATACCTAGCCTATGCTGGGATTCCTCTTGCAATTCTTACTGGAGTATATACGGCTTGGTTGTTCGGTCAGGCACAAGGTAGGTCATGGTCAAATGACAACCTCCTGCTCCTCAAGTTCTTCACTGAGATGATAGTCATCGGATTCGCTTCCTTGGTACTCCTAACATCTTCAAGCGTCACTCACCTCGTGATGGCTGCTGTTCTGTACTACCTCGTCGCCAAACATGCTCACCACCTAGTGATCGAGCCGCAGATGGAGACTCTGCACTGAGGTGGGATGATGGCTGAGGGGTTCATCGAGGGCATAGCGCAGAAACTGCGCATCATTCCCAACCTCGACCGCGAACACTCTAGCAACGGTGGTGATGCTCTTCGCAAATTCCCGTCTCCCGAGAACTGGCACGACCACGTCGAATTGGATGCCAACGAATGGCCGAAACGAGTCGAGCGCCGCTACTCACTGGTGCCGACTACCTGCTTCAACTGCGAATCGGCGTGCGGGATGCTGGCCTATGTCGACAAGGAGTCCGGTCAGGTCACCAAGTTCGAGGGCAACCCGCACCACCCCGGGAGTCGTGGTCGCAACTGCGCCAAGGGGCCGGCCACAATCAATCAGATACAGGATACCGAGCGAATCATGCACCCGATGCGCCGCGTCGGTGGGCGTGGTGAAGGCGGCTGGGAGCGAATCTCTTGGGATGAGGCTCTCGATGAGATATCGGCGAAGATTCGCGCCTCGCTGAAGACCGGGGCGAAGGATCGGGTAGTCTACCACGTTGGCAGACCCGGTCACGAGGGCTACGCCAACCGGATACTGAAGGCATGGGGTGTCGATGGGCACAACAGCCACACCAACATCTGCTCAGCGGGGGCACGTACCGGGTACGGACTGTGGCAAAAGCACGACCGCCCCTCGCCCGACCACGCCAACGCGAAGGTCATCCTGCTGACCTCCTCGCACCTCGAGACTGGGCACTACTTCAATCCGCACGCGCAGCGGATTCTCGAAGGGATGATGGATGGCGCCAAGCTCATCGTCATCGATCCTCGTCTGTCCAACACGGCGGCCATGGCCGACCACTGGCTCCCCACATGGCCGGGCTCCGAGTCCGCGCTCTTCCTCGCTTGGGCGAAGATGATACTCGAGCGAGGCCTCTACGACCGCGAGTTCATGGAGGACTGGGTGAACTGGGAGATGTGGCTCGATGCAGATCACCCGGACGAACCACGCACCTTTGAGCGCTTCATTGAGCTACTCCTCGATGAGTACTCCGAGTACACGCCGGAGTTCGCCGCCGAGGAGTGCCGAATTCCCATCGAGCAGGTGATTGAGGCGGGTGAGGCGGTCGCCAACGCAGGCAGCCGCCTATGCACCCACGTCTGGCGCGCCGCTGCGATAGGAAACCTAGGCGGCTGGCAGGTCGCTCGTGCGCTACACCTGCTGAACGTGCTGACGGGAAGCGTGGGCACCGAAGGCGGGACCTCGCCGAACTCGTGGTCCAAGTTCAAGCCAGAGTTGTTCGACGACCCCCCTGACCCGGACGGCTGGAACGATCTGCACTTCCCGCCCGAGTACACGCTCTCCCACTATGAAATGAGCCACATCCTTCCTCACCTCGTCAAAGACGGTCGTGGCACGATGGATGTCTACTTCACACGTGTCTTCAACCCAGTGTGGACCTACCCCGACGGCTTCTCGTGGATTGGTATGCTGGAGAACGAGGAGGCAATCGGCTGCCACATCGCCCTGACGCCGACCTGGAACGAAACCGCCTTCTTCGCCGACTACGTACTGCCAATGGGTCACGCCTCCGAGCGGCACGACGTCAACTCCTACGCGACCTCGGCTGGCAAATGGGTGGCGTTCCGCCAGCCAGTCCTGCGCGAGTACGCGCGTCGCGAGGGACGCGAGGTCGAGTTCACGCACGAGGTCAATCCAGGCGAGGTCTGGGAGGAGGACGAGTTCTGGAACGAGTTGTCGTGGCGCATCGACGACGGCACGATGGGTATCCGCGAGCACTTCATGAGCCCGTATCGCGAAGGCGAGAGGATAACCATCGACGAATACTACCGGTACACCTTCGAGCGCGTTCCAGGGCTGCCTGAGGCGGCTGCCGAAGAGGGTCTGGACGCGCTCGGCTACATGCGCAAGCACGGTGCCTTCCTGATTGAGGATGCGACCTACTCAAAACACGAGGAGGAGGGATGGCCGACACCAAGCGGAAAGCAGGAACTGTACTCGCAGACCATGATCGAGTTCGGCTATCCCGAACACGCCATTCCGCATTACCGAATCCGCAGCCATGTCCATCCGGACAACCTACAGGGCGAAGACGAGTATTGCCTCTTGCCCAACTTCCGCTTGCCTCAGCACATCCACTCACGCTCTGCCAACTCCAAGTGGCTGGTCGAGATTGGTCATCGGAACCCCATATGGATCCATCCGAAGGATGCAACCAAACTCGGAGTGTCTGAAGGCGACCTGCTCAAGATTGAAACTGAAATCGGATGGTTCGTTGACAAGGTGTGGGTAACCGAGGGCATCAAGCCGGGAGTTGTCGGATGCTCTCATCACATCGGACGCTGGAGGCGCAGCCAGGATCGTGGTAACCGCTTCCTGACCAACGAGGTCGCTATCGAAAATCTAGGAGAAGGGAGGATGCGGATGAGGACGGTCTCTGGCGTAGAGCCCTGGAAGTCTGACGACCCCGACACGAACAGAGTTTGGTGGAGGGACGGAGGAGTTCACCAGAACATCACACACGCAGTGCAACCGGACCCGATTAGCGGCGCCCACTGCTGGCTGCAGAAGGTGCGATTGAGCCGCCCCGGACCCAATGAGAAGTACGGGGATGTAGAAGTGGACACCAACAAGTCATTCGAGTACTACAAGCGCTGGAACGAGATGGCCAAGCAGCGCGAGACCCATCCGAGAGGTGAGCGTCGTCCGCTGTGGATGAAGAGACCGTTGCCACCTAGGAAAGAGCACTGGTTCATGCCTGAGTGAGCGTTGGCCGGTCACGGGCTGCGTGCCTGCTGAGGCAAAGCGCCCCTCGGTCTGCTAGAAGCACCTGTCGAAACGGCATGGGCTTTGAGTTCGGGGGCATCTTCTGAGATCTTTCCCCATTCAATCGTCGTCGTCCAGAATCGCTCATAGAAGTAATACATGAACAGTTTGAGAGGGATGCCTATTGCCGCAGCCGTCAATCCCAAAGCAATATTACCCGACAATGCAAACACAACAACTACTGTTGTGCCGCTCGCAATGAACCTCCACAGGAGAGTCTTGACGATGGTGCGTTTTTGTGAATCCATCCCAATCACCCCGTCAATCCATCTGCCTATGGGCAACAGCACGGGTCCCCGTGCCGGTCAAGGTTGCTATGACGCCCAAGCACAACGCCTCCGCGAAGCTCCTAGAGCCATCCCACCCCATGGTAACAGTGCGAAGCGGCATTGGCATCCCAATTAACCTGAATGGTCGCCCACCCAAGAGGATGGCAATTTTCGGACGCTCAAACTGCGACGGGAATTTCTCTCATCTCAATGAACCGGTCGAAGTTGCAGGGCCTGTTCATCTACATCGACGTCCTCTAATCCCCAATCAGAGGCACTCCAACCTCTCTCATGGAGGTAATACAGAATCATTTTTGTGAATACTTCTGCACTCCCTACAATTGCTCCGGCAGTCCAACTTCCCGTTACTAATCTCGTAATAATGATGGTGTCTGTGGTTGCAATACACCTCCATGTCAAGGTCTTCACTAGGCTGCGTTTCCTGCCTGCGTGTCCGGTTCCTTCGATATGCTCTGTTACAACGTGCTCTGCCATGTTATCGTTCTCTGCTGGGAACGATGAGGGATAACTCCTCCTACGGCGCAATATGCGGAAAATCGGTCAAATCGACTCGATAATGACCGCGATTCCCTGCCCGCCACCGATGCACGCGGTGGCTATGCCGTAACGCCCACCACTGCGCTTCAATTCGTGCGCCAGTGTCAGAATGAGTCTCGTCCCAGTGGCCGCCAGAGGGTGTCCAAGTCCGATTGCCCCCCCATTGACGTTGACCCTGTCGACATCGATGCCGAGCTCCTTTATGCAGGCCACGGCTTGGCCGGCGAAGGCCTCGTTGATTTCCCACCTGTCAATGTCGCCGACCGAGAGTCCGGCCCTATCGAGCGCGAGGCGACTGCTAGGCACCGGACCGTATGCCATGATGGCCGGCTCAAGTCCGACTATCCCCCAATCGACAATCCGGGCCAGCGGCTCGTCGCCATCGGCTACAGCCCTACTGGCGGACTTGATGACAACGGCTGCCGCGCCATCCACGACACCAGAGGCGTTGCCCGCAGTAACAAGTGAATTGGGGCCGAAGTGCGGGCGCAGCCCAGACAGCGAACCCTCGGAGGTGCCACGGACGAAATGATCCTCGTCGGCTGCGGTGACGATGCCATCAGGAGTCTCAACTGCCACTATTTCGTTCTCGAACATTCCTGAGTCGATGCTGCGCTCGGTCCTCTGGTGGCTCAGCGCTGCGAATTCATCGGCCTGCTCGCGTACGACCTCGAGTCGATGGCACAACTCATCGCTGGTCTGAGCCATGAATGAGCCACAGATGTTGTCGATTAAGTTGGTGAAGAAGTAATCCTCCATGTCCTTGGGTATCTCGTACCCCTCCTGAGGCGGTCTTCCTAACTTGTGTGAGTCACGTATGCCGCGAAGGACGTGAGGAGCTTGGGAGAGGTTTTCCATCCCTCCAGCCACAACGACCTCGGCCTCCCCGAGCATAATCATCTGAGCACCGTTGATGATGGATTGGGCACCACTGCCGCACAGTCTATTCAGCGTCAGCATCGGGACTGTCTGGGGGATTCCGGCCTTGAGGCCGGCATGACGGGCCCCGTATATCGCCTGACTTGAGGTCTGTAGCGCATGACCCATAACCACGTGGTCGACTGAGGACGGATCGGTCCCGGTCGCATCAAGTGCGGCTCGTATGGCTATCGATCCGAGGTCCTCGGCTGTCATTGAGGCCAGACGGCCTCCCGTCTCTCCGTCTCCGCGCTTGCCGCCCAGCCACTCGCAGAACGGCGTGCGTGCCCCACCAACTACGACGACGTCCTCGCGCTCCATGCAAGGCCCATCGAGGGCCGCCTCATGAGCGTGACTGTCCCACAGGGACAGTCACTCACTCGCCGTCAGAGTCCTCTGACAATGATCCGAGGTAGTCCGGCAGATCCACTCCGGCCATCTTCGCGACATCGTGAATCGGCGGCAGGCTCTGCACGAGGCTGCTCACGAAGTTGCTGGTGGCCGAGGAGCCGTCGTCGTTGCCGCCGCCGTCCCACACGGTGATCTTGTCGATCTTGAGATTGCGTATGGCCTCGACCTGTGCTGAGACCATGCTCTCGATCTTCTCCACCATCAGCAGAGTCGCGGCGGCCTTCGGGTCGCCGGCTGTGCTGGCGACGAGGTTCTGGTATCCCTTCGCCTTCGCGTCGAGCACCTGCTGGATACCCTTGGCCTCCGCTTCGTAGACTGCAAGAATCGCATCGGCCTCACCACGTGCGACGCGTCGCTGGCGTTCAGCCTCGGCCTCGGCAGCGATCTCAATCTGCTGCTTCTGGATGTTCTCTCGGACGATCTCACTTGCTTTCAGGCGTTCTTCCTCCTCACCGGCGAAGGCACGCTGGATGGCGGCCTCGGACTGCGCCGTGGCAACGTCAGCCCTCTGCTTGGCACCGGCCTCAGCCTCTTTGAGGTCGGCGTTTGCATTGGCTATCTCGGCCTGAGCGATATTCTCACCCGAGACTGCCAGAGCCTCCTGGTTCTCGACGTAGACACGCTGGTCGGCCTCGGCCGCCTTGCGTCCCTTAGCGGCCTCGGCCACATTCTCAGCGACCTGAATCTCGCGGGTCCTGTCGGCCTGTGCAGCACCGATGGCACCGTCGCGCTCGGCGTTGGCCACGTCGACTCGTGCGGTCTCGACTGCGGTAGCGGCGGCCTTCTTGCCGATGCTCTCGATGTAGTCAGACTGGTCAGTGATGTCGACGATGTTGACGTTGATGAGTTTCAGGCCGACCTTCTCAAGCTCCTTCTCCACGTTGTGAGTGATGCCGGCGAGGAAATTGTCGCGGTCTTGGTTAATCTGCTCGATGGTCATCGAGGCGACAGTCAGACGAAGCTGGCCGAGGATGATTTCCTCCGCCATTCTCTCGATGTCATCCATCTTCAGGCCGAGGAGTCTCTGTGCAGCATTCTGCATGATATTGTCCTGAATGCTGATGCCTATGGTGAAAGTGCTGGGTACGTTGATCCTGATGTTCTGGAGGGACAGTGCGTCCTTCAGGTCGATGTTGATGGTGATCGGCGTAAGAGGCAGGTACGCGTAGTCCTGAATCAATGGCCAGACCAGCGCGGCACCGCCGTGTATCGTCCTCGAAGGGCGCCCCTTGTCGGTCCGTCCGTAGATGACCATCACCTTGTCGGGTGGACATCTCTTGTACCGTTGCGCGAAGAAAATCACGACAGCCACGAGTACCAGTACAGTCGCAAAAATCATTGTCGTCAAAAGTGCTCCAGTTTCAGCCATTCAGCATCGCCTCTAACCCCATGAAGGCGTAGGTGGTCATGAAGCCTTTCCCTGCACCAGTCGAAAATCGACTCTGAGCGGTTTCTCACTTTCTTTTTACTACGAGGACATCGCCCATGATTTCGAGAACCTCGATGACCGCTCCGCCGTCGATCCCGGTGCCGTCGTGCGTCCTGGCTTTCATCGTCCTCATGCTGCCACCGAAGTTGACCTGCACCTGCCCGTCCCCGTTTTCTGGGATTCTCAGGTACACGGTGCCGGTGGCCCCGAGGGCCTCCGATATCTCGACTGTTCCGTCGGACTGCAGTCCGACGAAGAGGTGAAACAGCTTTCCTGTTCCGTACATCGAGGCGAAGCCGGCGATACCACCGATGGCGATTGCCAGAGTCTGGGTCTCCGTCGACTTGAGAGTATACAGGCCGGCGAGGCCGAAGAACATCAAGAAGGCCATCAGTCCTTGGAAGGTCAGCGCCTTGAACGAGGCGTCGGCACCGAGGTCGCCTACACCGTCCATCCCGAGCAGTCCCTCGAAGATGTCGGCGGCGAATCCTCCAATCATCATCAAGACGAACCAAAGCAGGAAGAGTATGCCCCCCACTAGGGCCGAGGCGGCGAACAGCAGCTCCAGCCCGGTGGCATCTCCGAAGCCGAGCAACTCGAAGATGTCGAACGAATCGAGCAGTCCCATGGCGACGACAAGGTGAGGCTTTCCCTTTTACCCATTCGGCGGCACTGAGCGATAAAGGCGGTCAGGGAGCTCATTTCCTGAGCCTTCGCTCTCCGAAATACCGCTCCAAGCCGAAAATAGGTCCTACGGACAGACCTGTCACCAAAGCCGTCAGTATCAGACTGATGTCGTCGGAGAGGTACCCGGACAAGAAAGTGTACACCATCATTGCTATCAGAATCAGGGTAATCGGTATGGTCACCCTACGCAGGAACATGTGGTAACCACCGAACATGTCGTAGGCGGGGTTGTCCATCGCCCGGTCAACCATCTCTTCGAGGCCTTTGCTGGCCTTTGACATGCGAGCACCTAGTTAGCTAGCCAGCCGAGAGCCGCGAAGAACGTCAGTATTATGGGAACAGCGTACCATATGGCCCTTTTCACCTGGTTGCTATCATCGATGCGGTGGATGCGGCCTTGTTCGTCCCTCGACATCGTGGTCTTCTCCAATTTGCTGTAGGCCTCCTCGAACTCCTTGTGGTGCCTTGCGACGAAAATCAGCGCGTATAACCCAAGCAACACGGAGCTCCCTCCTGTAATCTCGAGTATCAAACCCAGAATGGAGTCCTCTAGAGAGGAGCCCACGAAGAGTTGGGCGAATCCGGCCATGAACCAGATGAGTGAGTCTACGCGTGCCATCGTTCCCAGCGGGGACGTGATGGGAAATGAATCTGTTCCCGGCGGGACTACGGGCCACCGAGGCTTGATGGGCGCTTGCGCCATATCGCCCAGGTCCCCTTGGCCGTGGCTATCACGGTCCCGTCTTCTGAGACTAGCTCGCCCTCGAGATGAGCGAGATTGCGTCCCCTTCGGACTACGCTCCCATTCGCCGTGAGGTGGGATCCTAAGGAGGCGGCATTGAGGTAGGAGATGTCGATTTGTGCGGTTGCACACCACTCCTCCTTCGGCAGGGTCGAGACCAGCGCACCTCCCATCGATGTATCCAACATTGTGGCGTGCAGGCCGCCGTGTGCCACACCGCCGAGATTGAGGTGTCGTTCATCGACGGTAGCCTCGACGGTGCACCTGCCGTCGTCGAACTTGGTCACTTCAAAGCCCACGATCTCTGCGAACTTGGTGAGTCTGGGTGTGCTCAACTCGTCGGTCACGTCGTCGCCTCCCCGGTCTGCACAGCCCAGAGTCGCGAATATAGTCCACTGCTCTCCAGAAGCTCCTCGTGAGTGCCTGTCTCTGATATGCGGCCATCACCGATTACGGCTATCATGTCCGCGTTGCGAACCGTCGAGAGGCGGTGCGCGATGATGAGGGTGGTGCGTCCCTCCGAGATTGTCTCGATTGAGCGTTTGAGTGCCGCCTCGGTCTCGTTGTCGACGTTGCTGGTGGCCTCGTCGAGTACCAGCACCGGAGCGTCCTTCAGGACCGCTCTGGCTATGGCGATCCTCTGTCGCTGGCCACCGGACAGCCTGTGGCCGCCCTCGCCGATGTCGGTCTCCCAGCCGTAGGGCAGCTCCTCGATGAAGCCGAGTGCCTCGGCTACGCGAGCCGCCTCGACCACCGCCGCGTTATCGGCGTCCGGATCGCCATAGCGTACGTTGTCGTGAACCGAGCCCGGGAAGAGCGTCGTAGTCTGACTCACCAGCGCTACTGAGCCGCGTAGCGACTGCAGTGTCAGTTCACTGATGTCATGGCCGTCCAGAGTTACTGCGCCCGTGTCTGGGTCATGGAATCTCAGTAGTAGGCGAACGAGTGTGGTCTTGCCGGAGCCTGTCGAGCCGACGAGCCCGACCGTCTTGCCCGCGGGTATCGCGAAGTCGATTCCTTCGAGGACAATTTCCCTTTCTGGGTACGAGAACCCGACTCCGCTGAAACTTATATCGCCACGCACCGATTCAAGTTTCGTTTCTCCCTCAACGATCCCTATCTTAGTGTCGAGAAGGTCGAGGACTCGGGTCACTGAGGCCATCGCACGCTGGTACAGATCGAAGGTCTCGCCAAGTCTGGTCAACGGCCACAGCAGCCTCTGGGTGATGAAGACGATGACCGAGTAGGCCCCGAGGCTGATTCGCCCGTCTAGTGCGTACCAGCCACCCACTAGCATGTTCGCAGTGAAGGCGAAGAGGATAGCCATCCTGATGATTGGCACGAACGAAGCCGAGAGACGGATGGCATCGCGGTTGGCCTCTCTGTAGGACTTTGAGGCGTCGCCAACTCGCTCTACCTCACGCTCCTCGGCGGTGAACGACTTGATCGTCGTGATGCCGTGCAGGTTGTTGTTCAGAAGCGCGCTGAGATCTGCGACCTTGCCTCTGACCTTGGTGTAGCGCACAGCTATCCTGCGCTGGTAGATGAATGAGCCTCCGACGATGATTGGTACGGGCAGTATCGCGAGCAGGGCGACCTCTGGTGCCACTGAAATCATTATCGCGCCCACGACGATAATCGTGGTCGCAACGTGCAACAGGTCAGTGGCACCCTGATCGAGGAATCGCTCGAGCTGGTTGACATCGTCGTTCATTATCGCCATCAGGCTTCCAGTGGACTGCTCGGAGTACCACTCCATCTCTAGGTCCTGTATGTGGGTGTAGGCCGACATTCGGAGCTCGTGCTGGGCGGTCTGGGCTAAGTTGCGCCACAGCACGGCGTAGAAGTACTGGAAAATCGATTCCAATATCCATATCACCACGGTGATGCCTGTGAGGATGTAGAGTTGCTCGTATACGTCGGGATAGCCGAACTGAGCTAGAAAGGAGTCTTCCTGAGCGGCGACCACGTCGATGGCCATACCTATCAGGACGGGAGGGGCGAGGTCCCAGACCTTGTTCAGGATTGAGCAGATCGAGGCGAGCAGTACAGTGCCTCTGTGGTGCCTTAGGTGTGAGAGTAGTCGCACCAGAGGATGGCTGCTCTCGGCCATGACTGCGCCTCATTGGATAGGCGTTTGAAGATACTCATCCAACGCCGTGGCCCTCATGAGCCCTGTAGAGGTCCGTCGGTCCATGATTCGGCCCAGAGGTCGTACACGGCGACGCTCAATTCCCCGGTGGAGTTGGTGCGAATCTGGTAGAGATCCCCTCCCGAAACGTAGCCGTCCGCAATGTAGTCTGACCACGAGAACTCCCACCATGTTCCGTCATCCAAAGTGATGTTGGAGTACTGCTCGTCGAGCCTCATCACAGCCACGGAGGTTGTGTTCTCTGCTTCCCCTGAGAGTCCGTGGAACTCCAACTCAACGGGGTCGACTTCCGCAGTCAGCCCCTCTTGTACCGCTCCTGTCCAGACTGTGACGTCGCCCATTTGGAAAGATGGGGACTCGAGACTGAACCCGATTGGGGTGCGCGGCAGGCCCTCCTGCAGGGCGAGGTTCACCGCATCACCGGTCGTGACTCTGAGGGTGAACTGCTCGTCATCCCCGGAGTAGGTCTCAATCCCGGTAATCATCGGAGGCGCGCCCATCATCTCGATGATGATGGTGTGAGTCTCATTGGAGGCAGAGGCGACCTGCTGCAGGGAAAGAGGGTCGCCGGTGATGGTCCAGTCGAGATCCGCAATCGAAGTTGTGTCGAAGCCGAATGGCGGCCACAGTCCGTCAGGTTGCTCTGAAGCGAGTTCTGCTATCTCCTTGAATGGGTCCGCGTACTGCGGTATCGCGTCGCGGCCCTCGTACCAGTCTCCACTGATTCTGACATTGGTGACCTCCTGTCCTTCGATGACCTCTGTGTCGATGGTCGTAGTCCCGATGGTTAGCCTCATCGCGATTGAGCGCAGTCCCGCATCGTCATCCTTGGACACGCTCCAGTGCATCTCTGCACTCTGGCCCTGATTGTCGTAGACAGTCAAGGTCTCGACCGTCAGCCGCTCGAAGTCCTCGGCATAGGACACGACATCGAAGGCTCCCGGGGACGACAGTAGGTCGGACAGCGCGGACTGATCCAAGGGGAAGCAATCACCATCCGGACAGGGGTCCAGAGGGACCTCAAGGCACCCCGCTGAGAGTGGAGTGAGGACGAGTAGTGCAGCCAAGATCGCGTTTCTCACGCCCTCCCGCGAGCGCGCGGGGGTGATGAGCCTATGCGATAGCCGTCAGTGGAATCGCATGTTGGACTGTGCGTCGCGCCTATATGGGACGCCCACCGAGGAAAGCCTGCGAAGGAGCGTGATGCAATGCCCCCTGATGTCCTCGTGGTCTACAAGAAGAACTTCGAGGAGGTCCATGACAAGGCTCTGGCCGCGGTTCGTGATACACTGGACGAACTGGTTAGCGACAGAGGCATCACGATCTCGTACAAAGCGCGCGAGACCGTGAGCAGGGAGGACTTCGTAGGCCGGGATCTCGTAATCATCCTAGGCGGCGACGGCACCCTCACTTCGATTGCCCACTCGATAGACTCGGAGACCCCTGTAATGGGGGTCAACAGCCATCCACAGGACGATGACGAGGATGGTTCGTACGGCTTCTACATGGGGAGTGATACGAAGCATTTCGCCGAGGACGTTCGCTCGGCGCTGGATGGATCTGGTATAGTCAACGTCCTGCCGAGGCTACAGGCCGAAATCGTCACCACTAGTGGCAAGACGGTCCTGTCTGATCCAGCGCTCAACGACCTCATCATCGCCAACACACATCAGTACCAGCCATCGATTTACAGGCTGGAGAGGCGTGCTGATAGTGACCACGAAGATATCGACACTAACCAGCGTTCGTCGGGATGTCTGTTCTCAACGTTTCTCGGACAAGGTGCGTGGTTCCGCCATGTGGTCAACATCGAGGGAGCCACTTTCCCGATGGACGAGGTGAACAAACGGTATCTGTTCGCATCTAGGGACCTGCCGCGTGCTGAGCGCGCAGACGACGGTTCGTACTGGGCCTGGACCGGTCAGCCGACAGTGATGACCAGCGACATGCACCGCGGCTACATCGTCAGTGATGGCTGGGATGAGACTCATTTCACTAGGGGCGCTAGGGTTACCGTGGATCTGAGTGGTCCGACCCTACAACTACTGACCTTTCGCAGGACCATTCACGATCGGGTCGCTCACTGGATCGAGCCCTAAAGTCCTAGATCATCAAGGTCCACATCTGCGTTCATCTGGATACTCGCAGGGATTGAGAGCTTAACTCCGCCCTCCTCGAATCGGCGGAGTATCTCGGTCACGAAGAACGACTTCGAGGGCCTCATCTTGCGGGCGTTGTCGACATAGTAGCGAACTTCCATGATGACTTCGTGCTCGCCGAAATCCCTCAGCACAACCTCCGGTACCTTTGGCTTCTGGCTGATGTCGGGATGGTTGGCAGCGATGTCCTCGACGATCTCCTCGGCCTTGGTGACGTTTTCCCATGTCGGAGACACGCCTAGGCGTATGCGCACGCGCAACTCCATGTCGCTGCGGTGGCTGAAGTTCGCCACGGCGTCCTTTGTCAGCAACTTGTTGGGGATTGTCAGCATCACTCCGTCGGTAGAGCGGACGTGGGTGGTGCGCAGGCCGATCTCCTTGACATCGCCCCAGCTGCTGTAGATTCCCCCCAGTTTCTTGGGCAGCATGATGCGCTCGCCCTCCCGAAAGGGTCTGTCGACGATGATGAAGATGCCAGCGATGACGTTCTCCATCGTGTCTTGAGCGGCGAAGGCCACTGCCAGGCCGAAGATACCCAGCGCGGCAACGATTCCGGTGACGTTGATGCCGAGCTCGCTGGCGGCCGTCAGTATGACGAGGGCCCACATTGCAACACCTGCGATGCGGAACATGAAATTCTCGAGTCCCTCGTCGAATTCGGTCCTGTCGAACAACTTCCTGAGGTATCTCTTGGCGATCTTGATGAGAGGGATGCCGATGACGATTATCAGCAGCGCAGAAACCGGTCCAGTCTCCATTAATTCCGAGACGCAGGCGTAGGTGGGCTCTAGGTTGTTTGGTAACTCAACCAAACAGGACATGCTGCTTGGCCAACCAAGACGGTTCAATAGGGTAACGTCCCGCCAGATGCAATCGGAGGGTAGTTCACAGGATTTGCTCTAGGAACAGTTTGGTCCTCTTGTGCTGCGGGTTGTCGAAGAACTCGGCCGGGGTGTTCTGCTCGACCAACTCTCCCTCGTCGAAAAGGATGACTCGGTCTGCGACTGCCATTGCGAACCCCATCTCGTGCGTCACGACGATCATCGTGACATCCTCCTCAGCGAGCTCGATCATGACGTCCAGGACCTCCTTGATCATCTCAGGGTCGAGAGCCGATGTCGGCTCGTCGAACAGCATGATCTTGGGGTCCATAGCGAGTGCGCGGGCGATAGCGACTCTCTGCTGCTGACCGCCGGAAAGACCGCTCGGGTACTTGTAGGCCTGCTCCGGGATGCCGACCTTCTCAAGCAGTGCCATCGCCTGATCCTCGGCTTCCCTCTTGGGTATCCCCTTGACCTTCATCGGGGCTAGGGTGATGTTCTCCATGATGGTAAGGTGCGGGAACAGGTTGAACTGCTGGAAAACGAAGCCGATCTCGGCACGGACGTACTTCATGTCGGCCACGGTCGTGTCGTCGTCCACGGTGATGCCGTCTATCACAACTGTACCGCCACTGTGCGGCTGCAGGCGATTGAGCGTCCTGATGTAAGTCGACTTGCCCGAACCTGACGGGCCGAGGATGACGATGATCTCGCCCTTCTTCACGCTGATATCTATTCCCTTCAATGCCCAGAAGTCTCCGAAGTTTACTTTCACTCCCTTGGTATCAATAATCATCTCGCTATCTCCGTCGGTTCCCGGTTTATCGTCCCTGTCGTATTCACTCATGCTGCTTCTCCTCCTCCTTCTCTGACCAGTCCAAGGTTCTTCTCGATTCCCATCGAGACCCGGGACAGGTAGAATGCGAATACCCAGAAGACAATGGCGGTGACGTACAACGGCTCTAGGAAGTTACCGAGGAAGCGCAGGTCTGTGGCAGGTAGGTCCTTGGCCAGCTTGAAGAAGTCCAGTATGTTGATGATGAACAGCAGCGTTGTGTCCTTCCAGAGGCCGATGAACACGCTGACGATAGAGGGCAGTGTGGTCCTGACGGCGTTGGGCAGCTCGACCGTCATCTTGGTCTGGAAGGGAGACAGGCCGAGAGCCAGGGCCGCCTCCTTCTGACCGGAGTCGACGGCCTGGAGACCTCCCCTCAAGACCTCGGCGATATAGCATCCGCCGAATATCCCGAACATCAGGAGCATACGCATGATGTCCTCCGCGTTGTAGAACGGATCCATCAGGTCGGGCATCAGGAAGACAGCGAACCAGAGCCAGCAGATCAGAGGGCCGGAACGGACCAGTTCTATCAGGGCGACTGAGGGCACGCTGAAGAACGGCTGGTCACTCTGCCTGCCGAATGCTAGAATGACCCCTATACCGAAGCCGAGGACGCATCCTGCGGTTGCTACGATGAGGTTGACGAAGAGGCCGCCCCATTGGGATGCCTCGATACCGTCTCCAGCGAGTTTGTCCAGAGTGCTGGGGACGACATCTCCGGCTATTATGGCCTCACGCATCCCTTGGGCGGGTTCACCGCCTGCGAGGATTGCTAAGTCCTTCACGAACTCTGGCGGATTCATTATCATAATCGCGAAGAAGAAGGTGAATACGGCCCCCAGTGCGATGTATGTCCTAAGCCGGTTGGCCTTGTACTCCTCAGATATCGAGCAGTAGTAGTAGGATGCCCCGTATACCAGATAACTGAGCAGCATGGCCTTCGTGAGATTCGTTATCGGGACCTCGCTGTGGAAGTTGATTTCGCTTGGGACCCATGATACTACCATCAGTACGAATATGACAAGCGTGAATGGTACGAGGAACCTCCATGGCTTTTCCGCGACGGTCCCGTAGGCGGCCGCGAAGATAGCGAACGTCGGGTAGAGTATCCACCACAAGCGCCAGTTCTGATTGACACCATAGCAATTTGATACATCGATGCAAGATTCTGAACCAGGTGCTTGCGTCATCTGCTCGGTCATCTGCTGACCGACGACCAGCAGAACCCTGTTCGCCCAGACGACGGCCCAATCCGCTTCGACCAGGACGAAGTCACTGAGGCCGCGTACCACCACGACGATGATCCAGGCTGTGACGATCCCGAGCATTGCGGTAGTACGGGTCTTGCCCGGGGTCCACTTGATCAGCGCGGTCAGAGTCACCCACCAAGCGAAGACGATTACAGCAGCCGAGATGGCCCCGTGGATCTGGGATTGTGGAATAGACAAATCGATGAACGAAGTCGAGATAATCATAGAACCTGCGCCTTCAGTCTCAGCCTTAGCCGCCAGTTCGAAGAAGCCGTTAGGCAGGAATCCCTCCCACATTCCTCCGAAGATTCCACAGGCCAGAGCCAGAGTTATCGCCAAGAGGGAGAGTTGAATGTTGTTGCTGGGAGTGACCCATCTGCCGCCCGGCTTGCCTGCGATGGACTCCTCTAATTCGAGGAACGAATCCTTGTCTAGGCCCATCGAACTCATATCTTCACGCTCGTAACTCTTGTGTTGTACCAGTTCATCACCAAGGAGATGGCGAGGCTGCCTGCCTGGTAGGTGATGAGCAGGAGGATGAACAGAGGAATCAGTTTGCCGACATTGTTCATCATCACCAGTACGACGTAGAATATGTCGCTGTAGGCTACTATGACAGCCAGACTGGAGTTCTTCCAGACGTTCATGAACTGGTTGTTCATCAGCGGCACCATGCTCCTCAGGGCCTGAGGCAGGATGACCAGCCTGAGCCTCTGGAATGGATTCAGAGCTAGCGAGATGGCGGCCTCGACCTGGCCCCTAGGAAGAGCCTGGATGCTTCCTCGCACAATCTCGGCCACCGTCGATGCGGTAAACAGCGTCAGTCCGAGCATCATGGCGAGGAAGAAGGGCGTGATCTCGAAGCCGGTGCCCTCGGCTATGTCCCAAGATCCTGGTGCGTCAATGGTCCCGTCCCCGTCCCAGTCCTTGAGGTACAGTGGCCATGACAGGCCCTTCGACACTGCGATTCCAGCTGCTACGGCGAAGGCGGCAACCCAGATCGTGAATCTCTTCCTGAGCCCGGATTCCGAGTCATCGATCTGCAACGAGTTCATACCGTCGTCATCGACTTTGCTGGTGACGGACAGAGCGTAGACAAGCAGGGCCATCGCGCCGGCCGCCTCGGTGCCACCTCCGTGTGTCGAGACGAATGGCACTAGGTAATCGATGAAGACCACTGCTGCTACGATTAGTAAAATGTCTGCGGCAAGTGCCTCAAGTCTCCAACCCAGTGAACTGAAGGGCCTCCTCAGATGCTCGAACGGAGTGTTTGGGGTGACTATGAACCGCGGTTCTATCCTGTCCATGTGACGTAGTCCAGCCCTTAGCAGAGCAAGGGCGACCAAGCCCATGACCAATCTCTGGTATGATGCCACGGTCACGAACCAGATTCCCTGGTTGCTGTAGAACACGGCCCCTCCGAAGAGGAATCTCTCCTCTATGAACAGGGGGGCCTGGATCCCGTACTGGGTCGCAATCAGGAACAGCAGAACGGCGAGAGGGAGGTTTCGGAATATCTCGACGTACACCGTCGCCATGGTCGAGGCCAGCTTGTTGGAGGAGAGCCTGGTTACACCGACAATCGTCCCGAGGATGACACACAGCACTATGCTGAGCAGGGTCACCCTCGCCGAGTTGATGATAGCGGCCTTCAGGAACAGCCATCTGGCGTCGGAGTTCGCCTCCACCAGCATCGGCCACGGATTGATCTTGAAGGTGTTCACCTTGTCCATGAAGTCGAACTTGACCATCCAGCGGTTCTGCATCACCGGGTCGGGGTCGTGCTGCAGGTAGAGCACCCTCAGCAGCAGGTACATGATGAAGGGCAGGAACACCACGTACCCCAGAGCGGCCGTCCTCTTTGACTGGACAGCGGGCTTCATCCCCTCTTGGGAGAGCCTCCAGCCCCAGTACAAGACCGTGATGAGGATAACCGCAGAGAGGTAGAATGGGATGTCCTGGGAGATGGGGGTGAACGAGATCTGGAGCGTCAGGATGGCGAGCACGATGATTGAGCCTACTGAGATGACTGCACCCAAGTTCTCCCTTGGATTGAATGAGCGGATGTAGCTCAAGCTCAGAATCTCATCCAAGTTATCCTGCAGCAGAAGCACTCCGGCAACTATAGCGCCTCCGAAGAAGAAGAATGGGACCTGGGCCCCGGGAGTCAGTTCTAGGGCACTGGTCACCACGAAGTAGGAGAGCGCGAAGCACAGAATGGCGAATACCGAGCTCGAGCACTCGGAGATGATGTTCCACTCTCGTCTTCGCAACCCCCTGAAGAGGGTCGGCATCTCGTTCTGCACTAGCAGGAAGCAGATCAGGATGACCCCCCCGACAATCAGGGCCAGTCTCTCCATAGGATAGTACGAGGTGTTCATCTGGGTGCCGGCGATTGTTATGTCTCTGGCCATCGTAGAGAGGTAGCCGATCGACATCTCGAGGAACTTGTTGCAGTACAGCCAGAACAGGTAGATTCCCAGAACAGGTACAACATAACCAGTCAGGAAATCGCGGGGGGAATTGACCCGTGGGAGTGAATTGACAAGTCTTCGAGCGACGGCTCTCTCGAAGACCATGCTCCCCTATGGGGAGCATGGGGTGTAAAAGGGTAGTGAGGCCCCTGGGGGAGATTTCCCCCCCAGAGGCTTACGTAATTCCGATCAGTCTGCTAATGCGATCAGCGCATTGCGGGTGCGTACTGGATCCCGCCCTCGGAAACGAGAGCGTTCAGGGTACCAGAGCGCGAGATCAGGCAGCCGGTCATGGCGTCGGATCCGCTGACACCATCGTAGGTGCCGTCGCAGAACGCGTCGTCATAGGCCTCGCCGTAGTTGCCAGCGGTGGCCAGAACAGCCTGCATCCAGTCACCCGCAAGCGGGTTGGCTGCGGTGCCCAGACCGAGGTTCTCGGTCAGTAGGCGGCACATACCGGGGTCGCTACCATCGCAGGCAGCGGCGGCGGAGTCAGCTGCGTTTGCAGCGGTGACACCCATCTCCTCGGCGGTTACCATTCCGTACCAGACCCAAGCCACGACATCCTTGAAGTCGGAGTCCATGTCTCGGGTTGCCGCTCCTAGCGGCTCCTTGGACATAAGCTCCTGAGCAATCCAGATGTCGACTCCGTTCATTGAACCGTCGCCATCAAGTTGCCACTTCTTGGCTACCATCGCGGACATATCGCCTGTGAAGGCATCGCACGAACCATCGATGAACTTGGCAGTTGCCTCTGCAGCGTCAGCCACAGGGACGGAGGTGAAGGCTATGTTCCTTGAAGAGAACCAGTCCACCATGTTACCCTC
>Ga0209034_10000020_pt1 | contig 73811 bp, 66 predicted proteins | sample MarorgKNORR_S2LV_2_FD_188219 | JGI IMG/M metagenome (GOLD analysis project Ga0209034, IMG submission 188219) | Marine microbial communities from the Southern Atlantic Ocean, analyzing organic carbon cycling - 250m_A/KNORR_S2/LV (SPAdes) (version 2) | ecosystem: Environmental > Aquatic > Marine... | reverse complement strand
AACAAAGGCTTTGATCCTGTTTTCGCTAGCGATACTAGTAATGTCGGATTGCCTGATGCCAAGCGCGCAAGCCCAAACACCGGCACCAGAAACGGTCAGTTTCACCGATCGGCAAGTTGCAGAAGGCAAAGTAGCCTATGACATAAATTGTGCCGCCTGCCACGGGCTAAACCTTGAAGGCGCCGCCGTAGTGCCAAACCTGTCCGGGGTATCTTTTGCGACGAAATGGAGCGCAGCCCCTCTGAATGAATTCGCTATAGAGCTTCGACAGATGCCACCAGGCGGTGACAGTGGATTGGATGACGATGACTACGCTGCGATTGCTTCCTATATTTTTTCTTTCAATGGGGCCCCGGCGGCTCCGAATGCTCCAGTAAACCGCCTTAGTCTTGAGTCTGATGCAGTGTTAGCTGACCTGAACGGAAACCGGCAGGTAGAAATAGAAACAAGTATCGCTGAAAGCGCCGCTGAAGTACTCGAAAAATTAACCCCAGTAACAGATGCGATGTTGAACGACCCGCCGGCCCAAGATTGGTTGTTATGGCAACGAAGTTACGATAACCAGGGCTACAGTCCGCTTGATCAGATTAATCGAGAATCGGTCAGCGAATTAAAGTTGAATTGGCGAATGCCTCTGCAAATTGGCGAAAATAATCCGGGCCCGTTAGTCCACGACGGTATCATGTTTTTTTTCACCTTTCCGGACACGGTGTTGGCAATAGATGCGACTAATGGCTCTCTGCTTTGGCGTTATCAGCACCAGTCAGAAGTTCGCGCCAGCCAGAAGAAAGGTGTCGCATTGCATGCAGGTAGGGTTTATGTGCCGACTTCCGATCTCCATGTGTTGGCGCTTAACGCAAAAACCGGTGAGCTAATCTGGGACCATGAAATTGAGACTGAACAGGAGTTAAGTGGATATCACTTGCGAATGGCGCCTTTTGTTGTTGGTAATACGGTAATCCAAGGTATCACCTCACTGCGCATTGCCAAGGGGGGTTGGGTTTTGGGGTTGGATATTGATACCGGAGAAAAGAAATGGCGGTTTAATACCATCCCACGACCCGGAGAGCCGGGAGGTAATACCTGGAATGGGCTACCGATCGAGGAGCGAAGCGGTGGATCTGTATGGAATGCTGGCGCTTATGACGCTGAACTGCATCTTGCTTATTTCGGAGTGGCGCCAACTTATGATACCGGCCCGTTGCTTTACCCGTTAGGAATTGATGGCATTACCAATGACGCTCTGTATACAAACGCTACCATAGCCTTGAATCCGGATACCGGAGAGCTTGTTTGGCATTACCAGCATCTGGCCAATGATCAGTGGGATTTGGATTGGGCCTTTGAGCGCCAGATCGTCAGTATTCCTTTTAAAGGAGAAACGCGCAAATCAGTAATCAACATTGGAAAGCTTGGCATTCTGGATGCGGTTGATGCAGCAAATGGTCAGTATATGTTCTCTATCGATATGGGCTTACAAAATGTTGTAACCGCGATAGATCCAGTTTCAGGTTATAAAACGATTAATCCGGCGACTACTCCCAGCCTTGAGGAAACGCGACTCATCTGTGCCAATCACTATGGGTCTAAAAGTTGGCCGCCATCGGCGTTTAATCCGAAAACGAATCGATTATTCGTACCGTTGAATGAGGGATGTATTGAGGCGGGCCCTGAAGGCAGATATGAACTTCTAACGACTGGTGTGCTGATGGCTGAAGCGCTTCATCCTGAAAGTAATGGCAATATGGGGCGTATCCAGGCTGTGGATTTGGGAAAACAAGAATTCTCTTGGCGTTATCGGCAGCCGAGTCCAATTATAAGCTCAATTCTAGCCACAGCTGGCGGAATAGTTTTTGCGGGGGATTTAAATAGGGCCCTTAGAGCTTTTGATGAAGACACTGGCGAAATTTTGTGGGAAACCAATCTCGATGATGTGCCGAGCTCAACCATTATTACATATGCGGTTGATGATATTCAGTATTTGGCTGTTGGAGTTGGTCAAACCGGGTACCATGTTAATGACTGGAACAGGATGTATAATTTGTTCGCCGAAGAGGAAGACATGCCAATAAACGAGGCACCGAATGGTGGAGCAGCGATTTGGGTTTTTTCCCTAGAATAGTTTTAGAAGACTGAATGTAAATTTTGTACTCAGTAAGGAGATAAAAATGAGAAAAATAATGTTGATGATTATAAGTCTAGGCTGCATTAGCATGGCAAATGCGGGTCAGGCGCCTCAACCGTGCGGTCCTGCGGGGCAGCTGGCGGACGACTTTTCAGCCAATGTAGGATCAGATGCCCGCTGTTTCGAGCTTCGTATGTATACAGCAGAGGCAGCAGTCAACGGTGAGGGCGGTATCAATGATCTCCACCAGCGCTTCAGAGAAGAAGAGGTCGCGATTTTTGAGAAGCACGGAGCCGAAGTGGTTGCTGTGTGGCAGCGACTCGATGACCCAAACACTCTGGTATGGATGCTGGCTTATCGTGACCGTGCTCATCGCCAGCAAGTATGGGCGGGATTCGCGGCTGACCCAGCCTGGGCTGCACTTAGGGAAAAATATCCTGTCGGAGTTTCAATCGAAGCCTACATGATGAGTTCGACGGACTATTCGAACCTTAAGTAACTAATCGGGGCTCTGGATCAAGAGGAGAGTAAGATTGTTGTCGAAGGACTCCAAAACACCAACTATATTTTCGGGCTTTATTTCCCGATTCGTCTTGCTCCTGGTTTCACTCTCGGTCGCGGGCATTGCTACAGCTCAGCCCAATCAATCAGCTCTTCCGCGGCAAATAGCCTGGACCGCCTATAATCTTGGCACTACAGGATATAACCAGGCGGTCGGGATTGGCGCTATGCTGCGTGAAAAATACGGTGTAACCCTGCGAGTTATTCCTGGTCAGAATGATGTTTCCAGGCTCTTGCCGCTAAAAACTGGTCGAGTTGATTTCTCAGCAAATGGGGTATCCACCTATTTTGCCCAAGAGGGCATGTTTCAGTTTGCTAATCCAGAGTGGGGTCCCCAACCATTGCGCCTGCTGATGACTTCTAATGGGTTGAGTAATCAAGGCATCGCTGTTGCAGAGGATACCGGCGTTACCAGTTTTTCTGAGTTGCGAGGGCACAGGATACCCTATGTGCGTGGCGCGCCTGCGCTGAATGTGTCGATGGAGGCTTATTTGGCTTGTGGCGGACTGACCTGGGATGATGTCATCCGGGTAGACTTCCCTGGCTACGAAGCTTCATGGACTGGCGTGATTAATGGTGATGCAGATGCCGGGTTTGGCACCACGGTGTCGGGACCAATGTTCCGTCTTCAGGCTTCACCGCGAGGTATTAGATGGCTGCCTGCACCGCATGATGATGCAGGTTGCTGGGAGCGCATGTTAGCCATTGGGCCATATTTCACAAAAAACTACGCAACCCGTGGCGCAGGCATTAGTGATGCTAGCCCTCATGAAGCTGCGACCTATCCTTATCCGCTATTAACAACAGTGGCTACTAAAGAGGCTGACCTTGTTTATGCTCTAACTCGAGCGATAAGCGAAAATTACGATGAATATAAGGACTCTGACCCTGGAGCAATCGGCTGGGCGTTGGAGCGTCAGGTATTTCAATGGGTCGTGCCCTATCACGAGGGGGCTGTGAACTATTGGCGGGAGATAGGTGTTTGGACGGACGAGCTGGAGGTGCATAATCAGTCGTTAGTCCAACGGCAGGAAGTGCTCGCGTCGGCCTGGGCTGAATTTTCTGAAGAACGTATCCCTGATCAAGATGCCTTTGTTGAGGCCTGGGAGCTGCACCGTGCCCAGCGTCTGGAGGAAGCCGGTTTCGATCCGGTCTGGCGGTAGTGTCAAGTAAATCTGCTGAGTTGCCAGCCCCGTTACGTTGGCTAACAGGTATCGCTGCTTTGTGCAGTGCATTTCTGGCAATGGATTCTCTGCGGCTATTTTCAGAAAGCCCGCTTCTTGATTTCGTCATTACGTTACAGAATCATTATTACTACGCGCTTATCGGGTTATTGTTACCGCTTTGCTATTTGCTCAACCCTTCATTCCGCAGACCTAGAAGCTATTTGTTTGATGGTGCGCTGAGTCTCGCTGCATTTGTTTCTTGTATCTTCTTTTTCATTAATACCGAAAACATGCTGGATTATGGCTGGGAGTTTTTGGCACCGGACTATGCTGTATGGGTGAGCTATTTGCTATGGGCCCTTATATTGGAAGCGGTGCGCCGCAGTGGTGGCTGGGTCCTGTTTAGTCTTGTCTTGGTATTTTCGCTTTATCCAATTGTTGCAGAGAATTTACCCGGACCCATTTCAGGCATGGCTTCGTCCCCGGGAGAAACTGCCGCTTACCATGTCATGAGCATTGAAAGCATTCTCGGATTACCGTTCCGAGCCTTTGCCCAGCTCGTTATCGGATTTCTTATCTTTGGTATTGCGCTACAGCAAACTGGAGGCGGTCGTTTTTTCATCAACTTGGCTTTCGCGGCATTTGGTCACGTGAGGGGTGGTTCTGCCAAAGTTGCGATTGTATCAAGCGGTTTGATGGGCTCTATGAGCGGCAGTGTAATTACCAACGTTCTCACGACTGGCCAGATGACAATCCCGGCGATGCAAAAGAGCGGTATGGAAAAAGAGTATGCCGCTGGACTTGAGTCCTGTGCTTCCACTGGGGGTGTTCTATTACCTCCAATTATGGGGTCGACCGCGTTTGTCATGGCGACTTTTCTTAATGTCGCCTATACCACAGTAGCATTAGCTGCAGCTATACCTGCTTTGTTGTACTTTTTTGGGTTATTTGTGCAAGTTGATGCATATGCTGCCAGGAAAGGCTTGGTTGGTACTCCCCGCGATGAATTACCAAGTTTGAAAGAGACTTTGAAGCAAGGTTGGTTCTATATTGCCGCTTTCCTGGTTTTAATTTTTCTTCTCGTCTATTTGCAGCGCGAAGCTGTGGCTCCTTTTGTAGCTACTGGTCTATTACTTGCGTTGAATCAGCTTTCTCCAGATTACCGCTGGGACCTCAAGAAAGCGGGAGAATTTCTCGTTGCCACTGGTAAATTGTTGATGGAGTTGCTGACAATCATGGCAGGTGTGGGTTTGATTGTAGGAGCTTTATCTATAACCGGTTTGTCAGGAACCTTGGTTAATGATCTGTTGTATCTAGCGGGCGATTCGACCCTGTTGCTGTTATTAATGGGGGCTTTTTGCAGTTTCTTATTGGGTATCGGAATGACCGTGACGGCAGCTTATGTTTTTCTCGCAATAGTTTTGGCGCCCGCTTTAATTCAGGGTGGTTTAGACCCAATGAGTGTTCATCTTTTTATCCTTTATTGGGGAATGTTGTCTTTTATTACTCCACCAGTTGCGCTTGGAGCTTTCGCTGCTGCCAGCATTGCAGGGTCATCTGCTCTGGCAACTGGCTTCAAGGCAATGCGGTTGGGCAGCATCATCTATTTCATTCCTTTCTTTTTCGTGTTGGAGCCTGCGCTAATAATGTCAGGTAGTTGGTGGGAGACTTTACTCGCTACCGCGAAAGTAGGTATAGGAATAATATTTATTGCAGGCGCTCTTCAGCGTTACTTAATTGGACTAGGTTTACTAGCCCGCGAAGGAGCAGTTGGAATAATCGGCCGCACGCTTATAGCACTTGGTGGTGGTTTGATCGCTTTACCAACAACTGAAGTTATTGGTATTGATGTGGGTCAATGGACGCTTTTTATTAGCGGTTCATTAGCGGCAGTGACAGGTACCATATTAAGCTTAGGTCCTTCTTCTCAACCTGATAGTCTAATCTCGAGCACCGATTGAAAGTCCTCGCATAGGACATAATTAATATTCTCTTCAATAGATTTAATCTATGTTGGTTAGGCAGTGCTGTCTAAAGTTATCGAGTTATTGGTCTCCCCTATTAATCTTAATCCAATCCGGATTCGCACAATGCCGGCAATTATTGTATTTTTGGCGCTGGATTTCAGCCTTCACATGGACCGGCAACTCAAGACACACGGTTCTGGTTGGAATGGGACTAACAGCTAACATCCACCGGACAGGCATTACTTATGTTTTTTTACTCTCGTTTTCAAGCAAGTTTTAGATCTTATCTAACCCTGGCCACGCTGCTAAGCGCGGGCCTGACAGCTGCTCAGCTAGGCATGGCTCAGGAGCAGACCACGGGAGACGAAATTGAGGCGTGGGTCACTGCGACCATGTGCGCGGCGGATGACCGCTCGGTGGACCTGGAGCAGGCGCTATCTTTTTCCTTTACGGAAACTGATGGCAACAACGCGCGCCACCTTAATGCCGCACAGGCGGGTCTCACCACGGCCGATCTTTCAAAGCTGGAACTAGCCTGGGCGGTCGCTTTCCCCCAAACGTCCAGTTTGCGCGCCGCGCCGGTGATTATTGGCTCGACTATTTTCTATTCAGCCACCGATTCCGGTCGAGTTTTTGCGCTGGACATCAACACCGGTTGTGCCAAGTGGGTCTATGATGCCGACACGCGCCTGCGCTCTTCATTGGCCTACGAGGTAATCGACGATTTGGGCACATTGGTGTTTAGCGATCAAGGAGGCATGGTTCGTGCCGTGAATGCGGAAAATGGCGAGGTGATCTGGGTTGCGAGCGGCCAAGCATCCAACAACCAGGCAATGATTACCGGCACACCGGTTATTTACGAAGACAAGATAATCGTGCCACTTTCCGGTTCTGGTGTCATTACCGGTGGCAACCCACGCTATGAATGCTGTGAAAATCACGGCGCTGTTACCGCACTGGATGCGCGTACCGGAGAAAAGCTGTGGGAATACCACACCATGCCAGCGGCTGAATACACTGGTATGGTCAGCTCCACCGGTGTCAAACAGCGCGGTCCCTCTGGTGCCCCAATCTGGACTACGCCCACCATTGATGCAACGCGAGGCCAAATCTATGTCACAACTGGCGAAAATACTTCGCACCCCACTACTAATACCAGTGATGCAATCATTGCCCTGAATCTGGAAACCGGGGAGGAAATCTGGGCCTTCCAGGCGCTACAGAACGACATGTGGAACTTCGGCTGCAGTGCCGGCGGCCCTAACTGCATTATTTTAGATGATACTAACGCCGTCGATTTCGATTTCGGCGGCCCGGCCATCCTGGTAGAGACAGGTGACCGGGAGTTGCTGATTGCTGGCCAGAAATCTGGCGATCTCTGGGCTCTGGATCCAGTCACGGGAGCACTTGTCTGGAATCAACGCGTCGGTGAGGGGACAGCACTGGGCGGCAACCATTGGGGCATCGCCACTGATTCAGAGCGCGCCTTCATGACCATCAACGATCCTGGCAATATGGGTGGGAGAAGCCGGCCCGGCATTTACACTTACTTCGTCGGCACCGGCGAGCCAAGCTGGTACTACGAAGCGCAGCCGGATTGTGGAGGCGAACGCAGCGAAAGACTTAGGCGCTGTGAATCACTCTATGGTTTCTCCGCCACGCCGCTGTCTGTGGATGGAGCTGTCATCACTGGAGGGCTCGACGGGCGCCTGTTTATATTCAATTCGGACTCAGGCGAGCTGGTCTTTCAATACGATACAGTGACGGACTTTGAAACCGTCAACGGAGTGGAGGGTTATGGCGGTTCGATCGACAGTCATTCCATTGCCGCAGGATCTGGCATGGTGTTTGTGGGTTCCGGTTACGGTACCTTCGGACAGGTGGCTGGTAACGTGTTACTGGCTTTCAAACCATCGGAATAACACTATATTTGATTAGCATTTAATCAAAAAGTAGTTAGAGTAAAACAGCAGTTTTTTACTCTGGCCCCATTAAGAATTGAAAAGGTAGATAAAAAATGTTGATAAGAATAATAACAGTTGTTGCTGTGCTTTGCGGATTTGTTTCACTGATCTATTCGCAATCTGCAATGCCTCCAGGTAGGTACGTTGAAGCTGACGATATCGCGAGTGCTTTGGCGAGTTCGTTAGAACAAAGAGCTAATTTTGGCGTTAGCCGTATTGACAATGGCGACGATTTTGACGTTAACCTGATTAGGCGCACGGCGCCCGCTGGATCAATAATTCACTCCGATGCCACGGAATACCATTACATCACTGAAGGAGCAGGGATTCTTGTCACCGGTGGTGTATCTGTCAGGCCTCCCGGTGGCGGGCAGGCCAATATCGAAGGCGGTTATGCCAAACGCGTGTCTGTCGGAGACACCATCGTTATTCCGCAAGGTACGCCTCATCAATATACCTCGGTAGAAGGAGTGGTAACGTATCTGGAAGTGCGCTTCAAAACCGCGAAGTATTCCACGGACAACAACTAGAATGCTCCTGTTTCGAAAACTTAGCAGCGAATCAAAGTAGCCAGAGTATTTTGGATTAGAGAGATGGTGCCCAGGGGCGGAGTCGAACCACTGACTCCGCCATGTCCGTTTAGCGGTCTTCTAAGCGTCCCGCTCCCCCGAGTTCGTAATAAACGACGGGAACAAAATCGATAGCTGTCCAGCCGGCTTCCTGACCCCATTGAGCATCATAGGCAGCGGTGGGTTGAGCTGCCATAATTTCATCGAGATGCTTTCCATCGTTTATCATCGCATAAACTTTGTCTCGAACGTCGAGGATCATATCCAAGAACTCTTGCATCTCTTCCCGACCGACGACACTAAGACCATGGCCCGGAATAACTTTGGTGTTTGGACCAGCCATTGCGATTGCTTTGTCGAGAGCTGCAATGGTTCCCCTCAAAGTGCCACCGTTGTATTTGTCAATAATCGGATAGCTGGTAGTTCTGAATACATCTCCTAGATGAAGTACATCGGAATCCGGAAAGTAGACAAATGTATCGCCATCCGTATGTGAAGGCGGGGCCAGAAAGGCCCGAACTTCTTCGCCGTTAAGGTGGAAACCAATTGCGTCGTTGTACGTTATTACAGGTCGCCCTCCAACAGGTGGCTGTGGTACGAAACTCCCCCCCTGTCTTGGGAAGTGCCATTGATCTGCTAGAAATCGGAAGCGGGTATTGTCATGAGCGAAGATTAATACACCCATTTCAGCTAGGTTTTCATTGCCACCAATGTGATCACCATGGATGTGAGTATTTATTAAAAAGCGGATTTCGCTATCAGTTACCTCCCTTACTGCTGCAACGAGCCTGTCCGATAATGGAGCGAATAGGGAATCCACGAGAAGAACACCTTCAGGTCCAACAAAGACACCAATGTTGCCTCCCCCCCCAGGCCTTTGCACCATATAGACGTTTCCAGCCACGGGCTCAATGGTTAGCTCGACACCTTGGAACTGGTTACCTTGTCCATGTGCGGCCCCGATGAAAATTAGCCAAGTACTTGCTAATAGTAAGGTTGTTAGAATGTTACTTAGTTTGCTCACACTATTTCCCTCCTGTTTTGCTCAGCTTACAATATAAAGGAAGGATAAGAATAATAATTAATCTCTCGAATGAGCTATGGATATACTGAATTCTGCAGTCCCAAGCTACGTAAAAGTTGCTCTGGAGCGGATTTCTATTGATTACATCAGTGTAAAATACTACTTTGTGTTGGGTTTAGAACGTCTGAGGTGAAGCGTCATGAAAATTAGTCTATTTCTAGTTGGGTCTACTCTGATTACCTGGGTTAGTTTGTCCTTTGCCCAGACAGCGGAAGATTATGTTGTGCCACGAACGGAATGGGGTCAGCCTGACTTGCAGGGAGTTTGGAATTTTAATTCTAGTACACCAATGCAGCGGCCCGAGCGGTTTGGCGCACGGGAGTTTCTGACTCCAGAAGAAGCTGAACAGGATCGTCTTTCTCAAGAGGAAAGGCGGATAGCAGCGGATGAACGAGAGGCGGAACTCGTGGTTAACCCGGAAGCCCCTCCAGCAGGTGCTTCAAGTACAGGTGGCTATAACAGTTTCTGGTATGAAACAGCTAGTATCGGTGAAAATGTTCGCACTTCCCTTATAGTTTATCCGCCAAATGGTCGTCTTCCTGCAAGGGTTGAAGGCGCTGAAGAACATATCGCTAATCTCGGGCCGGACGTTGAAGGTGACCGTCCCGTTCGTGCTGTCTTCGGGGGCATTGGTAAGGATGGACCGGAAGATCGCGGCCTATCTGAGCGCTGTATGATAGGTTTTAACGCTGGACCTCCATTAGCCGGAGGAGGTTACAATGCAAATGTTCAGATTTTTCAAAACAAGGATCACGCCGTAATCCTGACGGAAATGGTCCATGATGCCCGTATTGTCCCATTGGATGACCGTGCATCTATCGATGACGACATTCGCTTGTGGTCTGGTGATTCCAGAGGTTATTGGGATGAAGACACTCTGGTGGTCGTTACCAAGAATTTTACCGATCTGATTCCTAGTTTTAGCCGATATGGAAATGCAAAGAACAAGACGCTCACTGAACGATTTACTCGTGTAAACGCTATCACGATTGACTACGGGTGGACTCTTGAAGATGCTTCTACGTTTACAGACAAAATTACTGCCACTATGCCAATGACTAAGGTAGCTGGCCAGCTGTATGAATATGGCTGTCATGAAGGGAACTACGGCATGATCAACATCCTTCGTGGAGAACGAATGAATGAGCTTCGAGCAGCCGAGGCAGGTAAATAGGCGCCGACCACAATTTAGCTATTCGAAAATAAAGAAGTGGGGTCTGCAAAGCCTAACGCAAATTAATCGGGTCAGAGTGGTTTGGTTTTGATGTGTTGCCTAGGTGTCGAGCACTATATGGGTAACCGTCATGGTTTAGGGAGATATACGACTTGCAACGATGCCTAACGTTTTCGGTAATGCTGCTTGGGTTAGCAACAGGCTTCTCGCTGCATGCGGCTGAAGCTCCCGCATCGTTCGAATGGCAGCGCGCTTTTCTAGATCAGTACTGCGTTGCTTGTCACAATGATGTGACCCGGACTGCGAACTTCACGCTACAGACAGTAGCGCTTGACCAGGTCGGTCATCGCACGGATGAGGTTGGGGTCTGGGAGCGCGTTGTGCTTAAGTTGCGAGCGAGAGAAATGCCTCCGCCCGGGCTGCCACGCCCAGAACCATTAACTTACGATCGGTTGGCCTCTTGGCTCGAAGTGTCGCTCGACGAGGTTGCAGAGGCGTCACCTAACCCTGGTCGGCCCGTCATCCAACGGCTTAACCGAGCCGAATACACCAACGCTATCCGTGACTTGCTTGCGCTTGAGATCGATGGACGTGAGTATCTACCAGCGGACGATTCAGGTTATGGTTTTGACAACATCGGAGACGTGCTGACGCTTTCGCCTAGCCTGCTAGAGCGCTACATGATTGCAGCGGCTAAGATCAGTCAGCTTGCTGTCGGCGATCCTAATCTCCGTCCCACACTGCAGACTTATGAAATGCGCCCGACCATGATTCAGCAGGGTCGCATGAATGAGGAACAGCCGTTTGGGACGCGTGGCGGTGAGTCGGTCCGGCACTATTTTCCGTTAGACGGTGAGTACCGTATAAAGATTCGATTGCAGCGGACGCATGCTAATCAAATTCGCGGGCTTGCGAAGCCACATGATATCCAGGTGCGGTTCGACAGGGCGCGTATTGCTGAGTTTACGGTCGGTGGTAATGGTGTCATTAATCCTTGGGGGGCGGTCATGGATGCCTCGGTCTACGAACAGACGGCAGACGATGGCCTGGAGTTAGCACTCGACGTAAAGGCTGGTACGCATGCTATCGCGGTCACTTTCCCAGAAAAACGTGGGTTACCTGAAGGACTACTTGAGCCGAATTTATCGACGGCATCATATGAATTTGCCGGAGACCGCGACGCTCCAATGGCACTGGGTAGCATTGAGATCAGTGGCCCCTATAACGCGACAAAACCATTTGATACTCCGACTAGGAACAACCATTTTACCTGCGATCCGATCGGGACTGTAAGTGGGGATCAGGGCTGTGCTACGCAGATTCTGTCTTCCCTAGCCCGACGAGCATTTCGTCGCCCTGTTACTGACGATGACCTTTCCCAGTTAATGACATTCTATGCAAGCGGTCGAGTCGATGGGGGTTTTGATCGTGGTATTCAGCGTGCGTTGCGCGCCATCTTGGTGGACCCGGAGTTCCTTTTTCGAATCGAGTCTGAGCCGACTGACGTTGCACCGGCGACAGCGTATAAAGTGAGCGAGGTTGAGTTGGCCTCTCGGTTATCTTTCTTCCTTTGGAGTAGTATTCCGGATGATGAATTGCTTGCCTTGGCCGAGCAGCGGTCGCTAAGTCAACCAGACGTGCTACGCCAACAAGTACGGAGGATGCTAGCAGATCCTAGGTCATCAGCCCTCGTAGAGAACTTTGCTGGACAGTGGCTTTACCTCCGCAACCTGCCTGGAGTCAAGCCTGACCCTGATGCATTTCCGGAGTTCGACGATAATTTACGAGAAGCGTTTCGCCTCGAGACAGAGATGTTTGTTGAAAGTCAGCTTCGCGATGATCGCAATGTATTGGAATTACTAACGGCTGATTACACGTTTTTGAACGAAAGGTTAGCGCAACATTATGGGATAACGGGGGTTTATGGGAACCATTTCCGCCCGGTATCCTTCAACGATGGTTTGCGTGGAGGATTATTAGGACAGGGGAGTATCCTGACCGCAACTTCCTATCCTAACCGGACATCACCGACCCTTAGAGGTAAATGGGTGCTCGACAACCTGCTAGGAGCTCCGTCACCACCCCCACCGCCAGATGTGCCAGATCTTGAGGACAGCGATACTCTGAGTCCGCGGTCTGTCAGAGAGCGATTAGAAGCTCATCGCACGAACCCGGTTTGCGCTAGTTGTCACTCTAGAATGGACCCATTTGGTCTTGCGCTCGAGCCGTTCGATGCGATAGGTGGATTACGTTTGCATGATGCTGGTGAGCTCATTGATGCTTCTGCGCAATTACCAGACGGGACGTCGTTAGAGGGTCCGGGCGGTGTACGCGAATATCTACTCGGCAATGAAGAACGTTTTGTTGCCACATTGACCAAGAAATTGTTAATTTATGCGCTGGGGCGTGGACTTGAAGCCTATGACCCGCCTGCAGTGCGACGCATAGTCCGGGCCGCAGCGGCAGATGACTATAGCTGGTCGTCACTGGTGATTGGCATCGTCGAGAGCGTTCCGTTCCAAATGAGGAGGTCACTACAGCAATGATTATCACTAAGAAGCATCTACCACGTCGGACATTTTTACGCGGGCTAGGTGCGACCGTTGCCCTGCCTTTGCTCGATAGTATGATACCTGCTCTGACTGCTCAGGAGTTGACAGCAGCTCGGCCAGTGCGGCGCTTGGGAATTGTCTATGTTCCGAATGGTATCCACATGCCTCATTGGACGCCGGTCGAAGACGGGCATGCATTCACGTTACCCACGGCAATGGACCCATTGGCACCCTTTCAGGATAAGATGGTTGTGCTGACCGGTCTCTCGAACAAGATGGGAGATGCTTGGCCTGGTGAAGGGGCAGGTGATCATGCACGAGGCGCAGGAGCCTATTTGACCGGTGTTCACCCTAAAAAAACTGAGGGCGCTGATCTACGCGCGGGAACTTCGATGGATCAAATCGCAGCGCGAGTGCTCGGTGCCCGCACACAGCTGTCGTCGCTTGAATTATCACTTGAGTCTAGAGAGAACGTGGGATCCTGTGATCCCGGCTACGCCTGTGCGTACGCTAACACGCTCTGCTGGAGCAGCCCTACCACCCCTCTCCCAATGGAGAATAATCCTCGCGTGGTATTCGAACGCTTATTTGGTGGGAACGAAAGCACCGACCCTGAAGCTTGGCAGGCGCGTCGCGAAGAGGATCGCAGCATTCTCGACGCAGTGGGGGATAAGGTAGCGCGGCTACAAGGGGACCTGGGTCATCGAGACCGTCTCAAGTTCGATGAATATCTCGAGTCAATCCGCAATGCTGAGCGTCGTATTCAGATGGCCGAGGCGCAGAGCGAACGTGAGCTGCCTGTTATTGATCAGCCTGCAGGAGTACCTTCGACATTTGAGGAACACGCCAAGATCATGTTCGACTTGCAACTGCTAGCCTATCAAGCGGATTTGACTCGCGTAATCACCTTCATGGTTGGACATGAAACCAGCCAGCGAGCCTATCCGGAAATCGGCGTACCCGACGCACATCATCCGCTATCACATCACGGTGGGAATGAAGAGAAAATCGAAAAACTCATCAGGGTGAACAAATACCATGCTCAGATGTTCGCTTACTACTTGAATCGGATGCGAAACACTAGCGATGGTGAAGGCTCTTTGCTGGATCATTCGACGATTCTCTATGGCAGCGGGATGAGCGATGGTAATGGACACAACCATCACAATTTACCAACCCTGCTTGTCGGTGGAGGCAATGGTACGATCAAGGGTGGACTTCATATCCGGTATGAGCGAGAGCTTGAGACGCCGATCACCAATTTATTTCTTGATGTTCTTGACACGGTAGGTGTGCAGCTAGATTCATTTGGGGACAGCACTGGAAACCTTAACGTTTTGGCGGGGTAATCTGAGTGCTACTAAACGTGTATTCGAGCATGCTAATCAGGCTTACTGGCATTCGCAGGGTAGTTCTGCAGTTCCTAGGCGCCATTGTAATTGTCCTATTTTTAATTGCAGGCAATATTGTTCGGGCGGCAGAGTTTGAATTGCTGTACGCCGTCGAGCGAAACGATTCAGATGCTGCTTTAGTGCTACTGAAACAAGGTGCCGATGTGGATGCTAGTCATCCGGACGGCGCTACTGCATTGCATTGGGCCGCCCATTGGAATTTGATAGATGTAGCCCAACGTCTTGTCGATGCTGGTGCTTCAGTGAACGCCATTAATGATCTTGGTGTAGCTCCCCTATCGGTGGCGTGCCGCAACGGCAACGTGAAAATTGTTGAAGCTCTGCTGTCGGGAGGAGCTGAGGCCCGAACCACAGAACCAAGTGGTGAAACAGCTTTGATGACCTGTGCTCGAACGGGTAGCAAAGAAGCGGTTGATCGATTACTAGCAGGCGGCGCGGATCCAAATGCATTCGAAATAAGTAGTGGTCAAACTGCACTCATGTGGGCTGCCGCGGGCGGGCATACAGCTACTGCGCGTGCTCTCATCGAAGCGGGTGCTGAAATCGATGCTCGTTCGAAAGGTGGATTTACACCACTTATGTTTGCAGCGCGCGCAGGCGTAATCCAGGTGGCAGATTTGCTGCTGGAGATGGGTGCTGGGGTTAACACATCGACGCCCGAAGGACTTAGCCCTCTCTTAATTGCCTCAGCTAGTGTAGACGCGATCACCGGGAGTGATTATCGATTGGTCGTGGAGGCGAGTGACCACGAAGTACTTGGTATCTTGCTGCTGGAATACGGAGCCAACGTCGCCCAAGCTGATCAGTATGGCATGACGCCACTCCACTATACGGTCGAGATGCGTAAACCGGAGTTGCTCGATGCTCTCTTGGTGCACGATGCAGATCCAAACGCACAGCTAATTGATGGACTTCCATTCCGGCGAGGCGACTATGTAGGACGGGAAGCTTATAACGGTGCGTCGCCTTTCTGGCTCGCAGCACGCCTTGGTGATGTCGAAATGATGCGGGCGTTACTGGCGGCTGGCGCCAATCCGGAACTGCGGTCTGCCTATGGCGTGACACCGCTCATGGTAGCAGCCGGTTTAACTCAAACTGATTCGCGCATGGTAGGCGAGGAAAAGCTATTGGAGGCGGTCAAGATGTTAGCCCTCGATGTCGGCGTCGATATCCACGCTGAGGACCGGGGAGGACAAACAGCTGTCCATGGTGCTGCTAATGTGTCTGCCGACTCACTTATACAATTCCTTGTTGACCAGGGGGCCGACCCTATGGCGGAGGATACGCGAGGTCGGACGCCGCTCGACGTGGCAACCCGCACTCTTAGACCCCGCCCTAAAACTGCAGCGCTACTGCGCGAACTTGATACCGCTCAATAATCTAGCTTTTTGAAAGACCCACACCATTCAAAAGTGGACGAGCTGAAGACGAACTCTTGAGCCTATATTGAAGGCCAATTTTCTAAAGAGAATTGATTGTAGATAACGAGGGAAAACTGATGGATGAACTCATTAACTGGACATACAAATACGGTTACAAGTTTATTAGTCATAAGGTCGTGGTGCTCTTGGCGATTTTTGGAGGCAACGTGAGTACTGGAGCTGAATCGAACGTTCTTGAAAAAGAATTCTTAAACCCAGTAGGAACAAGCTTCTCAAATGTGGTGACTGTCAGTCATGGTGGCGTAAAAACAATTCATATTTCAGGGCAAGTAGGGTTCGCTGCTAACAACGAAGTTCCTGAAGATTTCGGGCAACAAGTGGAAAATGCCTTCGTCAATTTGCGTCGACAGTTAGCAGAAGCAGGAGCGGATTTTACCGACATCATAAAAACCAATACCTACATCGTAAATCTAGATAGTGAAAAACTCGCAGCGTACGGATCAATCCGCACACAACATTTTCCGCAAGAAGACCCACCAGCATCCACCCTGATTGGAGTGTCAGCTCTGGTATTCCCCAACTTGTTGGTTGAGATAGAAGCAACCGCGGTTGTAGAAGAATAAGATTCAAATCGTAAACAGCGTTATCAGGTGCCCGACACATTAAGTATCTATTCGTCGGAGCACAGATTAACTAACTAGAGGAGAAGCAGACGATGGCTAAAGGATACTGGGTCAATCATGTTGAAGAAATTATCGACCAAGAAGCGTTCGGCAGATACGTAACGAAATGGAATGCGCTTGTTGAACGTGGCGAGGTTAAAATGATAACTATTGGCCCTGTCGCAAAAACCCAAATAGGCGCAAAAGATATGCAATTCGCAGCGGTAGCCGAGTTTGAGACATTTGAAAAAGCTATGTCCTTTAAAAGTCATCCTGATTATGTTGACGCGCTAAAGGAACTGGGAGATGACGAAACTAAGGTCGTCAAGAGAACAAGTTGTGTCGTGAGCGGTTAGGCTCCCCCGATTCGGGCTTCTTAACTAGGAATGAGGCGCACACGTTGTATATCTTGCGCCTTTCGCTGCTTGACCCTCCACACACTAATTGGCAAAATCCCAAGCAGTTAATCCATATATCCTCAATAACAAAGAAGGGGCTCGCTGATGGTAAACCGACTTAAGCCCACCGTAATGCTCCCAATACTGGCGCTGCTAGCCACTTTATCGGCAAGTCATTCAGTAATTGCCCAAGAAATTGGTAACTATGAACCCGAAAAAGCCTGGGACGGCAATCCCGATCTCAATGGAATCTGGCAGGCAATTGGAACCGCGCATTGGGATCTTCAGGACCATGAAGCGAGTGCAGGACTGCCAGAGATGGGCGCTATAGGATCAGTACCTCCAGGGCAAGGCGTAGTGGTAGGTGGAGAGATTCCGTATCAGGAAGGGGCGCTGGAAAGAAAACAGGAGAACTGGGCCAACCGACCGACAGCGGACCCTGAAACCAAGTGCTATCTTCCCGGAGTGCCTAGAGCGACCTATCTGCCCTATCCTTTTCAAATACTGCAGGGGACAGACAAGATTATGATTGTGTACGGTTTTGCTGAGGCCAATCGCACCATTCATATGGATAAAGAAAATCCTGAACCACCGCCTTTGGACACCTGGATGGGTCGTTCACATGGTAGCTGGGAGGGGAACACCTTGGTAGTCGATGCGCAGGGGTTTAATGGTGAGGCCTGGTTTGATCGCGCAGGAAATTTTGCCAGCAGTGCGCTACGAGTGACCGAACGATACACACCCATAAACGCGGATGCCTTGCTGTATGAAGCCACTATTGAGGATCCCACGGTGTTCACTCGACCTTGGCAAATTCGAATGCCGCTTTACCGACGCTTGGAACCCAACGCGCGAGTACTAGAATATAAATGTGTTGAATTCTCCGAAGAGATTTTGTACGGCCATTTAATGAAGAAAGAAGAAGAGTAGAATGGATACACTCAGAATACAGATTAATCTAAACAGCATAACAGACAAGAAGACTAACCAATCGGAGGTTCGCACCATGAAGTGTCGTACCACATTCACAACAATTTCCACCAATATCGTAAAGCTTGGCAGTAGGCTGTTTACCTTTTTTACCTGCGTAGCATTGCCATTTGCAGTCAGTGGTGCAACACCGCACCACTTACATATTGCATTGTCCAATACCAGTGAAGCAGTAAGCTGGTACGAAGAGCACCTAGACTGCGAAGCTATAGCCGGCCGAGAAGATGCGGTAAATTGCGGCAATACGGAAATCGAATTTTTCCTGGCTCAAACTGTAGGCGGGAGTCAGGGTACTGGTGTTGATCATATTGGTTTTTCCGTTCCTGATCTGGATGCAAAAATGGCTGAGCTCGAATCCGTCGGTGTACGCGGCTCTGGTGTCAGGCTGGTTCGCTTCGAAGACGGATCTCTCGTTCGTGATATTCCAGGCCTTTTTAAAATCGCTTTCATTACTGATCCCTGGGGAACGAAAATAGAATTGGTTCAAGATGAAGATTTGCTTGGTTTTCACCACATCCATCTGAATTCAGTCGATCCGGCCGCGGCACTTGATTGGTACACCCAGGTACTTGGTGGCGAACCAGCAAGCTTGAAGGGAATGCTGGACGGTGTGCTCTTTGATGATATCTGGCTACTTGCAACTGAGTACACCGATGGCCGCCCGGGCATCACTCAAGGTCGCACAATCGATCATATTGGTTTCGAAGTAGCCGACCTGGATGAGGCGGCGGTGCAAATGAATCGACTTGCCGTGGAATTTCGTCAGGAGCCCATGGTACCGGATAACGCCCGTTCTTCGGCCAAACAAGCCTTCATACTCGGACCAGATGGCGTGATGATTGCGGTTGTCGAGTCCGGCTGGGCAGGAATCGAGGAAGAAGCAGTTATAGCCGGGAGTACCGAATCTACGGAACTCTACGTAGTGCCCAGAACCCCGTGGGACGAGCCGGATTTACAAGGTATCTGGACAGCAGACGCCGCTCATGGCATTCCCTTGCAGCGTGGGATCGATGTGGCGGGAACGGATGAATTGACACCGGAAGAAGCGGCAGCGCGTCGAGAACGTGGAACCTTAAATAGCATTTGGGGTTACGACAGAGAATGGCGCGATACCACACTGGGTTATGTTAAGTCGGCTCCTTCTACCCAGGTAGCCATGGTAGTCGATCCTCCCAATGGCCAACTACCCGAAACGACTGCGGTATATAGGGAAGCGGTTGCTAATGCTCCACGAAGAATTCCACCACAGCGAGCCAGAACACCGGTAGATTTGGGAACTTATGTAAGGTGTATTACTCGAGGCCCGGTTGGCATGATGATGCCGAGCATCTATAACAATGGACTGCAGATTGTGCAGAGTCCTGGCAACGTGGCGATTCAAAAAGAAATGATTCATGAAACCCGAGTCATTTCCACCGAACCACGAGAAGGTTTTGGTGAAGGTCTAAAAACCTGGCTAGGTGATTCCCACGGTAGCTGGGAAGGTGACACACTGGTTATCGAAGTGAGAAATCTGAATGGCAGAACTTCTTATCTTGGATCCAGTGAAAACATGAAGTTAACTCAGCGATTTACCCGCACCGGTCCCAATACACTGGAATATCAATTCACAGTAGAAGATCCTGCTGTATGGACTGAGCCTTGGACTGGCATGTTCACCTTCATAAGAGATGACAGTCAGTACGAACTTGTGGAATATGCCTGTCATGAAGGGAATTATGGAATGACCAATACATTAAGTGCTGCTCGCACGATTGATGCGCGTGAAGCTGCAGCAGCTGCTAATGAGCAATAGTTAAACATTTAAAATTAACCGAATAACGATTTAAGAGGTAAAGCAAATGCGAATGCGTTTACTAATGAGTTTAATCGGTGCCGTAGGTATGTTCTTTTTTGCCTTTACATCCACTCAGGCGCACCACGCTTTCTCAGGCGAATTTGATTCAACCAAGCCAATCAATTTGCGTGGCAAAGTTGTGCGGATGGAATGGATTAATCCCCACGCTTGGTTGCACCTTGCAGTTGTAAATGAAAATGGCGAGGAAGAAGTCTGGATGATTGAAGCTGGCCCACCCGGCGCTTTGGTCAGAAGGGGATGGAGGAAAGATTCGGTAGTGCCAGGAATCGAATTGGTGGTCCAGGGATATCATGCTATCGATGGCACCAACAAAGCCAATGGCCGGGAAGTAACCTTTGCCGATGGACGTAGACTCTTCGCCGGCTCTTCCGGAACCGGAGCACCAATAGATGGATCTGACCCTACTGAGCAGTAAGAAATAAAAAGGTGTCGGAGTGCTTTGATCAGAAGATGAATTGAAAAAAGATGGTGCCCAGGGGCGGAATCGAACCACCGACACGAGGATTTTCAGTCCTCTGCTCTACCGACTGAGCTACCTGGGCGTTTCGAGCAATTGTGCTCATCAATAAGGCGTTTGTTTTTGATTGTTAGATTGGCTATCTACCAAGTCAAGTCGGTTTTGTGAAAAAACTCGTTACACCGCTTCCTGCGTATAAAAGTGCACCCTGATTCTGGAATTTGCGACTTTACGTAAGCGGCGTATTAAACCTTCAAGGTTCTGGATAGTCAAGGACATGGCTGGTTAGTCTTCAGGTGGCACGTACCCCTCGGCCTGATCATACTGTTCATTATTTAAGAACTTATCCATCTGTCCCTGCAGATATTTGCGAGCCTCTGGATCCATCAAGCTGAGTTGTTTTTCGTTGATAAGCATCGTTTGCTGTGCCAGCCATTCTTGCCACGCTTGTTGAGAGACAGTTTCGTATACCTCCTGTCCCTTTGGGCCGGGGTAGGGTGGAACTGACAGTCCGGGCAGATCCTTATCATATTTCTTGCAATGCACAATCCGACCCATACAGGTTCCTCGCAGTTAAGGATTGGAAGCTAGGCTGGACAAAAGCTTTTTGACCGGTGCTGCCAATCCGACTTCCAGTGAATGATCTAGAGGATACCAGAGCCAATGATCATTTTCGCTTACTTCGCATGTTTCGGTTCTGGCGGTCATTTTGATCGGACTGATATCAAGATGATAGTGGGAGAATGTATGCCGAATCGGTTCGAGAACCTTCTTTTCTCCTTCCACTGTTATTTTATTTAGTAAAGGGGAACCTGTTAATGATTCTGATTCTGGTAGGGAATAAAGAGATCCCCAGATTCCGTTGGGAGGGCGTTTTTCCAGTAGTACTTCGTTAAGGTCGTTTTGTAGTATTAACATGTAGATCGATTTTATTGGCAGGGCCTTTTTTGGTTTCTTGGCAGGGTACTTCTGTATGGTAGCTGTCTTGTGGGCCTTGCATTCTTCTCTAATTGGGCATGATGGGCAGGAAGGATTTGTTCGAGTACACACTGTTGCGCCCAAGTCCATAATCGCTTGAGAATAATCAGCAACCTTGTCTAGGGGTGTCAGATTTTCTGCCAATCCCCATAGTTCGTTTTTTACTGAAGATTGCTCTGGCCAGCCACCAATCGCAAAATAGCGCGTAAGAACTCTTTTGACATTGCCATCTAAAATTGGAGCCCTGAGATTCATAGATAAAGCGGCTATAGCTCCTGCAGTTGATCGACCAATACCCGGCAGTCCCTCTAGTTCTTCCAGGGAGGTTGGGAATGCACCGTCGTATTCTTTCACTATCAACTGTGCTGCTTTATGCATATTCCTTGCGCGGGCGTAGTAGCCTAAACCAGTCCAAAGATGTAGAACAAGATTGATATCAGCGGCGGCCAGTCGAGTGACGGTGGGAAATCTCTCCGTGAAACGAAGAAAGTAAGGAATCACAGTTGCAACCTGGGTCTGTTGTAGCATGATCTCGGAAACCCAGGTGCGGTAGGGAGTAGATTGTTGTTGCCACGGCAGATCATGCCTGCCGTTCGCGGAGAACCATAAAAGTATCTTGTCCGAAAATTTGGACACTGTTTGATTAATTGAGGATGTTACGCAGTAGGCTGCGTGCGGCGTCCTGCAATAAATCCGGAACCTGGTCGGTAATAACCTCTTCCAAAGTATTTCGAGCAGCGTTGGTGGCTATTTGCGAAAAAATTTCCCGAACCTGGGAAAAATCTGGTCGGCAATAGCGAGTGACTTCATCTTCGAAGGCAGCACTGCAGTTCACCGGCCAGGACACATCATGATAAAGGTCGTTAATCGGAATAGTCTGAGCGTAGGGGTTACCCAGAACAGTGAATAGCATATTGTAGTTGAAGGTTTCTTCGTCCAGGTTGATGCCACCAGTGCCAGTCACATCAAAGTTGTCCATGCGTATTTTAAATTGCTGGTTTTCAGCTATGCCATTGTCCAGGAGAATATAGCCGCTCAGCTCACTAAATTGAATCACATCGGGCCATTGTTGGATTGCCTCCCCGGTAGGGCTGAGTGCGGCAATTGCTGTAAAAACTTGCTTGATTACACCTATATCCACAGAGTTCTCGTTGATGGCGAAAGCTGTAGAACCGCTGAAAGAGTCGATCAGTTCTCCCGTGGTGGCCCCACTGAATGTATAGTCGGCTTCTACATCGAGTGAGCCATTGATAGAGTTGATGCGCGGGATTGGAGCGGGAAGCTCGGAGATGTTTATGTCGTTCAAAGCGAATTGGATTTGTATCTCCGCTTTAGGGTTTCGGCTGTCTAAACGCCCCGCCCCCTGTATCGTGCCTCCATAACCTGGCACAGGTTGTACTTCGATATCCAGCACGCCATCTTCGAGATTGGTGAATATATTAATCTCTTGCAAGTGTAACTCTTCCGCAGTAAGAGATTCGATGTAGATACTGCCAAGGACGTTCACCGAGTTAAGAGCCTCCAGCGGTAATTCCATGCTCTGCTCAAATTGACCAGGCGGTGTGACTATGAGTGATGACACTATCGTTTCATCCGTAGATATTTCGGATTCTGTGTCATCTTCATCTGAAGTCAACATCGGAGACATGTCGACACTGCTGACGGTAGCTTCATAACTGATATTTTCCGGAATGAGGTTAGTAGCTAAAAGGATATTAGCTTCTGCTTCGATTTCAGTGGTACCAATCAAACTTGAGAAATTTTCTATAGATAATTGTTCACGGTCACCACTGACCTGAAAACTGAGGGTAAGCTGCTGAGTTTCCGGTATTCCTCCGGAAAACTCCGTCTCAGGTTCTTTTAGGCCTAGCGTCTGTGAGAGGGCGTTGATATCGAAGTTATTAGATGTAAAAGCGCCCTGATAGGAGACGGCATCATTTAAACCAGCGATTGTAATCTCGCCGTTTACTAACATGGGCGTGAGTGTGAAGTTGATGTCAGAAATTAAGACATTTCCATTCCTGATATCGGCGGCGATTAAGCTCCGGATTCCCACATCAACTGGCTCAGTCAACCCATTATTGAGAAAACGAAACGTAGTATCTAGGTTGAAGGGCCTTCCTTCTATATTGGTACTAAGACTCTCTAGTCTAAGGTTATCCAGGCTATAACGTAAATCGTTTGAAAGGTTTTGGTAATCGAGGCTGGCATTGGCGATGCTAATTCGCTCAAAGGAAACTCTGATGTCACCTTCATTTAGTAAACCACTTGCCTGGTCCTCGGTCTCTATAACAAGAAGTCCATCCTGTATTTGGTCAAGGAGAAGTGTGTCTACGTCCCAGATGTCAGACCCGTTCTCATCTACGTAGTAATTAATATGAAAGTCATCCGCCAGCAGTTCCTGGATAAGTAATTGACCCGTTAGTAGGCTGCTGCGGTCCACTCGCAAAGTTATGGCTGACGTGGAAGCTAGTTCTAGAGGGTAGGCAGGATTTCGCAGGCGCACATCATGAAGCGTGAGCCCCAAGGTTGGGAACAGATCGAGTTCTAAGTCGCCGGCGATGTTTAGCTGATAACCTGTGCTATTAGCAACGGCCGATTCCAATAGAGATTTGTATTGATCGGTATTGATGAATAGAAAAGAACCTACTGAGATAATAACCAGCAGCACGAATAGGGTAGCAAGTGCTTTTAGGAGCTTTTTTAACATGGCGCAAAAATTTACCAGGGCATGGCGCACTATACATTGTTATAGGGGCTAGCAACTGTGAGTATTAGTGTACCGGAATGAGAAGTTACCTGCACGATCGTGATTCGCTATAGGCGTATAATGAAGACAGGGTTGCGGAGAGCAGCTGTAACTAGTATAGGCAAGCGTCTACATTAACCTATTGTATTTCTTTAGACACTGGCTTTCCCTATGACGGGGTGGGCTTTATAATGCGCACTTTTCTGCAAGCAGGATTCTTCTTAACGATATGAGCGAATCAGCTGCCCTCTCAGGGACGCGCCAGGCAAGCGTCGAACGCAATACGAAGGAAACCCAGGTCGCTATATCCATTGATCTTGATGGTAGTGGTCAGCTGGAAGTCGACACAGGTTTGCCTTTTCTTGATCATATGCTTGACCAGATCGCACGCCATGGATTGATGAACCTTTCCATAAAGGCTAAGGGTGATCTTGAGATCGACGCTCACCACACTGTGGAAGACATCGGCATCACGCTCGGACAGGCCTTCGCTAAGGCTTTAGATAAAACTGGGATTCGTCGGTATGGGCATGCCTATGTACCCTTGGACGAAGCGCTGTCACGTGTTGTAATCGATTTTTCCGGACGTCCCGGACTGTTCTATCAAGTGCAGTTTGCCAAAGGCACGGTAGGTAGCTTTGATGTAGATCTCTTTCATGAATTTTTCCAGGGGTTCGTGAACCATGCGCTGGTGACTCTTCACATTGATAATATTCGGGGCAAGAATGCCCACCATCAGATAGAGACTATTTTTAAAGCTTTTGGTCGGGCAGTGAGAATGGCTGTCGAGATCGATTCTAGGGCATCCTCAGTAATACCGTCCACGAAAGGCTCTCTCTAAAACGTCTTGGAACAAAGATTTATCAAATGACTAAAATTGCGGTAATTGATTACGGCATGGGTAATCTCCATTCTGTTGCAAAGGCACTGGAGCACGTCGGTCGCGAGTCAAATCAGAAAATTGAAGTGGTAATTACGTCAGATTCACAAAAAATCGCCGCGGCTGACCGAGTGATTTTCCCCGGTGTGGGGGCGATTCGGGATTGTATGACAGAAATTAACCGATTAAACGTTGGAAAAATCGTCGAAGAAGCCATGAAATCTAAACCGGTTCTGGCTATCTGCGTAGGTATGCAAGCGCTGATGAATCATAGTGAAGAAAATAAAGGTGTAGATTGTCTTGGCCTCATGGCGGGACGGGTTCACTACTTCGGCGGGGACCTGCGAAATGAAGCTGGTGATCGGTTGAAAGTACCTCACATGGGTTGGAATCAAGTGAAACAGACGCAGGATCATCCATTGTGGAAAGACGTTCCGGATAACAGTCGCTTCTATTTTGTCCACAGTTACTATGTGCGTACAAAATTGAAGCAAAACATAACCGGCGTCGCCCACTACGGCACAGAGATAGTCGCTGCTTTAGCTGACAAAAATATATTTGCGACTCAGTTTCACCCAGAGAAATCGCAGGTAGCTGGGCTGACGCTGTTGGGCAACTTTCTTACCTGGGATGGGAAAAATTAATGCTGGTCATCCCTGCTATTGATTTAAAAGATGGTCATTGTGTTCGCTTGCGCCAGGGGAGGATGAATGATTCCACGGTGTTTTCGACCGATCCCGTGGAAGTAGCTGGACGGTGGGTGGAATCGGGTGCCAGGCGGCTGCATATTGTGGATCTAAATGGCGCATTTGTTGGGAGTTTGGTAAATGCCGAAATTGTTACTGCTATCGCGGCCGCCTATCCAGCGCTAGGTCTTCAGGTTGGTGGTGGTATACGCCACATGCAAAGTGTTAAGTTCTATATGGACGCTGGAGTCAGTTATGTAATTATCGGTACTCAGGCAGTAAAGGACCCTGATTTTATGGAGGAAGCCTGTGCCGCTTACCCAGGTCAGATTATCGTAGGATTGGATGCCATTAATGGAAAGGTTGCTACGGATGGCTGGACCGATGTGTCCGAGCTGACGGCTATAGAATTAGCGGAAAAATTTGCCTGTTTAGGAGTAGCTGCAATTGTTTATACGGACATCTCACGCGATGGCATGATGCAAGGGGTGAATGTCGAAGCGACAGTGGAGCTAGCGAAGCATTCTGCAGTACCTATTATCGCGTCTGGAGGTGTTGCTAGGCTTGCTGATATTGTCGACTTGCAAGCGGCGGCGGATAGCACAACAGGAGCCGGGATAATCGGCGCTATAACAGGAAGAGCTATCTATGAAGGCACTTTGGACCTGAAAGAAGCACAAGCGTACTGTGATACCTCGAACCACTAAACCACACGGGAAACAAAATAATAAAAAGCAGGAGAATATAGTACAAGGTGAATAGATTAGACAAAGCGTTGCCTGCAGCTAGTCAGTCAGCAACTAATAGCATTTTAAGAGCAAAGTGTAATGGGACTCGCAAAGCGCATAATTCCCTGCCTCGATTGTGATAAAGGTAGAGTCGTTAAAGGTGTCAAGTTTCTCGACATTCGTGATGCCGGGGATCCAGTCGAAGTATCAAAACGTTACTGTGATGCCGGTGCTGACGAGATCACTTTTCTAGATATCACAGCCAGTCATGAAGATCGTGCAACAACGATCGATACTGTGCGGGCCATTGCTGGTCAAGTGTTTATTCCGTTAACCGTTGGTGGTGGCATTCGCACCCTAGAAGACATTCGAACGATGCTGAATGCCGGAGCCGATAAAGTGGCGATTAACACGGCAGCTGTAGAGAATCCAGATTTCGTGCAGGAAGCGGCAGCGCGTTTCGGCTCGCAATGTATAATTTTAGCGGTAGATGCCAAACAGGTCTCCGAGAAAGACAAACCGCTAAAGTGGGAAATTTTTACCTATGGAGGCCGCAATCCTACCGGCATCAATGTGATTGAATGGGTGAAGCGAATGGCGGGGTATGGTGCAGGTGAGATTTTGCTGACAAGTATGGATAGAGATGGCACCAAGATTGGATTCGACTTAGTCCTGAACAAGGCAGTGAGCAGTGCAGTGCAGGTGCCGATAATAGCTTCGGGTGGAGTTGGGAATCTGGAGCATTTGGCCGAAGGAGTTTTGGAAGGTGAAGCTGATGCCGTGTTAGCTGCCTCTATTTTTCACTTCCAGGAATACAGCATCCGAGAGGCTAAGGAATACATGGCTTCCCGCGGAATAGAAGTTAGACTCTAATCGTTGCGTTGTGCAAACGTCCCGGAAGTACCTGCCTCTGGTGGTCTGAAAGCGTTAATACCCTTCAACACATTAAGGGCTTCGTTAAGCGGATAATCAGTTACCAGTACCTCTTCGGCTGAGATAAGCGCTTCGGTCATATCATTCTGATCTCGTGCTTCTTCATTACTGTTCGCGTTGTCTAGCCTGCCCGGTAAGTCTGCCTCGTTAAACTGGGACACATTTCTGGAACGTCGGGTCACAAAAGCGTCGCCCACTGCGATATCAGGGACAATACCCTGGGCCTGGATAGAACGACCATTGGGAGTGAAATAAAGAGATGTTGTCAACTTGATCGCGCGCTCTTCATCGAGCGGCAGTACCGTTTGCACAGAGCCTTTTCCGAAGCTACGGGTTCCCATGATGATGGCACGGCCGTGATCCTGTAAGGCACCTGCAACAATTTCAGACGCTGACGCAGACCCATTATTTATCAGCACTACTAGCGGGATCTCGGGAGCCACTGTTCTGCGGTTCGCAGAGAAAGACATGTCTCTGCCCTCGAGTCTACCCTCGGTGTAAACAATGCGGCCCTGATTTAAGAATGCGTCTACCACTTTTACGGAGGCCTGCAATACGCCACCTGGATTATTGCGAAGATCGACGATCATGCCTTTCAGGTCATTGTTGTCTGCGTACAGGTTTTCTATTTCTTCTTCCAGTTCCCCGCCTGTGTTTACTCTGAATTGAGAAATGCGGACATAGGCGTAACCAGGCTCTAAGATGCGACTGCGGACGCTGGCAATGGCGATAACCTCACGCACAATAGTAAGGTCAAACGGCTCTACGCCATCTCGGGCAACAGTTATGGTCACTGCGGTACCCGGTTCACCCCGCATTAACCCAGCTGCTTCTTCTGGCTGCATTTCACGCAGTGGCTTGCCGTCGATTTGAATAATCAAGTCACCCGCTTGGATTCCAGCACGGTCTGCCGGTGTGTCATCAATCGGGCTGATGACTTTAATGTATCCGTCTTCTCGTCCTACTTCGATGCCCAGCCCACCGAATTCACCCGTAGTGGTTTCCTGCAGTGCACCAAGGTCACTACCATCAACATATGCTGAATGGGGGTCCAACCCAGCAAGCATGCCGCGAATCGCATTCTCCAAAAGGGTCTTGTCATCGATCTCTTCGACGTAAGACATCCGAATGCGATCCAGTGCCTCGGTGAACATTCTCACCTCATCCAGCGGTAGTGGTTTCTGCTGAGCATGAACTAAAAGGGGTACAAAGAGCGAGCTCACGAAGGCGAGTAACAGTAGGCTTTTATACTTACTTCGAAGCGAATTCATTAGGTATCCCTGATGCTGATAGCATTTTATAGTTTGAGGCGTAGCCTTATAGTTTCAGTTTATGGAGGAATTGGCAAATGGTCTGGCTATAATAACCGCCGATCGGTAATCGGTTTATCTGTGGCCACAGGTATTAATTATAAACGTTGTCCGGTTTGTACTTGGGTGTGAATAATTCTTTCGGGATTTCCCAACAGTATTTTTCCAGTCATTTCTTCTGGAACGGGGATGCCCATTAGACAGAGCATGGTAGGCGCAATATCGGCGAGGTTGCCTTTGTCAACGAAGCGAAACCCGCTGTTACCAACGTAGACTAATGGTACTAGACTGTTAGTGTGAGAGGTTAGTGGTTGACTGGTTTCTGGATCAACCATTTGTTCTACATTGCCGTGATCTGCGGTGATTAGTAGTTCCCCGTTGGTTGCTTCGATGGCTTCGACGATGCGGCCAAGACATTGATCGATGGCTTCGACCGCTTTTACTGAAGCTTGAAAATCACCAGTATGTCCAACCATGTCACCATTGGCATAGTTACAAAAGATAGCGTCGTATTTTCCAGAATTGATGGCTTTTACGAGTTTGTCTGTTACTTCAAACGCGGACATTTCCGGTTTCAGGTCATAGGTCTTAACCTTGGGAGATGGCACTAGGGAACGAGTTTCGTTTTCAAAAGGTGCCTCGCGTCCACCATTAAAGAAGAAGGTCACATGCGCGTATTTTTCAGTTTCAGCGATACGTAGTTGCGTTTTGCCAAGGTTAGAAAGGTAAGCACCTAGTACGTTTTCTAGTTTTTGTGGAGAGTAGGCGCAGCTCGCACTGATGTCGGTCGCATACTCAGTGAGCATAACGAACTCACTTAGCGTTGGGCGGGTGGCCCGCGCGAATCCAGAAAAATCGTCTTCAACAAATGCGCGAGTCATTTCCCTGGCGCGGTCAGCCCGAAAATTCATGAAGATCACGATATCCTTGTTATTCACGGTAGCAGGACCTGAAGCAGAATCTCCAATCAGGGTAGCTTGCACAAATTCGTCGTCTTCGCCGCGATCATATGCTGCCTTAAGTCCCTCACTAACGTTTGCGAAACTGAAATTCGCTTTGCCCTCAGTCAGCATGTCGTAGGCTGGCTGTACTCTCTCCCAACGATTATCTCTGTCCATTGCATAAAACCGGCCGCAGATAGTTGCAATTCGACCTTTACCTGAAGCCTGCAGAAAGTTATCCGCTTTTATCAATGATGGAAGAGCACTGCGTGGTGGGGTATCTCTACCGTCAAGAAATGCGTGCAAATATACCTTAGAGGCTCCTTTATCCAGGGCCAGTTTAAGCATAGCCATGATTTGGTTTTCGTGGCTATGAATTCCGCCTGGCGATATCAGACCAAACACATGCACTGCCGAATCGGCTTTGGAGGCTTTATCTATTGCGCCAACAAGGGCGGGATTTTTGAAAAACCGGCCCTCTTCAATTTCTTTGTCGATACGTGTCAGGCTCTGGTAGACAATCCGACCAGCACCCAGATTCATGTGTCCGACTTCAGAGTTACCCATCTGCCCGGCTGGTAAGCCAGCAGATTTGCCCGAGGTATCGATAAGCGTATGGGCACGGTCGGCCCACAATGCATCCCAGTTGGGACTATTAGCTGCATATATGGCGTTGTAATCGGAGTGCTCTCTATAACCCCAGCCATCTAGGATAACAAGGAGAGCAGTTTTCTTGGCTGTCATTGAGTAGTATTTGTTCCTACTGGGCTCAATTAGCGGATCTGCTATTATCATCGAAAGCAACTTTTTAAGCGAGTTATCGCATGTTTGTCTCGATAGATTTCGAACACTGTAAGCGGCTAAGAAACCTTCTTTACAGACCTCTACACGTGTATACTGCTCGCCTTTTTTGGCCAAACCCGTTAGGAAGTTTCGATAAGTTCTAGATTAAGAACTAGGGCGGGGTTGTATAGCTCAGATGGCACAGTTTTTTGAATTCATAGGCAATCACCTGTATTTATCCTCCATGTGGGTAGTTACACTCGGTGTTATTATAATGTATCACCGGCGCACATCAGGTAGCTCGGTGGGTCCACAACAGGCGGTTATGCTAATTAATCGTAAAGACGCGATTGTGGTCGATGTAAGAGAAAAGAAAGAATTCGAAAGTGGACATATTGTGGATTCGATTAATATCCCAATGACTAAGCTGAAACAACGCATTACAGAGGTCTGGAAATATAAGGATAAACCGGTGGTGGTAGTGTGCAAGTTGGGTCAGCATTCCGGGCAAGCCGCTAAGATATTGCAGGAAGCAGGTCATGCTGATGTGGTCAGATTGGCGGGTGGGCTTACTGAATGGAAAGCACAATCGCTTCCACTCGTACAAAAGTAACTGAATACGTATCCCTAGTGTTTATAACTGGAAAGTAGATAGGAATAATAATGGCAGAAGACGAGAACAATTCACAGGCCGCTTCTACAGCGGCAGATGGCGCAGACCAACCTGAAGGGCCACAATTTGCATTGCAGCGATTGTACCTAAAAGATTCGTCCTTCGAATCACCACGCAGCCCGCAGGCTTTCCAAGGACAATGGAATCCAAAGATCAACTTTGACATCAAGACGCGCAGTAATAAGATTCAGGACGACATCTACGAAGTCGTTCTTGTGTTAACAGCCGAGGCTCAATTGGAAGAGCAGACTGCCTTTTTGGTAGAAGTGCACCAAGCCGGGTTGTTCCTCTGCAAGGATTTTGATGATGCCCAACTGGAGCAGTTACTTGCTACAGTATGTCCCAATATACTGTTTCCCTATGCCCGAGAATCCATTGATTCCTTCGTTGTAAAAGGCAGTTTCCCAGCTTTAATGCTTTCGCCGATTAACTTCGAAGCGCTGTATGCGCAGCAGAAGCAGACCCAAGCCCAGCAAGCGAACGAGGAGGGAGCTTCCGATACTGAACCTCCAGCATCGGAAACTGTTCAGTAAGTAATCATCTGGTTCATGTTCCTTCTACGAAGCCTAACTGACGCCAGGCTTCGTAGACGATTAGTGCAACTGCGTTGGACAAATTTAGGCTACGACTTTTAGGAAGCATCGGTATTCTGAGCAGAAGCTCAGGGCCTAGCATGTCTCGGGCGGTTTCCGGTAGTCCACGGGTCTCTGGACCAAAAATTAGGAAATCTTCGCGTAGATACTGCACTTCGCTGTAGCAACGGGTTCCCTTGGTACTGATACCGAAGAGCCTGGAATTTTCATGGCTTTTACTAAATTCCAGCCAGTTCTCATAAATATAGATCCCAGCATATTCGTGATAATCCAGGCCAGCACGACGCAATTTTTTGTCTTCCAGATCAAATCCGAGGGGTTTAATTAGATGTAGTTGTGAGCCCGTGTTTGCGGCTAAACGGATGATATTTCCCGTATTTTGAGGTATTTCTGGCTCAAAAAGCACAATATTGATCAAGTTTTAACCATCTATTTTACTAATCATTAAGTTTAGTAGCCGAGGATTTTGAATGGATAATTCCTTGCTCCTTTATCTTGCGGGTTAAGGTGTTGCGGCCCCAGCCAAGCAGGTTTGCAGCTTCTTTTCTACGTCCTGATGTATGCTTCAGGGCTATATCGATGAGAGTCCTTTCAAATACAGGAGTTGCTTCGTCCAGTATGCTGGTGTTACCCAGACTCAACTGCTGGTCGGCCCAGGTTCGCAAAGCTTGCGTCCAAATCCCGGTATTGTTGGTATCCATTTCTTGGTGGGAAAACTCTGGAGGCAGGTCGGTAAGATAGACTTCGCGGCTAGACGCCATAACCGTAACCCAGCGACAAAAGTTTTCTAATTGGCGTACATTTCCTGGCCAATTCAATCCAGTCAGGAATTTTTCAGTCTCAGGACGTAATACCTTGGGAGCAACTTCCAGTTCTTCCGCCGCCGCTTTGAGGAAATGGCTGGTAAGCCTAGGGATATCTTCACGGCGATCACAAAGCTTGGGAATATGGATACGGATAACATTTAATCTATGAAACAGATCTTCTCGGAATGTGTGTTCTTCCACCAACTTTTCCAGTTTTTGATGCGTAGCGGCAATAATGCGTACATCGACCTTAATAGAAGACTGTCCCCCAACCCGGTAAAACTCGCTATCGGATAGCACTCTTAGCAAACGGGTCTGAGTATCAGGGGGCATGTCACCGATTTCATCGAGAAAAAGCGTGCCACCATTAGATTGTTCGAAGCGGCCGGTTCGCTGCTGGGTGGCGCCAGTGAATGCCCCTTTTTCGTGGCCGAATAATTCGGACTCGATAAGTTGCTTCGGAATAGCGGCAACATTTAGTGGCACGAAGGGCTTTTCTTTTCTTGGGCTGTGACGGTGCAAGGCATGGGCTACCAATTCCTTACCTGTACCTGACTCACCAGTAATCAGGACGGAGATGTTAGAGTTGGAAAGGCGTCCGATGGCTCGAAATACTTCCTGCATGGAAGGAGCTTCACCGATTATCTGTTGATCTTTCTCAACGACCTCCTTATTGGTATCTGTATCTCGCGAGCGCGCGTGATCTAGAGCACGCTTAGTCATAGCTACAGCTTCTTCGATATCGAAAGGTTTTGGCAGGTATTCGAACGCACCACGGTTATAGGAGGACACCGTGCTGTCGAGGTCCGAATATGCAGTCATGATAATGACCGGCAACTCGGGGTGACTCTCTTGGATAGTTGACAGTAGGTCGAGCCCGCTTATACCTGGCATTCGAATATCACTGATGATGGCGTCCGGTGACTCTTGTTCTAGACGACGCAACAGATCGTCTCCATTTTCGAAACTTACTGTATTCATTCCTGTCTTGCTGAGCGACTTCTCGAGCACCCAACGAATAGATCGGTCATCGTCGAGTATCCAAACCGAATTATGTGCACTCATTGTTAAGCACCTACTTATATGTGTCTTGTCTTTCTATTAAAGCTGCTAATTCTTTGATTCTAAAATTGGCAGTACCACTGTGAATATTGTTTCTTCTACCTTGCTCGCACATTCAATCATGCCCTTGTGTTGGTTGATAATGCCATGAGTGATTGGTAATCCTAGTCCGGTTCCATCAGGACGACCACTGATCATTGGGTAGAAAATTGTATCTATCATATTTTCTGGTATCCCCGGTCCGTTATCTATAACCTCGATACTTGCGGCCAACCGGTGAAAATTTGTACCGATTGTCACGTTACGCAGAACGCGTGTCCGGAGCATGATCTTACCTAATTGATGATTGACATCTGGGCTATTTAGTGACTGCATCGCATTACGCACGATGTTAAGCATCGCCTGTATAAGTTGCTCTGAATCGGCGTGCACGGGGGGGATGCTGGGATCGTAATCGCACTGAAGATTGATTCCATAGCCGCTGACTTCTACCTCTACCAGGCTGCGGACCCGATCTAGCACCTCATGAATATTGGTATCCTTTAAATCTAGAGGTTTACGAGATCCGACGAGGCGGTCCACAAGGTTATGCAGACGGTCAGCTTCCTCGATAATGACATTGGTATAATCAGTAAGTTCGACGTCTTTGTTTTCTTGGGCCAGCAACTGGGCAGCCCCACGTATGCCACCAAGAGGATTTTTAATCTCGTGAGCCAGGCCTCGAACCAATTCACGAGTAGTAATGTGGGCGGAATGTAAAGACTCTTCGCGGTTGATTCGGTGCGAATGCGCCGCTGAGTTCAGCTCTAAAAGTGCCTGGGTCTCGCCATTCTCCTCAAATGGGTCAATGGTGTAGTCCACAAATATAATCTTGTTGTGAGAGACCTTTAACTCCGCTCTCCGTTTGGTGAAGCTCACATTTTTAGCAAGGGCCGTTTGCATATCGGATATATCTTCTTCTGCTTTGAAAATGACGTCACCGATAAATAACTGGTTGGCCTTGCGATCACTGACACCAAGCAGAGACTCTGCTGCGGTGTTTAGATATAGTAGGCGGAGCCTGTTATCTAACAGCACAACCCCAGTTTTTAAATGGTCAAGTAATCGTTTATGTACACTATCTTGGGGCACTCTACTGTTTGTTCACCTCTTACTAAACCCGGATAAATCATTGGCCAGGTTTGAGATACGATTAGTTTTATCCACTTAGTACTGGTTGTCGAGTTTTGCCCAGATCTTAGTGCGCTGTGGGTAAACCGACTCGATGAACTATAAAATCAGCGCTGATGGGCAATGTCCCAGGTAATTCCAACCGTTGGAGGGATACCAATAGAACCAGGGAGGGCAATTATGCACCAAAACAGTGCGTTCCGCAATTACCTCAGAAGTCGCGAATTTCGTGACAAAAAAAAGCCCGGTAGGGCCCGGGCTTATTTTTGCCTAGACCACTATTTTAACCAGCCAGACCTTCTTTGGTAGTCCGGATAATTGCTGCCGCTACTTTGTAAGGATCAGCATTGGAAGCAGTACGACGGTCTTCTAGCCGACCTTTCCATCCACTCTGCACTGTCGCTACCGGGATTCGGATGGAGGCACCACGATCCGATACAGCATAGCTAAATTGATCAATAGCTTGAGTTTCATGTAGGCCTGTCAGCCGGTTCTCGTTTCCAGCACCGTAAACACTTATGTGACGGTCTACGTTCTTACTGAAGGCTTCGCAGATCTTAGTAAAAATCCCTTCGTCGCCTACTTCACGCATCACTCCGTTGGAGAAGTTTGCATGCATGCCTGAACCGTTCCAATCGAGATCACGACCCATCGGTTTTGGATCCCAGTTAATAGCTAGGCCATAACGTTCAGCAGTCCTTTCTAACAGGTAGCGTGTGATCCAAGTCTCGTCGCCGGCTCGTTTGGCTCCCTCGGCGAATACTTGGAATTCCCACTGCCCAGCCGCTACTTCGGCATTGATGCCCTCCAGATTGATGCCTGCTTCGAGACACAAATCTAGGTGATCTTCGACACAGTCTCGGCCGTGGGCATTGAGCGCTCCCACAGAGCAGTAGTAGGGCCCCTGAGGCCCTGGGAAACCGTTAGCGGGAAAGCCAGGAGGCTGGTTGGTCTTGACATCCCAGAGGAAATATTCTTGCTCGAAACCGAACCAGAAATCGCCATCGTCATCGTCTATGGTTGCTCGACCATTTGATTTATGAGGAGTTGCATCAGCGTTTAAAACTTCTGTCATGACTAACCAGGCATTAGCGCGATCTGGGTCAGGGTATAAAGCAACGGGTTTAAGGAGGCAGTCAGAGTCTTCACCTGTTGCCTGCTGAGTGGAACTACCGTCGAATGACCATTCAGGGCATTCTTCCAGAGTGCCGCCAAAATCTGATTTCACTAGAGTCTTGCTACGTAAACTTTGGGTTGGTTCATAGCCGTCCAACCAGATGTATTCCAACTTTGATTTCATTTGTTATCTTTCTCCTAATCGATTTTCGACTACTTGATATTCATGACTTATGATCGCATCTCAAATTACAGACTCGACTACAAGCCATAAAAGCCGAATCTGCTGTGCGCTTTTTAAGCGCGCCGGGGCACTAGTTCTTGCCATTTTTTCCAGGGCCACACTACTAGTTAGATAAACTTCAGTGTGAGGCTTGCCTTGTGTGTATGCGGAAGAGCAAAATATATGCCAGCAGTGATAGCGCAAGGCCCGAATTTACTGGAGCTGGGTAGAAACTTCAACAAAAAAAACACTAAGTAAGTGTGCAGTAATTTTTATACCATTATGATTGGGTGTTTATTCAAATTCTGAACAAAATACGCGGCATTAACATTTGAGCTCCTGTTTGACCTGTTTGTAAGGTCTAAAACCGAATTCTTACTCGCATTTGCCCAACTGAGAAGACGCATGTTGTACCTTGTTAAGTTGTTTCCTGAGATAACTATAAAAAGTCGACCGGTGCGCCGACGTTTTATTCGACAGTTGCGTAAGAACATCCGAGCCGTACTCTTGGAATTCGACGAGGAGGTGAGGGTTACTGGAGAATGGGATAGTCTCGAAGTAGAGACTTATTGCACTGATCAAGGGCTTCTCCACAACATCTCTAACCGATTAAGTTACACGCCTGGTATTAGCCAGTTTCTGGAAGTTGACAAATACGATTTGCCTAACATGGAAGGAATAATGAGGTTGGCGATGCAACACCATGCTGAAAGTTTACGGGGCAAGACTTTCGCGGTTCGCTGTAAGCGTACTGGCAAACATGTATTTAAATCGGTGGACGTTGAGCGCTGCGTGGGAGGCGAATTAAATCGGTGCACCGAAGCACTAGGAGTGAAGCTGGAGAATCCCGACATCACAGTTGCTCTTGAGATACGCGATGATTCACTTTTCATGGTGAAACGAAAGATTAAAGGCTTAGGTGGCTTCCCTCTTGGTTGCCAGGATGCAGCTCTTTCCTTGGTTTCTGGTGGTTTTGATTCCTCGGTCTCTAGCTTCCTCGGTATTAAACGAGGCCTTCAAATTCACTACTGCTTTTTCAATCTTGGAGGTAAGGCCCATGAGCTGGCAGTGAAAGAAGTTGCGCTGTACCTATGGATGAAATACCACAGTTCGCACCGTGTAAAATTTGTTTCGGTACCATTCGAGGCAGTGCTAGAAGAGATCCTTTGTAAGGTGGAGGATTCCCAGATGGGGGTGATTCTCAAGCGTATGATGCTAAGGGCGGCCGACCAAGTTGCTGCCAGATTGGGCGTAAATGCACTGGTCACTGGCGACAGTGTTGCGCAGGTGTCTAGTCAGACGCTTCAAAACATGGCCTTAATTGACCAGGTATCGGCTTCCCTCATTCTGCGCCCACTCAGTACCTGTAATAAGCAGGAAATTATCGATATTGCGCGAAAGATTGGTACTGAAGAATTTTCTAGAAACGTTCCTGAGTATTGTGCGGCTATATCGCGTAAGCCCACTACTAAGGGGAAGCCGGAACGAATAGAGCGGGAAGAAGCCCAATTCGATTTTAAAGTGCTGGAATTGGCTATTGAGCAAGCCCGTTTCCAACTAATCACAGAGATAGAAAAAGATTTTAACCATGTTTCTAGTGATGTGGTTGTTGTTCAAGATTTAGATACAAGTAGTACGGTGATTGACATAAGGCATCCTAACGATATGCAAATAAGTCCACTGAATTCAATACGTCACAATGAAGGAACCGATATCTTGACGATTCCCTTTTACCAATTGCGGACTAAGTTTACTAAGCTTGATTCCACTAAACGGTATCTGCTGTACTGCGACAAGGGCATGATGAGCCGCCTACACGCTGCGCATTTGCAAGATGAAGGGTTCACCAATGTTGCTGTTCTCGATTTGTTTAACAAACACCGGTCTTAGCGATTCGCCGGGCAATGTCCTACCATAGCTGTCAGGCCAAGGTCGTACAAAAAAAGGAAAAACAGTGTTAGCCCTGTTCCCAGAAATAAAGCCCTACAAACGTCACAAGTTAAAAGTATCCGCGATACACGAGCTTTACATTGATGAGGCGGGAAACATCGATGGTATTCCGGTCTTGTTTGTCCACGGAGGACCAGGAAGTGGATGTGATGCATCTTCGCGACGCTTTTATGACCCAGAAGCATTTCGCATAGTCACATTCGATCAGCGTGGCTGTGGTCGATCGACACCGCATGCGGAGCTCGCGGAAAATACCACTCAGCACTTGATAGCTGATATCGAAGCCATACGTGGTCATCTTGGAATTGAGCAGTGGGTGTTGTTTGGTGGCTCATGGGGATCTACCCTGAGCTTACTCTATGCGCAACACTATCCGAGTCGAGTGCTCGCGCTAATTCTGCGTGGTATTTTTCTATGTCGTCAATGTGATCTGGATTGGCTCTACGCCGATGGAGCAAATAGAGTTTTTCCTGATTACTGGCAAGAATTCTTAAGGGCAATCCCAAAGGCGGAGCATGCGGACTTATTCGCTTCGTACTACGCGCGTCTGACTGGAGAGGACGAACTAGCACAAATGGCAGCAGCAAAAGCTTGGTCCGCTTGGGAAGCCAATTGCTCGAAGCTGCGGCCTAGTGCAGAAGCCATGTCCAGGTTCACCAAACCTCACAATGCCTTAGCTATGTCACGTATCGAATTACATTATTTTATGAATAAGGGTTTCATAGACGAAAATCAAATCTTGGAGAATATGGATAGTATTGCAGAGATTCCCGGACTAATTATCCATGGTCGGTATGACATGGTATGTCCGCTTAATAATGCACTGGATTTACATGATCGCTGGACCAATTCGGCATTGCATATCGTTCGGGAAGCTGGACATTCTGCGTCGGAACCAGGCAACATTGATGCGCTCATACGCGCCTCTCAGGAAATAGCGAAGAAACTTGAATCTGCCAGCTAGCTATCGGATTTAAATGGAGGAAAGCAAAATATTACTATTAATACCCCTTTCGGGAATTACTGGGTACTTGCATGATAACTCTTATTCAACGCGTTAATTGGGCTCAGGTCAGAATTAAAGACACGGTTTACGCGGAAATTGGGACTGGTTTACTTGCCTTTATAGGAATCGAGGAACCGGACACACAAGCAAACGCTGACGGGTTACTGCAAAAAATTCTTTCTTACCGAGTATTCTCCGATTTAGACAATAAAATGAACCTAAGCATCCGGGATGTTGAAGGCGGCTTGCTATTGGTTTCACAATTTACGTTGGTCGCGTCGACCGAAAAGGGGCTACGGCCTAGTTTCTCTTCCGCCAAACCACCTGTCGAAGCCGAAAAGCTCTATGATTACTTAGTGGAGCAGGCGATTAACAAGTATGATTTGGTTAGCAGTGGTCAGTTCGCAGCTGACATGCTTGTTACCCTAGAAAATGATGGGCCGGTTACGTTTATCCTGAAGGCATGAGCTACTGGTTCGACGCCTGTTCTTCTTCGTTCTCCTCCTCTTTCTGGCGCTTACGGCTAAGGCGGCCGGCTAAAATACCCAACTCAAACAGTGCCCACATGGGTAGGGCGAGCATGGACTGTGTGAAAGGATCAGGGGGGGTAAGAAGCATGGCTACAACGAAGCAGCCTACTACGACGTAGGGCCGTTTCTGAGCGAGCGAATCTGGCTCAGCTAGGCCTGCCCAGATACAAAGGAACACGGCGATAGGAATCTCAAAGGCAATCCCGAAAGCGAAGAATATTGCCAGTGCAAAACTCAGAAAGCTACTGATATCAGGAGCAACCTGGATTCCTTCAGGTGCCACTGAAATGAAAAAACGAAAGACGATGCCAAACAGAATGTAGCGGGCAAATGCTAAGCCGCCGTAAAACAGCACTACACTTGAAATAAACAATGGTATGGCAAGTGTCTTCTCATTTTTATATAGACCGGGCGCTATGAACGACCACGTTTGGAAAAGAATATAAGGAGCAGCAAGCAAGAAGGAGACATAAAACGTTAGCTTAAATGGAGCGAAAAAAGGCGATGTTGGATCAATTGCTATCATGGTTGATCCTTCTGGCAAAGCCGCCAACAACGGTCCAGCGACATAGATATAAATATCATTTGCCCAGTAAAAAAGGCCCAGAAACAGCAGGAGAATCGCTGAGACGCTTTTAAGGATGCGATCGCGAAGCTCTACCAGGTGGTCGATGAGTGTTAGCTCTTTCTCGTCTTCAGCTGATACCATTTTTCGACTTTATTTCTCGCTCTGAAGACGTTTTGCCCTTCTCTGTAGATTCTTTTACCAACTTGGGGTTCTCGCCACCGCTGTAAATTTGCTTGGTTACCTCTTCAACGCTGTCACCAACCTCTTGCAATTCTTCCTTTATAGATTTCTCTTCTGAAGATTGGTCGTTTGTGGCTTGTGATGCGCCCGGATCAAAGTTTTCTGAGCTGACTATTTTATTAACAGATGTTTCTGTTTCTTTTGCGATTCCTTCCACTCTTGATTTGGCTTTCTCGACTTCTTCGATAACAGATTCGTTGTGGAGCTGCCGGCGAATCTCGTCCGTATTCAGCTCTCTTTCTATTTCAGCTTTCACCTTGTAAAAAGAACGGCGGAAACGACCCATCCACAATCCGGCTGTCTTAATTGCAGCCGGAAGCCGCTCCGGTCCGATTACAAGCAAGGCAATAATCAGGATTAAAAGAATTTCAGTTGAATGGATATTAAACATGGAATGAAGTTGCAGTAATTAACTGGGGCTGCATTCAAATGACCCGGAGTCGCACTATAAAGTATTGAAGCGCGACAGGTTTTCGAGCTCTCAGAAAAGAAAGGCTGTAGATCCTATTCTTCCTCAGCTTTTTCTGCGACTTTCTCTGCGGTTATATCAACAGTTTCGCTGCTGCTCTCGTCTGTGTTTTCGGACGGCTGGTTCTCGTCAGTACTATCGTTCTTTGCACTATCATCGTCCTTTACAGCGTTTTTAAATCCCTTTAAGGCGCCACCAAGGTCCGAACCAAGATTTCTCAATTTCTTAGTGCCAAACAGCATCACAACGATCAACAGAATGATCAGCAGTTGCCAAATTCCAATTCCACCTACTCCCATAACCTACCTCCTCTTCCAACCGCTAATTATAAATTGCTTTATAATTAGTTAATTGTGTCGGGATGCCTTTTCTTCAAGGCCCGATATATTAAAGCGTTTTTCGAGTTCTTCCAATACTTGGCCAGGACCTAAATCCAGATAGCTCAGCATAACCAGTGTGTGAAACCAAAGATCAGCCGTTTCGTGAATTACGGCGGATTTAGTTTCCTCGTTTGTAGAGTTGCATTTTTTTGCTGCCTCGACTGTCTCCTGGGTTTCTTCTTCAACTTTTTGCAGAATTTTCCTCAATCCCTGTTTGTACAAACTAGCAACATAGGAATTTTCACTGGACGCTAACTTACGCTGCTCCAGAACCGTTGCCAGTTCCTTTAGTACTTCACTCATTGTGATCTGTCTTTCGGATTATGCTTATTAAGAATACCTTACCTATGTTCCACCATACATAGTTACTGGATCCTTCAGGATAGGATCTTCCGTCACCCAGGTCTCATTGTCCAACCTCTGAAAAAAGCAACTCTCCCTCCCAGTGTGACACGATACGCCTCCTATTGGTTCAACCTGATAGCACAAAGCGTCATTGTCGCAATCTAGATATACACCCACAAGTTTTTGTACGTTTCCCGATTCGTCACCTTTACGCCACAATTTACTGCGCGATCTGGACCAGTATATGGCACGATTTTCCGTGATTGTTGCCTCTAATGCTTCTCTATTAATCCAAGCCTGCATCAATACGCGACCGTTGGAGGCATCTTGAGTGACAACCGGCACCAATCCGTTACTGTTCCAATTGATCTGATCCAGGTAAGAAGGCATCAGCTTAGTATGCGCTTTCAACGTCTAAAACACAAAAGGTAGACTCCAAGCAAACCGAGTCCTAACGTTGCCGCGGGAATATGAGCTAGTGTTTCGCTGACTACAGGTATCAGAGAAAATGCAGCAAACAAGAGAGCCAGTAGGCCGCTGTTTCGCGACAGGCGTCGTTGTCTTTCTAGTTTTTTCTCAGCTATTTGCTGTTGCCTAACCAACGACTTGTTAATTTCACTTAATTTACTGCTCTGAGTGGAGGCATTGATAAACAGCAATGGGAGATTAGGAAGTTGATCGATCCACTTCGGCATATTTTCCTGTATTTTTGACAGAAGGTTAAGAGGATTCAATCGCTCATTGTTCCAATTTTCGAGATATGGTAGCGCGGTTTTCCAAATGTCTAGTTCGGGATAAAGTTGTCTTCCAAGTCCTTCGATGTTTAGAAGCGTCTTCTGAAGAAGTACCAACGAAGGCTGGACCTCCATGTCAAATTTTCCCGCTGTTCGAAAGAGTTGCATCAGCAATTGACCAAATGAAATTTCTTTTAGAGGCTTTTCAAAGATTGGTTCGCACACAGTGCGCATAGCAAATTCGAACTCATGCATATTGGTTGTTTTGGGTACCCACCCGCTGGCAATGTGCAACTCTGCTACTCGCCGATAGTCTCTCTTAAAAATAGCAAGCAGGTTTTTGGCAAGATATTCTTGGTCGTCGTCACTTAAGGAGCCAATAATTGCACAATCAATGGCAATATAACTTGGTGACTTTGGGTTTTCGCTTGAAACGAATATGTTTCCCGGATGCATGTCAGCATGGAAGAAGTTGTGCTCAAACACTTGCGTAAAGAAAATATCAACACCGGTTTCAGCTAGCTTTTTGAGGTTAACTTTGAGATCTCTAAGTGAGTCGGTATCTGTGACCGGTATCCCGTGGATGCGCTCTAATACCAATACATTCTTACGCGTATAATTCCAATATACTTTGGGCACATACAATACATCCGAGTTTTCGAAGTTGCTTCTAAGTTGGGATGTGTTGGCCGCCTCGATTTGTAAGTCAAGTTCGCCGAAGATAACTTTCTCGTAGTCGTTTACAACTTCAATAAGTCTAAGTCGCTTGCCAATGTTGGAGTAAGCTTCTAACAAGCTGGCTATCCACTTCAGTAATTTCAGATCTGCAGCAATGGTGCTTTCGATACCCGGGCGAATAACTTTTACAACGACTTCATCATTATTTTGTAACTTTGCCTTATGTACCTGAGCCACTGATGCTGAAGCAAGCGGTTCAATATCGAGCTGCTTAAATAGTTGCTCACTTTTTACACCAAGCGCATCCTCAACAATGTTTTGTACCGTCGGAGAGTTAAAGGGTGGAACATTATCCTGTAGTGACTGTAATTCATCTGCTAAATTACGGTCGAGGAAATCGCGGCGCGTTGACAGGAGCTGACCAAACTTTATGTAAACGGGTCCCAGTTCCTCCATAGCTTCACGTAGTCGACGGTTTCTGTTTCGCTTGTCTGTGCTTCTAAATATACGAGGTAAACGAAAAGGGATTAGGAGCAAGCGAAGAGCGGTTAATTCCTTCTGCTTCAGCGCCTTAGTTTGTTGAGGTAAAAAGTCATCGAGCCGATGTTTTGCGACGATACGAATAACCTTGATCAGGCGAAGTAAATGGGACACGAAGAAGTGGTAACTGTTCAGCTTTTTTTGCGGGGAGCCAAGATAACACCTGAGCGATAAGTGAACAAGAACGTGTACCCAAGCAATCGCTTATTTATGTGTTGTTTAGTCTGTCTAGTCGCTCATAAAGAACGTTGAATTTGGCTTTGACTCGGTCAATTTTAAGCTTAAGACGTTCCAGCTCCTCACTAAAATCCTTAAGTTGTTCTTTCTTTGGGAATATCCGTTCTTCTTCTTTCAGGTATTCATCTACATTACGCTTCATATTTGAGCTGACCTGTTGAGTCCATTCCTGTAGGTCTTTGCCGAACTGGCTGAGTTCATTGGTAATCAAATTCCCTAACATAGGGGCTAGGTAGTCTTCCCAATCGATATCCAGGTTATGCAAACTTGCATAGATATCTTGGATAAAGTTAATGTCACCAGTGATTGTGATAGCTGGATTTGAGAGTGGCCTTCTATCGGGTTTCTCAATGAGTAGAGGGAGCAATTCGCTAACATTGCCTCTGATACTGGCCGTAATCTCAATATCCAGTAATTCCGCAGGGGATGATAATAGCCGGATCCGGTCTTGCTCGAATAGTACAGTGACCGTTGTACCCGGCGGGTGAACGGAGATCTGCAATGACTTTCCCGAAAAAGTTTTTAAGCGGCTCTGCAGATAGGAATCTTTTGCCAATACCCTATTGAGTAGATCTTCGACTGGGCGTATTGCTATCGGCCCAAGCAACTCGTTCAAGAGGTCACCTCATTCGCTTGGATTTCTAATAGCTTTAAAACCCACGTGTACAGCACAGATACCATTCATTACATTGTGATACTTGCAGTCTACTAGCCCAGCGGTTGTCATCATTGCCAGAAGAGATTCCTGCCCAGGATGCATGTCGATGGATTCGATCAGGTAACGATAACTAGCGGCATCGCCTGTAATTAATTTGCCCATTACTGGCCAAAGGTTGGAATAAGCGTGGTAAGCTTTAGTCAAAAATGTATTTTGGGGTTTAGAGAATTCCAAAATCAATAGTCTGCCACCCGGCTTTAACACTTGTCGTATGGATGACAACGCAGAATCCTTATCAGTGATGTTTCGCAAACCATAAGCGATGCAAACAAAATCGAAAGTATCTTGTTCAAAAGGCAGTTGTTCTGCATTTACTCTTATAAAGTCTACATTGTTATCCAAACCTTTGTTTATGATGCGGTCCCGACCAATCTGTAACATTGTGTCATTTATATCAGCGAGTACCACTCGTCCTTCTTTACCAACTATGGGTGAAATTTGAATACTGAAGTCTCCAGTACCTCCAGCTAGGTCTAGTACTTTCTGTTTGGGACGAAGACCACTCAGTTCAAGGGTAAATCTTTTGATGAGACGATGGGTCCCGAGAGACATTACATCGTTCATTATGTCATAACGGCTGGCTACGGATCGGAACACGTGACCGACGCGTTTTTCCTTTTCAGCAATAGGAACTTCTTTGTAACCAAAGTGCGTGGTTTCATCGCTTTCAGGAGGAGCTGTCATAAGAATAATGGCTTGTATAAGACGACTGAAATTTCGGGGTTACTCAGTAGACAGGGGCATAATGTTAATTGCCTCGACTCCGGGGGGCAATTCATCTCGACTTGCCCCATTAGCTTCCAATTTTGAAAGATAAGCATTCCACAGCTGATCCTGGTTGGTGCAAAGCTCACGTAAATAGGACCAACTATAAATACCGGTTTCATGACCATCATCGAAAATCAGCTTAATGGCGTAGTTGCCTACTATTTCGATGTTGACTAGTTTTACCCGGCGCTTCCCAATCTGGAGAACTTCCTGACCCTTCCCGTGGCCGCGTACTTCAGCGGAAGGAGAGTGAACTCGCAAGTATTCGCTACTTAACCGGAATTCGACGTCATTTGCAAATACGAGTTCAAGAGTCGATGATTGCTTGTGTAATTTTATTTCGGTGGGAGGGTCAGCATTCATGGATAGTCCAGGTCTTATAACAATCAGAGTATATAACGACTCAAGTCTTCATCCTTGGCCAGTTCGTCCAGTTGTTCCTCCACGTATGCTTTATCGATAATCAATTCCTTACTAGCTCCTACTGCCAAATCAGAGGCAGAGAAAGACGTACTCTCCAACAACCGTTCCATTACTGTATGGAGTCTACGAGCCCCTATGTTTTCTGTCCTTTCGTTTACTTGCCACGCGATTTCTGCAATCTTTTGGATGCCATCCTTGCTGAAGGCTATCTCCAGGTCCTCAGTACCTAGTAACGCCTGATATTGTTCCGTGAGCGAAGCATCCGGTTCTTCAAGAATGCGCTCGAAGTCCTTCGCCGTTAAAGGATCAAGTTCAACCCGTATAGGCAAGCGACCCTGCAATTCCGGTATAAGATCTGAGGGTTTAGAAAGATGAAAAGCACCTGATGCGATGAACAGAATATGATCGCTCTTAATGCTGCCATATTTAGTATTCACCGTGGATCCCTCTATCAAGGGAAGCAGGTCACGTTGCACGCCTTCCCGGGAGACTCCAGCATTAGCTTGATCATGGCGATTCGTTACTTTATCGATTTCATCGATAAACACAATGCCTGTCTGTTCGGTAGCTTCAACAGCTCGATTCTTAATTTCCTCTTCATTTATTAGCTTTGCTGCTTCTTCGTCTTTTACGTGTTTCAGGGCAGCCTTGACTGTCATACGATGGGCTTTTTTACGCCCAGTATTTATATTAGAGAACATGCTCTTTAGTTGGTTTGTCATATCTTCGAGGCCAGGAGGTGCCATGATTTCGATACCGGCCGGCGATTCTGATATCTTTATTTCGATATTCTTGTCATCCAGGTCCCCTTGGCGAAGTTTTTTCCTAAACAGCTGCCTCGCACTGAAATGGGTGTCTTCTTCACTTGCTTCATCTTCATCTGAACGAGCTTGAGGGAGAAGAACATCGAGAATTCTGTCTTCCGCTAGATCTTCCGCTAGGTGTTTCACCTTTTGGATTTCTTTTTCGCGAATCATCTTTACAGCGACATCGGCCAAATCGCGAACAATAGATTCTACGTCACGTCCGACATATCCTACTTCGGTGAACTTGGTTGCTTCTACTTTAATAAATGGAGCCTGAGCCAATTTTGCAAGCCGGCGGGCTATCTCGGTCTTACCTACCCCTGTAGGTCCAATCATCAGAATGTTTTTCGGTGTAATCTCACTGCGTAATTCTTCATTAAGTTTCATGCGCCGCCAACGATTCCTGAGCGCAATCGCCACGGCACGTTTGGCGGATACTTGCCCAACAATATGTTTGTCGAGTTCAGATGTGATTTCTCTAGGCGTCATTGTGGACATAAGCAGCTTTAGTAAAATGGTTGGTATTTATAGTCCGTTTCACTAACTAATATCCAGTTCTTCAACGGTAAGGTTCATATTGGTATATACGCAAATGTTGGCGGCAATTGCTAGGCTTTTTTCAACAATTGCTCGGGCGTCTAAGCTGGTATTTTGTATTAGTGCTCGTGATGCAGCCAAAGCAAATGGGCCACCTGACCCTATCGCCATGATTGAGTCATCTGGTTCTATCACGTCTCCATTTCCCGTAACAATTAAGGAAGCTTCTTTGTCAGCCACAACCAGCAGAGCTTCTAGGCGTCGCAAAGCTCGTTCGGTGCGCCAAAGCTTGGCGAGTTCTACAGCAGCCTTAATAAGCTTGCCGTGATGTTTTTCTAGCTGCTCTTCAAATCGTTCGAACAAAGCGAAAGCATCAGCAGTGCCACCGGCAAAGCCAGCGAGGACCTGATCCTTGTATAATCTGCGCACTTTGCGAGCGTTTCCTTTCATGATCGTGCTACCCTGTGAAACTTGGCCATCCCCGCCGATCACAACTTTATTATCACGTCGCACAGAGACAATGGTAGTGCCTTTGTATTGTTCCAAATCCAATCTCCTTTTTTAGATCTCAATCTAAAATACCACAGACCGCACAAAATATGACAACTCGGCAGGAAATTAAGGTAGGGAAAGGGGATATTACTCTAAGGGCAAATATTCTCAGCACAGGATTTATGAAAAATAAATTCTATGTCCTCGCGTAATTGATCTCTCAGCGTAGGCTCGTTCGTATACTTTGGATTTTATGTTTTCGGAGCAATTCCTCAACTTCGTTAAGTTCACGGGATATTGAATACGGGCCGGATTGAACTAGGTAAAGAGTGCGTCCCGGAAAATCTTCTGGTCTGACAGTAGCGTTGATGCCTAGAGCTAATTGGCGCTCCATTTCTTGGTAGGCCAGCTCTCTCTGCCGAAAAGCTCCTGTCTGTAATATGTAGGTAGCGTCCAGTTGCGAGGGCAAATAGTTTTTCGATAGCTGATTTTTTGTTTGTTCTGGTGTCAGCTCAACGGGTTTCGCGTCCACAGGTACTTCCCAGTTTCGCAATTCACGGTAGAACTCCAGTTCTAGCTCTTCCTTGCCGGAAATTTCCTCAATGGGAGTAAATTGCTCCTCTTCCGCGAAAGTCGCGCTGGACTCGATAGTGTTGTTCGTATTGAAGGGTGGCACGTTACCGGAGAGGTAGAACAACACGCACGCAGACACGCCGACTGAAAGGCCGACAAAAATACCAGTAATCATCAGAGGCCACGCGGGTGGCGATTCTATAGGGGTTTTCTCCAACAACGGTTCTGGTCTGATTTTGGCAAAATCCTGAGTCATTACAAAAAAGTTTCCATGTAACTTATTATTTTTAATCTAATAATTTTCGCAAAAAGCCAACAAAGCATCAAAATTATCGGTTGTTCTTGGGTAAGCTATAGTTGAAATCACCTTGTTTGTAGACGTCGTTGCTCTTTTAGGTGAGGTCTTGTGCATCCACATCGACACTCCATCGGACACTAGCAGGTGGTCGAAGAGCTTCGATACGAAGACACAGCTGTGAAAGAAATTCCTGCATCATACCTCGGGGCGTGCTCTTCAAGATCAGTTGCCCTCGAAATTTTCCTGCCTTTTTTTCCATGGGTGCCGGAATGGGACCAATCCGATCGATTGCAAACTGGTCATTTCTACACATCTCGGTAATGATGAAGTTAACTTTACTAAGAAAGCCAATGGCTGCATCCATTTCTACAGCTTCGGCTCTGAGAAGTGTTAGTTTACTAAATGGGGGCATCGCTGAGTTTTTACGCTCTTTGAGTAACAAAGCGGCAAACTCGGCATAACTACCCTGCGCCAGCGACTGCAGAGTTGCGTGCTCTGCATGGCGAGACTGTATTAGCACTTCTCCCTTTCGATTAGATCGGCCGGCTCGGCCAGACACTTGGGTGATGGTCTGGGCGACGTGCTCCTGACCCCGGAAATCAGCACTAAATAAACCACTGTCCGCATCAAGAACGGCTACCAGTGTAATCCCCGGGAAGTGGTGCCCCTTGGCTAGCATCTGCGTACCAAGCAGAATGCAGGGATCGCCACTGTTAACCTGCCCCAGCATACTTTCAAATAACTTTTTACTGCGGGTGGAATCCCGATCGACGCGCAAAACAGGAACAAGAGGAAATCGCTTTTCCAAAAATAGTTCGATTTTCTGAGTGCCGATGCCAAAAGTTGACAGGCGGACGGCTTTGCAGGTTGGGCACCTGTCTGGTAATTGATCTATTGTTCCACAATGGTGGCAGCGTAGCCCCGGTTGTTTGGTATGAACAGTCAACTGGGCAATGCATTTGTCGCATTCGGCGATCCATCCACACGAATTACACATAAGTACCGGAGCAAATCCCCGACGATTAATGAACACCAGTACTTGATTACCTAAATCCAGCTGTTTTTGAATTTTGTAAAGCAGTTGCTCCGAAAATCCTGATTCCAGAATGCTGTTTGAAATATCAACAATCTCTGCGGTTACAGGCGTCGCCTCGCCAGCTCGCTTACCCAACCGTAGATGCTCAAACTTAGCAATCATACAGTTGTGAAGGCTCTCCAGGCACGGTGTGGCAGAGCCCAGAATGATAGGAATATCTTCTTGCTTGGCGCGAACAACCGCGAGGTCTCGAGCTGAGTAGCGGAATCCTTCCTGTTGTTTGAAGGAGGCATCGTGTTCTTCATCCACTATAATCATGCCGGGATTAGCGAGTGGGGTGAATATGGCGGAACGTGTGCCAATGGTAATGGCAGCGCTGCCTTCACGTGAATTGCGCCATGAGGCCAATCTAGTGACATCACTTAGTCCAGAGTGGAGAACGACAACAGGGCAAGAAAACCGTTCTCTAAAACGAGAGACAGTTTGAGGGGTCAGACTAATCTCTGGCACCAAAACCAGGCATTGGCGACCGGCTGCGAGCTGATGTTGCATGAGCTGCATATAGACTTCAGTCTTTCCAGATCCAGTAACCCCGTCAATCAAATAGCAGGCAAAAGAATCGGGCTTTTTTAGAATTGCCTTCAGTGCGATTTTTTGCGCATCGTTGAGTGGCAATTGCTGGGTGTTAGGATTTGCCAGCGGTGCGAAACTGACTGATTGCTCTGAGGCTATCATATGTTTTTTCAGTAGATTCTTTTTTAGTAATTGATTCAATATCCCATTTTTGAAGCCTGCTCTATTTATTCGACTTCTGCTGACTTCGGATTCTGATTCGACCAGTTTCAGCAAGGCTTTCTGCATTTTTGCTCGCTTTAGTGAGTTTCTTATATCCAAACCGATTGGGCCAGCCAATCGATAAACTGCGGTGTCAGCTTTCAAGGGATACTTTGAACGTAACTTAACCGGCAGAGCTGCTTGGAAGACTTCTCCGATTGGATGTTGATAGTAGGCTGCCCCCCACATGAGCGTTTTGAATAGCGCTGGGCTGAACAACGGTTCTCTATCAAGTATGGTTTCGATCGATTTAAGTCGATTAGGATCAAGAGTTGATCCCCTTGTAGATTCAATGACTACGCCGATGACTTCGCGCTTACCAAAAGATACACATACGCGCATACCTGGTTTTATGCTCGATTCTTGCCCGACTGGCGGCAAATAATCGAACAACCGACGCAAAGGTGATGGTATTGCCACCCTGATTATCAGACCGCGATACTTGACAGGCTCATTGGGTGACATTGGTATTAAGAGAGACTTGAAAGGTGGATTGCTTTGCAGTGTAAATATAATCGGGTTACCAAACAACCGAGCGGACATGAAAGTCAGGGGAGGGCTGTGTCGAATAGTGTGATAGTTTATACTGCGGCGTGCAGCGAAAAAGGGCATAGTAGGGTTTGCCTTGTTACTGTAGGGGCCCAACAATCGGAGCTGTAAAGGCAGTGGATTCTATATCCGGGTAAGCGAAATGAACTCAGGAAACGTGCCAGCGGAGTTGCTGGAACTTAGAAAAAAAATCGATCAGATAGATAAAAAACTAGTCGAATTACTGGCTTCACGCTTTGCGCTTACACACAAGGTTGGTTTGCTTAAAGCAAACAGAGGGCTCGATGCGTTCGATGCAGGGCGAGAGTCCCAAAAATTTGCTGAGCTCAGAACTCTATGCGTAGATCAAGATCTTAATCCTGACCTTATTAATGAGCTGTTTGCCAGCATCATGGAGGAAGTCGTTCGCAACCACCTTGACTTGCGCGAGAAATAACCGCCGGTCCTCTCTAGTATCTAACGTTTGCGTCTGATTTATTCTCTGTTAGAATGCTCGCCCCTTGCGTGGTGTACTCCCATTTCAGCAAATGACCTAGATGGGGTACTGTACCTCAGCAAGAAACCGGTGTAATGACATCAACTTAGAGGAAGTACCATGAAAGCTGACATTCATCCGAATTACGGATTGATCAAGGCGACTTGTAGTTGCGGAAATGTTATAGAGACCCGGTCGACCTTAGGGAAAGATATCCTGATAGAGGTTTGCTCAGAATGTCATCCTTTCTATACAGGAAAGCAGAAAATTCTTGATTCGGGTGGTCGCGTAGATCGATTCAAGAAAAGGTTTGGCAGCAGAAAGTTATAAAAACTTATGTAGACGCTATGTCTCGTTGTCTCTTTTGATCAATCCTAAATTGCTAAATAGGCCTATGTCGTATTAGGCTCGGGACTTTGCGTCTTAATTTCTGCCGGGTGCTTTTGTTTTTGTAAATTTGGTCAGAATATAGTTTCAGTGGAGAGTTCTTTTTCTTGCTGCTCATCTAGTTCTGTAACCGGTAATTGAGCCGGTGAAGGTTCTGAAGCATTCTCGACTCGGAAGTATTCGAACATCGTATCGGGGTCGCCTGGTGTAGCCAGTTGTCCGGTCGTCTTGTTAATTAGGCGGTCAACTATGCCGTCAGGCCGATTCATGGTGTTTTCTGGCGCTCCTTTAAGTGCGGCACTCATAAAATCGATCCAGATTGGCACCGCTACAGTGGCGCCCTGCTCCCGTTCGCCTAAAGGCTCAGGCTGGTCAAAACCAACGAAAACTGTACTAGCGATGTCTCGATTAAACCCTGAGAACCAAAGTTCCTGAGGGCCATTGGTTGTTCCAGTCTTGCCCATCAGATCGCTGCGACCCAATTCACGCTGTACACGATTACCACTGCCTTCCTCGATGACCGATCGCAACATTGAGTTGAGTATATATGCAACTCGCTCATCGATAATTCTCGGCGCTGAGTAGATGGTATTGCCCTCTTCGACATTACTATGAGCGCAATCTTTACAGACTACCACCGGGTTTGCTCGATACAAAACACCATCGGCGATGCTAGTTACTTCCTTGATAAACCATGGATCGACTTTGTATCCGCCATTAGCAATAACTGAGTAGCCGGTAACCAATTCTAGAGGTTGGACATCCTGGCTACCGAGCGCAACTGTCAAATCGTTACTCGGGAAGTTCTGCGTTTGGAATCCAAATTTTGCAGCGAATGGTAAGACCTTACTCGAACCCAGTTGATCGTAAAGTCGAACCGCCGGCACGTTTCGTGACTGCTTAAGCGCATAGCGCAGTGTGATTGGACCCAGGAAATTATTTTCATAGTTATTTGGTCGATAGCTGCCGCGCGTAATAGGTGCGTCATTAATGGTACTAGCCGCAGTGAAGCCGTGTTCCAGAGCAGCCCCATAGAGAAACGGTTTAAAATTAGACCCTGGTGGTCTGGGAGTGATCGCCCGGTTCACCTGGCTCCGCCCGAAATCATAGCCACCCACCAGAGCTAGGATTTCGCCATTAGTTGGGGATATAGCAACCAGAGCGCCTTGGATATCTGGGATTTGTCCTAATTCCCAGTAGCTTTCAGCCTGACGGATGCGAATTAGATCGCCAACTTTGACTACATCAGACGCTTTTTGAGGTGGAGGCCAGGCTTCATTGCGTGATTGATAAGTATACGCCCAGCTTATCCCCTCCCAAGGCACCGAGATGGAGTCACCTGATTTGAGTAGAGCCGAAAAAGAGAGATCCAGAATCTCCGTTACAATGGCCGGTTGTTGATTACCGTATGTAGGAACAGGTTGCAGGTGCTCAAGCCAAATTGCCCGAGAATCGAGTGGGTCAGCCGGATAATGGGCATCAGGGCCCCTATAGCCATGGCGCTTGTCGTAGTAGGTTTCCAGACCATTTATGATAGCTTCATTTGCAGCGAGTTGTTTGGGGCCATCAATAGTGGTGATAACTTCGAAGCCTTTTGAATAGGTTTCTTCACGAAACTGCTGGTAAAGCTGTTGCCTGACCATTTCCGCAACATACGGAGCAGCGACCTCGATGTTGCGATTCCTTCTCCGGGCGGTAACCGGTGCATTGTTCGCTACGTCGTACTCAGCTTGACTAATCATATTTTCATTGAGCATGTTGTTCAGGCGGCTTTCCCGACGAGTGACAGCCAGCTCTGGGTTACTCAATGGATTACACGTTGAAGGACAAGGCAGCAGAGAGATCATCATAGCGGACTCCGCTAGGGTGAGTTCGCTGATGTCTTTGCCGTAATACACAAAAGCTGCAGCGCCGACGCCATCGGCTCCTGCACCGAAGTAAATGGTATTCAGATAAAGGGTTAGAATTTCCTCCTTAGAGAGCTCCCGTTGGATCTGAAGCGCGAATGGAATCTCCTTGAACTTGCGAAGATAGACATTATCGCTATCGAAAGACAGGTTGTTGGCCAGCTGCATGGTAATCGTGCTGCCTCCGCCAAGACGCTGTCCACTCAGAAACCCATAAAACCCGCGTAATAGGCTCTGAATATCTACCCCAGGGTGGGAATAGAAGCGCACATCTTCTGTCGCGATGAGAGCATCGGTCAGAATCTTGGGAATATCCTCATATTCTATTGGGTTTCGGCGGTTGCCAATTTCGTCGATAAGACGATTATCTGAGGTATAAATTCTCAGCGGAGTTTCTAGCTGCACATCCTTATACGTCTCGGCAGAGGGAAGTAATGGTGCGAGATACAAGTAAGCGGAACTTGCGACCATAATGATGCCAGACAGCCCAGCTATGCCAATTAGCGCTGCCCATTTAAAGTAAACTTGTATCTTAGACTGCACTTGGTTTAAGCCTCTGATCCGGGTAGGTTTCCCGGTTGGAGATTTAAAAAACCCGCAGCGAACATTATACACCTGGATAACAATAAATCGGTGTTATTCTTGACTTTTCAGTAGGGGCTGGCCCCAATTGGACGAATGTTGATAAATCTGGATGCAGAGATTTATGTTGCTCGGGGCTTGGGCGGTTTTGCGAGTACAATACTTCGGTCAAATTCTTGTTGGTAAAATGGATATGAACTACTCCGGCAATATTTTCCTTGTCGGCCCCATGGGGGTAGGCAAGACCACAGTCGGGCGTGCCTTGGCGGAACACCTAGGTATTGATTTTTACGATTCTGATCAAGAAATAGAAGTATCGACGGGAGCAGATATACCTTGGATATTTGATGTGGAAGGAGAAAGTGGATTCAGATCCAGAGAAATCCGTATGATTGATCAACTAAGTAAAAAGAAGAACATCGTGCTAGCCACCGGGGGAGGTGCAGTGCTATCAAGAGACAATCGGCAACGTTTGAAAAAACGGGGTGTAGTCGTCTACTTGTGTGCCTCAATCAAACAACAAGTCATGCGCACAAGCCGTGATAAGAATCGGCCCTTGTTACAGACTTCAAGCTTGGAAAAACGCATTCGGGAACTCATGGAGATCCGTGATCCACTCTACCGTGAAGTTGCAGATATAGTGGTAGACACCAAACGTAGTAATCCGAAATCGGTTAGCCGCGATATAGGCGAACGCCTTTCAGAAGTGGCTAGTAAACTCCCGGATTAGGAAAGCAATCGAAAGAAATTAAAAGACTAACGTAAGATGCATAAGGTAAATGTTAATCTCGGTGATCATAGCTACCCAATCTTTATTGGTAGCAATTGTCTTGAGGATAGTTCGCTGCTTAATCCCTACTTAGGTAAAGGGAAACTGGTGGTGATCACTAATGATGTAGTCGCCCCCCTCTACCTAGAATCTGTTAAATCCATGCTCGGTACTCGGTGTGCTGGGGAGTTTATCTTGCCAGACGGGGAAAAACATAAGAACTTAGAGATAGTCAGCCAAATTTATGATTACCTCTTACGGAACAAGTTTGATAGGCACACTACGCTTCTAGCGCTAGGTGGAGGTGTCATCGGTGATATTGTCGGCTTTGCAGCCGCTACTTACCAGCGTGGTATTGGTTACATTCAGGTACCGACTACCCTACTTGCTCAAGTTGATTCATCAGTAGGAGGTAAAACCGGGGTTAATCATTCGTTGGGTAAAAATATGATTGGATCTTTCTACCAGCCACGCTGTGTAGTATCCGATACACAGATACTGAACAGTTTACCCGAGCGTGAAATTAAAGCTGGATTGGCAGAAGTGCTCAAATACGGATTGATAAAAAATGTCGAGTTCTTTGATTGGCTCGCGGAGAACAGTGAGGCGATCGGAGGGCTGAATGACTCATACCTAATACAAGTTATTAAAACTTGCTGTGAATTGAAAGCCCAGATTGTCGCTCAGGATGAAAAAGAAAAAGGAATTCGAGCTCTACTTAACTTGGGGCACACCTTTGGGCATGCCATTGAAACTGCTGAGGGCTATGGGACTTGGTTGCATGGAGAGGCTGTGGCAATGGGTATGGTGATGGCGGCAGATCTTTCTCTGCGCTTGGGCTGGCTCGATGCGTCAAGCGCTCAGCGGGTTCGCACTGTTTTAGAGACTAATTATGGAATGTCAGTTGTGCCTCCAACTAATATAACAGTGGAGCAGTATCTCGATTTGATGTCATCTGATAAAAAAGCAGAACTTGGCGAGATACGGTTCGTTTTACTCAAAGGAATTGGTAATGCAGTGATTAAAGGTGATATCGCTAGCGAATTACTTCGTTCGACTTTGACTGCTGGCCAGGGGCTTTGTGAGGAATCTTAAAGCACTATGTTGAAACCTCGCAACTTGCCTTTAATCCCTTCGAGCTTGGACAGCGATGATATTGAAGTATTCGAAAGGCCGCACAGATGGGAGAAGCCTTTAATCATCCATGAGAAATACTACATTTACTTAACTTTTGGATAAGAATACTGGCCGTATTAAATCAGTATTTCACTGGCCCAGGCTGAATTTTAACTGACACTTTCGATTCACCATGTCATTGTGTCTGATAAAGTCTCGTGTACAATTGAGCCCCTTTTTTGGAACACTCCGGTACTCTCTAGGCAATAGCTTCCAATGGTAAAGTATAGTCGCTCATAGTTGTGACAACACAGATAAGATGAAAGGACATTAGGCTTGACATTGAAGAACGATCGCTTTCTCCGGGCATTGTTGCGAGAACCGGTTGATGTCACCCCGGTATGGATGATGCGACAAGCTGGGCGCTATTTACCAGAATATCGATCTATCCGTAAACGAGCAGGAGATTTTCTTACGCTTTGTAAGAGCCCAGAGCTTGCCTGTGAAGTAACTTTGCAACCGCTGCGTCGCTACCCCTTGGACGCTGCTATCTTATTTTCAGATATCCTGACCATTCCCGATGCTCTAGGCCAAGGCTTGTATTTCTCCGAAGGAGAAGGGCCTAGATTTAAAAAAGTGATCAAGACAGCAACAGATGTAGAACATCTACCAGAAATTAATGTCGCCAGGGAACTGTCTTATGTTACAGACGCGGTGACTCTCATCCGTGAAGAGCTGAATGGCACGGTACCCTTGATCGGCTTCTCGGGAAGCCCCTGGACGCTAGCCACCTATATGATTGAAGGTGGTAGCAGTAAGGATTTTCGTAGCGCGAAGCAGTTTATGTATGACAATCCAGAGGCGATGCACCTTTTGTTAGGCAAATTAGCGGATGCGGTCACGGATTATCTTAATGCGCAAATTCGTGCTGGTGCACAGGCTGTTCAAATATTTGATACTTGGGGCGGCGTACTCACAACAAGTTGTTATGCTGCATTCTCGTTGCAATACATGCGGAATATCGTTGGTAAGCTGATTAAGGAACACGAGGGGCGCAAGGTCCCGATAATTCTGTTTACCAAGGGCGGTGGGTTGTGGTTGGAATCGATCGCGGATTCTGGTTGCCAGGCGATAGGGCTAGATTGGACCATAAATATCGGCGATGCACGACGGAGAGTTGGCGACAAAGTGGCTTTGCAGGGTAATCTGGATCCATCAATACTATATGCGTCACCATCTATAATTAGAGCCGAAGTTGAAAATATCATTCAAAATTATGGCGCCGGCCCTGGTCATGTTTTCAATTTAGGTCACGGTATATCTCCCGGCGTAAATCCAGATAATGTGACGACATTTGTTGATGCAGTACATGAATTCTCAGACCAATATCACGCTTGAAGATATAAGTAATGTGACAGCGATCGTCAGTTTAGGGTCGAATTTGGTTTCGGAAGCAGGTAATCCTGTCGAAGTAATTAAGTTGGCTGCAGCTGAAGTGGCGTTACTCAGCATCCGTCCACCGTTGTTATCAACTTTTTACTGCACAGACCCAGTTAATTGCACGTCCGGTACTCTACCCTTTATAAATGCGGTGGAGATAGTCTACCCGAAACCAGGGACGACGCCGTCGCAACTGCTTCAAGAGCTTCATCGGATCGAGATTGCATTCGGTCGAAAGCGTGGAGGATTTGCAAATGAATCTCGTTCACTCGATCTAGATCTTATCTGTTTTGGAAATTTGCAGGTTAATAAACCTAAGCTCAAGTTACCCCACCCTAGAGCCCATCAGCGCCGCTTTGTGTTGCAACCTATTGCGGACCTGGCCCCTGGATTAGTGTTGCCCGGGCAGACTGTGACAGTGCAGGAGCTGCTAGGAAAGCTTACCACCGGGCAAACAGTAGTGCCGATATCTACTAGATAACATCACTTATATAATTGATTTATTAAGCAAAAGATTAACTTAACTGGGCTGGATGACGAGCGGATTCCAATAGACCCTCATTATGCTGGCTCGCATTTAAATGCACAAAATAAATGCAAAATCGTCAGCCAATTTGATAAGATCACACAGGTGTGTGAAGTGATTAGTAGGCGAGCATATAATGCAGTCTAACCCTGGGTAGCTGAGTAGGGCCCCAAGACAACAGTCAAGAATTAAAGCCGATGAACAGAGCAGTACTACAAATTGCAATTAGCCTGTTAATAGGTGTTAGCCTGCAAGTCGCCAGGGCCCAGGATGTTGCCCCGATTGACCCTGATAGTTTTGGCAGCTTCCGTATTGCCTCCACCTCTGTAATTGGCGATAAGCCTCTAATCAGCATAGCCCGCAATGTAGAAGCAAAAGATTTTCAAGGCATACAAGTTGAAGAAGCTCTAAATTTTAACTTTGGTGTTGGGTTTGCTCCCATCGAAGGATTGAACCTAAATCTACGCGCCGATGCTTGGCAGCAGCAGATAAAAGATATTCCAACGGGCAACTTGGCCAAAGATTGGCAGGGTGGTATACCGCAGCTCTACATCGAAGACTCTGCGATCAATGAATTTAATCTCGATAATCCGCTAATCGGCTCAAACCTGGAATCAACGGGTTTTGACCTAGGGGCGTCCTATGTCTGGGAGACCAATCGCTTTGGTCAGTTTACGCTCTCCACAAAGGCTACGTACGTTCAGGAATTTAAGAACAACGGCAGTTTGCTGGATTTGGTCGATTCCGACATTAGAGGCACGGGTGAGCGGGTTATAAGCCCAGAATTACAAAGCAGCCTGATGCTGAGCTGGGAGTTCGGAAATCACACTGCCAGCGCTATCACAAATTACTTCGACTCCTTCAAGGACATCAGCGAGTTGGATCTCGAGGAAATTAACGCCTTTGTAGACAATGTTACTACTGTAGATCTTCAGTATGGTTACAGTGTCAAGACAGGTAACAATGATCGCGCGATAATTTCATTTGGTATCCGTAACATCTTCAATGAAAAAACCACGCAGATTCTGAACTCGACAACTCGTATTCTAGATCAGAACGGCCGTGTCGCTTACGGCTCTATCAAGTACCAATTCTGATAAACCTTCCTCTTAGCGTTTCTTACGCAGCACGTGTAATTGCACTTTGGTTTTCGAAATTTTCGGGTAACAGAGAATGACTAATTATCGCGCTCCAATTGCGGACATGCAGTTCCTGCTGAGGAAGGTGTTTAAAGCTGAAGAAATCTTTTCAGCTATGCCTGATACTGAAGAAGTCACCGACAGTCTTATCAACGCTATCCTGGAGGAGGCTGGCAAATTAATAGAAGGACTCGTTGCGCCTCTCAATCAATCCGGCGACCAAGAGGGTTGTAGTCTCGACAAAGGCGCAGTAACTACTCCAACTGGATTCAAAGAAGCCTATGCTGCATGGACAGAAGGAGGATGGTCTAGCCTTACCGGAGATGTTAATTACGGAGGGCAAGGCATGCCGAAAGTACTTTCTGCTCTAATTGAGGAGATGACTTTTGGTGCCAATTCTTCATTTGCGCTTTATACAATACTAACTACGGGGACTACTCTTGCGCTTAGCCAACATGCTAATGAGGAATTAAGGCGGACCTATTTGCCAAAATTGTATCAAGGGAATTGGTCAGGAACCATGTGCCTTACCGAGCCTCAAGCGGGCACTGACCTAAGCATGATAAACACTAAAGCGATACCCGATTCCAACGGCAGTTATCTTATAAAGGGCACAAAGATTTTTATCACAGGTGGTGACCATGATTTAACAGAGAATATTATTCACCTTGTATTAGCCAAGTTGCCGGATGCGCCTTCGGGGTCGAGTGGGATTTCTATGTTCTTGGTTCCCAAGATACTTATTGATGAGCGGGGAGAAGTGACCGGTGTTTCTAATAATGTGACATGTGGGTCCATTGAACACAAGATGGGCATAAAAGCTTCAGCAACTTGTGTAATGAACTTCGAGAATTCTAAGGGCTATCTGGTCGGCGAGTGTAACAACGGCTTGGCTACAATGTTCACGATGATGAATTACGCTCGTTTATCCATGGGGCTGCAGGGAAATGGGTTGGCCGAGAGTTCCTACCAAGTGGCCTCGGATTACGCTAAGGAACGGCTGCAAGGCAGGGCGGCTACTGGTCCAAAGCAGCTAAAAAATGTGGCCGATCCGATTCTGGTTCACCCGGATGTACGTCGCATGTTGCTAACCATGCGTGCCAATGTGGTAGCTGGGAGAGCCTTGTCATTGTACGCGGCATTCCAGCTCGATATCATGCGCTTCCACCCCGAAGAGGGTGCACGTAAGCAAGCCGAACAGCTGGTAGGCCTTCTGATACCCGTACAGAAAGCCTATAGTACCGATCGCGGGTTCGAGTCCTGTGTGCTGGGGCAACAGGTGCTCGGTGGTCACGGTTACGTGGTAGAGTGGGGACTTGAACAAAATGTTAGGGACGCTCGCATTGCTCAAATTTACGAGGGTGCTAACGGAATCCAGGCTCTCGATCTGATGGGTCGGAAAATAGTTCGTAACAACGGCAAGCTACTAAAGGTGCTACTTGCCCAAATGGAAACTTTCGCTTCTAGCCAGCAATCGGTAAAGGACATGCAACCTTACCTTAGGCTATTTGCAGAAAGTCGGCAGCGACTGATTGAAACAACTGAAACCATAATCGATCGCGCAAGGGGAAATCCTGATGAAGTAGGAGCTGCTTCTTATGCTTACATGGAGCTAATGGGGCTAACTCTTTACAGTTTCATGTGGGTACGAATTCTTGCTGCTTGCATCGCAGAGATTTCTGAAGAATCTCAAAATCAGGATTATCTGACGGGTCTGATCAAGACAGGCGAATTCTTTCTGAGCCGTATGCTGCCTAAATCTAAGGCCATGGTTGAAGAGATAGGCGCAGGAGCCGCACCGATGATGAACTTAGCTGCAGAGCAGTTCTAGACTACATCATTGTGATCGGGTAGAGCTGAAAGACCCGGTGCCTCCTGGCTAACATTTTCTAAAATCTAGTATTCCCAGGTTTAATTAACTTATTTGACCATTAAGACATCTGGCTAGTATTAGTTTGCAGAGGGTAAAGAAGTTTGTCGATATCAACCAAATCCTTATAAGAGCAAGTTGGGCCTAATACCCCGTGACTTTGAGATCTCTTGGTTATTAATGGCCAGATCAATACTTTCAGCTAAGCAGATACCCCCTGTATACTTCACTACAATTTAACCTAGGTAGGTAAGGCAAGGAACACAATGGTTAGAGTGGCAATTGCAGGTGCAGCAGGACGTATGGGCCTCAGTATTGTGGAGGCTCTTAATGAAAGGCACGAAGAGCTAAAAATCACCGCGGCAACCGTTTTGGCGGATGATCCTCATCTCGGACTGGATGTAGGAGTGTTGGCGACAGGTGTCGCAAACGGTGTAAAGACTGTGAGTGATGTGGAGTCGGCCTCTGATTTTGATGTGATGATAGATTTCACTGCGCCTGAAGCGACCCTTGAACATATAGACTTTTGTCAGGAGCGCGGCAAAGCTATGGTTATCGGTACCACCGGATTCGCAGCGGAACAAAAGCAGGTAATTTTTGCTGCGGGCGAATCGATCCCCATCGTGTTTGCGCCAAATATGAGTATCGGTGTGAATCTGTGTTTTCGCCTACTTGAGGAGGCAACTAAAGTGTTGGGTGATCAGGTGGATATCGAAATTTTGGAGGCCCATCACCGGGATAAGAAGGATGCTCCATCCGGGACCGCTCTGAAAATGGGAGAGACTATAGCTAACGTTCTCGGCCGAGATTTGAAGGAAATTGCAATCTATGGACGGGAGGGAACCAGTGCGAAAAGAGATCGTAACGCAATAGGATTCTCGACGATTCGAGCAGGAGATATAGTCGGTGATCATACCGTCATTTTTGCCGGTCTAGGTGAAAGCTTAGAGATCACTCACCGCGCTACTGGTCGAATGACTTTTGCCAATGGAGCAGTGCGAGCCGCTCAATGGGTTTTCGGAAAAGAAAACGGCGTTTACTCTATGGGAGAAGTTCTTGGTCTGTAGTTTTTAAACTAAGAGCTGGCGCACTTTCGCATAGACAAGTCTTGAGGAATTTATGTAAAATGCTCGCTCAGTATATCAAATACTGAGAACTTGAAATTTTGTACAGAGCTAATACAGATAGCGGAGTGAAGAGAGCCTTCATTCCGTTTTTTTTCGCCTGTAAAACATATAGATTAGTTGGGAGATAGTGTGACTGAAGCAGCTTTACTGGCATTGGAAGATGGAAGTATTTTTAGGGGTATCGGCATAGGAGCCAAAGGAAGTTCCACAGGTGAAGTTGTTTTTAACACGGCTATGACAGGTTATCAGGAAATACTCACAGATCCTTCTTATGCTCAACAAATTGTCACTCTTACCTACCCACACATCGGTAACACCGGAACGAACGAAGAAGATAATGAGTCTGAAAGAGTTCACGCTTCCGGGCTAGTGATAAGGGATCTGCCTGTACTGGCGAGTAACTGGCGAAAACGTCAGGATTTGAATGAGTTTCTGAAGGAACGAAATGTAATCGCCATTGCGGAGATTGATACACGCAGATTGACGCGTCTGTTAAGGAGCAAGGGTCCGCTTAATGGCTGTCTTTTATCCAATGCAAATCTCAGTAAAGAAAGTGAAGAGAAAGCTGTCGGGTTAGCCAAAGATTTTCCTGGGCTCAAAGGCATGGACCTTGCAAAAGTAGTTAGCGCCGCGAAGCAATACCAATGGTCGGAAGGAATCTGGGATATTGTCAGCGGCTACCGCTCTGCCCATGGTTCTCGCTTTAGGGTGGTTGCCTACGATTTCGGTTTGAAGCGAAATATCTTACGAATGCTGGTGGAACGGGGTTGCGAAGTAACAGTTGTACCGGCACAAACTCCCGCAGTTGAAGTACTGACCCTAAATCCCGACGGCATCTTTCTTTCCAATGGGCCTGGAGATCCAGAACCATGTGACTACGCAATAGAGGCCATTACGGATTTTCTGGACAGTGATATGCCGTTGTTTGGTATCTGCTTAGGTTGTCAATTACTAGCGTTAGCATGCGGAGCAAGAACCGTGAAAATGCAACTTGGGCATCATGGTGCAAATCATCCGGTGCAAAGTTTGCGTAATGGAACAGTCATCATTACCAGCCAGAACCATGGCTTCGCAGTCGATGCGGAATCCTTGCCTAGTAATCTGGAGGCAACACACAAATCGCTTTTCGATGGTTCGTTACAGGGAATAGAAAGAAACGATAAGCCTGCCTTCGGATTCCAAGGTCACCCGGAAGCAAGTCCAGGTCCTCACGATGTTTCTCCGTTATTTGACCACTTTATAGACCTGATGGAACACAATCGCAATCCACATTCCAAAAACTTTAAAAATGGCGGAGCGCTTAATAGTTAGAACGAAATGCCACGAAGAACAGATATAAACAGCATACTAATTCTTGGAGCCGGCCCGATCGTCATTGGACAGGCTTGCGAATTTGATTACTCAGGAGCTCAGGCTTGCCAAGCACTTAAGGAAGAAGGCTATCGAGTCATCCTAGTAAATTCCAATCCAGCTACTATCATGACCGACCCCTCAATGGCGGATTCCACCTATATCGAACCCGTAAAATGGCCGATAGTGGAGAAAATTATTGAGAAGGAAAGACCTGATGCAATTTTGCCCACCATGGGAGGTCAGACTGCTCTTAATTGCGCGTTGGACTTGAATCGACATGGTGTCCTGAAAAAGTATGCCGTCGAGTTGATCGGCGCCAGCTGCGAAGCTATCGATAAAGCAGAAGACAGAGAGCTATTTGATAATGCGATGACCGCGATTGGCCTGGAAACCCCTCAGCACGGTATGGCCCATAACATGGAACAGGCCTATGAAGCTTTGGATAAGATTGGGTTCCCCTGCATTATAAGGCCTTCGTTTACTCTAGGGGGCACAGGTGGTGGTATTGCCTACAACAAGGAAGAATTCGACGACATCTGCGCGCGGGGTCTAGAACTCTCACCTACCAACGAATTACTTATCGATGAATCTCTAATTGGATGGAAGGAATTTGAACTAGAGGTTGTGCGCGACAAGAAAGACAATTGCATCATCGTATGCTCTATTGAAAATCTCGATGCTATGGGAATACACACTGGCGATTCTATCACGGTGGCTCCTGCTCAGACCCTTACCGACAAGGAATACCAGCAACTGCGCAATGCTGCTATAGCAGTTTTGAGAGAAATTGGCGTAGAAACCGGTGGTTCAAACGTACAATTCGCGGTCAATCCGGAGAATGGTAAGCTGATTATCATCGAGATGAACCCCCGTGTATCAAGATCCTCCGCGCTCGCTTCAAAGGCAACGGGATTTCCGATCGCTAGGGTTGCCGCCAAACTTGCTATTGGATTCTCACTGGATGAGCTGAGCAATGAAATTACTGGTGGAGTTACACCGGCTTCTTTCGAACCCACGATCGACTACGTAGTCACGAAAATTCCTCGATTTACCTTTGAAAAGTTTCCAGAAGCCAACGATCGTATTACCACTCAGATGAAGTCGGTGGGTGAGGTTATGGCCATTGGCCGTACATTTCAGGAGTCCGCACAAAAAGCGCTGCGCGGACTTGAGGTTGGTATGAGCGGATTTGATCCGGTGCTGGACAGTAAACTCAGCAATGCTAAAGAAGTGCTAACCCGGGAACTTACCGAAGCCGGTGCCCAACGTATTTGGTATGTAGCCGATGCTTTCCGGCAGGAGTGGTCGATTAACACGGTATATGACTTAACCGGCATAGACCCCTGGTTCTTGGAACAAATCAGGGACCTTGTGGAAGCAGAAAAACAAATTGCAGGATTAAAACTAGCGAATCTCAATAAAGACAATATGTTTCGACTGAAGCGCAAAGGCTTCTCGGATAAGCGGGTTGCGCAATTACTCAATGTGCCTGAACTGGAAGTACAAAAAGTACGACATGAATTAGGCATAAGACCGGTATTCAAACGGGTAGATACTTGTGCAGCAGAATTTGTTTCGTCTACTGCCTACATGTATTCCTCATATGAGGAAGAGTGCGAGGCTGATCCTTCTGACAAAAAGAAAATTATGGTGCTAGGAGGAGGTCCAAATCGCATCGGACAAGGCATAGAGTTTGACTATTGTTGCGTACATGCAGCTCTGGCCATGCGGGAAGATGGCTTTGAAACCATCATGGTAAACTGTAACCCTGAAACAGTTTCTACTGATTACAATGTTTCTGATCGGCTGTACTTTGAACCCTTGACCTTCGAAGATGTTATTGAAATCGCGCACATCGAAAAGCCAGTTGGCGTGATTGTACAGTTCGGCGGGCAAACCCCACTCAATCTAGTGAGAAGGTTAGAATTTGCTGGCCTGCCAGTAATTGGGACGTCACCCGATGCGATTGATCGGGCTGAAGACCGGGAACGCTTCCAGAAGTTGATTCAAAAACTGGGCCTTAGGCAACCTCCAAATTGCACCGTACGCAGTGTGGAGGAAGGCATACAAGAGGCCAACAATATATCCTACCCATTGGTGGTTAGGCCTTCCTATGTGCTCGGCGGCCGCGCTATGGAGATAGTCTACAATGAAGAAGAATTAAAGCGTTACATGCATGAAGCGGTCATGGTTTCTAACGAGAGTCCGGTGCTGCTGGACTACTTTTTGAGTTCCGCAATAGAAATTGATGTGGATGCAGTAAGTGACGGCGAGCAAGTAGTGGTAGGTGCGATAATGCAACATATTGAGCAGGCCGGCATACACTCCGGTGACTCGGCGTGTTCGCTACCGCCTTATAATTTGGCCACTGAAGTTCAGGATCGCATTCGTGAACAGGTTTCAGCATTGGCCCTTGAACTTGGCGTGGTAGGTTTGATGAATGCCCAACTCGCATACCAGGACGGAGAGATTTATGTGATAGAAGTAAATCCGCGAGCATCACGCACCGTGCCTTTCGTTTCGAAATGTATAGGCCGGTCGCTGGCGAAGGTGGCGGCGCGCTGCATGATAGGTACTTCTTTGAACGAGCAGGGATTTACTGAAGAGATAATCCCCAAGACCTTCGCTGTAAAGGAGGCAGTGTTTCCGTTTAATAAATTTCCTGGTGTTGATCCCATTCTGGGGCCGGAAATGAAATCCACTGGGGAAGTGATGGGAGTGGGCGCGACTTTTGCGGAAGCGTATGCGAAGGCACAAATGGGGGCCGGTGAAGTCATTGAAACAAGTGGTAATGCTTTTATTAGCGTTCGGGACCGAGATAAGGATCACGTTGTTGAAGTGGCAAAAAATCTCATGGAGCTAGGGTATTCCCTTGTTGCCACCCATGGCACTGCTGAGGTGATAGGGAAGGCGGGACTTCCCGTGACCGGTGTTAACAAAGTAGCGGAAGGTAGACCTCATATAGTCGATATGTTAAAAAACGATGAAATCCAGATAGTGTTCAACACGACTGAAGGTAAGCAGGCGATTGCGGATTCTTCGACCATTAGGCGCACTGCTTTGCGGCACGATGTGTTTTGTACAACCACTATTGCAGGGGCACTGGCAGTTTGTGAAGCGCTCAAGTTCGGCAATAATGTTTCCGTGTACACTATTCAGGATCTTCACGCTAAATTACATTAGTCACTTTGATATTTCCAAATTTATGACATGGCGATTTAACAATGGTTAAGGTACCCATGACGGTTGCAGGAGCGGAAACTTTGAGGGAGGAGCTCAACGAACTCAAGAGTGTGATACGCCCGAGAATTTCAGCAGCAATTGCCGAGGCGAGAGAGCATGGCGACCTCAGAGAGAATGCTGAGTATCATGCTGCCCGGGAACAACAGAGTTTCTGTGAGGGCCGAATTACTGAAATAGAGAGTAAGCTCGCGGATTCAGAGATAATCGATGTTACTAAGATCGAATCAACCGGGCGTGTCATTTTTGGTTCTACGATTACGCTGTTGAACGTTGAAACGGATGAATCGGTAACCTACAAAATCGTAGGTGAAGATGAAGCTGACGTGCCATCTGGTAAGATCTCTGTTGTTTCTCCAATCGCTCGAGCTGTAATGGGTAAGAACGAAGGTGACGAGGTTGTCGTGAAAGTGCCCGCCGGAGATGTTCAGTATGAAATAGGATCAGTCCTATATCTCTAAGAAGGCTTGCGCGACAGGTTAGACAAGTGAGGGTCGGCTTCCGGCGAAGCCCTATATAAAAGTATTACGTGACCGATAGCATGAATGCACTCCGCTTCGAATTCCTCACAGATTAATTCAGTAATTGTCTTCTTGTTTTCGCGCTTACCAGTAATCAACTTGATTTTGATTAATTCATGATTGGTCAGGGCACGCTCTATCTCTTTCTTAATGTTCTCCGTCAACCCTTTTTGTGCAATGATTACGACGGGATTTAGTTTGTGTCCTATAGTGCGAAATCGTTTTTTCTCCGTACTCGAAAGATGCATCTAGTACCTATCCTAGAAAAAAAGAAACGGATTCTAGCAACAATTACTAAATAGGAACATCAGCTTCCGATTAAGAATCATGTCCCGATCAAAAAGCAGTAAACAATGGTTAAGAGATCATTTCAATGATGCTTACGTTAAAAAGAGCAAGTATGAAGGCTACCGTTCCCGCGCAAGCTACAAATTGCTCGAGATCCAGCGCAAGGATAATTTTATCAAGCCTGGCATGACAGTAGTGGATTTGGGAGCAGCCCCTGGTGGGTGGTCTCAAGTTGCTGCCGAGCTAGTAGGCGATAGAGGGAGAGTAATAGCCAGCGACATATTGCCCATGGACATAATCGCGAATGTTGAGTTCGTGCAGGGGAATTTCACGGAACAGGGGGTTCTCGATAAACTGGTTGATCAGCTGCGTGGGTCTCAGGTCGACCTTGTAATTTCGGATATGGCCCCCAATATGAGTGGAATGAAAGGTATCGATCAGCCTCAGGCCATGAACCTGGCTGAGCTGGCTCTAGATATGTCCAGATCTGTTTTGAAACCTGGAGCGAATTTTCTGGTAAAGGTGTTTCAAGGCGAAGGGTTTGAATCTTTTCGACAGGAATTGAGAGAAACTTTCAGGACTGTAAAGACTAGGAAACCCGCGGCTTCTAGGACAAAATCAAGCGAAATCTACCTGTTAGCTGGTGATTATTTCGGATTAAGCTGAATTTGAGTGCAAATTTTCGTGTTAACGTTAGAATTGACTAAAAATTCGAGCGTAAGATTCAATTTGTAGACCTTGGTTATAAATAAGACGAATAGTACTGTAGTTTGGCTGTTTCAGGGCCTTAACAATGCAACATTTAAGAGGATAAATCCTTGAACGATATGGCAAAAAACTTAATTCTTTGGATGATCATAGCTGGTGTTCTGTTAACGGTTTTCAACAACATAAATCAGGAAACCCGGGAAGACAATATTAACTATTCCGAATTTATTCGGGAGGTTCGTTCGGGTCGTGTGACAGCCGTAGAACTGGCAGGCATTAACATCTCAGGCGTTCGCACAGACAGTACACAATTTCGTACCATCATGCCCCTCATTGGTGATGTTCAATTGATGGACGATCTTTTTGAAAACAGTGTAGAAATAGTTGCCAATGAGCCAGAACAGCAAAGTATTTGGAGTCAACTGCTGGTAGCTAGTTTTCCTATTCTGATAATAATTGCATTGTTCTTCTTTTTCATGCGACAGATGCAGGGAGGTGGTGCCGGAGGCAGGGGTGGGCCTATGTCTTTTGGAAAAAGTAAAGCCAAACTCTTGGGGGAAGATCAAATTAAGGTAACCTTTGCCGATGTGGCAGGTGTCGATGAGGCCAAGGATGATGTGCAGGAACTTGTGGAGTTCCTGCGCGAGCCTGATAAGTTTCAACGGCTTGGCGGGCGCATCCCTCGCGGCATTCTTATGGTGGGGCAACCCGGTACTGGTAAGACTCTTTTGGCGAAGGCTATCGCGGGAGAGGCCAAGGTGCCATTCTTTTCCATTTCTGGGTCCGATTTTGTTGAGATGTTTGTTGGCGTTGGAGCATCCCGTGTGCGTGATATGTTTGAACAAGCGAAGAAACAAGCCCCATGTATTGTTTTCATCGATGAGATAGATGCGGTGGGTCGTCATCGAGGAGCTGGCTTAGGGGGTGGTCACGATGAACGTGAGCAGACACTAAACCAGTTGCTAGTGGAGATGGACGGATTTGAAGCCAATGATGGTGTCATTGTGATGGCGGCCACTAACCGGCCTGATGTTTTGGACCCAGCCTTACTTAGACCCGGACGATTTGACCGTCAGGTTGTTGTGAGCCTGCCTGATATTCGTGGTCGAGAGCAAATATTAAAAGTTCACATGCGTAAAGTGCCGATCGATGACCGGGTCATGGCTGGAGTGATCGCTCGGGGAACGCCGGGATTCTCAGGTGCTGATTTGGCCAACTTGGTCAATGAAGCAGCATTGTTTGCCGCACGAGCCAGCAGGCGTCTTGTTACCATGGAAGAATTTGAAAAGGCCAAGGACAAGATAATGATGGGTGCAGAACGCAAGTCGATGGTGATGTCCGAGAAGGAGCGCTTGAACACAGCCTACCATGAATCAGGGCATGCCATCGTAGGACGTCTGATGCCAGACCATGATCCAGTTTATAAAGTCAGCATAATACCGCGTGGCCGGGCATTAGGTGTCACAATGTTTCTACCTGAAGAGGATCGTTATAGCTATAGCAGGCAACATATACTCAGCCAAATCTGCTCGCTCTACGGTGGTCGAATCGCTGAAGAAATGACATTAGGCAAAGAAGGCGTAACAACAGGAGCCTCTAATGACATTCAGCGGGCTACAGAAATGGCCCGAAACATGGTTACTAAATGGGGTCTCTCGGAAAAATTAGGGCCGGTGCTGTATTCTGAAGATGAGGGAGAGGTATTCCTTGGCAGATCTGCGGCGACCCAACCAAAGTCTGTTTCGATTGATACTGCCAAGGCAATTGACAGCGAAGTTCGCAAGATCGTGGATGAGTGCTATACCAAAGCACGAGAAATTTTGGATAACAACCAAGATTTACTGGAGCTGATGAAGGATGCCTTAATGGAATACGAAACCATCGATTCCGAACAGATTAACGATATTATGGACGGTAAGAAGCCACGCCCCCCCGCTGATTGGGGTGATTCAAATGACAATGATGCCGAGGCCAGCAAAGTCGAGAAGGAAAAAGGCGACGACGCGCATAAAATTGGCGGACCAGCTAGCGAACACTAGTCAATTCTGCTGCGGTAACTTGTTTAAAGCGGCTTACTCTTGAGTACATCCCTGAAAGCCGGAAAAAGGCAGATAAATCTATCCAATCCCGTTTGCATGGGAATTGTTAATGTAACTCCTGATTCGTTTTCTGATGGCGGGGAATTAGGGCACGTGGGCGCAGATAGATTTAAAGTTGACGTCGATAAGGTCCTATGCCGCGCTAAAAAGATGATAGGCGACGGAGCCGTATTCATTGACGTAGGGGGCGAATCGACAAGACCCGGAGCCAAAGAAGTTCCTGTAGACGAGGAATTAGATCGGGTTATACCCGTGGTGGAGGCAATCGCCAGAAACTTCGATATTTGTGTTTCTGTAGATACCAGTAAGGCTGTCGTTATTAAAGAAGCTATAAACGCGGGAGCTGAAGTTATTAACGATATAAGAGGTTTAAAAGATGAGGCTGCTCTTGTTGAGGTAGCCAATTCAAGCGCCGCAATTTGCCTTATGCACATGCAAGGGCAGCCCCGAACAATGCAGGATACTTATACGTATGACAATGTCGTATCCGATGTATTGGCATTCTTAAAGAAGCAGATCCAGATGTGCCAGAAAGCCGGTATAAGCAGAGAACGATTGTTAGTTGATCCAGGGTTTGGGTTTGGAAAATCTCTTAAGCACAATTATCAGTTGTTAAAACATATTTCAAGCTTCGAGGTGTTGCAGTTACCTATTCTGGTAGGTATCTCTAGGAAGGCTATGATTGGCGACGTGGTATATCGTCGTTTCGATCGACGCTTGGCTGGCTCGATTGCTGCAACTATTTATGCCCTTATTGGAGGGGCTAAGATTATTCGTACTCACGATGTGGCTGCCACGATTGATGCAATTAGAGTACACTCTGTATATCTCGATGCTTAATCAGCGATGTTGTTATGCCTACCAGTAAAAAATATTTCGGTACCGACGGAATTAGGGGAACAGTAGGCCGATCACCCATCACACCAGATTTTATGTTGAAGCTTGGGTGGTCTGCGGGTCGTGTGTTTGCAAACGAAGGTAACGGTCGCAACAAGATTGTTATCGGCAAAGACACACGTATATCTGGTTATATGTTCGAAGCAGCTTTGGAAGCGGGTGTCACGGCAGCTGGTGTTGATATCATTCTCACCGGTCCTATGCCGACACCGGCTATTGCCTACCTGACACAAACGCTGCGCGCCCAAGCTGGTATCGTGATTAGTGCGTCCCACAACGGCTTCGAAGATAATGGAATAAAATTCTTCTCAAGTGAAGGCACCAAGCTTCCAGACACAGTAGAGCTAGCCATAGAAAAACAGTTAGATAAAAAACTATCAACTGTTTCCTCTCAGTCTATAGGTAAAGCATCTCGTGTTAGCGATGCAGCAGGCCGGTACATCGAATTTTGTAAAAGCACTGTTGGGCCCAGTCTTAAATTAAATGGACTTAATATTGTGGTCGATTGCGCTCATGGTTCAACGTACCACATTGCGCCTGCCGTGTTTGAAGAGCTTGGTGCAAAAGTAAAAGCTATTGGTGTTTCGCCCGACGGTCTGAATATAAATGAAACCAGCGGTTCAACGTCGCCAGAGGTTCTGGCCGCAACTGTAAAGTCTGAAGGCGCTGATCTGGGTATCGCTTTTGACGGTGATGGGGATCGTGTGATCATGGTTGATCATCTTGGTGACATTGTAGACGGTGATGAAATCCTGTATGTGATCGCCTGTGATAGACAGCGCCAGAATATTGATTTTGGGGGAGTGGTAGGTACAGTTATGAGCAACCTTGGACTTGAGCGCGGTCTTGATCTTCTAGACATTCCATTCGTACGTGCTACCGTAGGTGATCGGCACGTGATGCAGAAGCTGTTGCAAAAAGGATGGAAGCTTGGTGGAGAATCTTCAGGTCATATAATATGTCTAGATATTACCAGCACCGGTGATGGTATAGTTTCGGCGCTACAAGCCCTTGCCGCTGTGGTCAATTGTAATAAACCACTGTCCGATCTTAAAAATAAGATGAGCAAGTTACCGCAATCAATGGTAAACGTGAAGGTTACTAACGGGGACTTTGATGCTGTTAGTAATGATAATGTCCGGTCAGCTGTGTCGGATGTTGAATCGAGGCTTGGTAAGAATGGTCGAGTGTTACTGAGGCATTCTGGTACGGAGTCGGTTTTGAGAGTTATGGTGGAGGGAGAAGACCCTGAAATCGTGAAGAGCTTGTCAAAAGAACTTTCAGAACTGGTTGCGACGGAAGTTGAGAGAATTGGTTAATCGTTATTCCCCTCAGGGTGGCGTCTATTGGTTTATTGCAAGCCTCTTTCATCTTAGTTAGTATTGGCGCCCGTTTTGGGTGGCCCCGAGGCAGTTTAAGGTAAAAAAATCATGCGTCGAAAGCTGGTAGTTGGCAATTGGAAGATGCATGGCAATCGGGCCAAAGTGTCAGAACTGATGAAGGACGTGGTTGTTGGCATTGCACAAATTTCTCAAGTTGTCGACATAGGAGTCTGCCCGAGTTTTGTACATTTAGGACTTGTAAAAAAGGAGTTTGCGGAAAGCAATCTCATACTCTGTGCTCAAGATTTGAGTGAGCAATCGGAAAGTGCTCTTACCGGTGAAGTTGCTGGATCGATGTTGGCGGATTTAGGAGTAGATTACGTTATTGTGGGTCATTCAGAGCGGCGGCAAACCTTTAAGGAAACAGATGAACTAATTGCGGCTAAATTTGCGGCTGCCCAAGCTAACAGATTGACCCCCATACTCTGTATCGGTGAGTCAATGGAGCAGAGAGAAAAAGGGTTTACAGAAGAAGTCGTTGTAGGACAGTTAGATGTTGTGATTGATAGCGTCGGCATCCAGGCGTTTAATGAGGTGGTCATTGCCTACGAACCTATTTGGGCGATAGGTACGGGATGCTCTGCTACACTGCTCCAAGCGGAGGAGGTCCACAGCATCCTGCGAGATCATCTTGCCAAGGCCGATGCACTGGTTGCCAAATCCGTTCGTATAATATATGGCGGCAGCGTAAAGGCTGATAACGCCCGGGAGTTATTCAGATCATCAAATATTGATGGTGGGCTAGTAGGTGGGGCTTCGTTAAAAGCGGAAGAATTTATATCCATTTGTAAAAGTGCGGATTAAGAATCATGCAAAATTTGATTGTAGTTATTCATGTTATCGTAGCGATCGTAATAGTTGGTTTAGTACTCCTGCAGCAAGGCAAGGGGGCAGATGCTGGAGCATCTTTTGGAGCTGGAGCTTCCCAGACTGTATTTGGGGCGTCTGGAAGTGGAAATTTCCTAGTTAAGGCGACAACCGTAGCAGCGACAATTTTTTTTATTACAAGTCTATCGCTAGCAATATTCGCTCGTAATCAACGAGGTGTTGATAGCACAACCGGATTACCCGTGTTGAACCAGGAGATTTTGCAAGAATCTACCAGTGGTCAATCCGATGTGCCCCAACTTGACGAAGCAGTTGAACAAACTTCAAGTCAGAATGATATACCTACGCTTCCAGATAATAATTAGGAACTAAGTAAAATTAGGCGCCGAAGTGGTGGAATTGGTAGACACGCTATCTTGAGGGGGTAGTGACCTATGGTCGTGCCGGTTCAAGTCCGGCCTTCGGCACCAAATTCTAGTTTATATTAAGTCTTT
>Ga0209034_10000019_pt1 | contig 73958 bp, 65 predicted proteins | sample MarorgKNORR_S2LV_2_FD_188219 | JGI IMG/M metagenome (GOLD analysis project Ga0209034, IMG submission 188219) | Marine microbial communities from the Southern Atlantic Ocean, analyzing organic carbon cycling - 250m_A/KNORR_S2/LV (SPAdes) (version 2) | ecosystem: Environmental > Aquatic > Marine... | reverse complement strand
AGTTAGGATAAACAAACCAACTTCTGGTGCAAAAGTGGAAGTTCAAACACCTGCGATACCTACACAAACACCTGCAATAGCTACACAAACTCCTGAGATAGCTACACAAACGCCGGTTGTTCAGCCTTCCAAACCTGTATTACCGGTCTCGTTTGAGGAACCAGATTTTCGCCCTTTGGTGGGGTACGGAACCTTTAATGAAGACCAAATACTGGGATTTTCAAGAGTTCTTAATGAAGAATTCGACTCTATTTACGAAAAAATTGGTATTTCTGCTTCCGTTTATCAGGCCGGAAAAATTTGGTCTGATGGTTTGGGATTTTCTGAATATTTACTGCCGATGGAGGGTCATACTCCTGTCGGTATAAAGAGTGTTTCGAAGACATTTTTGGCTGCCCTAATTCTGACTCAAATCGAGGAAGGGCTGTATGGCTTGGATGATGGGATATCGGAACTGCTTAGCGGACATGATGGATATGACTCCCTTGATAAATCGGTGATTCCAGATGTGACCGTACGTGAACTTTTGACTATGACCTCAGGAATCGCGACATCAGAGAGCAACCAGACGCAGGAGGCGATGGAGGTGATGGCAGGTCCAACCTGGGAGCCCTCAGCTACCCTGAAGCTTATTAAGCGAGCAGCTAAGACGCCAGGGAATTTCGAGTACAGTCCAATAGCGAATTCTTTTCTGTTAGCAATGGTTGCTGAATACAAAACTGGAGAAAACTTGTATTCACTTTATCGGTCAGCCTTGCTAAACCCTTTGTCAATTGATGCAATTCTTATGCCAGCTATGGTTGCTCCCGACTCTATAGCGCATCCATATGGACTCAGAGAGTATTACGGCGGCTCTGGCGGGTTTGGAGATTTAGAAAAAATCCCTGCTTGGACTAAAGCTTCCTGTCCACAGTGTTTTGATGATTTCACTTTCATTAATGCCGATGCCCGCCTCGCATGGTCAGGTGCCGGAATCGTTACCAATTCTCAAAATCTCTCTAGATGGGGATACGAGCTTTTCAGTATGAATGGGCATGCGATATCTGAGCCAGCAAGGGAGATCTTGCTGGACTCTTTTTCAGATGAAGTAGTCCAGTTTACCGGGCCGCATCCGAGATACGGATTTCATGTTACCCAGTACAAATTTGTGTTGGTTGATGGGACTGAACTCGTGGCTTATGGGCATCCCGGAGGAGGGAGTGGAACTTCTTCGGCTCTTTTCTATGTTCCTGATCTTGATTTGTCTATTTCCATACTGGCGAATTCGGAGCTTGGGAGCCTACCTGGTAACTGTAAAAGCGATCGGGAATCTGAATTGAGTTCGCTTGATTGCGTCGCTCTAGGGTTTATGGAAGTTATCTCTGGTGTATTCGGTGAGGCCGTGAACGAAGACTCGGCAGCGAAAAGCGCATCGAATGAGAATTTGGGGACTACCGATATTTTGGCGGCTGTTAAGGGTATAGCTGTAAATAATTTTATTGACCTTGATCCGTATATATCCATATCCAAACTTCGTGCCGCCTACGGTCATGACTATAGTTTTTCTGACGAAGAATACGATCCCTCCGGGCAATCCTGTAGAAGCATGAAGCACTATTTTGATGCTTTCACCTACGAGCAAAGAAACTCTGAAAATTTCGGGGCCTATGATCCCAAGGGAATTGTTAAATACTATGCTCCGGCAGACGGCCTACTTATGGACGTTAATCCAAATCAATTTTCCGCCACAGAGACTGAATATAGATTCACCATCATGAGCGATGAAAACCCCAATCTCTTTTTTACTTTTATGCATGTCGACTTGCTAGATGAATTGAGAAGTGGGGCATCTGTTAAGGCCGGCCAGCATCTCGGATATATTATTCGGCCACACGGACAAGGAGAAATTGCTACCTGGATTTATTCTGGAAACAGCGAATTGAAATATATTTCATTTTTTGAGGTGGCTAGCGACGAGGTGTTTGCAGAGTACACAGCTAGAGGTGCCGGTGAAAGATCTGATTTCATAATCACAAGGGAAGAAAGAGACAATAATCCCATTCCCTGTGATAGAAACGATAATTCGGGAAGTAAGTTCAAGCCTGTCGGCGATCCGGAGGCTTTTAACGAATGGCAATCTGGTTCTGATAACTGGGTATTCTTAAATCCGTAAAACTACGTGCGGATTATTTTTCCTGGGAATTATTCGAGATTGATTTAGCCCTCTATTGGTCTTTCTATTTCGGGCGTTTCTATTAGAACTAAAAGAAATCACTGTATGGTTCCGAATCCACCGGAGTGTAATCAGTTGGAGGGAAGCTATCCAGGGCTGATTCGTCAATATCAGTACCCCAACCCGGACCTACGGGAGGGACGGCATATCCATCTGCGATAGGGATTGGATTAGTAAGAACCGCGTCGTATCTGTCCAAGAAACTTACAAAAATCTCTTGCTTAAAACAGTTGGGAATATTCATATCTAGGTGAAGACTAGATACTGTTGATATGGGCCCATTGGAATTATGGGGAGCAACACTTACATAGTGTGTTTCTGCAGCGGATGCTATTTTTCTTAGTTCTGAAATTCCTCCGGCGTGGCAAATATCAGGTTGGATGATTGATATGGCTCTCTCATCGAGTAATGGTTGGAAGTCCCAGCGGTTGTAAAGTTGCTCTCCTGTTGAAACAGGAACTCTAGACTTTCTCGCAAATTCGCCCATCAACTTTGAGTTGTCAAATTGTATTGGCTCTTCAATCCATGAAATTTTGTAGGGTATAAGTTCCTCAATAACTTGGATGGCACTCCAGTAATCCAACCTTGCCCTAACGTCTATACCGATTTGAATATCAGGTCCGACGGCCTCTCTCACGGCCTTCACTAATTCGACTCCGGTATTAATCCTGTCTGGTGTCGTAACGTACTGACCTTTAAACGGGTAAAATTTAAGACAGGGATAGCCCGCCTGTACTGTTTTTATGGCGGCGTCTGCATGTTCGGAAGGCGTGACGGCGCTTTCAAACCAGCCGTTAGCATATACCGGCACAGCATCCCTTACCTTTCCCCCTAACAATTCGAAAACGGGAACTCCAAGCGCTTTACCTTTAAGGTCCCACAAGGCTAGATCTATGGCACTTATCGCACTCATGGTTACAGCGCCGCCTGTCCATGTAACCCTTCTATAAAGAGATGTCCAAATATATTCAATAGCAAAGGGGTCTTTTCCGATCAAAAACTTGGAAAAGTCCTCAAGTTCTCCCATGAGTGCCAGATCCTTGTATTGAAGACTTCCTTCGCCGACCCCGTAAATGCCGGTATCTGTATATATTTTTATAAAAAGCCAGTTATTGGTATCCGATTTATGGGACTCAGCCGACATTCGAAATATTTTCACATCAGTTATTTTCATAGCTTCCATCCTAGATAGTTATGCTGTATACATTTTTTAACATGTTTTATTCGTAATACAAATACAGGGAATTCTTTGCGTTTATGTAATCTAACGGAATAGCAAGGACCAGATATTTAGTCCATTACCACCCCTCCGCCAATATTTAACACAGCGCCGGTAATTTCTGAGGCCTCCTTCGAAGATAGAAATACGAATCCATTGGCTATATCTGATGCTGACTGGAGTCGGCCTAGTGGTATTTCCGTGGCGGCCAAATTGGAACTGAAATCTTCGATAGTCTCGTCATTATGTTTGCGTTTGGCGAAGGAGGCCCAGGCCATTCCCTCGTCTTTAATATGGCCGGGGGCGATTGAATTTACCCGTATATTTGGGGCCAATTCGACGGCCATAGCCCGGCTAAAACCTATGACTGCGGCTTTTGAGGCACTATATATAGCGTTTTGATCCCAACCTCTTTTCCCTGCTTGTGAAGAGGTACTGGTAATGGATGCGTTTTCCGACTTTTGCAAATACGGTATGGCAGCCTGGGTGCAAAGGATTACACCTTTTGTATTGACGTTTAGGACCCTGTCTATATCCTCAGTAAGATGGTCAACTAAATATCCTGGGGAGCTAGTTCCCGCGTTGTTAATAAGCGTTGTTATGCCATCCATAACTTTTGAAGCCTTGGCCATCATGCTTGAAATGTCGCCATCTGAGGTTACATCTGCCGGGCTTCCGAAAACTGGATTTGATTCAGATTCCAAGTTCCTTAAGGCGCCATCCACTGTTGCCTGATTGTAGTCCGTTATAAAGACACTAGCCCCCTCGCGGATGAACGCTCTGGCAGTCGCCATTCCAATTGCCCCGGCACCCCCTGTTATTATCGCCTTAGTGCCATTCAGTCTTCCAGGCATCTTAAACTCCTATTGCATTTCTTATTAAAAAACCTCAATCTTTTGAATCAATACGTACTTCAATATTTCCCGCTCTCTCCTCCTGTAGTAACAGGCTGACCCTTGAGTCAAGATTGCCCCATCCTCGGTTAATCGCCGATGTCATCTCGTTATAGGTGTGAGTAGTTGATGCCATGGGTACATCATGTTCTCGAGCTAGCGCTAAAGCTAAAGAAACATCTTTCTGAGCTCCAGTTAATTTGAATCGAGGAGGGTCGAATTTTCCCTGGAAATAGGTTTGTGGGAACGTAACGTTTAAAATATTGCCCCGGCCACCACTCCCATTTCGCAAACACTCGACGAGTTTTTCCGTGTCCACCCCTGCCTTGACACCAAGTGTGAGGGACTCTGACAAGAGAGTTTCCATGCCGTATTGGAAAGCATTGTTCATCAGTTTGCATATGGTGCCGGTACCTATCGTGCCTGTATAGGTCACTCGATCTCCAAAGGACTCGAATATGGGTTTTAAACTCGTGAAAGTTTCTTCCTCCCCGCCCGCCATTATGGCTAATCGCCCAATGTCGGCTCCTGTAACTCCTCCACTAACGGGAGCGTCCATGACTTTTGCTCCTTTGGACGCAAAAGTTTCATGTAGGGTCTGGATTAGTTTTGGTGAACTGGTGCTTAAATCCACCCATATAGCTCCCTCGGTGATGCCATAGAAAATTCCCTCTTCCCCAATGGAAACAGCCTCAACTTCCTTAGGCCCAGGTAAAGATGTGAAAATGACATCACATTTTTTAGATAATTCTTTAGGGTTGTCTTCCCATGTTGCTCCCATCTCGAGGGCAGGGAGAGCCGCCTCCTTATTAATGTCATGGACAATAACTTTGTAGCCTGCTCGGATTATGTTTAGACATATTCCTCCACCCATATTGCCAAGTCCAATAAACCCTATATTTAAATGATCCATTTTGTATCCCTCGTACCGGCATGTTTGTTGAAGTTAAATTGTCAAAATTCCGTTGGTTACTATTAAGAATCTAGGCGGTGACTTTCTCGATGTCATCCATTGTCAGTTCTATTCCGAATCCTGGAGCATCATTTGGAATAACATAGCCATCTTTGGGTACTGAAACTCCCGATGACTCAGTACCTGATCTATCAAAATGATCAAGAGGCATACCAGGGGGTGTCTGCATGAAGTATTCACCGAGAGGAATAGTTGGCATGGCGTAACAGGCATGTTGTCCATAGGAGGTGCTTGCACCACCATGTGGTATTACCGAAATTCCAGCGGCCTCTGCTATATGACAGATTTTCACAATGGCAGTCATACCACCTACCCACTGAATATCAGGCTGAAGGTAATCTACCGACCGGTCTGATACTGCTGACAGAAACGGAAGAGATGTGTACCAGTGTTCACCAGTTGCGATCGACTGCCATGGGAGTCGTTTCTTCAATTCCTTAAATCCATCGTAATCCTCTGGTAATAGGCAGTCCTCAATCCATTTGAGGTTATACGGCCTCAGTCGTTCCGCGAGCCGAACTGTGAATTCGAGGTCAAGCGCCATCCAACAGTCAAGCATTAACTCAATATTTGGACCTGTCAGTTCCCGATTTATTGATACAAGCTCCTCGTTCTTATCCAAAGCATCGGGACCATCGGACGGACCGGCCAAACAGGTTAATTTTGTGGCATTGAAGCCGAGTTCCATATGCCATTCAGTTTGCCTACCAGTGGCATAACATGTAATTTCCTCCCGAGCAGGTCCACCGAGTAGTTCATACACGGGCATTTTTGCAAGTTTTGCTTTAAGGTCCCACAAGGCAAGATCTACAGCAGTGATTGCGTAACTTGCTATGCCAGCTGCGCTGTAGGGTGAGGCCAGTCTGAACATCATGTCCCAGATTTTCTCGATTGCCATGCAGTTTTCACCGACCAATAACGGTGCAAAGTGGTCATTAATAAGTGAGTTGACCGGTGTGCTGAATATAGTCATACCTACACCAAAAGTCCCATCTTCGGCGGTAACGACACAAATAGATGTTTCCTCCCATGGCGGGGCCCAAAGTAGTCCTTCTTTCTTAAATCTTGGATATCGTGACATTGGTGTGGCTACATGATCCACCCATCTCCAACTATCACGGACCGGATTGTCTGAAATGGGGGAAGGGAATTTTGCACCGAGTGCCTTTATACTTTTTATTTTCACCGCTAAAAACTTGGGTTGTTTGGGAAGGGTGTAAGTTGGAGTTCGTGGGTCCAGGAGGATTTATCTTGGGTGTGCAGATAGTAAAAGGCTTCAGCTATCTTAACTGGATTCATTATCAAATCAGGGTTTTGCTGTGATCTTGGCATTGCCCTCGTTCCAGGCGAGTCAATTGTGCCATCAATGACAACATTCGCGACATGCACTCCAAATTCTGAATATTCCTCCGTTAATACCTGGGCAAGGGTCCTCATCATTACTCTCGGGTAGTAAAGAGATTGTCCCGTCATGCGTTTTCGCCCTCGGAGCGAGGAAGAATTATTTGATATTAGGAAGGAGCCGCTTCCTCTTTTCCTCATTGATGGCATAACTTCTTTCGCCACTAGAAAAGGTCCTCTACTTGAAATATGTTGTGCGGTTTCAAACATTTCAAGAGGGATGTGTTCCAACAGCTCTTTTTCAGGAGGAAGATCTCGACCTTCTATGTAGCCTGCGTTATACACCAACACATCAGGATCTCCAGCCTGTTCCCGTATTTCGGAGAACGCATTCGATATAGAGTCACTGGATACCAAGTCCAACTCTACTATTATGCTTTCTCCTCCTTGATCCTCGATAGCTTTTTGGAGTGGTGCGGCGTTTGGGCTGTTTCGAGTTGTTAAAACTACTAAGAAACCTTCTTGTGCAAATTTCTGTGCTACCGCCCCTCCGATGCCCCAGCGAATACCCACAGGTAGATGGCTATCGTCTAGTTCCTTGCCATGTATTAGTTTTGTATTTCTTCCATCTGACTGCCACTTTGAAGTGGCACCTATGACTACAGCGACTGGTTTATTATCTGAATTCATACTCGATTCCTTCATAAGTGATATTGGTCAATATTGGATTTGCTGCGACCCTACGGTAGAGTTCACCAATTTGTAAAGTTATTGAGAATGGGAGCAGCCTTCCCTATTTGAATTCGCAGACCCTTTACATAAGACAATCCAACTTTTCCTAAAATGAAAGCCAAATATTAAGATATGTGCTATTCTCCGATTTTATAAGCCAAAATCATAAAAATTAGCTTATTAGGGTAGGTGAATGATGGCGCGACAAGAAATACTTAATGATATTGAAGCTACCTTAGGGATTGTCCCTGGGTTTATGGAAGGTATGGCCGATATGATTTTGGAGCATACCTGGTCCTTTCTGAAGGACTTTCTGATGATTGACACTGCTTTGTCTGCCAAGACAAAAGCCCTGATCGGAATTGGGTCCGCTTCAACATTTAGATGTGATTATTGAGTGCCTTTTCTAACCGGGCTGGCACAGCTCGGCGGAGCCTCAGATGAAGAAATTGCAGAGGCGATTACTGTCGCTTCAGGAGTAGCTCGGGACAGCGTGTATCTGAATGGGATTGCCTACGACCACGAAACCTTTATGGGGGAGTTGGCGCAGGTCGCAGAACATGCTCAATCCGGCGATTAACACTCTCAGCGTCCAAGATTAGGATCGACTGTCATTTCCTTACAAATATGAAGATCTTAGTTCACCATTAGGCCTTCATTTTCCTATTGGTATGTTTTCGTCCGATTTTGGCGGCTTCCTGACTCTGCCCGGCTATCACTCGAGCTCCAGAGTCGATAACTTCAGTAATATTCTCAGGAGTTGCGGACTCTAGAAATTTAACTCCGTTTTTGTCACAAGCATTCTTAACTCTTACTGAAGCATCTTTTATTCTTTGGTCGGGAGGAGACCCAGGGACTCTCCTTATTTTCATTGACATAGACATGTCTCCGGGACCCATTTCGGCAAATCCAATACCCGGAACACTCAAAATCTGTTCACAGTTGTTCAATCCAGCTAGGGTTTCTATTTTTAGCCCCAACAAAAGTTCCCCACTAGGGTTTAATGGCCAAGGGTCCGCCTTCGCCCTGTAATCATTGTCGTCTTCAATACCCCATTTCTGTTTTGCCTTAAATTCAGACCCTACTCCTCTGGTTCCATCTTTGAGGCCAAAGCCAACTCCAATTTCGTTAATCTTGTATCTGCATGATTCTACGAAGGCAGCTACTGCATCTGGAGTTGTCGCCTCGCACAGTAATATTCCGTGGACTCCTCTAGCCAGAATTTGTCGGATTTGCCAAGCGTTGTATCTGATAATTTCTGGACTTTCTCCCTGGACGGGCAGTTCCACAATGACAGTGGGTGTGACATGGCCGGATGGTGTAGGGCCACCGTCTACTAAACCGTCCATGTAGGCTTCTAATCCTCCCATGTCGAAGGCACCATGTTCCATACCTATGTTTATATAGTCGGCCCATATTGATGCATCTTTCTTACCCTGCTCGTAGGTCAGATAGTCCCGGTCAAACGAATGTAGTCCCGTGTAATAAACAGGTTGATCGTCTTCAAATAATTCAATGGCTCGATTTATTCTGTTGGCCATACATAATCCTCCTGACCTTTGTTTACTTTAGGGGACAACTTCCTATTAGCGTCGTGACTTCACCTCGTGGCGAAACTGATGACGGATTGTATCAAATTGCAGTCATGACGCGGCAGCTACATCAAGGACAGAAGCCTTATATAGGAAACGAAGGCCGTGGAATCAATTTATATGTTCTGAAATAAAATCCTTGATCATCTTGATGGCCTGGTGAGATTCGGGAAGAGGTTCTCGAGCGAAGTTGTGATGCATTCCTTCAAACATACGAAGCTCTATTGTGCCGCCAGCATTCGAATATGTCAGCGCGTATTTTTCTGGTATGACGTTTGGGACGGCAGCGTCGGCGGCTCCGTGAATTAATAACGTGGGAGGTAGAGACTCCTGCTCTCCTCTTTCGAGAACTAATTGGGGATTTCCCTCTTTCATCGTCTCCTCATCGCGAAAATAGCCAAGAGAGCCCTCAATCAGATTTGTGCGACCTATTTTTTTTGCATAAAGGTAGCGAGCATGTGAATCCAATACAGCAGATGAGCCGATGCAATAAGCCACTGAAGCATCATAGTCTGAATCTGAGGAATGTTTTGAATAGATTGAGTCGCTTGGTTTCAGCACGTTAAGCATAAGTGTGTGACCTCCGCTCGATAGGCCAAGTGCTCCTAGAGTGGTCGGGTCGCCGCCATAATTTGGAGACGTTGCTTTCCACCATCGCAGCGCATAGTTAACGTCTTGTACCTGGGCTGGATATGGGTCTTTAGGTGCGATTCTAAAATCAACAGCGGCGACTAAAACACCACTGGCGGCAAGTGACTTATCCATGTATTCCCCATCGAACCTGGATCCTCCCTGCCATGCCCCTCCATGAACGTCCAGAAGAACTGGAAATAGGGCTGAAGTTTCCCCTGGCTTGGGAATAGGGACATATATGGTGGCTTGAAAACTTTGTCCCGTCTCAGGAATAGTAAGGTACTCAACTTCTAATTTTTTAATCTCATATATAGCATCACTTTGATAATCAACCATGTAGGTAATTCCTTAATTTTGATTCTATTTCTATGAGCGCCTAAGAATCTAATCTTTATTCCCAAGGACCTTAAGCCATTGTGAGGATAAAGGTTTTACAGCACTAATTAAAAGTATCTGGTATCTATGATTTAGCAGTTTCAGTTTAGAACACTGGTAACATGACGAGATATGTAAGATTTATACCAAAGATATATCTAGGGGGCCGATTTGCATAAATCAAAGGCTGTTATCGCAAGAAATAGAGGAGAGAAGGTTGAAGAGGTTGAAATTTTAGTTCCTGAACCCGGGGCCAAGGAGGTATTGGTTAAAATCAAGGCCTGCGGCGTGTGCCATACCGATCTTCATTATCGCGAAGGTGCTATCAATGACGAATTCCCTTTCCTGCTAGGGCATGAGGCGGCTGGTTATGTAGAGGAGATAGGGGATGGGGTGACCAATGTCACTGTAGGTGATTTTGTGATTATTGCTTGGCGATCCCCATGTGGAATGTGTCGTTCATGTCTTAAAGGCAAACCCTGGTATTGTTTTGAGAGTAGAAACGCTGCTCAGAAAATGTCATTGGAGGATGGCACAACGCTCTCACCTGCTTTGGGCATTGGTGCTTTCTCAGAGTTAACCCTAGTTGACGCAGGGCAGGCTATCAAGGTGGATCCGTCGGTTAATCCTAATACGGCTTCTTTACTGGGTTGTGGTGTAATGGCAGGTCTTGGGGCTGCTATAAATACGGGATCAGTTACGATGGGTGATTCGGTAGCCGTTTTTGGATGCGGAGGTGTTGGAAACGCAGCAATAGTTGGTTCCAAGTTAGCGGGAGCCCAGAAAATAATAGCAGTGGATATCGATGATCAAAAATTGGAGTGGGCAACGGAGTTTGGAGCTACACACACTGTAAATAGCCGAAACACTGATCCAGTAGATTTTATCCGTAGTGTTACTGATGGGAATGGAACAAATGTAACTATTGAAGCGGTGGGCAACCCAAAGACATATGAACAAGCCTTTTATGCCAGAGACCATGCAGGGGTTTTGGTACTAGTTGGAGTGCCTGATCCCACCATGAAAATTGAATTTCCCCTGATAGAGGTATTTGGACGGGGAGGTTCCTTAAAATCTTCTTGGTATGGTGACTGTCTTCCTTCCAGAGATTTCCCGAAATTCATTGATCTTCACTTGGACGGAAGAATAAATTTGGACAAATTCGTCACGGAGACAATAGCTATCTCTGAAGTGGAGACTGCTTTTGAAAAAATGGAGGCAGGGGAAGTCTTAAGATCCGTTGTGGTTTTTGAATGATCTAGTTCAGGCTAGTGACGTTTTGCAAATTGAACAATTCAAATGGAGGGAGTTTACATGGTGATCACGATTCGGAGCAGAAAGATGGTTTCTGGTTCTGTGAATAGTCTCATGAAAACGATTGATGACGGGTTCATGCCCATCATTAGTGAGGAGCCGGGATACATAGCCTATTATGTGGTCGACTCCGGTGACGGACTAGTCACCGCTGTAAGTATATTTGAGGACGAAGAAACGAGTGTTAAATCAAATAATTTGGCCCAGGAGTGGATATCTAAACATTTAGGGGATTTGGTTCCCGGTAAGGCCCAGATAATATCTGGACCAGTAATGGTCCCAAGTCAAAGTTAAACAAATGGAGAAAATTATGCCCCGATTGAAATATCCGCTTGCTGTTCCAGTTAAGGCCGGTCTAGAGACTATAAATCTACTTGACCTAAGGGCTGAGACTTCCCTTCGAGACAATGTCAATGATTTTCGGGAATATGCCGATGTTCTTTATAGTGCTCACGCTCCGACTACTATAGGGGAAGAACGATTGAATATTGCGGCAACCGATGCTGATTTTAGAAACGAGTGCATTTTGGTTTTTAAAGATTATATTGATCGTTGTGCAACGTTTCCCAATATTGGACAAATGAACATGCATTTCGGGCTTAAGAACTGGGTTTCTGAAACGCAGCCACGTGGCCGAAAAGGGGATTATGAGACACACATTAACTCAATAAGGACGCTTTCAGACTACGCGCGAACCTCGGGAATTGAAATTGTTTTGGAGAATTTGAATTGCTATTGGGAGCTCAACAATATTTCGGATGATACAGATTTCACTCAGGTTAACTGGGATAATTCCAATGAGGCATTTGGGATGAATCCGGAGGAATGGATTCAGATGTGCTTGGATGTTGATAGAGATAATGTCCAACTTTGTCTCGATACCAGCCATGTGTCGACTTATGGACACAGGTTTCCAGAAGAGGAGCGAGCAGGAAAGATTGAGGCTTTTCTCAATCGCCCGGATCTCATTACCCATGTACATTGGAGTGACAATTATCTCTATGACGCTAGAGGGAGAAATGATTCCCATCTGTCTGTGGGCAAGGGTTCAATACCTACAGACTTTCATCGGCGGGTCAAAGCTTTAGAAGCAACCATTCTCTTAGAGCATTTTTACACCAAAGAAGAGTTAAGTGAAGAACTTGAGTATATTGAACATTTGTAATTATTTTGGGTGAATTCACTTTGGGTAGGAGATTATTAGAATTGTCGCTTACCCAGCAAATTAGTTTGATTTTTGAATAGAATGATATTTAGCACGAAATTAAGGTTCCCGCCCTTTCCTGTCACTATCACAAGCCTTTCAGTTGCAGCCGCCCTTCTGGGGGATGCAATGCTGTATGTAGTCATGCCATCAAGGCCAGAGCTCTGGTATATAAGTATCTTTCAAGTCGGCATATTATTATCGGCAAATCGCTTGGTCAGGCTTTTTACGAATCCAGCGAGTTCTTACATAGTTGCCCGCTTCGGCGTTTACCAACCGTTCCAATGGTCATTGTTGGCCTCTTTAAGTGTGTTGGTAGCCTATGCCTTTACCTCGAGTTTTACGTTATTGCTGTTAGCCCGTCTGGCCTGGGGAGCTTGTTGGTCCACTCTCAGGCTGGTCTCTCAATGGATAGCTTCCGATCAAAGTGACGCGACAAATGTTGGCTTCAACCTGGCAAGCAATGCTTCACTAATAAGAATTGGATCAATAGGAGGAGCGTTATTTGGAGGGATTCTTTCGGACTACATCGGCTATAAACTGACTTTCAGTATTTTCGGAGCATTAACAATTTTGTCTTGGTTAGTATGGAGGAACGCCTCTTCCTATCGGAACAAACCTATTGGAGAGCATCTAAAAGGGGAACGTCATAACTTCCTCGCGTTACTTAAAAATTTAGATATTCTCCTGATAAGTATGAGCGGTTTGGCAATAGGGCTCGTTATAAACGGCCTTATGTCTGCGAGCTTGGGGCACTTTATTCGTTCTAGTTTTGGAACAGACTTCAGCTTGTTGTTTATTTCATTTACTGTCACCGCTTATACGGGCTTAATGCTTGGATTTAGGAGTTTTTCGGAAGTATTTGTGGGACCATTTGGCGGGTATATTTCTGATCGGTACGGTAGATTGAAAGTACTGGTTATATCAGTTGTACTTTCATCGGTAGGTTTACTTTTAGTAGGCGCTACTGACGATATTCTATTCACCACAATTATGCTCACTCTCATTTTTGCATCAGCGGTCCTACTTATGATGCAGTTGCTTCCGTTGGTTAGTGTAGTAGCGGAACAAAATTCTAGGTCTGGAGTCTTTTCCGTTTACAATACCTTCCAGGATTTTGGTTCTGCTCTAGGACCATTGGTAGGGTTATCACTGATTTCCACTAGATATCTGAGTTTGTTATACCAATCCAGCTCAGTGTTGCTGATAATTCTTGTACTTTTACTGGTCTTTCAATTCAGGCGACGTTTGGTATAAGGCCATGCCACATAGCTTGGTAAGTGTTTTTGGAGGATATATTTTGTTGGGTGTCAAATATTTCTGTTTTAGATATTTACACGATTTTGAAAACGTATAAAAGTTATTTAATTAAAGGATTTAATTATGTATGGCACGATATTTAACATGCAGGTAAAAACTGGTCATGAACAAGCGCTTTTAGATCTATTGGAAGATCAAGATCCACCTGACGGCATGGTGGCGTGGTTCTTAATGAAAGCAAATTCCAATGATGGGCAGATGATAGGGGTGGCTGTTTTCGAAAATAGAGAAGCCCACATAGCAAATGCGAATCGTCCAGAACAGCATGAATCTTTTGTCAGAATGATGGAGCACCTTGTTTCAGAGCCGCAGTGGAATGACGGTGAATACCTAATAGGGGAGATCGTTTGACCAGCGAATGTCTCAGTTGTTGACATATATGCTGGTTCACTTGTCTTAACTTTAGTTATGCATTTACGGCAGGGAGCCTTCGGAAAGGAGAATTAGGTATGGCGAAGATCTATTTCACATTAGAAGAAGCTCAGGGTTATGTAAATTGGTTGGAGGAGGAATTTGGCGCGATTCAGTCGTTGCAAAATAAAATCAACGAGTTAGATGAAAAAATACAAAAGGTAGAAAGTGGAATAAGTTTAAATGGTGGAGGCCCCATAAGCGAACAGATATCAAAATATAGTAATGAGAGGGACGATGTTTTTAGGCTGGTCGAGGAGAAAATTGATTCTATTCATCAAAGGGGAATATTAGTAAAAAGCATTGAACATGCCTTAGTGGATTTTCCGTCAATCCTGGAAAATAGGGAAATTTATTTATGTTGGCATGGGGGAGAGGATGAAATTCTTTACTGGCATGAGGTAGATGTAGGGTTCAGTGGTCGGCGCCCATTGTGAGATAGATTGTCGGGTGGAGACATGGAGGGTTGCACGACAAAATGCGACAAAATAGTGACGACAGATCCTTTGCATCAATAAATAGAGGATGTCTTCTAGCCTGCTGTGAATCCTCCGTCGATAGTTAACATATGCCCGACGACGAAAGAAGCCTTATCAGAGCACAACCAGATGACGGCCTCCGCTATTTCTTCCGGTTGCCCGGGTCTGCCAAGAGGTTGAAAATCGTTTGCTTCGGCCTTCCATTCGGGATTGCTGGTCCAAATTCGATCCATCAAAGGAGTTGCAATTAACCCTGGGCATACCGCGTTAATTCGAATTCCCCGATTGGCATAGGATATTGCGTTCGCCTTCGTTAGGCCCGCTACTGCATGTTTACTGGCAACGTATATGGGTTGCTCCGGTATTCCATTCAATCCAGCAATTGAGGAGCTATTAACAATCGCCCCAGACCCTTGAAGCAGCATTTGATCGATTTCATACTTCATGCAAAGCCAAACGCTCTTCAGGTTGGTGTCTATGATCGACTGAAACGTAGACTCCTCGTAGCGAGTGGACGGATCCGTCAATTCCTTTTCCATACCGGCGTTGTTGAAGGCATAGTCTAGGCGACCGTAAATGTTTATGGTTTGGCCAATCAGTGATTCTACTTCAGAGGGCTTTGTGACATCTGCTTTTAGGAAGGTAGACTCACCACCAAAATCATTGATCATTTCGACCGTTTCCGCTCCTCCGGCTTCATCAATGTCTGAAACTATGGTCTTTGCCCCCTCTTCGCCGAATGCCAGCGCGGTGGCTCTTCCTATTCCCGATGATGCTCCGGTTACTAGAGCCGTTTTACCACTGAAACTCTTAGGCAAGGCTATTCTCCTATACGACTATGCTTGGTGATTATGATGGGATTAAAATGTTTGATTGGAAGTTTCTATATTTGGCATTATAGAACGCTTGTGGGCTCAAATTGACCTCGCAACTAGCATAGGTTGTAGCTCTCATTTAAGTATCGAAGCATGGCTGGAACGGAACCATGTTCAGTGTTGATTTAAATAGGAGTCTCAACCTAGTAAGTATCCGTGATTCTTTCGGGTATGAGCCTAAAGATAGCCACATTTTCCGTGTCGTCAGGGTATTGGTTAGCAAAGCTAATACCTTCTTCGGAACCGTAGTAGCGTATTGCCATCTCCAAGACAAAATCGTGAAGTGGAATGTTAAGTTCCTCCACTTTTCCCTGGATCATTATCGACCTGTAGGGAGGGTCCCTTTTATCAACGGATAGAGATGCATATGGGAAGCGAGTAAGGTTTTTCCACTTGGTGGTTTCTGTCCCCGTGAACATTGCTAGATATTCTCCATTCCACTTGTACCAGATGGGCGTTGTGTGTGGGATGCCTGAAGCGTCGACGGTACTGATCACGGCTATCTGAGTTTGACTCAGAAAGTTGTGGGTTTGCCTTGTGATTTCACTCACTGTTCACCATTTGTATTCATATCACCTAGTTTTTACTTAAATTGGTGGTTCGGCCCTGTGCCTTCATGAAGACTGAAAATGAGGCATAACTTCTTTAGCAAAAAGACGAAGTTGATTCAAGAAGGCATCTCGAGGCATGCCCTCAGGCCAGTGGAGGATTACATGTTCTAAGCCAGGATATTTTCTTTCTATTTCCCTTAAATGCTCGACGAAATCTTCCGCCGGGCCACAGATCCAGGCTTTTTGCTCTACACCATCTTCAATCCTGGGAGTTCGAGCTGGGGCACCTGGTGTGCCCCAGACGCGACCCTCTTCGTCGGCGTATCGAACAAACCCAAAAGGGGAAAACCACTTGTATCTTTCATCGTGAAATGGACGTAAATTATTGACAGCCTCTTCCTCCGTCTCAGCAATATAGAATCCAAGACCAAGCGCGAGATGTTCTCCCAATATTCCTCCGCGGCCATTCTCAACACATGCATCTCGGAATTTATGAAATATATCGTCCACGAGTTGGTCACCTGTTAGAGCGACGACGCCATTAAAACCTTTACGGGCTGTGAATTCGATGCTGCTACCACTTACTATGGGTTGCCAGGTCTCGACAGGCCTTTCCTGAGGCCTTGGGACCAACGTGATCTCTTTTAGGTCGTATCCCCTGTACGGGACTTCAGGTGGGATAGTGTAGTGATTACCTTTATGGCTGAATGATTCCTCGTTGAATGCCTTGAATATGACCTCTATTTGTTCTTCAAAAAGTTCCCGATTAGCGTCATTATCTATAACCGGGGATCCAAAGGTTTCTACTTCCCTTGAGTGATATCCGCGGCCTACTCCGAAAATCATTCTCCCACCGGTTAAGATGTCCGCTGTAGCATAGTCTTCGGCTAACCGGAGTGGATGCCACATAGGCACTATGTTGAACCCACAACCAAATTTGAGTTTTTTTGTCTGGGCTGCCAAATGAGTACTTAATAAGATTATATTGGGGATGCATTCATATCCTTCCCGTTGGAAGTGGTGCTCCGCCATCCATAGTGCATAGAAGTTCAGTTCATCCATGAGAACAGCGGCCTGCCGCGCTGTCTCAAAAGATTCAATCAATCTGTTATTTGGATACATTCTGTCGTTGGCTGGGGAACCAGAGAGTCCAACATCTTCTAACTCTATATTTCCGACATATAGGACCGAAAAGTTTTTGATCATGAAAATTACCCTGCGATGCAGATTTCGTTTCGGGAACTCTATAACTGAACAGCTTTACAAGTAAAGGATTCGGCGGTGAATTTCCAGAGTTATTTGATCCGATATACTGGTCAGGTTGTAACTTGTACTAAGCACTCATTAAATAGATGTAAGAAAGGTTATATTTCGTGAAAACTAGAACTATTACCGGGACTCCTTCTGAGATACTTGTTGAACAACTCGTTGCCTCTGGGGTCAAGTATGTTTTTTATAACTCGGGGTCAAGAGAGGCCCTTTTTTTCGACGCTCTTCATTCTAATCCAAATATTCATGGGATCTTGGCTTTGCATGAAGGCAATGTGACATCGATGGCCGGAGGCTACACTCAAGTTCATAATCAGCCGGCAGTGATGGTCGTACATTTAGGTGCGGGGCTCGCTCAAGCCATGGGGCAATTTATTAATGTGGCTTTCGGGGGTCTCCCCGTCGTAGTCATCACTTTTGCTGGCGATACAGGGAGTTGGGTAGACAGAATTAACTTGGATTTTGACCATTCATTCGCTCCAACCTCTGTAGCGACCCCCATGGTGAAAGCCAGCTGGACCGTCATCGATCCGGAAGGGTTGCCCGCTGCGGTGGAACGGGCTTTAAAAGTGGCTCAGACTCCACCGTTTGGTCCGGTTCACCTAGCTGTGTATGACAGCATGCTGAGCAATAGACAAGTCACTGCAGACATAATTAATGGTACTGTATTGCCGTTAACTGCGGGTGCGGCATCAGATTCCGATCTCGGTTTGGTCTTAGATTATCTCGACCGATCTGAAAGCCCCCTGATTTATGCAGGAGACGGTGTTTGGAGAAATGGGGGAGAAGAGTTAGCTGGTGAACTTGCGACGCATTTCGGGGCCGCAGTATGCGGAACTAATGTCGACTACAGGGGGATATCTATAAAACATCCCCACCACCTCGGTGAGTTTGAAGGGGCTTGGCCTGATTACGATCCCGATTTGATTTTCTGTCTTGGTGTTAAACATCAGGGGACCGGTTACTCTTCCGATCATGCTCCTTTCAGGCGACTAAGGGAAGGTGGAGGAAAGCTAATAGCTTTGGGATCATCCCAACCGTACATAACGAATTATCCCGGCCTGGATTTGGCCTTATTGGGAGATGAGAAAGATGCTTTGCAGCGATTATTGAAAAAGGCTGCAAAGGATTTTCCAATGTCTACCTATACTGTGAAACGAGAAAATGCTCTCAAGGCTGGCAAAATACGTAGAGAAGCCCGTAGGAATGATATGTTGCCGGAGCCGGCTGAAGGTCTTGTGAGACCTGGAGTACTGATTGATATTCTCGATAAAGAACTTGAGGCAATTGGTGGGGGAATCGTGACTAACGAAAATTCTACTGCATCCCAAGAGGCTATTCCTTCCGGTGTCGCTCCATATCTTAATACATACATTCGGCAAGCCGGTGGTTCTGAAGGATGGGGCGTTGGAGCAGCGATGGGGGCTAAATTAGCTTCAGGAGATGTGCCTGTAGTGGGATTTGTAGGTGATGGATCGCTCTATTACGCTGAATCAGGTCTTTGGACAGCAGTACACCACAACATACCTGTTTTATTTGTGATCACTAATAATGCTGCATATGGGATAGTCGCGGGATTTTTTGACAAGGCTGGTGGACAAATGAGTGATACCCGAAAGTTCGCCGGGGTCTCTTTAGAGGGAATAGAGCCTGTGCAGATTGCGAATGCTTTTGGAATGGACGGGGAAACTGTTAATGATGAGACAAAAGTGCTGGAGGCGATAAGACGGGGATTGTCGGTAGTTAACACAGAAGGCCGCCCATACTTATTAGACGTTCGGCTTCCTTCGGGCCTACCGGAAGGTGGAGTTGCAGCCAATCAGTTTCGAATGCGGTAATCAGAACCAAATGTATCCTTACCCGCGATGATCTGAATTTTTGTCCGCGGTTTGCTTTTTTAGGAAGATATAAGTGCTTAAGATATTTAATCCACCACTAGAAGTTGCCCTCACTGATACATTGGAAAGCCTGTGGAGTTCAGCCTTTGGTGAGGGATTCGTAACAGATGTGCCAAACTCCCTTTTAACAGAGAGAGAACCGCTACCACACAAGGTTGATGTGTATGCCCACGAAATAGGGGAGAAACTTGTTTCAAGCGCGGTATTAATTATGGGGGGATGTTCACCTCTATTGGGCGGTGTAGGTGAAGTTTCTACCGCACCAACATTCAGAGGATCTGGTTTAGCAACTGATCTTTGTCGCGAAGTAGTAAATGATTTTTTTGATTCATGTGGAAAGGCACTTTTTCTTGGGACAACAAATCCCGCTGCTGCGAGAATCTATTCAAAACTTGGTTGGAAATATATTCCATTCACCCAACTTATGGTCAATATGGGGCAAGGTAGTTCCTATAAGGGATTCATTGATGACTATTTTTCAACGGCTTCCCCAAAATTAATTAAGCGCGGCGAAATGTCATCAAGAATTCCAATGATTCCCCTGGCGATTGCTCATACCGACTGGGTTTTGCTGGATATAAATATCGAGCTGCTTTCAACTCTGAAGGAGGAACAAGAATCCTGTTTAGGTCTTTTCAGGCGATATGACCAGATAAGAATGGACAACACCGGGGAGTTTTTCACTCTGAATGGGGACCATGACAGGTTGCTAGGTCTATCTACTGCCGTGGAGAAATATGAGGGACATTACTTGATAGATGGCTTCACGCATCCTAGCCACAAAGACTCTTTTATAGATTTACTTAAAGCGGCTTTAAATTGGTGTGAGGCTGAAGGTTTGAACACCTGCACAATGGAAATAGCCGACACGGATCAAGAGAAAGCCGAACTAGCGGGCGCATTAGGATTTAAACCTACGGGAGAGAAATCTGCATTCAAAGGAAGGTACATCTCTTATAACACCAGTATTTACACCATTGTTTAAATACCGGCTCTTATGCCGTAATCCTCAATTCCTAGGTCTATTTTAAGAATTTTTTTCGACTGGAAATCCAACTATACTTCCCCACTCGGTCCAGGAACCATCGTAGACTTTAACATTTGGAATATTCAATATGTGGGTTAGAGCGAACCATAATAAGGTGGCCCTATGGCTTAATCTGCAGTAGGTGACAACGTCATTGGAGACACCAGCTTTTATTCCAAGGGGTCTAATTTTTTCAAGGATTTTCTTTGGGGAAATGAATGTGTCGTCTTCATTTAGAAGGTCCCGGAAGAAAAGAGGCTGTGCCCCTGGAATTCGACCAACTCGTTCTGCTCCATGATCAAATCCGCCAGGGGGACTTACCCGCTCTCCCATATATTCTTCCGGTGAACGTGCGTCTAGCAAGATGCGTTTTGACTCTCTGAGGCCCTTAAGTACATCGTCACGACCTATTCTCGTGGATAAATCTGTACGACTTTCAATTGGATCGCTTGGTTCATATTGAGGGATTAACGTCGACAGGGAACGTCCCTCCGCAATCCATTTGGTCTTTCCCCCATCGAGTATTGATACGTTGCTCAATCCCGCCATGGTTAACACCCATAGTCCATATGTGCCGTATTGAATTGGATCCCCATAGATGACTATTTTAGATCTCGCCGTCATACCAATATCTCCTAGATAGCTTGCTATCTCATAGGAGGATGCGAACTCTCGATTTGAGGTGTGCCATAGCTTGTCTTTCCAGAACCAAAATACCGCTTTTGGGATGTGACCTTTTGAATATGTATCACCTTCTTGGTCCCTGGAGATCTCTATGACCCTCAAATCTGGGTCGTCAATATTTTCCGCGAGCCATCTAGTAGTCACTAATTTGTCAGATTGATTAGTCATAATTTAGTCTAGTTTTCCATTGAGATGAATTTGTAAATAAATCTATAAGTTTTGATTTTAAAATAGTTTCATTTTCGAACAATAAGCTGCGGAAAATGTATGGTGAGATGGTTTTCGTAGAGACTAATGAATTAAGGACAACCTGCAGGATATCTTGATTATTTTGAAGGACATATTCGGTGTTCGTCAGCAGTTTAAAGTATTAATTGCTGCTTTCATATTACTTCTTTTTAATAGTGGTTTGCGTTTTATCTTTGGCCTGATGTTAATTCCGATGGATGAAGAACTTTCTTGGGGCAGATCGGTTCTGAGTTTTGGGGTAACCGCATTTATGGTCGTTGGAGCTCTTGCGCTGCCATTTTATGGGAAATTGTTCGACAGGTATGGGCACAGGACGATTCTGATTATATCCGTGATAGTTGCTGTGGGTAGTCTAATTTTGATTTCAGGTGCATCAAAACCCTGGGAATTTATTCTCCTTTATGGACTGTTGTTCGCAGTAGGCCATGCTGGTTTCTCTACAGCCACGATTTCAGTAATGACAACTAGATGGTTCCCCACAAAAACTGGAATGGCAAATAGTGTCGCGATATCTGGTAACGGTGTTGGACAACTTTTAATGGTTGGATTGGCGGCATCTCTTATTGCTGAATATGGTTGGAGGCTTTCTTATCAATTTTTAGCGATAGGAACATTCCTAGTCTTAATTCCTCTGATCTTTCTCTTCGTGAGAACAGGGCAGGACCTGTCGGAGGTCGATAAAGAAAATGACCTCGACTCCGGAAGTGTTCGCTCTGGGAAGTCATTTGCCAATACAGTTTTATCAGGACAGTTCATTTATCTTTTTTCGATGTATGCGATTTGTGGATTTCAGGATTTCTTTGTAGCGACTCACGTGACCCCGTTTGCTATTGACAATAAAATGGATCCACAGTTGGCGGGCAACATGTTGGCGTTAATGGGAGTGGCGGCGTTGGGGGGCGTTGTTTTATCAGGCTATTTGTCCGATAGATTTACCCCCCGGTTACCCGCTATTTTTTGTTTTGGTCTTCGTGTCGTTCTTTTTGTCCCATTGGCATTTATCTCTAACCCTTGGCTTATTTTTATCTTGTTTCTTTTGTATGGATTCACTTTCCTAATAACCGCGCCACTCACAGTCGTGTTCGCAAGGCGGATTTTTGGGTTATCCCACTTTGGGACATTGGTGGGGACACTTCATATGATCCACCACATTACTGGAGGCCTAGGAGCTTTCGCTGGCGGTATTGTTTTTGACACTGCTGGGACATATGAATCTGTAATAATAGTCATGATCGGCCTGTCCGCAGCTGGTCTAATTACCGTATTTCTTTTGAAGGACAATCGGGCTTTCTAGTTTAATCTTTTATGGGAACGACAACGGGCCTGTTCTGCTCTCCATAGAAAATTCCTGGGACTTATACCAGTGATTCAGGGAGGAAGTAATGTTTGATTCACATTACTCTGATGTTTCGCTCAATTTAAGGGTGCTGTAGATATATGTGGCATTTTAAAGTAAATAACTGGATAGTTGCTGCTGCAATTTGTGCGGGAATGTTTATTTCGGTCCTCGACAACTCTTCTATAAATATAGCCCTACCCGAGATTGCTCTTCAATTTCGTGCAGAAATACCCGAAGTGCAGTGGTTGGCGATCGGATTTGGGCTGGCCTCTGGAGCTTTAATATTACCTATGGGTCGTTTGTCAGATCTCGTTGGCAGAAAACGTATTTATTTGTCGGGATTTTTGGTCTCAGGATTTACCGCAATACTGACCAGTATGGCTCCGACTCTGATATTGGCGATCATATTTAGGGCTTTGCAGGGAGTTGGCGGGGCAATGATTCAGGCCAATGCCATGGCGATATTGATTAGTTCATTCCCTTCATCCAAACGTGGGTTCATAATAGGAATATTTATGACCACAGTTGGGATTGCCAGTGTGCTGGGTCCTGTTTTTGGTGGATTTATAGTCCAATATTTTAGTTGGCGGTGGTTATTATTTATTCCATCTCCACTCAGCTTAACCGCCTGTGCAGTGGGTTTTATGATTCTTCCTCATATGAAACCAATCACCTCGGATTCCTCGGTGGCATCTAAATTTGATTGGAGAGGTTCGTTCTATTTTGCGGTTGCTCTCTGTTCGCTAATGCTGACTATAACCAATGGACATCGTTTGGGTTGGGTATCCCCTATCATAGTGGCCCTTGTTATAGCCTTTCTTTTTTTTGCTTTTTTATTTGTTGTCAGACAGGCCCGAACCGATTCTCCTTTGATTGCCTTGGAGTTGCTCGCTAGAAAATATTTTTCATTTGGATCACTAGCTAGTTTGTTCACCTTTATGACTGGGACTTCTGTATTTTTTATCATGCCTTTCTATCTGCAAGGTGTTCTCGACTATATGCCTGCAGAAGCTGGTTTTATGATTACACCAATGGCAGGATTCTTTGCGTTATCCGGACCGATAGCTGGGTATTTATCTGATCAAGTGGGTTGGAAGAAAGTAGAAATAATAGGACTCACTGCTACGGTAATTTCCCTACTTGGACTTTCGATAGTCAATTCAGAATCCTCTACGTACTTATTATTAATTCTCCTGGGATTGATAGGTTTTGGAATGGGCTTTTTCTATTCCCCAAATTCGGCATCCGTCTTAAGTGTGGTAGAGAGAGAACGATATGGTGTTGGTACAGCATTTCTGCAATTAACGAGGAATTCTGCTTCAATTATTGGAATTTCTATAACGACCGCTCTTATCACGATCGTGATGGGGTCAATGGGTTACGAGCCAAGCCTTGATGCAATCTACAAATCGGGAGTTACCACTGGCCTAAAGGATGCATTTATGGCTGGATTAGCTCTTGCTTTAAGGGTGCAGGCTGCTCTGGTTCTAGTGGCTGTTCTACTTACGCTTACGAAGGGTAAGGAGCAGAAATTGCAAGAGGTTGAATAAGGTCCCGGAAAAATATTTAGTAAGTTGATTAACCTAGTTGTGTACAGTTATTACAAGTACCAAACAGCTCGAGGGAATGGGAAACGATAGATATCGATTGGTACTTTTCAATTTTAGCTACCTCTGACTCCAGTGCTGTTTCCAATTCCTGGTTTAATTCTATGTCAGTAATCGACCCACATTTTTGGCAAAAAATGTGATGGTGGTGCTTACTCTCGTCCGAATTCAGCTCTATTACCATAGTGTTTTCTGGAGTCGTAAATTCAGTTATCAGCCCAAAGTCCCGAAGGTCCCCTATAACCCTGTAAAGAGTAGACTGCGCCAGTTTGCCCTTTGACAGTTTCAAGACCTGGTCGATCGTCAAGGGGCGATTCTCTTTTATAAGCAACTCTAAGACAACTAACCGCGGATTAGTCATCGTCGCATTTTTTGAGCTTAAGAGGTCCCTAGATTGATTTCGTAAAGATGGCATATTTTTATTATAAGCGCCTATTGTATAGTTGACAAAAATGGGAATGGGAATTAATCTCAAATCTATTGCAAATGAGAATTATTCTTAAAGAGAAGAGGTAGATCTTGTTAAATAAATATTTAAGCAGGCTTTTCATAGCTTCACTACTTACAATTTCTGTTGTAATCGCTCTAGTCGCGTGCGGTAGTGGTGATGAGGAAGTTGCGCCTGCAGCACCAGCTGCACCATCAGCGCCCGCAGCACCTGCTCCAGTGGCAACAGCAGCACCAGCTGTAGAGGTTAGGCCAACTTTAGAAAGATTAAATGTAGTCGCGACAACTTCAATTGTCGCTGATTGGGTTCAACAGGTTGGAGGGGAGAGGTTGATTGTCGAGTCGGTCGTCCCTCCCGGAGCTGACGCCCACGCATATCAAGTTACTCCCAAGGGTGTAAGGATGATCACCGACTCGGATTTTATATTCGGTGTCGGGGTGGAATATGAGGAGAAATGGTTAGCGAAGTTGCTGGAAAACTTTCCAGATGACCGTGCTGTATTTCTCGGAGATCTAGTTGACCCAATATTGTTTGCTGACGAACACGACGAGCATGACGAACACGAAGAACATGACGAACACGACGAAGACGAAGAACATGACGAACACGACGAGCACGACGAAGACGAAGAACATGACGAACACGACGAAGACGAAGAACATGACGAACACGACGAACACGACGAGCACGACGAAGACGAAGAGGATGAAGGACACGAAGGCCATGAGCATGGCCAATTTGACCCTCATGTTTGGTTCGATCCTGTCAGAGTTGCATCAATCGCGTCCATTATTGGGGCTGAACTAAAAACGATCGATCCCGAGGGTTCCCAATACTATGAGGACAGAGTTAAGGCCTATGTTGAAGAGCTTGATGCCTTACATTCCCAGATACTCGCTCAAATAGACGAGATAGATATTCAAGATCGGGTGATTATGACATCTCATGAGGCCTTGGGTTATTTGGAGGCCCGCTATGGTGTTGAAGTTTTGCCTGCGGTACTTCCTGGTCCAGATGGTGATATTTCCGCGACACCGAAGGACCTTGTGCATGCAATAGAGGAGATAGAGGAACATAACGTAAAAGTTATCTTTATCGATGAAACAAGAAGCGCTAAGGCCGCAGATAGAGTTGCGGAGGAAACTGGGATAGAGGTAGTTTCAGGTCTAAAGGTGGAGTCACTAAAAAATGGACAAACATATATAGAATTTATGGAAACCAACATAAATATTATTTTATCCCACCTAAAGAAGTAGGCCTGTTCTAGGGGATAAAGCTATCTTCCTCAGGAGATAGCTTTATCCCCTAGAACATCTCTTATTAACAAACGTGACTGGTGACTGTCCCGGATCTTCGAATCCATTTCATTTGTGGGTTCCCATACAGCTAATAATTCTGCGGTCATTTCACTGTCTCCTTCCTATTAGACAAATTATGGACGGTTGGGGTCTTCCTTACGAGTTAAACAAAGGATTTGAGGATCCAAATGCGTCTATTATCGCTCCAGTAACAGCCGATGAATCTGGGCTTATCAAGAAGGTGCATAATTTGGCTATTTCAACGGGGTCCATCATTCTAACTTCCCCATCTTCCTGTGGACCGAATGCTTCGACGTAGCCCTCAGTTAATACGCTCCCAGGGCATATGCAATTTACGTCTATGCCCGACTGTTTCACCTCCGCGGCAATGGACTCTGTGAAGCTGATCAAACCTGCCTTAGTGACCCTATAAGCACTTCGTCCGGCAGCTCCTTTCCGACCACCGATAGAAGAAATATTTATGATTTTCCCGTAGTTATTGGCAATCATAGCTGGGAGCACAAGCTTCGTTAATTTCATGGCGGCGATTAAGTTAACATCTATAACTCTTTCCCATTCAGATATTTCAAAATCGACGAGTGATAGACGTGGGTGGATGATGGCAGCGTTGTTGACAAGAATGTCCACCGATAGATCGTTAGTCTCCAGGTATTTATGTAGTTTATTTATTCCTCGATCAGTCCCGAGGTCCGCGGGGACAACGTGCGCTTCGACTCCGAATCCCTCGATTTCTTTTTTCACATTATGCAAGCGAGTTTCATCACGACCTGTTGCGAGTATGTCCACCCCGGTTGCAGCTAAATCAATAGCAATGGCTTTTCCGATACCTCTGGAGGAGCCAGTTATCAATGCAAGTCTCGCGGATTCTGTCATATCAATAGTCCTTACTTGTAAGTTAAGTTCGTCACATCTAACTGAGTTTATAGGCAAGTTGACTGCTATATATACGACTTTGTAGACAAAAAGAACGCGGTCTATAGAAATTCCGCAATGTGTTACATTTCAGTAAATTTAAACCGTCCAAGTCTGGGATGCAGTTACTACTTCTATGACTTAATACTTTGAAAGTGAGTTGAGCGTATGTCAATTTCCCCTTTCCAAATTGATATTGATAAGGCGATTTTGGAAGACTTAAGGAGCCGACTCCTGGCAACAAGATGGCCTGATCAACTAGATGGTTCAGACTGGATCTATGGAACCAACGTCGATTATCTAAAGGAACTGGTTAGTTATTGGATAAATGAATTTGATTGGTTCGCTCAGCAGGAAATGCTAAATAATTTTCAGCATTTCACGACAATCGTCGAAGGCCATGATGTCCATTTCATCAAGGAGGATGGGAAAGGTCCGAAGCCTATGCCTCTCGTAATAACTCATGGATGGCCTAGTACTATCTTAGAGATGTACAAGATCATACCAATGTTGGCAGATCCAGCATCATATGGGGGCTCTGAAAATGATTCGTTTGATGTTATTGCTCCCTCCTTGCCTGGCTACGGGTTTTCCGGAAAGCCATTAAAGGCAGGCATGGATGTTGAAGGGGTTGCTGCTCTCTGGACGACATTGATGACGGACAATCTCGGTTATCCTAAATTTGCTTCCCATGGGGGAGATATTGGCGCGGGGGTTACTTCACAACTGGGGAGAAACCATGCCGATAAATTGATCGGAATTCATTTAACTTCTGTCACTCGCCCCGATCCATATTTAGGTGAGGGCTCCCGGCCTCTAACGTTGGCTGAGAAGGCACATGTCGCCCAACGTCAGGATTGGCAGGACAATGAAGGCGGTTACGCCCATGTACATGGGACCAAACCTCAGACACTTTCTTATGGGTTGAACGATTCCCCTGCGGGATTGGCCGCTTGGATTGTTGAAAAATATCGCACATGGAGTGACTGTGCTGGTGATGTGGAAAAGCGTTTCAGCAAAAATGAACTCCTAACAAATATTACGATTTACTGGGCGACTCAAACCATAAATACTTCTGTGAGAATGTACTACGAAAATCGGCGTAACAACTGGGTTGTTGGTCCTAAGGACAAGGTGCAAACTCCCACAGGCGTGGCAATTTTTCCATTTGACTTGGCTACTCCTCCTCGAGAATGGGCTGAAAGGTCATATGACATCAGGAGTTGGACAGAAATGCCGCAAGGGGGGCATTTTGCTGCAATGGAGGAACCAGAACTTTTAGTAGAAGACATTCGATCTTTTTTCAGACCGTTGAGATAAATAGACGCTAATTCTCAGCCTTCTCTTCCCTGATGGCCGAATGTGTCACCTGTTTACGGTGATCCCTCCGTCTATAACGAGTTCGGACCCGGTAACATATCGAGATTCGTCGGAGGCAAGATAAAGGACTCCTAGGGAAACGTCTCTTGCAGTAGCTATTATCCCAAGTGGAGTTTTATTGATCATAGATTGGCGACCGTCCCCTGTGCCAATAAGACCGTTCACCATTTCTGTATCAATCACACCTGGGTGAACAGAATTACACCGGATTCTCTCAGGCCCATACTCAACCGCTATTGATTTAGATAATATCCTCACGAGCCCTTTACTAGAAGAATAAGCTGTGGAACCAGATCCGCTTAGGCCAGCAATGGAAGATATGTTCACAATGGATCCTCCACCTGCCGCTCTCATGGCCGGGACTACAGTTTTTGCGCCGAGAAAGACTCCCCGGGAATTTACATCCTGTACGGCGTCCCATTCGGAAGTTTCTGTCTCTTCGAGACCTTTCAAAAGCAATATCCCGGCGTTATTGACCAGGATATCGAGTTTTGAATATTTGGTGACGGCCATTGACACAGCATTTTTCCAGTCTGATTCCCTTGTCACGTCGAGATGAAGGTAGGTAGCGCTTCCCCCCTCTTGCTCAATTTCAGATGCGACCTGCTGGCCTTGTTGATCTGTGATGTCGCCTAAGACAACGGAAGCTCCTTCGGCAGCAAAAAGTCGTGCCTCATCCGCTCCCTGTCCTCTAGCCGCCCCAGATATTAAAGCAACCTTTCCTTCCAATCTTCCCATTCCGATTCCTCCCGCTCATGTTAATTTATGCCGAGTCATATATTGGTGATGACTTGATCATACCTTTGATTTGTATCGTTATCCCTGAGGCTAGGCCTCAAATTGTAGGTCTCTTTCGATTGAAAGGAGGAATATATTTAGTTAACTGTTTATTTATTCGCTAAATTCAAAATATAATGAGCTAAAATCCTAAGGTTAGTGATACAAGGCTACATCGGGAGGGTATCTATGAGTGGTGAAGAAAAAAAACTTAAAGCACATTTAATGCGCAGAGCCGGATTCGGAGCCACTTCCGAAGAATTGGATCAACTTGATCAGTTTACCTATGATGAGCTTGTCGATTCTCTTTTGCATCCAGTGGACACTTCTTGGATGGGGGAACACATAGTTCGACGATTCCATCACGAGCAGTCTGGGATGATGAGTGGGTTTGGGCCTGGCGAATATTGGCTATACAGAATGGTAACCACGAATGCTCCACTTATTGAGAAAGTCACGCTTTTTTGGCATGGGCTTTTTGCCACGGGATACCCTAAAGTGGTTCATGGAAAGGTGTTGTCTAATCAAATTGACATGTTCAGAAGGAACGGCCTAGGCACTCTCGACAATTTGCTTGTTGAACTGTCTAAGGATCCAGCGATGATTGTCTGGCTAGACAATCAAGACAACCATACAGGTGCCATCAATGAAAATTACGGTAGGGAGCTTCTAGAATTATTTTCTATGGGTGTCGGAAATTACAGTGAAGATGACATTAAAGAGGCATCAAGGGCTTTTACGGGATGGACGATCGGAAATACGGAATATATGGTGTTGCGATCTGATCGTGATTCCGATATGCCATATGGGCGCATTGCATGGCACTTTGAATTTCAAGAGGATGATCACGACTCAGGTCAAAAAACTTTTCTTGGTGAAGAGGGGAGTTTTAACGGGGCAGACATAGTAGAGATTATTTGCCGGCAGGAAGCTACAGCCAAGTTTATATCTAGGCACCTGTACAGTTTTTTTGTCGAAGATGAAATTCCGGTTCCTTCTTGGAATGATGTTCCCCCTAAAGATCCCGAAGCGATCGATATACTGGTCAGAAGTTACTTTGAGAACAATCATTCGATAACAGAGATGCTGAGAACTCTGTTTACTTCTGATTTTTTTAAAGATAAGGGAGTTTGGTATAAGAGAATGAAGAGTCCGGCGGAACTTGTAGCTGGTGTCCTTCGTCTTTCTGGGCATCTAGATCGTCCAAGGCGGGACGTCATTGACCATGCAATGAAAATGACCTTCATGGGACAACACCTTAACAATCCCCCTACCGTTGAGGGTTGGCATGAAGGGGAGGAATGGATTGAAACTGGTTCCCTACTAGAGCGAGTAAATTTCGCTTCGGAACAATTGGGAAATGACAGATTCCCAGGTGTACATCAGATGATTGAACGTGCAATTACCTCAGTTGGCTCAGGCGGGTCAATATCCGATAGGTGTTTGGATGCGATGGGATCCCTCGAAGTGGGATCCGACATCATGGAAGTTCTTAGATCTATTTCAGATAATTTGGACAACGGGGATCCGGCAACGGCCAGGCAAATTATCAGGTTAATTGCGTCTTCTCCCGAATTTCAGAAATGCTAAAAGCCAAATTATGGATTTGATAGTAGAGAGAAGAGATCATGGTTATTAATAGTAATAAAGGGAACATAACCTATCAAAGGACAATTGGAATGTCCGTTATGGAAGGTAAAGGATTTTACTATCCTGCTGATTCTGCCTTTGGTCCAGATGGGAGAATTTATGTTTTGAATCGGTCCTTGGAACTTGCAGGGCGTGGGAGAGGTATGAGGGTGGCTGTATGTGATTCATCGGACAATTATCATGGAGAGTGGGGTTCTTTTGGTGATGGTCCCGGACAATTTATGTGGCCCTCAGCAATATGCGTAACTTCAGACGGGCAGGTAATAATTGCTGATGAACACCTAAATAAAGTCATGGTTTTTACATCAGGGGGAGATTTTATTGAAGAGTGGGGTACTCTCGGATCAGGGGAAGGTTTTCTGGACACTCCCTCCGGGTTAGCCGTAAATGAGAAAAATGAACTATTTGTTTCTGATACCTATAACCATCGCCTTCAAGTGTTCTCAACGTCTGGGCACTTCTTGAGGTCCTTTGGTCAAAATGAGGGGCTCGAAATGCCATGGAGATTAAGTCTTGGCCCCGACGAAAATGTTTACGTTGCTGACTGGGGGAACGACCGGATCTGTGTATATACACAAGAAGGAACCTTTTTACGGTCGTTTGGCGACTCTGGTTCGGGTGATGGCGCATTCAACAAACCTTGTGCTGTCGTGTCAAGCAAGAGTGGGAAAATTTTTGTCTGCGACTGGGGGAATGAACGTGTTCAAGTTTTTGATCAAGAGGGGAATTTTCTCGAATTAACCTTGGGTGAGTCTGATCTTTCACCTTGGGCAGAGAATTTTTTGACTGTAAATGTGGAGGAAGGTAAAGCACGACTGAACTCTAACTTGGATAAGACAAATATTCCGTTTGCAGACCCAACAGATAGGCACGAAGTCTCATCGCACATAGAGAAATTTTTTTGGTCTCCTATGTCGGTTTCAATTGGCCCGGATGGCTTGCTCTATGTCACCGAAAGTAATCGCCATCGAATTCAAGTTTTTGAAATCGGTTAGTTTATTGGTAGCAAAGGCGTTCTAACTCCAAGTAAACATGAGAAACTAGCTAATACCCTAAGAGGTCTCTCTCTATTTTCTCAAGTTCCTCTCGAATGGATTCGGCACTTATGCGCAGCGAAATTTCTATTATTACGAAAAAATACAGTGGGCAAAATTAAGGGTATCGGTCGACTAAGGCAGACTATAAGCCGAGTTCTGTGCTCCGTGATTACGGAGTGGCGACCATCTATCTAGCCTGTTCGTTACCGGACAGGTCAAGCGGCCAACCCGGGTATGGCCCGGAGCCATATCTACCCCTATTAGGCCTTGCTCCGAATGGGGTTTACCTGGACCAAGAATGTCTCCATCCTTGCGGTGGGCTCTTACCCCACCATTTCACCCTTACTGACATGCAGCGGTATATTTCTGTGGCACTTTCCGTCGGGTTACCCCGCCCCGCCGTTAGCGGGCATTCTTCCGGGGGAGCTCGGACTTTCCTCCTGTTGTGATGAATCACCACACCAGGCGGCCGCCCATCCGCCTTAGCCGACTATGATTTTAGCATTTTGTCGAGACGCGCCGGTACTTTGATATCAGAGTTGTAGCTTTACAACTCTGTCCTTAACAGTAATCTTTTTAACAAACTCGTTCAAAAAAGCTTGTTGTTCCGCAAAAGTTTTTTTATTCCATTCTTCTAAGAATTTTCCAGACTCAGTAGGGGAGACTGATAAAAATGCCTGGGTGCGGGCCAATTCAAGTTCTGTCAGGTAGATATCCAACCGACTTAAGACAGATTGACCCAAGGAAGTTTTCCTCATAAATTCCACAAATCTATGCTCCGCTTGGGAGACTTGTTCTAATCTTTTCTTGGAAGCTAAAAAGCGTTTTTCCGCGCCCGATTCCCCGCTCATACTATCCTGCAATTCTCCTTCACCGTGTGCATCAGCGAGAAGTTCCCGAACCCTTCCCTCCAGCTTTTCTGTTGTCCAAGTGTGGTAAGAACAGGTGCCTTTATTAGTTTTTGATTGGCAACGATAATAGCGGTAAGTATTTGTCTTCCGTGTACCGTCGTCTCTTCTCCAAGTCTGCTTACGATTGGAGCCCATCATTGTGTTACCGCAATACCCACAAACGCAAAGCCCGGAAAGGAGATAAGGTGTGCTATCAGCAAATCCTCTGTAACGGCGTCGTTCACGAACTTTGTCTTGGGCTTCCCGAAAAGTTTCAGCTGGGATTATTGGTTCATGGTTTCCAGTTAGTCTCAGGCCGAACCTCACATATGTGCCGATATACGCGGTGTTTCTCAGGATGTCCCGTATGGACACTATGTTCCAATCATTACCCTTCTTGTTTTTGATTCCTTTAACGTGAAGGGTATCCACTATTTTGCGTAGTCCTAAATCTTCTTGGGTATACAGTTCATAGATTAATGTGACTACATCCGCTTCCGTTTTGTTGATAGAGAAATTCCCTTCAGCGGATATTTTGTACCCATAAGGTGCTCGACCAAGAGCTTTTCCTTCGATAGCTCTTTTTTGCATTGATTCCTTTATTTTGTTTGCGGTAACTCTTGATGTTCCGGGGGAATCCAGGTGCAGAAAAGCATTCTGTAAGAGATCTGGGTAGCCATCCTCGAGGCAATAGATGTTAGAGTCGGCGTTTTCAATTCTAATTGCTGCCTTAGCTATACCTTCTAAATCCTCACTGACATGTGTTGCATCAGGTACAACCACCAGAAAGCCGCCTGGTTGGGTTTCTATATAGGCCAAAATTTGCTGGAATTGTAAATCTATATCTGATCTGACTGGATCTGCCACAGAAACTACAAATTTTTCCCTTTGGTGAGCCAAAGAATCGCAGAAGTCAGTAAACACATTCGAAAAAATCTCCTCTGTCCACGATGAAGTGGAACCTGGAACAGCGTCAACTATGGCGAATCCAACAGCTTTCATGTGTTTAGTCGTCGGTGATAAGAATTCTCTGGCAGGAGTTACAAAAAAGAATATCGCTACCTGTAGCCACTGTTTGGGCGATAGTGTTTGGAACACTGATATTACAGGCTGAGCATCTTTCTCCACGCATGAGACTAACCGCAAGCCCATTTTTGGATTTTCTTAGTCTTTCATATGTCGTGTAGATGGTAGGAGGGATTTTCGTGTGAAGTTCCTCCCGAAAAATTTGGAGGTTAATTAGATCTTGTTCCAGTTTGCCCTTTTCGGCCGTGATTGATTCGAGCTGTATTTTCCTCTTCTGTAAGACTGCTGAAAGGTTCTCCTCTGATTTCTTAACTCCTTCTTCATATCTATCGTAGTCCACCATCGCAGACAACAGGGAATCTTCAAGACCCTCTATTTTGCTTTCGAGGTTGCTTAATTCATCTTGGAGGGCAGTGAGTTCTTTCTCGCTGGTAATGTTTCCACCGTAAATCTTTGTGGTTACAGACTTTTGTTGAGTAATTAAACTGAGATTGTCGCCTTCCAGTTTTCTGATTTTGGAAGACAGGTTTTGAAATTGTAGTTTAATGGCTTCATCAATTTTTGATGCTTCCGTGACTGAAGATTCATCAGATAATTGGGCGGATATTTCGGTTAGACGGCTTTTTACAACCTGAATTTCATTATCTTTTGTTTGAAGGTCTAGGATGCTTTTAGAGTTTTCCATAATTTTGCGGGATTCCCACCTCCAAAACTCGATGGATTCTGAAAGTTATTAATAGACAACTAAGTGGAGCATACCAATTTCCAGTATAGTTCGCACATGTAATATGGAGAGATGAGCGATTCTTATGTACACTAGTCATAAATAATCAGTTACAGAGTGGCAACAGCTAGTTAATTTATGGACCCTGACTATAAATATCCCCCAGATAATCATCCTAAGACGAAGATAGTCTGTACTCTTGGGCCTTCGACAGATACCGAGGAAATCCTTCTTGAGTTGGTAAAAAGTGGGATGACTGTTGCCCGTTTGAATATGTCCCACGGAGATTTGGAAACCCACAAAGATACAGTGCGTAAGGTTAGAAAAGTTTCCGGTGATTCTGGAATGCCAATTGGACTAATGGTCGATATTCCGGGCACCAAATATAGAACTGGTCCACTCGACCCAGGGGCAGTTAATCTGCAAGAAGGGTCTTTAATAGTTCTTACGAGTAACGACGTCATTGGTAATCAGCATAGAGTTAGTGTTGCGCCGGTGGGTTTGCATAGGGATGCGGAACCGCAAGGAACTATTCTCGTAGATGACGGCAACATTGAGCTGGTTGTTACGGATGTGTCTGAGAATGATGTTTTATGTAAAGTTGTCAGGGGCGGGAGACTCACGCAAGGCAGGGGAGTAGTCACCCCTGGTAGGTCCCCATCTCAGGAATTTCCGGATGCAAAGGCAATATCATGCTTGGAATTCGCTGCATCTGCTGAGGCAGATTTTGTTGCCTTATCTACAGTAACCACAGGTGAAGACATTAGTCGCGCAAGAGAGATTCTGATCGATAATGGTATGAAATCGCCATTTTTAATATCGAAGGTGGAGAGAGCTGAAGCGATTGATAATATCGATGAAATCGTTGAACAAAGTGATGCATTAATGGTTGCAAGGGGAGACATGGGTGTCGAAGTTCCTTTGAAACGAGTTCCAGTGATACAAAAAGATTTGATCAGAAGAAGTAATTCTGCGGGGAAACCTGTCATCACCGCCACCCAAATGCTGGAATCCATGATTAATTCCTCATCCCCAACCAGGGCCGAAGTCACGGATGTTGCCAATGCGGTTTACGATGGGTCAGATGCGATAATGCTTTCAGGGGAGACCTCTATAGGGGAATATCCTGTCGAGGCTGTAAAAGTTATGGCGGAAACCGCCATGGAGGCAGAATCGGCATTACCCTATGCACGCATGATGGCTGAGAGATTCAGTCAACTGGAAGCTGTGGCAGACGACGCTATTAGTTTCGCTGCATGTCAAACTTCCAACGAATTAGCCTCTGATTTAATAGTTGCCTTCACAGAATCAGGTAATTCGGCAGGGCGTGTCTCAAGGTATAGGCCGAGGGCAAAAATATTAGCTTTAACACCGTGGGAAGATGTGAGAAATCGCCTTACCCTTCGATGGGGAGTCTTTCCGGTCATAGTCGGAAATGTTGCCGATGTCGATGAATTCTTCAGCTTGGGTGAAGTCGAATGTCGCAAGGTTCTAGGAGATCAGAAGGGCAATGTGGTTTTGGTTGCTGGGACACCGATTGGTGTGCCTGGAAGCACCAATTTATTGAGGGTATTAAATTTGGATTAACGTTTGCTGGTTGGTGATCTTAACTTTTGAGGAGGAGTGTTTTTGCTGAGCTTGTACAATACCCTTTCTAGGTCTAAGGAACCTCTCACAATAGGTTCCAATGGATCTTTTGGTATGTATACCTGTGGACCTACGGTTTATAGAGATGCCCATATAGGAAATCTTCGTTCCTATTTAATGGCCGACTGGATCAGGAGAATTTTGCTTTTTGACAATATTGATGTCACGCACATAAAGAACATCACGGATGTTGGGCATATGCGGCAAGAAATGCTTGAGCAGGGTGAGGACAAGGTGGTGGCGGCAGCTAGAGCTGAAGGTAAGTCCGCTGCTGATATCGCTGATTTTTATACCCAAAGATTCATTGATGATGAACTGTCGATCAACATCATTCCCGCAACTGAGCTGCCAAAAGCTACCGACCACGTAAAGGAGATGATCGACATCGCGGTAGACTTGGTTTCTAACGGGCTCGCCTATGAAGTTGATGGGAATGTATATTTTGCAGTCCAAGAGTTTCCCAGCTATGGGGAGCTTTCAGGAAACATTCATGAATCTATGCTCCAAGAGGCAGTTAGAAATGAGGCTGATCCCAGGAAGCGTGATCCCAGGGACTTTACTCTTTGGAAGGCTGCCGAAGAAGGAAGAGATTTAAAGTGGGATAGCCCGTGGGGTGAAGGTTTTCCTGGCTGGCATATTGAATGTTCTGCGATGTCCATGAAGTACCTGGGCAAGTCTATAGATTTGCATACGGGTGGTGTAGACAATATATTTCCCCACCACGAGGGGGAAATTGCACAAAGCGAGGGTGTAGTTGGCGACTCAGTTGTGAAACACTGGGTACATGGGCAGCACCTGCTTGCTGATGGGGTGAAAATGGCCAAATCAGCTGGGAATGCTTACACCGTACCTGATTTAGTTTCTAGAGGATTCGACCCGATCGCATTCCGGTATCTATGTATGACAGGCCGTTACCGATCGAGGATTAACTTCACCTTCAGAGCCTTGGCTTCAGCAGAATCCGCGTTAAATCGTCTCAGGCGCCATTACGTTACCTGGAAGAGGGATTCGGCTGGGCAATCTCCAATTACGGAGGAATATCGTCCGTGGATTTCCAACTTCATCGAGGCAGTTGAGGACGATTTAAACCTCCCCCGCGGGCTGGATATTCTATGGAGGCTGGTTGAAAGCGACATATCTAGTTCGTCCAAATATCATGCCTTGAATAAGATAGACGAAATATTAGGGTTAGGCATTGGGAACACTGAAGACATGTTTTATATATCCGAGGACATAGGAACTCTTCTTGCTTCAAGAAGTGAGTGTCGCAGGGGACAGGCATATGAGGAAGCAGATCGGCTTCGAGAGGAAGTTTTGTCGAAGGGATATGTTGTCCAAGATCTAGATGAGGAAGTCTCTATTGTGAGGCAAAAAGATAGTGGCGAGATGAGGACGGAGAGATGGCCACTAATTTCCACTCCCTCTGATGTGCCCTCTAGTATTGGTGAAGCCGCTACTGTTGAATTTTCTGTAGCGATGGTGAGTGATGGGTTCCCTGCTGATGTCAAGAGATGTACCGACAGCCTCTTAAAATTTGAATCTCAAGCAATAGCAAGTAAACGCTTAGAAATAATTATTCTCGACAATGGAAACATTGAGAAGGATGCTCTTGAACTTCAATCTATTGCGGATTCATATCCGAATGTTCGTGTCCTACATGCAGACCACCGGTTGGGCGATGGGGCTGCGAAGAATTGCCTTTTTCGTGAGTCTCAGGGTAAATATTTTGTCTTGGTAGATCCCAGTGTAGAATCCACTGGGGCTTTTCTAGGTAGGTTGCGAGATATTCTGAGTGATTCTGATGTAGGGATTGCTGGCTTTGCCGGATTAAGGACCACAGACTTCCTTCATTTCCACGATGGTGAAGGAGAGTCAGGAGAAATGGATGCCATGCAGGCATATTGTCTAGCCTTCAGAAGGGAGGATCTACCTGTTGTCGGTTTGATGAGGGAAACATTTAGGTTTTATAGAAATCTGGACATAGATTTTAGTTTTCAGTTCAAAGATAAAGGTTTTAAGGTCATAGCTGACAACACTCTTCCAATCGTGCTTCATGAGCACAGAGGTTGGACTGCTCTAGCAGAGCAGGAACGTGATGATTTGAGCCGTAAAAATTATGGAAGATTTTTGAATAAATGGAGAGATCGTAAAGATCTCCTGGTAAGTGCCGGACAAGAATAAACTTCTGCGCCAGTATCCCTTGAGACAATCACCTGTATAATTTCTTGGTGGCAGCGTATTTTTGACCGCCAAACACCCCTTTTTTAAATCATTATGATCGGAGTCGAGTGTGGATTTTTCCTCATTACCTGTTTTGTGGACTACTCTGGCTGTCCTCGCTGCTGTGATTCTTATAGCCGCCACACAATTAGCTAAATCAGCCGACATTATTGCTTTCAAAACCGGGTTGGGTCGGTCATTTATCGGTGTGGTGTTGCTTGCTACCGCTACCTCACTGCCAGAATTGGGCACAGGAGTTAGCGCAGTAACGATGATTGGAGGGCCCGAGGGAGCTAATCTCGCTGCTGGGGATGCGTTCGGCAGTAATCTATTCAACCTGCTAATCATAGGAATTTTGGATATTATTTGGCGCCGTGGCCCTATTTTATCTAGCCTGGGAAGTGGTGTCCCCTTGGTTGGAGTGTTAGGTGTAGCCGTTGTTGGTGTCGCCGCGGGCGGCATAATCATCCATCAGAGCATTTCCTTTGCCTCTGGCTGGTTTGTGAGTCCTGTTTCTATAGTACTGATACTTGTCTTTGTTGCTGCTCTTTATGCGATGTACAGGGAAGAGAAGAATTCTGACAATACGGAAGAGGAACATAATTATTCTGACAGCAGCCTGACAAGAGCCTTTGTGGTATATGGTGTCGCTGCTGTTATAGTCGTGTGTGCTGCGATTCTACTAGCTGGAACGGGTGAGGGCCTTTCAGAGGCAATGGGATGGGATAGGAGTTTTGTAGGTACCCAGTTTTTAGCAGTAAGCACATCCCTCCCGGAGCTAGCCGCCTCCATTGCGGCCTTAAGAATTATGGCTCCTGAATTGGCGATAACCAATGTTCTCGGTAGTAATTTGTTCAACATGGGATTTGTGTTGTTTTTAGACGATGTCACCTACACAAGTGGACCAATCTGGGGCGTAGTATCTCCAATTCATGGGCTCACAGCGATAATCGCTGTGGTTATGACGATGGTTGTTTTAGTACCTTCAGTTAGCAAAGTGAAATTAGGTTTTGGACGCCTAGTAACCTTCGAATCCGTTTTACTTATATCTCTGTATATAATAGCCAGTGTTCTCGTTTATATTGCAGGTGGTGGTCATTAAGTGAAATAAAGAGGTTGAATTGCTATGTTTTTCGAATTAAGAGAATATCGAACTTTACCCGGTCAGAGAGAGAATTGGGTGCGCTTTATGGAGGAAGAGATCATTCCCTTCCAGGTTTCAAAAGGTATGGTGATACTTGGCAGCTTCGTAGGTGAAGAAGAAGATGATCTGTACGTATGGATAAGACGTTTTGAATCAGAAGAGGAAAGAGAAAATCTTTACGCTGCTGTTTACGAAAGTGACAAATGGGTTAATGAGATTGGACCCAAAATCCCTGGAATGATGGATAGATCCAAAATTGTGGTCCGGCGCCTAGAGGCTTCCTCAAGATCTGTTATCCAGTAATTAGTGCAGTTTAACGGGGATGATGGTAGGTCTTTATGGCTCGATAATTTAGAAATTTTCGATGGATTGCGAAACCTAGGATCTGGGTGCATTTCCGTGGAAGATGGAAAAATTTCCTTTGTGGGTGAAAAGGCTGGCCGTCAATCCCTCAAATGTAGTAAGTTCGATGAGGTTATTGACTGTTCTGGCCTGTTTGCCCTCCCTGGTTTTGTAGATTCCCATTTGCATCTATTTTCCCTAGCGGCTTTTAACGCCGGATATGATCTCTCCCACGTCTCTGGAACAACCCGGAGCAAATTCCAGTCCATACTTAAAATGGCTAAAGAAACCTTCGATAAGCAGGAAGGATGGCACCGTTTTTATGGCCTCGATTCTTTCGACCTGAGCATTTCCAAATATTTAGACCGGCACTTTTTGGACGAACTCTTTCCCGAAGACCCTGTCATTATTCACTTTAAATCAGGGCATGGGGCTTTATTAAATTCACTTGCCCTTCGGCTGATTGATCTTAGTGAAACAACTGATGAGCCTCCTGGGACTACTTTTATAAGAGATTTGGAAGACGGACTTCTTACGGGAGTTATTTTGGAGGGTGAGGAATTACTTGGCGCCAAGATACCTTCCATACCCATAGCCCAGCTGATGCAGTCACTTGGAAAAGTTTTCGAAGATACATCTTCCAAAGGAATCACGACACTGGTAGACGCAAGCCGGAATAACAATGTTTCCAAAATAGAAATGCTCAGTGAATTTTTGAGCAGTAGGCCTTTATCGCCTCACGTTGTGATGATGCCTGGAATGTCGGATTTATCTAGATTTCCAAGGGAAGTTGGATGCTATTCCGATGTTTATCGTAAAGTTGCAATTGGACATGTGAAGATAATGTTAACCGCATCTTCAGGACATATATTTCCTTCTGAAGAGGATTTATTATCTTCGATCCGCAAAGCTCATTCTCTCGGTTTTCCGGTGGCCATTCATGCAGTGGAAAATGAATGTGTATCCATAGCTATATCTGCTTTGGAAAATGATTTCATTTCTGGAGATAGAATCGAACATGCGTCGGAGTTAGTCGACAAGAATATAAAAGATATTGCCGCCGTGGGGATCCAAATTTCCACCCAACCGGGGCTGATCACAGAGAATGGGGAGCGTTACTTGCAAAATACAGTCGATCCCTCAATTCTGTATAGGTTAGAGAGCTTGAGGAAGCATGGGATCACTATCGGATTTTCTTCTGATGCTCCCTTTTCTCAGGCTGACCCCATGGAATGGATATCTGCAGCCACTGGCAGAAACGTTTCTGGCACGGGGGTAATTCTGGAAAGCTCTGAAAGGCTTTCGGTTCCATCTGCTTTAAATATGGCAACTTATTCAGGAGCGGTAGTTAGTGGTGTCGCTGATCGGAAAGGCCATCTTCGCCAAGGCATGGATGCCGATATAGTTCTTCTGGATATGAATCCTCTGACCACAGAGATTTCGGAACTTTTCAAAATTTCACCTGTCCTTACATTAAGTCAGGGTTCTAGCTTATATTCACAGATGTAGTTGTTTTCTAGGAAACTCGGGCCACTACGAAATGTGAAAGTGCTTCTAAAGATTCCTTGTAACGATTATCTGGAAGCAGTGTGAGGGAGTCCCGGGCCTCTTTCGCCAAATTATCCGCATATTTTTGAGCTCGATCGACCGCTCCACATTCTTCTATACCTTTAACAATGTCCTCTAATAAATTCGGGGGCTTTCCCTGGGCGAAATACTCCTCGACATGTTGTCTAATGGAATCATCTTCCATTGCAAATATTGTGGGGAGTGTGATGACTCCGTTAACTAGATCTGAACCCACAGGTTTCCCTAGACTTATTTCATCAGATTCGAAGTCTAATATGTCATCCACAATTTGAAAGGCAGTACCTATCTTCCTGCTATAGCTTGTAAGTGCATCTACCTTAGCTGTATCCGCTCCACTTAATCGTGCTCCTGACTCTCCAGAAGTGGCGAAAAGTGATCCAGTCTTGAAGTAGATACGTTGTAGATATTCGGTCATATTCCCAACGGGATTACCGCTTAGGGACATTTCCTGTAATTCTCCTCGGGAAAGCTCCATTATTGTTTCAGAAAATCTTCTTATTACCTGGATATCTCCAGTATCACAAACATATGTAGCAGATGCTGCAAATACATAATCCCCCACCAATACTGCTACTCTATCTCCCCATCCGCTGCTAATTGTTACTCTTCCCCGTCTAGTATCAGCTTCGTCGACAGTATCGTCGTGGATCAAGGTAGCCACGTGAAGCATTTCAACAGCTGCTGCCATGGTGATCACATTGGATTTGTCATGCTCATGGAAACCTGATGCTAGAAGCGTTAAGGCCGGCCTAGCTCTTTTCCCCTTGGATGCAAACACATGTTGAAGTAATTCACCAAGAGTAGGGAGATCAGAACTTTGGGAAAATTCTTTAAGGCGTTGGTCGACAATGGATAAGTCATCTAAAATCGGATCCAGAATAGCTTGGAGTTGAGTCAACGATTAAGACTCAGAACCGAGCCGGTTTAGCTCTTCTTCTGCAACCGAATCATCCAACTTGTCGAAGAGCCTCTTCACTTCTCCCAACTTGTGTCCGGGGGTGAGTTCTTGCGATTTCCAAGTCCAACCATTTTTTTCTACTCCACCTTCTAATCCCAACATCTCGTGAAGAGCCTGGGTAGAGAACGGCAAATATGGGTGAAGAAGGGTTTTTAGACAATTAATGATATTGACTGAATTATTGAGAGTCGTGCCGGCCGAATCCCTGTCAGATTTAATAGCAGTCCAAGGAGCCTTTTCGTCGAGGTATCGATTAACTTCACGAGCAAGAGACATGCAGTGTGTGAGGCCTTCCCGGAACTTACATAATTCAATTGATTCGGAGACTGATATGAGCGTTGCCTCAGCCAATTTATTAATTTCAACTTCGGAGGTGCCAACGTTGTTTTGGCTTGGTACCTGACCATCAAAGTTACGATGAATCATGGAAAGGACACGATTAACCAGATTTCCAAAGGTAGCAACTAGCTCGTCGTTGTTTCTGCGGACAAATTCGTCCCAGGTAAAGTTGGAATCGCTTGTTTCCGGCATAATTGCTGAGAGAGTGTATCTGATGGGATCTGGGTCATAACGTTGGACAGCATCCTTAAGATTAATAACCCAGTTTCTACTGGTAGAAATCTTCTGGGATTCCATATTCACATATTCATTGGCCGGTACGTCGTAGGGAAGATTATAACCTCCGTACCCAAGTAACATAGCTGGCCAGATCACAGTATGGAACGGAATATTATCTTTTCCCATGAAATAAAAAGATCTTGCGTTGTCCTTCCAAAAGTCCATCCATAAGTCGGGATTGCCCAATTCATCTCCCGCTTCGATGGCGGCGGATAAATAGCCAATCACCGCTTCAAACCATACGTAAATCCTTTTATCTTCATAACCCGGGATTGGTACGGGTACTCCCCATGTTATGTCTCTCGTTATTGCTCGATCTTTTAAGCCGCCTTCCAGGAATCCAACGGTGAAATTCTTGACGTTTGGTTTCCAGTGATTTTGTTGTCTTGTCCAGTCGAGTAGTTGTTGTTCGAAGGCACTTAATCTTAAAAAGAAATGTTCCGTTTCCCGAAAAACAGGTTTTGCACTGCAGTCTCGATGCCTCATATCTATTAGATCCTTTGGGTCTAACGTGTTGCCGCATGCATCGCATTGATCTCCCCGGGCACCGCCATCATGGCAGTGGGGACAGACTCCTTCTACATATCGATCAGCCAGGAATCTCTGATGATCTTCACAATACGGCTGGGACATTGTGTCCTTGTAGATGAAATCCTTTTCGTATAGTTTGAGGAAAATATCTTGGGATACTGAGAAATGATTGTCCGTGTGGGTGCTTGTGAACAAGTCAAAAGATATGCCTAGGTCCTTCCAATCCTGAAGAAATTCCTCTTGATATGAGGAAGCCACTTCTTCCGGAGTAGAGCCGTTGGCCTCTGCCGTTATCGTTACAGGAGTACCATGGGCATCACTCCCTGAAACCATGAGAACGTTGTTACCTTTTAACCGATGGTATCTGGCAAATATATCTGCAGGAAGGTAGCACCCAGCCACATGCCCCAAATGTATGGAGCCGTTAGCGTAGGGCCAGGCTGCACAGACGAGTATGTTCTCCGGCATAGCGAGTGGGAAACTCCTGATGTAGGTTGGTATTCAGGAAAAAGATTTTAGCATAGGCGGTCTTTGTAACTAATCTTCATCTCTTGCCTCGGGCTTTAGTTCAATGATCATTTTGTAGGCTTCTGAGTTCGACATCCGTGTGATCGAAGAAATACTTTTAGCGATTTCGCGGGGTTTAAGCCCTGAATCCTCAAGGGAGTGGACAAGGCGTTCAATCGCGTCGTGGTCAAGTGTGGAAGGAGACTCCGAGATTGGCGCTACGACAATTGAAAACTCCCCCCTGGGTTCAAGAAAATAATTCTTGGCTGCTGCGGGTGTGCCGTAAAAGCTATCTTCAAATTTTTTTGTTATCTCTCTCATAATGAAGATATTTGTATCGGGTATTTTTCTCTCGAGGGAAGTAAGTAGGGCAATAATCCGTCTTGGAGATTCGAACATAGCGATCGGAACGCCTAAAGTTCGTCCAATGTTTATCATTTGATCAATTTCGACTTCTTTTCGCGGAGCGAAACCGTTGAAATAGAATCGGTCTGTTGGGAATGGGGCAGCGGACAAAACCGCGGTAAGTGCAGAGGGGCCTGGAATTGGGATAACCTGCGTCATTGTTTGATCAATGGCAGTGATGAGTTCATGACCAGGGTCACTTATTCCCGGAGTACCAGCATCACTCGTTAGAGCGAGGTTCATAGATTCCAAATGTTTCAGGAGAGTGGGAATCCTTTGTTTAGCATTGACCCTGTTAAAACTGATAGTTCTTGTTTTAATGTCATAGTGGGAAAGGAGCTTTCGAGTGATCCTCGTATCTTCCGAGGCAATTAGATCAACACTTCGCAACGTCTGGATGGCTCTAGTGGAAACGTCTTCCAAGTTTCCTATTGGTGTAGCCACTATGTAGAGGATTGACAATGAAACACTCTCAAAATTTTGCACAGGCAACCTTTACAGATAAGAGTAACAGATTGGAGTTGCATTAAAATATCAACGATCGGCTTCAGTTATTTATTTGTTTCGTGCTTCGTCAGCGTCGATGTTATGCAATTAGAGGAAGAGGAATCTTAAATGGAAGATATCAAGCATGTCGTGGTATTTAGGGATCCAACCCGGTATGCCGGCTGGCCGGCAAACTATGGAATCTGGGTGTGGGGAGAGGAAATTGTCTCGGGTTTCACACTGGGTTTCCCCGACCTAGATGCAGGGTTTCATTCTAGAGATAAGACCAAGGCTTTTATCACTATGCAATGTAGGAGCTATGATGGAGGAGACACTTGGTCTAATGAAGTTGCCCCATTGTTAGCACCTGGTGGCGGATCAATCTCAGCCGAGGAACATACTAATGAGTCCTATGGACCCGTGGCCAAGGGAGTTAATCCCCCTGTGACTCATCCCGGCGGTATTGATTTTAGCCGGAGCGATTTTGCCATGCTGTTAGGACGAACAGGCTTATTATCGGGGGCAGAATCATGGTTTTATACTTCAAATGATAGGTGTGTGTCTTGGCAGGGGCCTTTCACCTTACCGATGTTTGACCAGCTTGGAATTGCCGCGAGAACGGATTACCTGGTTGATCCTGCGGATGGGAGCGGGAGGATTTCCTTATTTTTGACTGCAACGAAACCTGGAGGAGAAGAAGGGAGGGTGTTCCTAGCCCGGTCAGAAAATGGCGGAAGGGAATTTCAGTTTGTTTCATGGTTACGCGAGTATCCAGATGGTTTCGAAATTATGCCGTCCTCCGTGGAGTTAGCCTCCGGGACCATAATTACCGCAACAAGGTGTCGAAGCAAGGATGGAAGCAGGGATTATATAGACCTATTTTCAAGCGAAGATAAGGGGCGCCACTGGAATCTAATAGGAACTCCTGTACCTGACACCGGTATTGGTGGAAATCCACCGGCGCTGTTAGCGCTGGCAGACGGACGCCTTTGTATAGTTTACGGCTATCGGAATTACCCGTTTGGTATTTTCGCAGTTTTAAGTTCCGATAGCGGTGTCTCTTGGAGCGATCCTGTTAAATTGAGAACTGGGGGAGGAAATCATGATATTGGTTATCCTCGAGCAGTACAGGCGAGTAATGGGAATGTCGTAGTTATATATTATTTTAACGACGAAGCAGAAGACGAGAGGTATATTGCTGCCACTATTTGGAATCCAGATGGTGTATAGAAACGTTAATTTGAGACCAATCCCCAGCTTTTGGATCTACTAATCTTGATTCGGATGATCGGCGCACCCACGCTAAGATAAGTTTCGTATTGAGGATATTTATCCCGGAGCAGATTCTCGGCTCTATTCCTTTCATCAGCATCCGTGAGTAGGGCTGCTTCACCGAACGTTATAACGTACGCCAATTTGTTCCAGTCTTCGGAGTAAGTATCGAATACCACTGAAACTGAAGGATTCTCATCAATATTGGCAAGGCGCTTTAGCTTATTAGGCGCAACCGATTTAGGTTTTGAATCAAGCGGGGTGTAAAGCACGTCATTCTCGCCGTTTGCAAAACATATTGGTACGACTACTGAATTTCCCGACCGATCAGCAGTGGCAAGATGGCCTATACGTTGTCTTGAGACGAATTCTGTGGTGGCTCTGTTCATGACTGATCTTCTTTTAAAGGTAAAATCGCCCAAAAAAACTTGGTGGCTGGGTTAAAGACCAATTATCCCTTCGATATGATTGCCCTTTTGTGCGTGGCCTTTCCAACCATATTTCCCTGATGCGTGACTTCAATTTCGAAGGTTAATCGACCGCGATCGTGATCTATGTCAAGTAGGCTAGTTGATACCTCAACGGTCTCGCCAATATCAGTTCTTGCAATATGTCTAAGGCCATCGACGGCATATCCAACTGTCGCTGAGTTTTCTCCCAATAAAGGGTCGGAAAGTTGGATACATGCGCCTTCCATCATCCCAAGCATTGCTGGTGTTGAAAAAACATCGTCTCCAGCATTCCCAGTCCGATTCGTTGTCATTTCCGAAGTTATCTCAATCTGTGTTTTCGCTGACTGTCCAACCTGAAGTTTGCTAGTATCCAAGTAATTCTCCTAATTTCGTAATGGCATTGATTATACTGAATTGAGCAATCCGGGTTATAAGTCTAAAAACGCCCTCCGTGTTGGGCGGTCCAAATTACTTGCCATCGTTATTGCTTAGTCGTTCAGATATTGTCACGAAGTATTTCAATCCATTCAGATAGTCGCCAGTCTCCCATTTTGTAGCGACCAAGGATTTCGTTGTCTGGGCTCACCAAGATCTTAGTAGACCTGGTTAAGCCCCCTATCCTGTTTATAGTTTCTATGTCGGTAGGTAAAGCATAAATCCAGTCGGGATGACCAGGAGACATATTATTGAGCTCCTCAAAAGTTGTTCCTGGGTTTATAGCGATTATGTACACATTGGCAATCGAGCTTAGTCCCATATCGGATTTGCTTAACTTCCGTAACTCGGAAGTACATGTCCCTCAATTGGGTGAAATGAAGAGCAAAAATTCAGGTTTGTTATCGGTTTTGAATAGGGAGGAATTAATTGACCCAGTTTGGGTGACCAGGTTGAAATTAGGAAGTGTCTCCAGCGCGCTTATTTGGGGGGAAGATTTGGGAGTACAGGACACGATGAACAAGAGTATGGAGAGGGTCGATGCAACTAAGAAAATCCCCCGTGACTTCACGGAAAAACCAAAGAATTTAACGTCCAACAGCTTTCTCCGTGAATGTTTTATACGCCTATTTACTGCTCGACTATATTATAAAGCAGTGAAGTGTTTCATTGAATAATGTGGTTATCAATATTAGTTATTGAAAAACATGTAAAAGGGCGAAACTAGGTAGTAAGAATCGTGTATATATGCGAGATGCAGAGGTTTAATCGTCGAAAAAGTCGCGATCGGACTCTTTAAGATACTTGGTCGCCTCTTGCTCTATAAATTTAACGCCGATACCGGGGATATCGGGGACTGTAATGTGGCTATCCTTCACAACTAGAGAATCGAGACCAGTGAGGATGTCGTACCACCATTTAGTATCTCCTGAAGGTAGCTCAAATGCTATGTAATTGTCTGGCAAGGTGGCGGCGAGCTGCACTAGTGCGGCTAATCCGAGTAGTCCATCGCCTGTACCATGTGGAGCAAACAATATCCCATGCAAGTCGGCGTATTCGGCAATGAATTTCATTTCCGCTAGGCCTCCAACATCGGCTGGATCTGGACCAATTATGTTTACAGCCTTTCGTTCTATTAGGTCCACGAAATTTTGTCGGAGATAGATCTGTTCACCGGTGTGGATAGGGGTATTGGTGTAAGGAGTAACTTGAAGATAAAGGTCAGAGAGTACGTAAGGAGTGTAATCTCCCGTGAGCATATCCTCCAGCCATGTGATGTGCATGTCCTCAACAGACTTTGCCAATCTTAAAGCATCTCCTGGGGTCATCCCGGGCCCACAGTCTAGTGCGAGTCCCACGTCCCCATCCAAGACTTCCACCATGGCCTCAATACACCTAATTAAGTGCTTGAATCCCTTTTCGGTCATTGGCCCCCTATTTGGATATCTTCCCTCAGTTACAGGAGTGCCATAGTAGAAATCCTCGATGTTCGAATACATAGAGTCGTGAAACCCAACCGCCTGCTTGATAATGGAAAACGCCTCAGGCAGGGCCTTCATTTTTCCCATAGCATCGGCGTAGTGTTCCGGTTGATTGCCTTCCAATGGAAAACGGATACTTCCGTTATAGACTCGAACCCTGTCCCTTATTTTTCCGCCTAGCAGCTTGTAAACTGGGACATCGGCGGCTTGACCAGAAATATCCCAGAGTGCCATCTCGATCATGCTGACCGCGGTACCCCATGGTTTAAAAGCTCCGAGCCTTCGAATTGAAAGCATTACGCGTTCTACATCTGTGGGGTCTTTTCCCACAATTAGGTCCCTGTAAAACATAATCATCGGCTTTAGGTAGGATTTGTTGGATTCTCCAGCCGCTATTCCCACCAAACCTTCGTCGGTAGTTATGCGTATAACCGGGTTATTACCAAGGATCGCGCATTTCAAATCTGTGATTTTCATATCTGTATTAGAGTGAAAGGACTGCGATTATTCCTTTAGGGCTCCAAGCGCAATAGCTTGGGGACGGAGATCTCCCTCTTTTTTGAGGTGTTCACCAATCGCTTCAGTTGCACTCTTGAGCAGGGTCTTATCGACAGATCCTGCCTGGGTGGTATAACCCGCCTGTTCTAATAATTGAGGTGTTTCTTCTCTAATTTTATTAAGCGACCATTCCACTTGTTTACTAGACTCTTGGACGTCGTCTGGGAAGTCTATATGGGAGTCACCGGCTCCTAATTTATCGTACCCCCGGGCGTGCCAATGTCCGCCAGGCCCATGAGGATCAAATCGAATTATCTCCACTCCATCGACATCTATGCCGAAGGTAGGACCTCCCATCTTGGTGTTCAGACATCTTAAAGGCCAGACATATATGGTGACGTCGGCATCTTTCGAAAGTGATTGAACTAGGGTTTCACCTAAATAAGTTTCTCCAGGTATTGTGGTTGCCATATTGATCCCCTCCGTGCTTGGTTTTACAAGGACTCTAGCTTTAAGGTCACTACTAAACTGGACAGTATCATTAGGGGCATTTGCCGTCAAAGTTATTAGGATATTACTCCTTTAGACTCAGTTGGATTCTAAATGATAAAATTGTCGCTGGTTTTTTATTCTCTGGCCCGCTAGCTCAATTGGCAGAGCAACTGACTCTTAATCAGTAGGTTCACGGTTCAAGTCCGTGGCGGGTCACCAATACTCCCTCAATCCACCACAATTGTTGATAGACATTGCAAAAAAGTTCTAATTTTATTACGTTATGTTCTTAGACGTTTAAATCACTATATTGAGGTGCAGACCATGGCATTTAAAGCAGAATATATTTGGATCGATGGAACAGAGCCGTCCCCTTCGTTGAGATCTAAAACTAGAGTGTTGGCTGATGGAGAAGATTTTCCAATTTGGGGATTTGATGGATCCAGTACCAACCAGGCACCAGGAGAAAACTCAGACTGTGTCTTACGTCCTGTTTTTTCATGCCCTGATCCAATTTCGGGCGGAGATAACAAGCTAGTTATGTGTGAAGTTCTATTACCTGATATGTCTCCACATCCGACAAACAACAGGGCAGCCTGCGCGGAAGTTGCATCAAAATTCGAGAATCATGAGTCATGGTTCGGAATTGAACAGGAATTTACATTATTTGAGGCAGATGGCAAGCAACCCCTTGGTTTCCCTGAAGGCGGATTCCCCGAAGCACAGGGACCATACTATTGCAGTGTTGGTGCAAACTTTAACTTTGGAAGAGAGGTATCAGAAGCGCATGCAACGGCTTGTATCGATGCCGGTATAGGTATTGCAGGTACTAATGCCGAAGTTATGCCTGGTCAATGGGAATTTCAAGTTGGACCGCTTGGTCCTCTAGAGGTTTCTGACCAATTGTGGCTCGCAAGATGGCTGCTACACAGAGTGGCGGAAGAATTCGATGTAGTTGTATCAATCGACCCAAAACCTGTCCCAGGAGACTGGAATGGTGCAGGGTGTCACACAAATTTCTCTACGAAAGCAATGCGGGAGTCCTACCAACCAATTATCGATGCCTGCGAGGCTCTTGGGAAAAACATAACTGAGCATATTACAAATTATGGCGCTGACAATGATAAAAGGTTGACTGGCCTTCACGAAACTCAGCGTATTGACCAATTTAGTTATGGAGTCTCTGACAGGGGAGCCTCGATCAGAATCCCTTGGCAAGTAGAAATTGATCAAAAGGGATACCTAGAAGATCGAAGGCCCGCATCAAACATGGACCCTTATCTCGTAACCAAACTACTCATTCAGACAACCTGTGGATAAGCCTCCGCTAGCAGGGCCCCCACAAGAATTGGGAATGCAGTAGCGACGAATGAAAGAAATGGAGAACATATGAAAGTAACAGGTGTAAAGACTTATGTTATTGAAAATGAACCAGGAGTAAGGACTGGCGGCGGCGGGCAAACGGAACAATGGTACGTGGGTGGCAAATATTTTCTTATCTTGGAGTTATCCACCGATGAAGGAATAGTAGGTATCGGGGAAAAACTTACGGGCAGCTCTTTCACTGGAAAAATGACCTGGAAAGATTTCAAATCCCAAATACAACTAGTGCACGAAACCGTTGAAGCTTTTGTCATAGGAAAAGATCCTTTCAATATCGAACAGATCTACTACGACATGTATGCAGGAAGACATGACTACAGATTACCCAGCCTGCACTTCGGAATGGTTATCTCAGGGATAGAGATGGCCCTGTGGGATATTGTTGGTAAAGCAAATAATCAACCGATCTACAACATGCTTGGTGGAAAGTGCTGGGATAAGCTCAGGGCTTACGCATACATGCCACCCATCCCTGATGGGAAGCCCGAAAATGCGGGAGCTGTCGCAGAGCAATTACTTGCAGAGGGGAATTCTGCTTGTAAGTTTGATCCTTTTCATCCAATAACTGGCGTTCCTAGGGATATAAGTTTAAAAGAAATAACTTACACAGAAAATATTTTTAAAAATATAAGATCTGCTGTCGGTGATGAACTTGAAGTTGCACTAGGCACCCATGGCCAGTTAACGACTTATAGTGCAATAAGAGTTGCACAAGCGATAGAACCCTACCAACCACTCTGGTTTGAAGAACCTGTTTCACCTGAAAATATAGACGAGATGGCTAGGGTGGCTGCCCATACCAGCATTCCAATTGCCACTGGGGAAAGACTGGCAACCGTTTTTCAATTTTCCGAGTTACTAAGGAAACAAGCTGCCCAAATTATTCAAATTGATATTGGCCAAGCAGGAGGAATCCTAGTAGGGAAAAAGGTTGCAGCTATGGCAGAAGCAAGCTATGCGGTCATCGCCCCTCATATGTATTGCGGCCCCGTGGCAGCTGCAGCTGCCATCCAAGTAGCCACTTGTTCCCCAAACTTTATGATCGCCGAGGCGAACCAAGGATCTTTACATAAGAAGATATTTAAGGACCCCATAGTTTTTGAGAATGGATATATAGAAATCCCTAGTGGTCCTGGACTAGGGGTGGAATTTGATCCCAAGGTCCTGGAAAAACATTTAGTAGGGTGATTGCCGGCTGGGGAATAATAAGGCGTGACCTAGGTTATTCCCCAGCGTAATTCCACAGCCTCAAGGTCTCCAAGGATAAAGAGGTCGAGTCGAAATAATTATTCGACCGGTAAAACACTCTCATATTATCTCTCAGCTCAAGTGGGCCTGTGGACTCTCAGTTAGCAGGTGTACAGTTCAAATCTGTTGCGACCCACTTTGGGTTTCAAACTTTTACCTTTCATATTCCCAGATGTTGCGTGCGCCTACATCTACACCACCGTCAACCGCAATATTTTGACCTGTAATCCATGAAGATTCATCGGAGGCAAGGAATAACGAGGAATACGCAATGTCTTGCGGATAACCTACTCTTAGCAAAGTAGATTCCGGTGTCTCTACTTTACCCTCGCCCAAAGACCCTCGAAATAAACCTGCTCCAATGCTGTTTATTCGTATATTGTCGGGGTGAAGTTCGCGTGCTAGGTTCTTAGTTAAGCCAACGATTGCGCTTTTGGCAGCACCATACGCAGAGTTGCCCTCCTGCGTCACGCTGAAACTTGCAGCAACCGCCACGATCGAACCACCACCTTGATTCTTCATGATTGGTCTTGCTTCATGTACAAGGTTATAGAGACTATTCACCGTGTTAGACATAGTCTCACTAAAAAAATCAGGGTCGACGTCCTGTAATTTCCTTGTGGGGTCAAAATTACCTCCGGCCGCCGAGTAAATAATGTCTAGGCGTCCAAATTTCTCAACAACCTGGTCCATTAGAGACTTGGCTTCGCTCCTAATTGATACGTCAGCAGGCATAACGTTAGCGACGCCACCTAAATTTTCTATTTGAGTTGCAGTTTCCTGGAGTCTCTCTTCAGTTCTAGCTGTGAGGATTACTTTTGCTCCTTCCTGAGCAAAGAGTTTCGCCGTGGCTCGACCCATACCCTGGCCAATTCCAGTCATCAGGGCCACCTTGTTATCTAATCTCATTTCCACTCCTTAAATACTTTTAACGATCCCTGGACAATCATATTCTAGCCCGGTGGTAAACTGCCTTCAAAGTTCAAGATAATGCATGCTATTAGAAATAGACCATGAAGCTGAAACGAACATCTAGCCTTGGGAGAAATTTAATTGGTGGATTTAGATCAGATCAAAGTACTTGCGTGGGATATTGGTGGGACTGTTTTTAACTGGAGAGGAACCATAGAAAAGGAACTCGAAGAGATCAAGCGTAAACAGGGAATTGAACTCGATATATTTAAATTCGCCAGCGACTGGAGATACGGCATGTTTGATATGCTCGCAAAAGTCCGGAGTGAGGAAATACCCAGGATAAATGCTGACCAGATACACAGGAAAGTACTCGACGATGTAATTGATGCAAGTGGGACCCTTTCCCTGTCAGAATCCGAGCGGGATGACCTAAATTCCGTGTGGCACAGGTTGGAGGCCTGGGATGACGCCCCAGCTGCAATCGAGAGGCTTAGAGAGCGGTACACAGTAATCCCGTTAACTGTATTGAGCTGGTCAATCGGTGTAGATTGCTCAAAATTCAACGGAATTAGTTGGGACGGACTGATATCTTGTGAATTTCTGAGGCAATATAAGCCAGATCCGGGATCCTATTTACATGCAGCCGAACTGCTGAATGTTGCCCCAAGCGAGATAATGATGTGCGCAGCTCACACAAGTGACCTGATGGCAGCAAGAGAGACAGGTTATAGGACCGCGTTTGTATACAGGGAAATTGAAAAAGCACGAGACATTTCGACTAACACATTTTCAGAAGAGCCGAGTGTACCTTTGGAATGCTTCGACGTGCACGGCCAGGATTTCGCTGAATTAACTAGCAAATTACTCACATAATAGGCCCGAGTCCCTGGCGGGATTTTCCGGTTTAGAATAGAAAATAAGGTTCTTAGGTCTCTCGTAATACTGCTCCTGGGATTCTACTCACCAAGTGCAAATTGTAGGCACATGGCGGAGGTTTAGGGCCTTAAAAACTAGCCATCGTACCCAATTCACGCCCTAATATTTGCACCGCACGGCCCGGTTAATTTACTAGATGCCCCTTCGATTCTTCTGTCTTTCTATTTGGACAATGTTAGCGGACAATAGATAGAGGGAATGGAACACCTATTTGTGATAAGACACAAAGTAATGTATTATAGTACATAAATAGATACTTCAACAGGAAAAATATGTCTGAGATCGTAATTTCAACTGAGAATTTGCATAAGTTTTACGGAGCAAGGGACCAAAAAGTCCATGCCTTAAATGGGGTAGATATATCCATCGAGGAGGGAGAAGTAGTCGGAATAATGGGGCCTAGTGGTTGTGGTAAGACGACCTTGCTTAATTGCTTGTCGGGACTGGATTCAATTGATGATGGGAATATATTGATTCAGGGCCAGACCCTTACAGATCTTAACGATGATCAATTAAGTGAACTGAGGGCCAAAAAGATGGGTTTCGTTTTCCAAACCTATAATCTCCTTCCCGTCCTGACTGCCGTGGAGAATGTCGAACTCCCATTGCTAGTTTCCGGATTTTCAGGAAAGGAAGCAAGAAATAAGGCACTTGAGAAATTGGCGGAAGTGGAATTAGAGGACTGGCAACAACATTTACCAGGGGAATTGTCCGGCGGTCAGCGCCAGAGAGTTACTCTCGCAAGGGCCTTAGTAAATGAGCCAGCAATCGTCTGGGCAGACGAGCCGACAGGGAATCTTGACAGTGAAAACGAGCGGCTCATCATGGATCTTTTAACCCACTTAAACAAGATAAATAACCAGACTTTTGTGATTGTCACTCACTCTGACTATGTTGGTGGCAGGACCGACAGAATTATTCAAATGAAAGATGGTGAAGTAGTTTAGTAATGGAAAAAGTGTTTGGACTTCCAGCAACTGGATTGGCCACGGTAATGGGGGCTCTTCTTCTAGTAATATTTTTGGTTCTCGTTATTGCTGCTGCTAGGAGATTTATCCTGGTGAAAATGGGGGGACGAAATATTCCCAGAAGAAAAGGTCAGAGTATTCTCATTGTCATAGGACTTATGCTGAGTTCTGCCATCATTGCTACTTCATTAGGAATCGGAGATACGGTAAGGCATTCGGTAAGATCGGTAACCTTAGACGCCTTGGGGCCAACAGACCAAATAATCAAGGGACCCGGAAAGCAATACCTGGGTGAAGAATACTTCGCTTATTCCAACTTCACTAATATTGAAAACATAGCCCGTCAAAACACAGATATTAGGGCTTTGCTTCCGCTGATTGAAATTTCACTGCCTGCTTCCAACGACGAAGAAGATTTGGCTGAGAATAGAGTGCGGGTAAGGGGGATCGACGGTCGCTATTCAGATGATTTTGATAGCTTAAAGAATATATCTGGAGAAATAGTTTCAATAAGTTCTCTACAGCCTGAGAGTATTTACATCAACGCAAAGTTGAATGATTTATTGAAGATTGATGTTGGTCAGCCGATCACTGTATACACACCAGCAGGCCGATCACAGTTTACTGTCGCGGATATCGTGAGGGGAGGAGGATTGGCGGGAGGTTCCACGAATCCATATATGTTATTTAGCCTGAATTCCTTGCAACAGCTTTTGGATAAAGAAGGGCTTATTACCAGTATTTTTGTTTCTAACCGGGGGAGTGGAGAGGAAAGCTTAAATCTTTCTGATGATGTCTCTGATGTCCTTCGCTCAGAATTGACTAATGAGGAAGCTGCTTTAGAGATATTTACTTTACTTCAAGGGAAGGATATTCCCACCCGTCTGATGGAAGAATCTGTGGTTATCGGGAAAAGTGATAAGAACATGTCGGAGACCTTAAACCAATTAGCGGAAAACTTATCTTCCGCCGAATTTGGGGAATCCTTCATAAAAGAAATTAATGATTACCCGACTCAATTGGCAGTGACGGGAGTATTGGATAAATCAGGATTTACGGATGAGTCCAGAGAAATGCTTGGTCTCTCATCTTCATTGACTATCTTGAGAGTTGATCAATCTAAAAGCGACGGCATCAAGCTAGCTGAGACTGTGGCTGGGGGCGTAACCACTATCTTCTCCATATTTGGTTCTTTTTCGATTATGGTAGGGATGCTCTTAATTTTTCTCGTTTTCGTGTTGCTTGCTGCTGCTAGGTCCACGGAATTGGGTATGGCAAGAGCCGTTGGTTTGAAGCGACGGGACCTAGTGCAGTTATTTACCTTCGAAGGGACTATTTATGCCTTCCTGGCAAGCATAGTGGGTACCGCTGTGGGAGTGGCGCTTAGCTTTGGGCTCGTGCTTATTCTTCAGGATTTAATCGACACTGACGATTTCTCAATAAAGCCATATTACTCTGGGATATCACTATTGATAGCCTTTTCCAGTGGCCTAATATTGACCTTTATTACGGTTGTAATTTCAGCCTACCGAGCCAGCAATCTAAATATTGTTGTAGCAATTCGCGGTCTCAAGGATGAATTTGTAAGGAAGCCTCCTGAAGCAATTAGTAAAAAAATCGCTGACTTCCTATGGGCCCTGATTTTTCCGGCTCGACAGCTGAAACGTATTATTAAAGGACATGGCGGAAGATTAAGGAATTTTCTATTATTGTTGGCGTTTCCAATTGCCTGGCCTATAAGTATTATTACGTCTTTATTTACTTTGTCTGGAAAACACTCCTACGTTTTACTCGGACTTTTGTCTGTCGCTCTCTTAGCGTCAGGAATACTCATGGAGATTGGCGCAAATTTCTTTATTGGATTGACCGGCAGTGTTCTCGCTGTAGGGCTGTTCATAAGATTTCTTGCTTCCAGATTTTTAAATGACCCTGAATCTGTTAATCAGATCGGTGGGACTTTCGAGGGAGGTCTCGTCCTCCTGGCCAACTCATTACCTTTTGATTTCTTTGAGGTTTGGACTGGAGAACTCTCTGAACCCGGCCCCTGGTTTTGGCCGGTTGGGGGCGCTATATCGACTGCCGCAGCTGTGTGGTTACTTATGTCGAATACACGGATTTTAATAGCCTTGTTGAACCTAGTTCTCTCCAGGTTCTCCGGGCTTCGTGCCGTGACAAAGACGGCTATTAGTTATCCCATGGCTTCCAAGTTCAGGACCGGTTTAACCGTCGCGATGTTTGCATTGATTATATTTACATTGATGATCTTCTCCGTACTAAATGGAATAGGTGACATAACTTCTGAACAGCCTGAAAGGGTGACAGGAGGCTACGACATTAAAGGATCGATTAATCGGGACCTGCCTATTCAGGGCGACATAAAGCAATCCTTAAACATGTCAGACTTTACTGTTGTAGCTGGAGCGTCCAACATTCCCATTGAAGTCAGAGAATCAGACGGGGAAAATAATACGTTTAAAACTTCTAAGCTTGTGTCTCTACAAGATGATTTTTTTGAGACAACGCAATGGAGGATGGCTCATTTTGATCCAGCCTACGGCTCAACGGATAAAGATATATGGAGGAAATTAATAGAGAATCCCAATCTAGTTGTGGCTAATGCTTCGGTTATTCCCTCCGGGGACCCGTTTGGTCCTCCCGACCGGAGTTTTAAAACTTCATATTTGAATGCCGGGGACCCGATCGAAATCCGGGCCTTTGAAGTCGAAATTAAAGAGAGGAAAACCGCCGTTGAACCAAGTCGATTAACTGTCATAGGCATCGTAGAGCGCCTTGCGTCCGGAACGGGCTGGGGGGCCGACTCTGCCACCTTCTATTCATCGAGAGTCCTAGCCACCGAGTTAGTAAATGAGAATATTCCACTTGACACGTTCTATTTTTCCCTCAGAAATAAGGATGACGTTGCGAACTATGCTCAAAAATTAGAAAAAATCTTTTTGCCCAATTCCATGGATGCCGAAAATCTCCTGCAAATATTAGAGGATGAGAATGCTACCGGGGATGCTTTCAATAAGCTCTTCCAAGGATTTAGTGGTTTGGGATTAGTTGTTGGTGTAGCGGCTATTGGAGTACTGTCGGTTCGCGCTGTTGTTGAAAGAAGGCAATCTATCGGTGTTCTAAGGGCAATTGGCTTTAGAGCCAGCATGATAAGAGCTCAGTTTCTCATAGAGTCATCTTTTATTACTATCCTTGGCATAGTAGTGGGGATATTTCTCGGAATTCTACAGTCCTGGCTAATATTTCTTGAGATATCTAAGGAACTTGAAGGTGCAAAATTTGTCGTGCCAATTGCAGATGTGGGGGTATTGATCGGCTTCACCATATTGGCTTCCATTCTAGCCAGCGTTATACCTGCCAACGAGGCTAGTAAGACATACCCTGCTGAGGCATTGAGATACGAATAGCTATTTTGTCCCAAACTTTGATGGTTGATCATCGATCTTGTGGAGCTGCGCAGAATTACCTATGACGGTTGTTTACAGTGTGGTCCAAATAGAATATTCCCAATTCAGTCGTTGAACTTATAGTTTCAAGATCCCTTCGCTAATTAGCACACTGTTTCCACCAATCCATGTATTCAATACCTGTCCGTTTTCCTTCTGCGTACGACCCTGTAATATGCTCGGTCTCCCCATTTCTATTCCTTGCGAAATACGCCAGCTTTTCTTAAAAGTGTCCCTATTGTCGTAATAGGCAAGTAATCCTATAAGTGCACAATTAGCGCTTCCAGTAGCCGGATCTTCTGGTACGCCATCCGTTGGGGCAAACATACGGGCTCTTATGTCGAAGTCACCTGTATTTTGACAATATACGTGTATGTAAGATTCGAAGCCCCTATTTAGTAATTCATGAAATTTTGACATGTTAATTTCTGCCTGTTGCAGGACAGGTAACGACGGTACCTCGACAAAGATAAAGGGAAGACCTACAGATGCTATTTGAGGAGAATGGGTTTTGGTAACAATGTCCGTTTCCCGCAAGGAGAGGGATGAAGCAACCATGTGGGTGGGAATAAAATCTCCGATCGCAAGTTGCGAAGGGGCCTCTAACTCACAACATAGAATGCCATTATGATCGTACCTGATATCCACCTCCACGATCCCTGCCTCTTCTTCGAAGGCCACTTTCATAGGTTCATTGATTGTTCCAAAATCCCCGCTTTCGGCCAACACAAATGCAGCACCAATAGTAGGGTGGCCGGCGAATGGGACTTCAGATGTGGGTGTATAAATACGAATTTTCCTATGTTGAGCCTCCTCTGGGGGAAAAACAAAGGCAGTCTCTGAAAAATTGAACTCTCTGGCAATATTCTGCATCTGTTCATCCGAAAGTCCCCTAGAGTCCGGGAGGACCGATAACTGGTTTCCTCCGAATTTCTCCGTAGTAAATACGTCGCATATGAAATATTGGTAATCCAACAAAACATTTTCTCCTACTTACAATGCGGTTCTTTATCGGAATCTACTAACAGGTAACAATGTGTCCTTGATAATGCACAGAAGGAGTTAGGTAGCTCTGATACAAGGGCATTTACTTTCAGTATATGATTTCCGCTTGTAATCAGGGAACTACTCGGACCTCCAATTCATATTAATAACTGCTTACAATTAAGAAATGCAAAGAAAACTTCAAGGGATTTACAGATGAGAGGAACCGCCGATGTCTCAAACAGCAAGTTTGTAGACAACCTTCTTGACTACGATGTTGTTGTTATTGGTGCTGGGATTTCCGGTCTATACCAACTTTATCGTCTGCGAAAGGCTGGATTTCGTGTCTGTATCTTAGAGAGAGGTACAGGGGTAGGGGGCACTTGGTATTGGAATCGTTATCCAGGGGCCCGATTTGATTCTGAAAGTTATTCATACGCCTATTCGTTTTCCGATGAGCTCCTCGAGGAATGGGACTGGTCGGAACATTTTGCATCCCAGCCCGAAATCCTTCGTTATCTGGAGTACGTTGGCAGTAAATTCGACTTATTAAAGGATATTAAGTTTGGGAGTGATGTTCGCTCAGCTACTTATGAGGAAAAGGACAAACACTGGAAAATCACGCTGGCAGACGGAATGGCTTATACAACTCGAATGCTCGTAACCGCAATGGGAGTTCTCTCAGAACCTACGTTTCCAAACATCAAGGGAATCGATTCCTTCCAGGGTGACTTTTTCCATACAGCTCGATGGCCAAAAGATCCTGTTACTTTCGAGGGAAAAGACGTGGCTGTAATAGGAACCGGGGCAAGTGGGGTACAAACTATTCAGGAAATCTCCAAACAGGTTCGCCATCTTACAGTTTTTCAGCGCCGACCAAATTGGTGTTCACCTCTTAACAACGGCCCAATCACCTCAAGTGAAATGAAAGCAATCAAGAGTGATTACAAAGATATGTTCGCCCGTTGTGCAGAGAGCCAAGGGGGGTTTATATGGACCATTGATCCTCGAGGAACCTTCGAGGTAACTCCTGAAGAAAGAATCGACTTTTGGGAAACCCTCTATCACGGCCGTGGGATGAATATATACCAGGGAAATTTCAGGGACGTATTGGTGGATTCCCGTGCTAATGAGGCAATGTCTGACTTCATGGCCAAAAAAATAAGGGCAAGGGTAGATGATCCTGAAATAGCGGATTTGCTAATCCCAAAGGATCATGGCTTTGGAACTCGAAGGGTACCCTTAGAGACCGGATATTACGAAACGTATAATCGCGCCAACGTCGACCTTATCGATCTGAATAAAACTCCTATCCTCGAGATTACTCCTGAGGGTATTCTTACAAGTGAAAAGGAACATAAAACGGATCAAATAATCTACGCGACGGGTTTCAATGCAATCACTGGTAGTTTTGATCGCATAGATATCCGAGGAGTTGGTGGGCTTACTCTTAAGGCACAATGGGATCGTAAACTAGAAACATTTTTAGCTGTGCAAGTGGTTAATTTTCCCAATTTCTTGATGGTTATGGGACCTCAAGGACTGGGTGGAAATCACCCCCGTAATATCGAGTACAACGTTGAGTGGATAACTTCGCTTTTAGAATACATGAGGTCGGAGAACTTGTCTGAAGTGGAACCGACATCTGAAGCTATCCGGTTTTGGTCTAACCACATTATGGAGAAGAGTGCGGCCTCGCTGTCTAATAAGGTGGATTCTTGGATGACCGGTGTAAATCACAATGTGGAGGGTAAAGACACAAGGTTAATCGGGGCGCGTTATGGAGGTAGTGTCCAGTCCTACAGGGGCTTGTGTGATAGTGTGGCTGCAGGATCTTACAAAGAGATGGTTTTTTCATAGAGGTCTCATTTGAAAAGTAATATTTCCCACGAATTTCCTTACATCAAGAAGTTCTTAACTGTCCATGGAAAGAGTATTGCTTATGTGGATGAAGGCAAGGGAGACCCCGTTATATTCCTCCATGGGAATCCAACCTCATCCTATCTGTGGAGAAACATCATTCCATACATAGAGCCTATGGGAAGGGTTATAGCTCCTGACCTAATAGGCATGGGAGACTCCGACAAGTTAGAGCATTCTGGGCCCACCAGTTATACATTCAAGGAACATTGTCACTACCTGTTTTCATTCATTGACCAACTTGAATTAGATAGAGTCACTTTTGTAGTACATGACTGGGGCTCGGCTCTGGGGTTCTATTGGGCCAGCCTTCATGCTGAACGCGTCAAGGCTATCGTCTATATGGAGGCCATAGTCAGTCCGATCAAATCTTGGGAAGGATGGCCGGAAGTAGCAAGAAACATTTTCCAGGCCTTTCGTACTGATGCGGGAGAAGAATTAATTTTACAGAAGAATATTTTTGTGGAAAGAATACTCGCAGGTGATGCGAAATTGGGTGAAGCCGAAATGGCAGTTTATATGAAACCTTATCTCGAGGAAGGGGAAAGTCGAAGACCGACATTGACATGGCCTCGGGAAATACCTATCGCTGGTGAGCCAAAAGACGTCGTAGAAATCGTTCAAGACTATGCTATCTTCATGGGCCAAAGTACTATTCCAAAATTGTTTGTGAATGCTACCCCTGGTTCAATACTAGTCGGCGACCAGCGAGAAGAGGCCCGACTGTGGCCTAATCAACAGGAAGTTACAGTAGAGGGTGGTCATTTCATCCAGGAAATATCACCTAACGAGATAGGTTCTCATATAAAGACCTTTCTCCAAAATCTTCAGTAGATCTTTGCGTAATAAGAAATTCCGAACTTCATTTATTGGAGTTTAATCGAAAGATTAGACCCGTGATTTTAGTCAATATATAAGCGTTAGACAGAATTCCAGGTAGAAAGGTTGATAAGTTTACCAAGATATTTGGTTGAGTTATCTTTATAGCAGGGTCTTTTACTCTACGGAATAATTTTCATTCAGGAGATTTTGGTATTTAACCTTGGATTCCATTTCGGGGTAAACATATTTACCACCATTCCCAGGCCTATTATTCCCAGGCCAGCCGCCACGCCAACAAATACCCTAGAGAGCTCCCATGAAAATTGAGTTGCAAGAATTCCGACGGTAGCGACCACCAAAAGTCTCATGAGACTGAGTCCTACTGGTATCAGCATATGTCCCGTGCCTTGACTTGCAAAATATAGCGTTTGGCCTCCTCCAAAAAGCCCGTAAAAGGGAGCCACTATCCCAAGATATAAAGCTCCAAATTCATAGGCTCCCGGATTCGAGGTAAAACGACCCATCCAGAGATCCGGGTTAACAGAGACAATTATCCCCACGAGGCCAGTTACTATTAATGTCCCAAGATAGCCTAGCCAGGCAATGTTTCTTGCTCGACTATATTGCTCGGCACCGAAATTGGCGCCAATGGCCGTCGTTAATACACCCCCTATACCAAATGCGATTGGTATCATCATAATTTCCAGTCGACTACCCAAACCATATCCTGCCAAGGCTTCAGTGCCGTAACCCCCAACGACAGCGGTAACGATAACCACCGTCAATGCGATAGCGCTGCTATTGAGTAGACCTATACCACCAACTTTCATGATGTCGTAAAGAGAATGGGGATTAAAAGAATATGGTCTAAGTCTAAGGGCGACAGTGCCTCTCAGGATTAGAAATAGCATGTAGAGAGAGGTAACTCCATGGCAGAGCACCATGGCAACTGCCGGGCCGACGACACCCAGGGAGGGTAGGGGACCCCACCCCAAGGTCAAGGCTCCTGACAATGCAATTTGTACCAGGCTGCTTAATATGACGATCCTGGACAATCGAGGAATTTCACCAATTGCCCTTAAGAGGGAGAAAAGGAAAAAATAGAGCCAACCTACCAATGCAGCGCCAAAAAGTATTTGGGAATATAGAACCGCTCCCTTAAGAACTTCTTCCGTAGCATCGAAAATTTGGAAAACCTGCCGACAGAATATACCAAGTAAAATTGCGTAAAAGAGGGACATCACAATGATTATGATTAATCCGTGCCATGCAGCCTCCTCTGCCCTATGACTGTCATTACTACCAAGCGCCCTTGCAACTGAAGATGCTATTCCCCCTCCTATCGCACCGGCACCCATCATCTGCATCAAGGACTGAAAAGGAAATACGAGCGCGAGACTAGCCAGTTCAGTGGTGCCTAGTTTGCCCACAAAAGAGGCATCTGCAAGCATGATTGCAGTCATTGTGATTATGGCCGCTACATTTGGTATGGCCAATCGAAAGAGCATTTTTAGAATTGGACCATTCAGTATTAGCAGAAGTTGGGGCGATGTTTTGTTGTCCAAATTTAAGACTGACTCCTCTCTGGGTCTAATGAGTTATTTTACCCTGACCCATTAGAATATTTAGCGATTTAAGGAATCCTTGTTAGAGGATGGACTATCTGGAAACAAGACGGTATATTCACCTCAAATTTAATTAGGCTTTGATACATTTTGGTTGTGCAAATTGCGCAATGCCTTTTTGGAAATTTAATTTCAATAGCCCCAGGTAACATTCAAGGAGAAGCGTTATGGCCCATTATTTAATGACTGGTTCCTACACTAGCGAGGCGTGGTCTGCCCAAGTTCAGAACCCACAAAATAGACTTGAAGCTGTCACACCCGTGTTTGAAGCCGCCGGTGGGAGCATCGAATCCGCTTACATGTCATTTGGCGAATCTGACCTCGTGTTAATAGTTCAATTTCCCGATAATGTTAACGCTGCCTCCCTAGCAATTGCACTGGCGGCTGGAGGTGGAGTCACTAACTGGAAGACCACGCCACTAATTTCCATGGATGATGGAGTCAGTGCCATAAAAAAGGCAGGCACCCTGACTTATAGCCCTCCTGGTAAATAGCTGACTAAGGCGTTTTAATGGAGGAGCATTTCTAAGAAGGTCTATTCAGGCCACCCGGAATCTGTGAACACGGAATACTTTACAGGGTAGCGCTTGCTATGCGCATTTTGTCGGAAGCGCTCCTCCCATTTTTCACAAGCAAGCTCACTTTGGCAGTCTTTAGCGTGCCATGCGTAATATGTCCATGTGGTACTTAGGAAAATGCCAATAAACACATAGACTAGGATATTTCCAGATGAACCACCTTTAATTTTCTTAGCTGCGTAAAGCGATAACCCTAGGAAAACTACGATGCCGACTCCAAGAGAGAACATTAACTCACCTAGTTCGACTTCTTTTTTTCAAGATTGTGAGAAGTGCCATGTTCACCTCCAATCTGATATATCACGAGATGATATTTCCTGCTTCATAGAAGGTTAGAAGTTGTGGGTACTTAACTCTTAGTCGTGTCCCTCTGCAGTCTTATCATCTTTCCTAAACTATCACGCCCTCATCTCTCAAGGAAGGAATTTCCTCAGAATCCAATCCTACGACGTCCCTGAGTATTTCGTCTGTGTGTTCTGAATAGAGAGGAGCTCTTTTAACTTCAACAGGCGAACGGCTAAGTTTTATCGGGCAGCCGATCATTTTGTAATCGCCTCTATCGATATCTTCTACGTCTACAACCATGTCCCTAGCAATCAAGTGCTCATTAGTCAGAATTTCCTCCGGACTTAATACTGCTCCACACCAGACTCCAGCGCTAGCCAATTCATGAAAAACTTCATATTTTGTTTTCTTGGACGTCCAATCAGTTACAATTTTTATGACTTCGTCGGGTCTCTCATTTCTTGCTGCCTCGTCCCCATAACGCTCGTCCCCTATTAGATCCTCCCTACCTATCACTGCTAGAACAGTTTCCCACAGTTGTCCTCTTAAATGGATCATCACATGATCATCGTAACCACCAGGACTACAAGGAAAAGTGGGCGGCAAATTAGACTTTCCCAATATGACTCCTCTCTCGTTTGGCTCACCCGTACTAAGACTTCTTATTAGTCTTATCCTCATAAGGTTTACAACTCCGTCCTGCATCGCAACTTCGACGTGTTGACCTTCACCATCCTTATCCTTCTGCCTTAGAGCGGCCAATATACCTATTGCCATGTGAAGACCAGTGCCGGAGTCCCCAATTCCAGCGGCCGTAGGCATCGGAGGGCCCCCATGTACCCCCGTGGCAGCCATTGCACCGCCCATAGCTTGCGCGGCTGTTTCAAAGGATTTATACCTGCTATATGGACCAGTGTCGCCATAACCTTTAATGCTGGCATAAATAAGACCGGGATTAATTTCTTTTAGCTGGGTATACCCAAGTCCAAGGCGTTCCATAACCCCCGCAGAAAAATTTTCTAGAAGGATGTCAGCCCACTGGACTAATTCATTCATAATGGAGACACCTTTTTCAGACTTTAGATCTAATGTCATGGCTTTCTTATTGCCATTAAAGATCGTGTAATAGACGCTGTCCTCGCCCTCTATATGCGCCATGTCTATGCGGGTATTATCGCCCCCGACTGTGTCTTCAAGCTTTATTACATCTGCACCGAGGAATCCCAGTAGTTGTGCGCATGATGGGCCGGCCTGAACTCGGCTCATGTCGAGTATTTTCACCCCTTCCAAGGCTTTATCCATTTCATCCTCCTACATAATTTCATTACGATATATCCAGCGGGTTCGGCTTGATTTTCTTGATGCTATCTACCGATTCAATGTGAACAGTTACACACTGCCTCTCCACAACAAGTAGTTGTGGAAGGGGGTACGTCGAGAGCGGGATTTCTATCAAAGAATCCGGATGGGCGGATTGAAAAACCGGTGTAGGCTACTGGCATTACGGGCCAATCTTCCAATCGTGGAATGTGATTGTGGCCGAATGTATACCACACCACAATATCGGTGTCTGTAAGATCACGATTTTTCTTCATCCAACGTGGGAGCCCGTCGTTTCCCGGATGCTGGCTTGGATAGTCTCCGGCGGCAAACATTTCCTTCTCATCAAAGGCAGTTACCCACATGTGGCCCGTCATGAAAGCTGCCCTTTTCATAATTACGGCCTCATCATGATGGAAGGGAAGTACATTTTCCCCAGGAGCAATTTTGTAACTTACGGGTTGCCCTAGGTAATTCTGTTTTGAATTATTAGTTACACTCCAATATCTGGCGGAGAAAGGATCAATAATCCTAACTGCTTCGTCTTCTCTCCCGATTAGGGTTTTCTTCACGGAAAAGGCATTTCCATGCGGATTCTCATCACCAATTGGGTCAGTTACAGTGTCTACTTCGTAAACTGAATTATCTTGCCCGTCCACCATCATATCTAGCCGCACATTAAAATAGTGCTGATGGTTGTGAGCCACAACTTGGGGAGCAACCAGGGTCCCATTTTTTGGATCAACTCCTGGCTCAACTGCAGCGGAATTTACTACGCCGGTTAACTTCACCTCGTAATCGATACCTCCATCCTGGTAAAAGTACCAGAAAAACCCATATTCATAGTTGCCAACAGTGGCAATTGTTGAGATAACTAGTCTTCTCGATCTTCTAGTCTCCGTTTCACCTATTCTGGTATCTGTGTGTTTCCAGAGGATTCCGTAATCCTCCTCATGCATGCAAATAACATTTTTTAATTCTGTGGCATTACCCTGGATATTGAAAAGGGCCATATCAAAATAATATATTTCCCCAAGACAATCGCAGCCAAGCTCCAGTGAATTCGCACACCTTCCGATTCCAACCTCCCCAGCGTCAAAAACCTGTTTTTTATAGTGATCGTTTGTTGGATCACCATATGGTACGACCATCTCAGAAAGTGCCGCGCGATATATGATCGGTCTTAGTTCACCGCCATCTTCATAACCAATGGTATGAAGTACAAGACCTTCCCTCTTGGTGTATCCCACCCGAAGATTCCATTTCTGCCAGCTTACCTCTGTACCATTGACTTGGAAGCTGGGCCCCTCTGGCTGAGTTATTTCTATTGGTTTGAGATCAGTTCGAAATTCCGATTGGTATCTAGCTGCATAGTTTCCATCCTCAGGAGGTATGGGAACAATTCCAAAATCTTGTATTTCGACGATTTCATTTTTGTTCAGGTCCAGTATTGGAGAAAGCCCTTCGATAGGCCTAGCGTAACCGTTGTCTCCCTCCTCTTTTCGCACCCAGCATCTGCCAATTGCTAGGCGTTTACCCTCTTCATCCTTGTTTCCGAAATTGGAAATCGGCCACGGATCAATCATAACTAGACTCGGATCGGTTATCCCCCTTTTATTCAGGGCCCGAATCAACTTGGGATCTTGCTTGATATGGGTCTCCCATTCATTGAAATCCATCTCGAGATCACCAAACATAAAAGCTGGCTGAACTCCTGGTATGTATTGACACTTTGTGATGCTTTCTTCGTCGAGCGAAATATCGAGTTCATAAAGTTTTTCCGTTTTGTAATTCAATACAACAACAAAAACATCTCTGGAAAACCAGCTGCCGGGAACAAAGGACAACACCTCTTTCTTGGAAGGCTCTATCAACATTATCGTTTCAAAAAGAAGCTCCCGACCAAGATCAGCCTGCGTCTTGACGATGGAACTTGCCAAATCAATTTCATCAAAACTGAGAGGATCTAAAGGATGGGCATTTATGTTACGTGACTGTGCTAATTCTGTTTGTTTTTTTTCTACAACCATGGTTACCTCTGCTTAGTATTCCTCACTGACCCGGCCACACCCTAAATCTGTTACGGCCATGCTATAGCAACAGAATACTTATTGCATCACTCTTAGAAGGTAGATCCCGTCCATCGAAATCTAAAAAGAAGTCCCAAATGCAGTCAGCTACTCTAGTCGCTAACCGAACTAGGCAAGAAACCTGTAAGGAGGTTCAGCGAATTATTTCAATACCACGGGCTTCTAAATTGGGAATATGGGTTCGCGTGCTTTGATGATTGAATGAATCTCCCTCTATGTCTATATAGCGAAGTTTGGCTAGGGAATTTAGAGGGCTGATATCCCTAACCTGGTTAAAGGCGAGCCCAATCCATTGGAGTTTCGTGAGCTTAGACAAAGAGTCGATATTGCTTACATGGTTGTGGGAAATGTCCAGAGAGGTAAGATTTTTCAGAGGTGAAATGGAGCTAATATCGCTTATGTTGTTCCGAGACGCATGGATCCAGGTTATTTTCGATAAAGGTGCCAGTGCTCCTAGGTCAAATACGTCATTACCGTCTATATCAAGAACTTTTAAGGAAATCATATGGGTGAGTGGAGACAATTCTTCAATGTTGTTTTCATTCAAGTTGAGTATTTCCAATTGAGAAAAATCTGCAAGAAACCGTAGATCGTCTATCTCACATTTACGTAGGCGGAGCGACTTAAGCTGTTTTAAGGAACTTAATGGGGAAAGGTCAACTAACGAAGTATTACTGATGTCTAAATGAGTCAACTTACTCTTTTCAGCCATGAAATCCATGCTTTCTAAGTTCGCCCCAGAAATTGTCAATTTTGATAACGTGAGGAGAGTCTTGAGTGGAATGAGATCTATATAGCCATCACAATTTAAGTTCAACTCCACAAGCCCATGGAAATACCTGAGAGATAAAAGTTGACTTTGAGTAGGCTTGTTTAGGGTTATGGAACTTTGCGAGAAGAGATCCATCTCTGTTCTAAGTGAGGATTCCTGGGCGGTATTCCCTGAGAAAATTTGATCCAATATAGAGCGATCAAAATCAGTTGGAAATCGATCTGGTTTCTTAGTGGTCAAGACAAATAACCTCGATATTTACCATTATCATAAACTCCCAGAAAATCGACCATATATTGCAACACTCCCCAGAAACATAGCAACTACGCCAATCATAAAATTGTAACCCGATATAGACGAAATTCTGGACTCATAATTTGGTATTACAGATATTCCGACTACTATATGGGTCTAGAACCGTGATGGCTTTCTTAGCTGGAAAGACCTCCATCCCTCAAAGAAGCATCTACATCAACCTGGAGTCCATTTGCTAATGAATTATTTTTGTTTGCGAGCCCAGTTACTGCCATCAATTCGGATAACATTTGATCATTCATTCCTTTTGCCCTGGCGCTAGCGATGTGACTGTTAATACAATAATTACAAGAATTTGTAACACTCACAGCTATATAGATCATTTCTTTTACTAGCGAGTCAATTTTTCCTGAAGCCATCACCGTTTTAGTCTCTTGCCATGTAGTTTTTAAAAGTTCTGGATCAACCGCTAACACCTTCCAAAAATTATTGACTGTATCACTCTTTCGAACTTCCATAATGTCTTCATACACGCCTTTAACTGTTTCGTCAGCCTCTTCATATTCAGTATGTTTAACAACGGACATTAAGCCTTATCTCCTTTTGTAATTCCCCAGTTTTCTTTATCATTGGGATCGTTGCAGAGGTAGTACATTGCGTGGATAATACCAGCGGTTTCGTAAATGGTAATTCACGAAGGCAGTATCCGGTTATAGGTTTACTACCATTGAAACAAGTTTACGTTTGAGCGTGTAGTGCACATTTGATTTTCAAGGGGGACGATATGGAAGTAGGTATCTCGACCTTCCCAACGGATTATTCAATTGATATAGCCATATTGGCTAAAAAAGCAGAGGACTTCGGATACGATTCTTTGTGGTTAGCCGAGCATCCAATATTGCCGGTGAATTCCAAAACACCATGGCCGGGTTCCCCGGACGGAAAAATACCTAAGAAATACGCTGATACAGCTGATCCTTTCGTGGCACTAGGTAGAGCTTCGGCGGTAACGGAGAAGCTTCTTCTAGGCACTGGTATTTGCCTCGTACCTGAAAGGAATCCTTTAATTCTTGCAAAAGAAATTGCTACTCTTGATATGTACTCAAAGGGTAGATTTTTATTTGGTATTGGAGCCGGGTGGTTACGTGAAGAGACTGAAATTATGGGTGGAGATTTCCCCCATCGCTGGACTCAAACTAGAGAGGCCGTTATGGCGATGAAGGAACTCTGGACAACCGTGGAAAGTGAATATCATGGTACTTATTACGACTTCCCCCCAGTATATTCTTTTCCGATGCCTACACAGCGCCCTCATCCACCTATTTACCTAGGTGGACACGCTAAAAATGTGTTTAAACGACTGGTGTCATGGGGCAACGCATGGATGCCCAATCGAATAACACCGCAGGAAATTGAGGATGGACGTAAACAGATTGAAAGTTTGTGTATCGAATCAGGTCGAGACCCAAATGAAATTGGAATTACCGTTTATGGTGTGGCCGCAGATAGAGAGTTATTGAAGGATTTTGAATCTGCCGGTGCGGAAAGAGCCGTGGTTTCCATTGATAGCGTTGAAGAGAAACAAGCTATAGAGCAACTTGAAGACATGGCCGGGAAACTCCTGTAAAGATGAGAGATTTTGTTGGATACGGAAATACCCTTCCTAAAGTCAGATGGCCTGGAGGGGCTAAAATTGCAATCTCGGTTGTTGTTAACTATGAGGAAGGTTCTGAGTATTCCCTGCTAGATGGCGATCAAGCACACGAAGTAAATAACGAGGTGCCCTCCCCAGTGCCTCCTACTCAAAGGGATCTCGCAAATGAATCCTTCTTTGAATATGGGAGTAGAGTCGGAGTCTGGAGAATACTAAAGACCTTGGGAGATTTTTCTATTCCCGCATCTTTTTTCTGCTGTGCTTTGGCTTTGGAACGCAACGCCGATGTAGGTCCCGCAATAGTAGCTGCCGGGCATGAAATAGTTGGCCATGGTAACCGGTGGGAAGAATACTATCTCCTTAGCGAGGAGGAGGAAAAACTCGCAATCGATAAAGCTGTCCAGTCGCTTCGAAAAACTACAGGTGTCGAGCCGCTAGGATGGTATACCCGATACGCCCCAAGTGAAAACACAAGAGAACTGATTGCTTCTCATGGTGGATTTATATATGACTCGAATTCTTATTCAGATGACATACCTTACTACGTAGAAGCAAATAACAAGCCATGGCTTGTTATTCCTTATTCCCTTGAGGTGAATGATACGAGATTTTGGAGGGGTGGAATGAATAGACCCTCCGATTTCCTTGAGACTCTAATAAATACTTTCGATGTCCTGTATGAAGAAGGTGACGAGAATCCAAAACTAATGAATATAGGTTTACACTGCAGAATAGCTGGTCGACCTTCTAGGGCCGGTATTCTTAAGCAATTCTTCAAGTACGTGAACGAAAAATCAGGGGTCTGGTTTGCCCGAAGAGACCAGATAGCCAATTGGTGGCTATCTGAATTTCCCCCGGAGAAATAAGAGAACTTATTCTTAGCTTTTTCCTTTCACGATCAGACCAGACTTCATCACCATCGTCACTGATTGACCGAATTCAAGGGAGGAAATATTCTCCACTGGATCTTTATCAAGAACAACAAGGTCAGCGACTTTGCCTGGTGAAAGACTTCCAATTTCTTGCCCTAAACCTATACATTCAGCGGCGGTCAGGGTACCCGCCTGGAGAGCTTGGACAGGAGTCATACCTGCTTCAACTAAAGATGTAAGCTCCTCAGCATTATTCCCATGTATCCAACCCCCTGCATCTGTGCCAGCCGTCACCTTGACTCCCGAGGCCATTGCGGCGGACAGGCTCTTCCTGTGATCGAGCGACATTTCCTTTGCTCTCCTCTTCCCGTGAGGGGTTCCATTCTTAGCATGATGCTTATAGACAGAAAAAGTTGGAGTGAAAAATATGTCGTTTCTCGCCATAAGGTCTAGGCTCTTAGGATATTGATGTAAAAATGTGCCATGTTCAATTGAGTCAACGCCAGCCTCAATACTCTCTGTTAATCCTAGGCCACCCAGAGCGTGACACATCACTTTTTTTCCAAGGTTATGAGATTCATCCACGATCGCATCAATCTCAACCCTAGTGATGAGCATATCTGTAGGTTCTAAACCTGCCCTGGAGCTTGCACCTCCGGTTGAGGCAAATTTAATAACGTCTGCTCCTGATCGAACCATTTCCCTCACCTTAGTTCGCATTTCAATCGGTCCATTCGCCACGCCATCAGGTATTGCGGGATCACTCGAAAGAGGGGATTGGTGACCTGAAGGACTTAGATGTTCCCCGATACCTCCTGTCGGTGAAATAATACCCAGTGACACTAGTAGCCTAGGACCAGTAATTAAATCTTCCGAAATAGCTTCACGTATTCCAGCCGGTAATCCCCCTGCGTCCCTTAAAGTGGTATACCCACTCTCTAGGGTGGTTCGCAAAACAGAGGCGATCCGCATATAGCGCTTGCTCTGTGGCTCCACCAGGCCCCATCTCCCAGCTATGTCGTAACCGAAACTTGCGATGTGGTCATGACAATCTATAAGGCCGGGAATCACTGTGGAATCTCTTACATCAATTATTTCGGCATCTGACGGAATGTTGTTTGGAGTATAGGATTCCTTCCCAACAATAACCTCACCATCGACAAAAAGTATTCGTTCATGTTCCATGGATCCTTTTACAGAATCGAACAGTTTTCCACAAATAATAGCTTTCAAGTCGGTCGCACCTCCATGTCCAATTCTCCACCCAAGGAAATCATGTTCTTTGTTAAAAGATGGAACCAGAGATTCATCTAGTATATGTTTATCGTGATTTCATGGAATCAAGGAGCCTTTATATGTCCATTATAGACAAATATGACCCACGTACTGTATTTGGAGAAACTGACTCATCGGATGTCGAGCCCCCCCGGATATTGATTGCCCCTAATCGATATGTCCAAGGCCAAGGCGTCCTCGATAATCTTGGACGTTATTTGAGGGTTGTCCCTAGTCGAAATCCTGCGATCTTAATTTCAGCGAGAGGGAAAAACGAGTTGGGATCTCGTCTATTGAAAAGTTTAACTCAGGAAGGGATTAACCCTACTTTTGTAATATTTAACGGCGAATGTTCAGCTCTTGAAATTGAAAGAATTGTGACATTGCTAAACTCCAAGGTAGCAATAGATTCCCTAGTTGCTGTGGGAGGAGGCAAATGTGTTGATGCAGGTAAATCTGTTGCTCATCGCCTAAGTATTCCATCGATAATTTGTCCTTCACTCGCTTCTAACGATGCTCCATGTTCTGCCCTTTCAGTTTTGTACACACCAGAAGGAGTTTCTGAAGGAGCGGAATTTTTCCCATGGAGTCCCGCCTTCGTAATCATAGACACAGCTATTGTCGCCGAGGCGCCAGCCCGATACTTGGTTTCAGGCATGGGTGATGCCATGGCCACTTGGTATGAAGCGGATACCTGTTTTCAAAACCCTAAAGCCAGGACTACCATAGGTGCTAGGCCCACCTTAGCGGCCAGATCCATAGGGGAACTTTGTGCCAAGACTCTCTTCGAATACGGGGTAAGTAGCGTTAAATCCGTCACTAATTCCGTATGTGATGAGTCTTTAGAGAGTGTTGTTGAAGCCAATACCTTGTTAAGTGGTCTCGGATTTGAGAGCGGAGGACTTGCTGGCGCCCATGCCGTCGCTCAGTCTTATACAGTCATTCCGCATATCCAGGCCAACTACCTCCATGGCGAGATGGTTGCTATGGGTCTTTTAGCACAATTAACTTTGGAGAATCAAGAGTCGGAATGCGAGAAGGTAGCTACTTTCTTTGCTCAAGTGGGACTACCTGTCAATCTCTCTCAAGTAGGATTAAAGGGGAATGTAGAAGATTCTCTGGACGAGATTGTTGAAGCCGCCCTCAACTCTTCGATC